>SESE01001325.1_pt1 | contig 10179 bp, 8 predicted proteins | sample 3171371 | NCBI WGS metagenome assembly SESE01 (sample SAMN06051881, study PRJNA518727) | freshwater metagenome | biome: subpolar coniferous forest; feature: holomictic lake; material: water; isolation source: holomictic Lake 442, 13 m depth | place: Canada: near Kenora, Ontario | collected...
AACACGTATTGCTGCCTCATTGCTTACAGACGCAGGAACAGGAGCAGTCAATCTCGATAATAGCGCCGTTATTGCAAATGCCATTACCTCAGCAGCTCAAACTGTTGTTGGCGATACGACAGCACTGAATGCTCAAAAAACAGCCATTGCTGATGCTACCGCTCTGATTAACAGCAAAATAGGAGCAGCCTCAAGTAGCAGTGATCTCCCTGGCAGCATAACCAGTATGGTGGCAGCCCAGATTGTGGCGCAGGAGACGCTGGCAAACCAGGCTTCACAGGCGATACAAAACAACAGCAGCACCTCTCTTACTCTTGATAGTGGAAATATTGACAGTGCAATAAGTGCAGCTACCTCTCAGGTCGGTGTCATTCATCCACCAACCATTACCAATTTTTCTCCGCTTGATGGGGCAACTAGCGTACCGGTTGACAGCGATCTGCATTTCACCTTCTCGGATGCTATCCAGGGCGGAACCGGCCTGATTGAGATTCACCGCGATTCGGCAACAGGGCCTGTAGTTGAAAGTTACGATCCACTGCACAGTGGTAATCTCTCTATTTCAGGCAATGTGCTCACCGTCAACCCCACGAACACCCTGGATCATAATGCCCATTATTATGTCGCTTTTGCCCAAAGTTCGATTGATAATCTTTTTGGAGATCATTTCATCGGCAGTGTTGATTATGATCTTTTTACCGTAGCCGATCCTTATGCTGAAAGTGATGGAAATGGTGATTCCACACAGGAAGTACTTTTGGGTATTGGTGGTTTAGCTCTTCTTGCATGGGTACTCCTGTAATCAGTTACCGTTAACTTCGCAGGGAATGTGGAGCCACTCCGCTTTGCATTCCTTGTTGCATTTTCCTGATCAAGGGTGATCGTGCAGATTTTCTCGCTTCAAGGTTATCATGGCATCTCCCTACAACATGACCAGCGCAAGCCGGTACACGACGAACGAGAGTATCCATGCCACCGAGAGGGAGTAGGCTGAATAAAGAAGCACGGGCCGCCAGCGCCCAACCTCTTTTTTCATCACGCCGATTGCTGCGACGCAGGGGATATAGAGCAACACAAAGACCATAAGACTCAGTGCGGTTGCTTTACTGAATGATGGGTCGTGCCGGAGAATTGATTTCAGTTCTACCTGAGTGTCGTCGCTCTGCCCGATTGAGTAGATGGTGCCAAGGGTCGAGACAACCACCTCTTTGGCTGCCAGGCCTGTAACAAGGGCGATCCCGATTTTCCAGTCGAAACCAAGCGGCTTGATAAGTGGTTCAAGCACTTTGCCTGTCCTGCCAGCCAGAGAGTACTCCAGTTGTTCCGATTTGATGCGCAGTTCAAGCGATTTTCTCAATGCTTTTTTGTTGGCTTCGCTCATGCCACTCTCCGCTATACGTGCGCTCTCTGAGGTGTATGTTGCATCGAGAGCACTGTTGTGCGGATAGTTGCTGGCCGCCCAGATAATGATGACGGCACCAAGAATGAGTGTTCCAGCTTTTTTCAGGTACATCAAGGCTTTGACTTTAGCCTGAAAAAAGACTGATGCCAGCGTTGGCCAGCGATAGGGTGGCAGCTCCATCACAAAGGGTTCAGAGTCGCTCTTCATCACCGTTTTTTTCAGGATTAACGCCGTCCAGAGACCAACGGCAATACCGAGAAGATAGATGCCGAACATGATGTTTGCAGCCACTTCAGGCGCAAAAAAAGCCGAAGTAAGAAGCACGTAAACGGGTAATTTAGCTCCGCAACTCATGAAAGGGATGATCATGATGGTGACAAGCCGGTCAGTGCGACTCTTCAGAGTGCGTGTTGCCATAATGGCGGGAATTGAACAGCCAAACCCCGTGACCATTGGGATAAATGATTTGCCATGCAGGCCGAAGCGGTGCATCACGCGGTCAATCACAAAGGCGGCACGGGCCATATAGCCTGAGGCCTCCAGAAACGAGAGGCCAACAAAGAGCAGTACAATATTTGGCAGAAAGACCAGAACGCCTCCAACACCGGCGATAATGCCGTCAATGACAATGGAGCGGAGGGTTTCATTGGGCAGCATCGGCTCTATGGTCGAGCCAATGAAGCCAAAAAGGAGTTGCAGCCACCCCATCATTGGTGCGCCAAGGGTGAAGGTCAGTTGGAATATCGCCCAGACCACCAGTAAAAATATTGGCAGGCCAAGGAGCCTGTTGAGCACCACCATGTCGATATAATCGGTCGGAGTTGCTTTTACTCCACCGTGCTGGTGGACGCACTCCTGCATTGCTCCCCGAATGAATGCGTGACGATCTTCGGTAATGAGAATTTCCGGCTCCGAATCGTGCATCCGTTCAGCCTCCTTGAGCGCCTCCTGGAGAGCAAGTTCAACCTTTACCCATACGGGATGGCGTTGCACTTCTTGATAGACTTCCCGGTCATTTTCGAGCAGCTTGATGGCCAGCCATCGCGGATTGAACCCTTCCAGCTCCTTTTGACGAGTGAGTATTGTGGTGATTTTTTCAACGGATGCTTCGAGGCCGGGGCGGAAAAAGAGCTTGTTCTTGCGAATCGTTATATCCTTGCGCGCAACCCTGATGATATGGTCAAGCAGTGCATCCAGTCCGATACTTTTTTTTGCCGATGTTGGGATAATATGACAGCCGAGCAGTTGCTGCAACTGCTTTATCTCAATGACAATGCCTTTCTCCTCTACTTCATCGATCATGTTGAGGGCAACGAGAAAATCAACCTCCAGCTCCATGAGTTGTGTGGTCAGCAGCAGGTTGCGTTCAAGGTTTGGTCCTTCGAGAACGTTGACCACCACATCCGGCGGCTCTTTGATAAGATATTCGCGCGTGACAATCTCCTCGGGCGAATATGGAGTGAGAGAGTAGATGCCAGGCAGATCGACCACCGTGATCCTGTATCCCTTGTAGTCGAGATATCCCTCATGCTTTTCAACCGTGACGCCTGAAAAATTTCCAACTTTCTGATGAGCGCCGGTGAGAGCATTGAAAAGAGAGGTTTTCCCGCAGTTTGGATTACCTGCAAGCGCGATACATATCTCATTCTGCTCATTCATGGTCACTCTGATCATTTATCAGGCTGTTCCAGAACAAAAATGCCCTCAGCCTCATTTTTCCTCAAAGCGAGATGGAGCCCCTTGAAAAAAATCTCCATAGGATCACCGAGCGGCGCAACCCTTACCACTTTGAATCTGGTGCCTTTGATCAGTCCCATATCCATAATTCTGCGTCTTACAGCCCCTTCAGCTTTTACAGCCGTCACTTCAGCCTCCTTGCCAACCTTCAACTCTGATAACCGCATTCCATGATCTCCCGCACTAAACGATAAAAAAACAAATAGGACTAACTATGACCAGTATAACGGCAAGGAACACAAAAAAATTCATTGATATCGACGGTTTTTGCAGAAAGAGTTAAGCAAAGCCGCAGCAGCAATGGTTATGGAAATGGAGGCCAGCCCATCTGTTGACCGCCAATCAGATGGCCGTGGATATGAAAAACACTCTGCATGGCATCAGCCCCGGAGTTAAAGACAAACCGGTAGCCCGATGCTCTGATACCAAGAATTTCAGCAACCGCTCCGACGGCAAGAAGAATCTGACCGGCGATTGCTTCATCTTCGGGCTTGAGTTCACTGAGTGAAGAGATATGTCTGACAGGAATAACCAGTACATGTTGTGGCGCAACCGGGGTAATATCTCTGAAAGCTACAACGTGGTCGTTGCGATAGATGATCTTGGCGGGGATCTCTCCTCGCACTATCCGGCAAAAGAGACAATCTGCTTCTTGATGTTTCATAACTGGTTAACCTCCTTTATGTTAGCGATATTATCATTTTCCGGGGGTTTGTCCCTTGTGCTGCCAATATGCAGCCCTTTCTGGTCTTGATGCAATCCGCTACCAACTCTTTTGCTCCAAAGGGTTTTGCCCTCAGAGCGCGCACGAAAAGGGTGCCTTGTTACTCTGCCGGTACGGACGTTACTGACTTTCCGGCTTCATGTTGTGGGACTTGAGAGATTTTCGAAGCAAGTACCTTGTCAATTCTTTGGCCGTCAAGGTCAACAATTTCGAGATTCCAGCTCTCCCAGGTCATGATATCACCGGTTCGAGGCATACGGCCGAGCAACCACATCATCAGCCCGCTGAGCGTATGGTAGAGCCCTTTGTCCTCTTCTGGAACAGCTTTTAACTCCAGCGTGTCTTTAAGCTCGGGAACAGGAATAAGCCCATCGAGCAGCCAGGATCCATCCGGGCGCTGCACTGCCCATGAATCTTCAAGATTTCGTGGGACAAACTCTCCGGTAACAGCTTCAAGCATGTCCTGGAGGGTAACGAGTCCCTGAATTTCACCGTACTCGTCCACAACAAAGACCATCTGGGTACCCGAGGTCCTGAAGTGATCAAGCAGCCCCATCCCCGTAAGGGTTTCAGGCACGTAGACGCATGGCTGTAACTGCGAGGTGAATTCCGTCAACCTGCCTTTCAGTGTCTTCGACAAGAGCTGTTTGGCATTGACAACGCCGAGCAAGGACTGAAGACCACCGTTGCAAACCGGAAAACGGGAATGTTCCGACTCTGTCACCCGAAGGATATTCTCTTCCAGCGGACGGGAAACATCAAGAAAAACAATGTCCGCTCTGGGAACCATTAACGTACCGAGCTGACGATCATCGAGTCGAAAGACATTGCGCACCATTTCATGTTCATGCTGTTCAATCACACCAGCTTCCGATCCCTCTTCAAGCATGGCATGAATCTCCTCTTCGGTAACACTTGGCATCTCCTGCGGATAGGTACCCATAAGACGAAGAACCGTGTGTGTCGATGCCGAAAGCAGCCTGGCAAACGGATGGGTTATTGTCGAAATGGTAAACATGGGACGTGAAACCAGACAGGCAATTCTTTCAGGGTTCAACTGACCAAGACGTTTTGGAACAAGTTCGCCAATAACAATAGTGACATAGGTAATCGACAGGACAACAACTACTGTTGAAAGAATATGGCTCGATTCAGCACTCATTCCGAATGTCTGCAACCTGATCGCCAGAGGTCCAGCAAGAACGCCCTCGCCCACGATACCGTTAAGAATGCCAATAGAGGTAATGCCAATCTGGATCGTCGAAAGAAAGCTGGTCAAATCGTGGCCGAGCTTGATGGCTACTGCCGCCGATTTATCTCCATCCTCAGCCAGTTTTGACAACCGCGAGCGCTTTGCCGTTACCAGCGCAATTTCCGACATGGCAAAAAGACCGTTTATAATAATCAGAACAAAAAGAAAGAGTATTTCCATAAACTTAAGGTTGAACCTTGCGGGGAACACGAGTAAAACAAATTTTGCAGTCTGCTTTTTATCCCGCCAGACTGTCCCCCCCTGCGGCTCTGTTCTTACACTATTTTCATGACAAATATGCTATCAACTACACTTTTATTCAGTAATTTCCAAACGGACTGCATGCAGCAGACTTACATGAGCTGTAACTGTCAACAGAAAAATAAGGTGAAAGATTCACTACAACTCCGGCTCCGATAACAGAAACGTTCGGAGTCATCTTCCTGCTTATGCAAAGGCCGGGAATTTCCCGGCTTTTGTCGCATTGTCAGCGTCAATTACCAACCGGACACCCCATTATTGCTAAGCCATTGCTGAGCACCCGCATGACCACGCCTGGCTGCCACCAATAAGTCAGCTATAGCTCCCGGCTTATCTCCCATATCAAGCTTTTCAGACGCCCGATTGATGTATGCCGGAACAAATGAAGGGTCAAGCTCAATCCCCCTGGTGAAATCCGCTATAGCCCCTTGTTTATCACCCGTTTCTGATTTTGCTGTGCCCCGGTTGTTCAATGCTTCAACAGATTTCGGATCAAGTTCGATCGCCCTGGAGTAATCAGCAATGGCGCCCGGTTTATCGCCCATGCGGAATTTTGCGGCCGCGCGGCTGCTGTAAGCATTTGCAAAGGAAGGGTCAAGCTCAATTGCTTTGCTGTCGTCCGTTATGGCGCCCTGATAATCACCATTCCCGAACTTCCCTTCTGCACTGGAAAAAAAGCTTTTAGCGTCATCTGCTGCCTTGGCACTGGCTGCAGCAGTATGGAAGAGAAACGCAATAACTGGAATAAAAAGAAAGTGAAGCATGTTTTTCATTACTTACGATCGCTTGAAATGGATAATAATAATAATAACAGTTTTTCATTTACATTCGCTTGCTCTCACCTTCAGGACGGGTCAAAATACAGAGTTCTCCCGTCCATGAAGATGATATCCTTTTCATTGTGCAACAGTGAAGCAAACGGTGCTTGCAGAGCAATACGGGTCAGAAGCTCTGTGTTAAACCGATATTGAACGAACGCCCCTGACCAGCCAGCGGTTCGATATTTGCCGTCTTTTTAGTGCTGGGCGGCAGTTTGCTATCCAGAAAGTTATCATAGTTGATTCCGCCAAGCGGGAGATAATAGAACGTGTCGAACAGATTCGTAACGCCCAGATCAATCCGCAGGTTTTTCCATTGGTATGCCGTACGCAGGTTAACCAGCGCATAGCCTGCAGTCTGCGGTTCAAAACGAAGCGGGTCGGTATCGGACTTCATGCCAACGAGCTGAAACTCCACCGCGTTAGTCCATCCGGCAATACTCTGTTCCAGTGAAAGAAAGCCATTCAGCGGCATGATATGGTAAAGACTGCTCCTTGTATTGAGATCTTCACCATGTACATACCCCATACTGCCCCGAATTTGACCTAAACCAAGAGCGCTGTTGTCCCACAGAGCAAGTTTCCCTGAAATATCCAGGCCGTAGAGTCTGGCGTCATGATTGACAAACTTGAGTATGTTGCGGGTTTCACTTCCTCCGGACCATACCCATTTCTGTGTATTATATACTTGCACACCAATGTAGTCATTGATATAAGTATAGTATGGCGTTACCTTCAACTCCCAGCTTTTGCGGGCGCTGTCATGCCAGTCTGCCGAGATGCTCAGAGTATGGGCCACTTCCGGGCTGAGGCTTAAATTACCCACAAAACCATTGCCATCACCAGACCAGTTGACCATCCCGCTGGCCATCCAGCTTGTAGCCCAGGCATAACGCTCGTAAATATTAGGGGAGCGAGTTTTACGGGCATAACCAACCTCATAAATTTCGATAGAGCTTGGCTCGAACTTGGCCAACGCGGTTATGTCCCAATTACTGTTATTTCTGGTATGCTCCTGACTGTTAAATGCATTGGCTGGAATAGTGTAAGTCGTTGATGTTTTAGAGTATCCCACGACATCTCCAGTATCCATTCGCACTTGCTCGTTGCGCACACCAAAAACCGTTGTCACCTGTTCACTCACCTTTGACTCCAATTCAGCAAACACGCTATAACGGTCACGACGACCATCATTGATGTTCAGGAAGGTTTCGGGCCACATTGAGGTACCTGCAACCGGAGGCCACCAGTCGTTGAGGCTGAAACGGTGGAATTCGTTGCCGAGCCGCAGGATGTTCTTTTCTGCAAACGGGATATCCGTCTTCAATGAATAGCCTGTGTCTATACCACGAGTCACCATGGGCATATCAGGCATCGTAGCAGGTGTCCTCAGATTTATCAGCAATTTATCTTCACCTGAATTCATCTTGTGGTAGGTATTTTGCCAGTAAGCCGTAGCATCAAGCTTACCCCAGGCATAATCACTCTTATAGCGAAGATTGAAAAATGAGGCGTTATTTTCAACCATGTCCATCCACTGGTTGACAAATCCCTGGCCCGGTATCAATTGGTGCCTTGCCTTCAGGGTCAAGAGGCTGCTCTCGCCTTTGACGGCCAGGGTGGCTCCGATATTACGCGATTCATAATAGGAGGATGTCACCGTATTGCCATGACCATCCTTGTAGTCATTCGCGTGATCGATGGATCCAGTCAGGCCAAAGCTGACGTTGCTGCTGGCGATTGCGCATGAGAATGCTGCGCCGGTGCTGTGGTTAATGCTCCGATAATAGGTTGAAACACTGCCTGACTCTTTGAGGCTTTCACCGGAATCGGCAAAAACCGGAGGAGCCGAGGCAACAAGGATTATGCCGCCAATGTTGTCGCCGCCGTAACTGACCGGCGTAACACCTGCTTTCACACCTATGCTGCTTACGCTGGCAGGAGCGAGGTAGGACAACGCTGGATTCATGTGGTTGGCACAGGCTGAAGTCAGACACATACCATCAACATAAGTCAGTACCCGGTCGTCCGCTAGCCCATGGATGACGGGAAGGCTCGAAACACCACCGCCCGAGGCCAGAGCTACACCAGGTACCCCAATAAGCAGTGCTGCGGTATCACTGCTTTTCAGACGTTTGGACACCAGTGATTCAACAGCTTTTTCTGACGGTGCGGTAACCACTGTTTCCTGGCTTATTGCCTCCTGAGAATACGCGGGAAATGGCACTGCCGCCGTTAGCATCATCATTGCGATGGATCGGGTCAATGCGCTCATAACTGAATGTGCTTTTTGAAAAAAAACGATAAAAACTTTATTATATGGATTTTAACAACTGTAAACAAATTAGCAACACTTTTGCGACAATAATGACAAGAACAGTCGCCGACAGGAGTGTTGGCTTACCACGTCAAGACACAGATCACTGGAGTAAATGCTTGCTCAGTGAAAAAAACGTTTTGCCTTATGATTGATAATCATTAAACTGTCTGCAAAATAGTGGATTTGAGCCCTATAAGTAAATTCTGCCTGTATCACGACGATGACCTTAAAATCATTCATTCCTGTCTTGGCTGCATGTCTCTTTTTTCTCGGCGCTTGCACCCCTGAAAAGCAACCCGACAACGAGGAGTCTATCGAATCCCGAACAGAAGCTTTAGCTGAGCAGAAGCTTACCACAGGCAAACGAGTTTATGTTGCAAATTGTGCAGGCTGCCATGATGCAGGCGTGGGGGGCGCACCAAAACCTGGAGATAATGCTGCATGGAAAGAACGTCTGACTCCGGGGTTTGAGGTCATTGTTCAAAAATCAATCCAGGGATTTGATGGCAAATCAGGCGCGATGCCGCCAAAAGGAGGCAACGCCGTTCTGACCGATGAAGAGGTATCCAATGCCGTCACCTTCATGGTCAGCGCTCCAAACGCTTTATCCCGGTAAATGGTCATTTACCGGGATGCCGGGGTTACTCTTCCCCACACAAGGATATCGTCAGAATCATAGCTTGCTGCAATACCATAAAAATTCCTCAGCATAACAGTGAAGCTTTCGGCTGAATTGTTTCCTTCGACTTGTCAGGAATAATAAGTTCGGAACGCTTTATTACTGAAAGAACGCCTTAACCTTGGCAATTAACTGCTTTTCTGTCAATCGGTCACAAATTTCAACCACCGCCACTTTATTGCGCAGCTCGCTGACTCTTTCAATCTCTTTGGCAAGCTCTATTTTTGCCTCACCTGGACCTAAAAGCGCGATGCTCGCTGAATCACCAATGAGCCCGATCACCTTCTGATAAAAAGCATGATACTGATGTTTTCGACGTTCATCCGCAACGTGTTCATTGCTTACAGACTGCGCCACAACAGTTCCTCCTGACTTCCATCCCCCCGAGGGCTTGAGATGACTTTCTGCTGCAGATTCAATGCGCTGTACGAACGTTTGATCACCTTCGACTGACACCAAAATGGCCTCCTTGTGGTCAATCCATATCCCTGTATTTTTTTTCATGGCAAATGAACTCCTTGTGTAACATAGTTGCTGAATGGCTTAACACTTTCCCAACACATGAAACTCCCTCTGTAAAGATAACGAATACTCTACTTTTCTTGCATTTTTTCAACCGATCATGCAAAAAAAATGCTCCTTTTTCAGTGAGCACGAATAATCAGCTTTCATGAATTACTTCATGCAAGCTGGAATGTTTCCTGTAATTGTGGTTTTTCAGGGATGAGTCAGGGAGTTGTGGCACAACAAAACCGGCCCTTGTCTGGCAAACAGAAACAAGATGCCGGTTTTCTTATTTTAAAGCGACTCTTTGACAACCCTTTCCTTTTCAGAGAAAAGCTTGGCGCCAAGAAACTCCCGGTTCATGCGGGCGATATTGGCTACAGAAATTCCTTTGGGGCAGTCAAATTCACAGGCATAGGTGTTGCTGCAGTTACCAAAACCTTGCTCATCCATACAGGCGACCATCTTCTGCACCCGCGTGG
>SESE01001326.1_pt1 | contig 10178 bp, 7 predicted proteins | sample 3171371 | NCBI WGS metagenome assembly SESE01 (sample SAMN06051881, study PRJNA518727) | freshwater metagenome | biome: subpolar coniferous forest; feature: holomictic lake; material: water; isolation source: holomictic Lake 442, 13 m depth | place: Canada: near Kenora, Ontario | collected...
TGTGAATGTTGATCGGTTGCTGGAGATTGCGCAGGTTGAGAGATCTTGCACTCCTGTTATTCCCCCATCAATGGCAAAGGGGAATAAAGTTATTGCCGTGGCCCGTGACGAGGCGTTCAATTTTGTTTATCGCGAAAATATCGAAGCTCTCGGCGAGTATGGACGAGTGGTATTTTTCAGCCCGCTGCATGATGAGCGTCTTCCCCAGGCTGATATGCTCTATCTGGCGGGTGGCTATCCTGAACTTTATGCGGAACAGCTCTCTGCCAACAGCACCATGCGTGCGCAAATTGCAGCATATAGCCGTAATGGAGGGCGCATCTATGCCGAGTGCGGCGGCATGATGTATCTTGGAAAAACAATAACGCTCAAGGATGGTTCAGTCTATCCCCTATGTGGTGCACTTGATCTTGAGACGACCATGCAGGAGTCAAGACTGACTCTTGGCTACAGGAAAGTGGTTCTTAATGGTTTTGCCGCAGAGCTGAGAGGGCACGAATTTCACTATTCACGCATCAGCCATCAGGGAGAGTTGCAGAATATCGCCACAGTAAAAAACGCCAGAAATGAACAGGTAGCGACACCCCTTTTCAGAAAAGACAACACGATAGCCTCATATATTCATCTTTACTGGGGGGAAATGCGTCAGGCACCCGCCATGCTTTTTTCGCTTGAGACTGTATAAAGCACGGAGTTATCCAAGTCTGGATTGCGGCGCTACTCACAAAATAAACTCCAAATCACATCCCTCAGTTACCGACTCATCGACAAACGCCCTGAGTTTTCCAAGAAAAGCAAGAAACCTTGCCGGGTCAATCTCACGAAAATATGCCACACCAACCGGCTGATCCTGCCAGCCGAGCAGAATTATTTCATTATGCTTAGTATTAATTGTTTCAATTCGTTCAGCAATAATCTGGGTCATTGATCCAAGGCTGCTGTTATGAAGAAACGTTTCATCCCAACTGTCAAGTCCATTTTTGCTTTCTGAAAGGAATGGCAGCCGGTTTAATACTTCAGGCAAGTCGTAGTGGAAAAACGCGGCATAGTTGTGGGCATCGATTTCTATGGAGGCGTATGTCTTGTACGATTTATCCTGAAGCCGTACACTGTTGATCATGCCAGTACGGTAAATAGAGAGTTCATGGTGTTCAGGATTGTTGTCATCAAGAAGGATGTGTTGAATATTCATAGCTGAGTAAGGAAAAAGGAGAACCTTTAATCGGCAGAAAGAGTTCTCTGTTTTTATGGAATTGGATCTAACATAGCTATCTTTATACAAATATTTATTACACTCATTTTTGCGGTCTGCATATCAGAAGATGATGGAACGGGCTACTCACAACAATTTTATCGAGATATAAAAGAATGGAAGGAAATTTTTCAGATAGAGTACAGGATGTTATTCGTCTCAGCCGTGAGGAGGCCCTGCGGTTAGGTCATGACTACATAGGTACGGAGCATCTTCTCTTGGGTCTTATCCGGGAGGGAGAGGGTATTGGTGCCCGAATATTAAAAAATCTCAAGATAGATTTGTTTGGACTTAAGCAGAAGATTGAGGAAAGCACACACCCAAGGGTTTCTGAAACCCAGATGGGCAATGTTCCCCTCACCAAGCAGGCGGAAAAGGTGCTGAAAATCACCTATCTCGAAGCAAAGATCTGCAAGTCGAATATTATAGGAACGGAGCACCTGCTGTTGTCGATCATGAAAGGGGATGACAATATTGCCTCAGAGATTCTCGAACAGTTTGGCGTGACTTATGATCTTGTGAGGGATGAACTTATGAGTATCTCCAGCAGCAAGAGCGAGTCTGATGATCCTCCGATGGAGGGAGCCTATTCGTCGGGAGGCGCTGAACGGCAGCAAAAAAAACAGGATCCGAGAAAGGGTGAGAAAACAAAAACTCCCGTGCTCGACAATTTTGGTCGTGATCTCACTCGTCTTGCCCTTGACGACAAACTTGATCCGATTATCGGACGAGAAAAGGAGATTGAGCGTGTGGCTCAGGTGTTGAGTCGCCGTAAAAAGAATAATCCAGTACTGATCGGTGAGCCAGGTGTCGGCAAGACCGCTATTGCCGAAGGTCTTGCTCTCAAAATTGTGCAGCGCAAGGTGTCGAGGGTGCTCTATGATAAAAGGGTTGTTGCTCTTGATCTTGCGGCGCTTGTTGCTGGTACAAAATACAGGGGACAGTTTGAGGAGAGGATGAAAGCTCTCATGAATGAGCTTGAACGGTCACGTGATGTGATTCTGTTCATTGATGAACTGCACACCATCGTCGGTGCTGGCGGCGCTTCGGGTTCACTTGATGCAAGCAATATTTTCAAACCGGCGCTTGCCCGTGGTGAATTACAGTGTATCGGAGCAACGACGCTGGACGAGTACCGTCAGTTTATTGAAAAAGATGGCGCTCTCGACCGGAGGTTCCAGAAAATCATGGTAGAGCCCACTTCGGTTGACGAGACGATCCAGATCCTCAACAATATAAAGTCGAAGTATGAGGTTCATCATCATGTCAACTATTCAGAAAATTCTATTGACAAGGCTGTAAGGCTTTCCGAGCGTTATATCACCGACCGCTTTTTGCCCGACAAGGCGATTGATGTTATGGATGAAGCTGGAGCACGTGTTCATTTGAGCAATATTCATGTGCCACAGGAGATTCTTGAGCTTGAAAAATCCATTGAGGAGATCAAGAGTGAGAAAAATCAGGTCGTGAAGATGCAGAATTTCGAAGAGGCGGCCAAGCTCCGCGACAAGGAGAAGCACTTGATTGATGCCCTTGATCAGGCCAAGCAGGAGTGGGAGGACAGGTCTGCTGAAAGTGTCTACGACGTTACTGAGGCCGATATTACCTCCGTGATTGCCATGATGACCGGTATTCCAGTGGCAAGGGTCGCGCAGTCGGAGTCCAAAAAACTGCTCTCCATGGAGGCCGATCTCACCAAAGAGGTAATAGGTCAGGACGAGGCGATCAAAAAGATTACCAAGGCGATACAGCGAACCCGTGCCGGGTTGAAAGATCCCTCGCGCCCGATCGGCTCTTTTATTTTTCTCGGGCCTACCGGTGTTGGTAAAACCGAGCTTGCCAAGGCGCTCACCCGCTATATATTTGACACCGAGGATGCCCTCATCAGGGCCGATATGAGCGAGTATATGGAGAAATTCTCGGTCAGCCGACTTGTTGGAGCGCCTCCGGGATATGTTGGTTATGAAGAGGGCGGCCAGTTGACGGAAAAAGTTCGACGCAAACCCTATTCAGTGGTGCTTATTGATGAGATTGAGAAGGCGCATCCTGATGTGTTCAACATTCTGCTTCAAGTGCTTGATGAGGGAATTCTGACCGATGGTATGGGAAGAAAGGTTGATTTCCGTAACACAATTATCATCATGACCTCGAACATCGGCGCCAAGGATATCAAGAATTTCGGCGCTGGATCGGGCATGGGCTTTACTCCCGTTGAAGACGCAACCGGTAATTACAAGGCGATGAAGTCAACCATTGAGGATGCTCTCAAGCGAGTCTTCAATCCCGAGTTCCTTAACAGAATCGATGATATTGTTGTCTTCCATGCGCTTGAAAAACAGCATATCTTTAAAATCATTGATATTACTGCCGGGAAGCTTTTCAAGAGGCTCCACGATATGGGCATTGAGGTGCAAATCGATGAAAAAGCCAAAGAGTTTCTTGTTGACAAAGGCTATGACCAGAAATATGGTGCGCGTCCGTTGAAAAGGGCTCTGCAGAAGTATGTTGAAGATCCTCTTGCCGAAGAGATGCTGAAGGGGAGATTTTCGGAAGGCAGTACCATCCGCATTGTCTTTGATGAAACTGAGAATGAACTTCGATTTGTTGACGGGGTGGTTCCCGTTCCTGAAGGCGAAGGGCAGGCGCACAGCGAGTAAAGTATTGCTTTATTTCCTTGCTTGGGAACACTGCTTGAATATGGGCGGTGTTCCCCAAAGAAAAGCAAAGACGTTTTTATGCTGCTCCGTATAACAAGGTGAAATAATATGCCGATTAATGGCTTAGTTGTTTATAGTGAATGAGTTAATGGTATTTTTCGTTATTGGCAATTTATAAGGCCGAGATAAAAAAGTTTAAGCGAAAGGATAAAGGATTCTCTTTGCTGTTTTAGGCTTGAAGGGGTCACGATGCCAATTATTTGACTTTTCTTATGATTTATCCATGTATATTGAATATGAAGATTTCAAATTGCATGGATTATGAGCACTCTCTATCTCAATCGCATCATAGCCGAGGATGTTCGGCTTGGGCTGAAAAACAACCCGGTTACGGCGGTTGTGGGGCCTCGACAATGTGGCAAGTCTACCCTGATCAGGCATCTGGTCTCTTATGATCGGCCGTTCGTCTACCTTGATCTTGAACGTCCTTCCGATTTGCGGAAGCTCGATGATCCCGAATGGTTTTTGCAGCATCAGCGGGGAAAGCTGGTTTGCATCGACGAGGTGCAACGGCGGCCGGAGCTTTTTCCCCTGATTCGAAGTCTGGTGGACGAATGGGGTGGTAATGGTCATTTTCTGATTCTCGGATCGGCGTCACGTGACCTGCTGATGCAGAGTTCCGAGTCGCTTGCCGGACGAATCACTTACAAGCGGCTGACTCCGTTTTTGTGGGAAGAGGTAAAGGAGCGGGTGATAATCGAGGAGTATCTTGCACGCGGAGGGTTTCCGAAAAGCCTGCTTCAGGAAGAGGCTCAGGTGTCGTACGGGTGGCGGGAGGATTTTATCACGAGCTTTCTTGAGCGTGATCTGTTGCAATGGAGCGGGTTCTCTCCGGCAACGATGCGTCGTCTCTGGCAGATGGTAAATCTCTCCTCCCTTGGAGTAAGCCATACCACGGTAAGGAATTATCTCGATCTTTTACAACAGACCTTTATGGTGTGCCTGTTGCAGCCATTGATGTCGAATATTGGTAAACGAGTTGTCAAATCGCCAAAGGTTTATGTGGCCGATACCGGTATTGTCTCCGCTTTGCTTGGGCTTGTTGATTTCAACCGGATTGCCGGGCATCCGGTATTTGGTTCACTGTGGGAAACTCTGGTGATGGTCAACATTCAGGGAATGTATCCGGGCTGCGCGCTTTATTATTATCGCACTGTCAACGGAGCCGAAGTGGATATCGTCCTGGAGCAGTCGGGCAAGCGTGTTGCCATAGAGTGCAAGGCCTCCGCAGCTCCGGTGCTGACAAAAGGGAACCGGTCGGCAATTGTTGACATAGCTCCTCTACACACCTTTGTCGTGGCTCCTCTTGAGAAGGGGTATGCATTAGGGCCAGGCATCTCGGTTGTGGGTCTGTCGGAACTGTTCGACGAGATCGGGAAGATTCTGTGATTGCTTCTCATGGATGGCGCGAAAGAGAGCATGCATACTGAAAAGATAAAGGATTCTCTTTGCTGTTGTAGACAACACCCCGTTACCCAGTGCTTATTCTCAAAGCATCAAGAGTAACGGGGATTTTGCCTTTACGCTTGCGGAGGAACCGGATGATCTTTCAGTACAGCAAGTGAGCGTTGCAGGAACTCTTCCGGTAGTCGATAGTCACTGATTTTTCCGGACAAAAAGGCATCATATCCCTGGAGATCCATCAGTCCATGGCCTGACCAGTTCATGAGAATTACCTTCTCCTTACCCTCCTCTGTTGCCTTTTTTGCCTCGCGGATGGTTTGTGCGATGGCATGGGAGGTCTCAGGTGCCGGGATAAATCCTTCGGTATGGGCAAACAGCAGTGCAGCTTCGTAGCACTCCGTCTGGCCAATTGAGGTGGCATCAATCAGACCAAGCTGTTTGACGTGGCTCACCAGTGGAGCCATGCCATGGTAGCGCAAGCCGCCAGCATGAATTGCCGGTGGAATAAAGCCGTGGCCGAGGCTGTGCATTGGCAGCAGCGGTGTCATTTTTGCCTCATCTCCGTTATCATACACATAGGGTCCTCTGGTGAGCGTCGGGCAGGCTTCAGGCTCAGTTGCAATAATCTGCACGTCTCGACCGTGAATTTTGTCGCAGATAAAGGGGAAGCTGATACCGGCAAAGTTTGATCCTCCGCCCGCGCAGCCGATAACGATTTCCGGATAAAGGTTCACCTTTTCGAGCTGTTTGCGAGCTTCAAGGCCAATAATGGTCTGGTGCAGCATTACATGGTTCAGGACGCTGCCGAGAGCGTAGCGTGTATCATCGCGCTGCACAGCCAGTTCAATGGCCTCACTGATAGCAATGGCAAGGCTCCCTGGTGTGTCGGGTGTCTCCGCCAGAATCCTCCGTCCCGTCTCGGTTTGTGTGCTTGGGCTGGCAATGCACTCTGCCCCCCAGGTGTTCATCATAATTTTGCGGAAAGGTTTCTGGTCGAAACTGATTCTGACCATAAAGACTTTACAGTCAATACCGACCAGTTTGCAGCTCATGGCAAGTGCGCTGCCCCACTGGCCGGCTCCAGTTTCAGTAATGAGATGCTTTATGCCAAACGCCTTGTTGTACCATGCCTGAGGAACAGCGGAATTGGGCTTGTGGCTGCCAGCAGGCGATACCCCCTCATTTTTGTAAAAGATTTTTGCTGGTGTCTTTAAGGCAGCTTCAAGTCGATGGGCACGGTAGAGAGGTGAGGGACGCCAGAGTTTCAAAATTGCCTGCACCTCCTGGGGAATTTCAATCCACCGTTCAGTGCTCATCTCCTGCTCAATAAGGTTCATCGGAAAGACCTTGGCAAGGGCATCCGGGCCTATCGGGTTGCCGTCCGGACCTAATGGAGGAGGTAAAGGTGAAGGCAGATCAGCCTGAATATTGTACCAATGCCGTGGCATCTCATCTTCGTTCAGCAGGATCTTCGTAAATTCCGAACTCATGATTGCTATGAATTTAGGGTGAAGGAGTACTGGAAGGGTTAGAATATCTCAAAAAGAGGGACATTCTTTACATGGTGCCGAAGACGGGAATCGAACCCGTACGTCCATTGCTGAACACGGGATTTTAAGTCCCGGGCGTCTACCAATTCCGCCACTTCGGCTTGCGGCCTTGCTTTACAGGACGAGCAATTTACTATCTTCACAGTGTTTCCCAAAAAAATAAATGGTTCTTGTGATGCCCTCTTTTTTTATCAAAGGAATTGGGGTTACGAGCTGAAATGATCGAATCCCCTGATTGCGGCAAGATTGATATTCGTGCCGTAGATATCAACAAGATGTACTCCCGCCTCAAGGTCAGTAATTTCTCCGATGACCGAAATATTCTTGTTCTCTTTAATGTCCTTGTACTTCTCCTTTGAAATCGTAAAGAGCAACTGGTAATCTTCGCCGCCCGTCAGCGCCCAGGTCAGAGCGTCATCCTGCATTTCATCGGCAACTTTTCGAGTGCTGGAAGAGATGGGAATACTGCTTTCCCGAACCAGTGCGCCGGTGTTTGATTGGCGGCAGATATGCTGGAGATCAGAGCTGAGACCGTCGGAAATGTCGATCATCGAAGAGGGGCGGATATTGCGGGAATGGAAAAACCTTACAATATCAATGCGGGCAAGGGGAAGCAACTGCTGCTGTATGGCTTCACTGTATTCTTTCAGCTCTGCCATAACGTTTTTGGAATAGGGTTCGTTGTTTTCAATATGGTTTAGCATGATCTCTTTTTCGCGCGTGAGCAGTTTCAGGCCAGCCGCAGCACCCCCAAGCGATCCGGTTACACAGAGCAAATCCCCGGGTTTGGCGCCGCTTCTGTGGGTGATGTGCTCGGGTGACACTTCACCGATCATGGTGACTGAAATGACCAGACCGGATTGTGATGATGAGGTGTCACCGCCAGCGATGGCAATTCCATACTCTTTTGCCGCATGACTCATGCCGATGTAGAGCTCTTCAATCATTGTAATCGGAAATGATGCAGGCACCGCAAGCGCGATCAGGGCGTAGCGGGGGATGGCATTCATGGCGCAGATGTCGGAGACATTCACGCTGATTGCCTTGCTTCCAAGGTGTTTCAAGGGTGTAGTCAGCAGGTCGAAATGCACCTGCTCGGCAAGCATGTCGGTTGTCGATACCTGCAGAAGTTTTGCTGAAGGTTGAAAGACAGCGCAATCGTCGCCGATTCCGGTCAACAGTTCCGGTACAGCAAGGAGGGTGGGTTCAACAAGGGCTGCGATTCTGTCAATCAGGCCAAATTCTCCGATTCCCGAAATAGCTTTATATGGCATTTTTTTACGTAAATTGAAATTTATGCTGATAAAGGTATGGAGCGCTTCATTGTTACTCCACTTCACAGGGATTACAATATCAATAACAGAAGGTAATATCCTCTTTTTATGGGTTTTTTTGACAAGTTCAAACTATCAAGGCTGAAGGAAGGGCTCGAAAAAACCCGTGATACTTTTCGGGAGAAGCTTTCCGTTATTACAAAAGGAAAAACAGAGATAGACGAAGAGTTTCTTGAGGAACTTGAAACGATTCTTGTTGCGGCCGATGTCGGCGTGGAGACAACGCTTGATATTGTTGAAGCAATCACCGAACGGGCCAAAAAAGAGACCTATCATTCTGAAGAGGAGCTGAACGGAATGTTGATGGGCGAGATTCAGCAGATGCTTCAGGAAACCGGAGAGGAGCATCCTCTGGACTTTGATGCGCCTCTTCCGGCGAAACCCTACGTCATTTTAGTTGTCGGTGTGAACGGCGCTGGCAAAACCACCAGCGTTGCCAAATTAGCCCGCAATTATGATAAAGCAGGCAAGAAAGTCATCATCGCGGCGGCAGATACGTTCAGGGCCGCAGCTTATGAGCAGCTTCAGATATGGGCCGACAGGGCAGGTGTTCCAATGATCGGACAGGCCCAGGGTTCCGATCCTGCTTCGGTTGTGTATGATGCAGTCAGCGCTGCGGTTTCCAGAAATGCCGATGTGGTGCTTGTTGATACTGCCGGGCGCCTGCATAACAAAAGCCACTTGATGGAGGAGCTTGCCAAGATAATGCGGGTGGCTAAAAAGAGGATTCCTGAAGCTCCTCATGAAGTATTGCTTGTTCTTGACGGCACAACCGGGCAGAATGCTGTGCAGCAGGCCAGGGAATTTACAAAGTTTGTGCAGGTTACCGGGCTTGTGGTTACAAAGCTTGACGGGACGGCAAAGGGCGGAATTGTGCTCTCCATTTCACGCGAACTCAAGCTGCCGGTCAAATATATCGGCGTCGGTGAAAAAATTGATGATCTTCAGTTGTTTGACCGTGCGGAGTTTGTTGCTGCGATTCTGGGTCGTTAGTTTGATCGTCAATGAAGCGAGGAAAAGTTTCAGTGTCTATAGAGGATATAGAGCAGAAGGGAGAGAGAAGACAGAGCGGGATTTCTTGCCAAAAACGGTAAACTATGCACCGGAGATTGTTTTTTGTTGTTTTTGATGCAATATTAGCCAGTTCAGTGCGAGAGTCGATAATCTTCTAATACCTGCGGTTGATTGAAGAGAGAAGCTTAACGGGTTGACTATTGATGATGAAGGTGTCGCAAAAAGTTCAGGATGTCAGGCGCCGCGAGATGGTTGAAACACTGAAACAGTATGGTATTGTTAACCAGCGGGTGCTTGATGCTTTTCGGAAGGTTCAACGACACATTTTTTTTGACGTTGATACCATAGATTTAGCCTATAATGACGGCGCTTATCCAATAGGATTCGGGCAAACTATCTCTCAGCCGTACACGGTTGCGGTTATGACAGCTTTGCTTGTTGAACGCTCTCCTTCCGGGAAAGTGCTGGAAATCGGAACGGGATCAGGTTATCAGTCCGCAATTCTTGATGCTCTTGGTTATTCTGTTTATACCATTGAACGGATTTTCGAGTTGTATGAAAGGGCTGAAAAACTTTTTTCTCGTCTTGGTCTGAACATAACTTGTCGTTGTGGAGATGGAACGCTGGGATTGGCTGATGAGGCGCCTTTTGATGGTATTGTGGTCACTGCGGGAGCACCTGAGGAACCGGAGTCACTGAAGCACCAGCTTGCGGATAACGGTTGTATGGTAATTCCGGTAGGTAATGCGGATTTACAGCAGATGACGGTCATTACAAGATGTGGTGACAGGTTCAGGAAAGAGGTCTTTCAGCAGTTTACATTTGTGCCGCTTGTTGGCAGAGAAGGTTGGAACGACAATATTTTTTAACAACATCTTAATGAAGGAATAAACTATGGCTGTAATGT
>SESE01001327.1_pt1 | contig 10178 bp, 6 predicted proteins | sample 3171371 | NCBI WGS metagenome assembly SESE01 (sample SAMN06051881, study PRJNA518727) | freshwater metagenome | biome: subpolar coniferous forest; feature: holomictic lake; material: water; isolation source: holomictic Lake 442, 13 m depth | place: Canada: near Kenora, Ontario | collected...
CGGCGGGACGCCGCTTCCACTGGCCTCATAATAGGAATTAACTCATGGCAAGTTTGACACCCCTCTCCAAAGGTCTGATCGGTCTGGCCGTTCTGGGCGGCATGGCCTCAGCGGTCTGGCATCTGGGCTTGAAAGAACGGTTCGGAGGCAATGCCACGCAGCAACCGGTCACCGCCACCGTACCAGCCGCCCCAGCCGTCCCATCGGCAACACCGGTTGTCGTTCCTGCACCCGTTGCGCCAGCCCAGGTCAACACCGCGCAGACCGCCAAAATGTCGCCCACAGAACACGCCGAAGCCGGTCGAAAACTGTTGGATGGCGGCGACTTTGCGCAGGCCCGCGTTCACCTGGAACAGGCCGTCCAGGGTGGCGACAGCAGTGCGGCCTGTCTGCTCGGCGACATGACACTCAAAGGCCAGGGCGGCATACCCGCCAGCCAGGACAAGGCAGCCAGCCTGTTTCAGTTGGCACAATCGCACAACACCATTTGTTTTACTGCTGGCAAATAGGGGAACGACCCCATCAAGCAAGGCGAACACTGAGTAAAGTGTATTTCACAAAATTCCCGATGAAGATGAGTGCCTTATGCGTGTCCGGATCTGTGCGGGGGACAGGGGGGGTAACCTGCCGTCCCTACCGCAACCAACTCGGGCGGCAAGTTTGATGCCAACTCTCTTTGGACAGTCTCAAGGCATTCATCACAACCAGCGATGAACTGGCCGCCATCCCCAGGCCGGCAAGCCACGGCGACAGCAATCCGGCCACTGCCAGTGGCACGCACACCACGTTGTAAATGGCGGCCCACCACAGGTTTTGCTTGACCACTGTCAGGGTGCGACGCGCCAGCACAATGGCATCCATGATGTCGCTCAATCGATTGCCTGACATCACAAAATCAGCCTGGGTTTGGGTCAGGGGAACGGCATTGCCCAGCGCAAATGAAACATGGGCACCGGCCAGCAACGGGCCATCGTTCAAGCCATCACCCACGACAGCCACTTTGTCGCCTTGATGCTGGGCATCTCGCAAAAAATCAAGCTTGTCCTGAGGCGAACACTGACCTTTGGCCCCTGTGATGCCCAAATGGTCTGCCACCCGTTTGACGGCATCGCTGGCATCGCCCGACACCAGATAAACGGCCATGCCATCCTGCTGCAATGCGGCCACCGTGCTGGCGGCATCAGGCCGAATGTCCTCTTCTAAATCAAAAGTGGCCAGCCAGCCATGGTCGTCACTTAAAAAAACCTGTAAGGCCAAAGAGGGAATGGATGCGACACCACAAAAGCTGGCCGATCCCAGACGCAAGCCCACAGCGTTGGTCAAAGCCTCGCCTGCAACCCGACCACTCAAGCCTTGTCCGGGAGTTTCAACAACGGCATCCACTTGCTGACTGGGTTCAACGCCTGATTGTTGTGCCGCCAATGACAACGCACGCGATACCGGATGCAGCGAATTTTGTGCCAGCGCAGCAGCCAGTGCCAGCACCTGATCGGTCGTATGTTCCTGCCGACACTGGATTTGACCCAACACCATCGCGTCCCGAGTCAAGGTGCCGGTCTTGTCGAACACCAAGGTATCCACGGTGGCCAGGGACTCGAACGCATCAAGTCGGCGCACCAACACACCCCGTCGCGCCATTGCCCCGGCCGCTGCCAGAATGGCCGCAGGCGTTGCCAGCGACAAGGCACAGGGACAAGTCACGACCAGCACCGAGACGGCCACCATCAATGCGCGCTGTGGGTCTTTGCCCCACCAATACGCGCAAGCCAAACCGGCTGCCAGCAACACCCCCAACAAAAATGGTTTGGCAATTCTGTCGGCCAGGTTAGCCAGCGCAGGCCGTGTGGTGGAAGCGCTCTCCATCAAACTGACAATCTGTGCAAACCGGGTTTGAGCACCCACCCGATCTACCCGCACATGAACTGCCGCTTGCAGGTTATGGCTGCCAGAAATCACCTCGTCCCCAACGCAACGGGGTATTGGAAGAGATTCACCGGTCAGCAAGGATTGGTCCACCGAGGTTTCCCCCATCAGCACCACCCCGTCAACCGGAAAAGCCTCGCCAGGCAAGACCTGAATCACGTCATCAATATGCAGGACTCGAACAGACACACGTTCAAAATTGCCTTCGCGGTCCATTCGCTTCACGCTCTCTGGCAAGCGGTTCATCAACGCTTCAAGTGCCCCTGCAGTCTTGTCACGCCAGCGCGATTCAAGCCAGCGGCCAGACAGCAGAAAAAAGACAAACATGGAGAGCGAATCAAAATAGACCTCTCGCCCAAAAACACCCGTTGGCTCAAACGTGCCAGCACTGCTGACGACAAATGTGATCAACATGCCCAGCGCCACGGGCAAGTCCATGCTGATGCGCCAATGAATGACATCTCGCCAGGCATTTTTGAAAAACGGGGCACATGAAAAGACAATGACCGGCAAAGTCAAAACCCACGAAGCCCAGCGCAGCAGGTGTTCCATTTTTGCCGTCAAATCCCCTGACACATAAGCCGGAAAGGCATACATCAACATCATCACCAGCATCATGGACAGCCCCGCCACCATCCAGCGCCACAGTGCCAGGCGAGCCTCTGTCTGACGCCGCTCACGGGCAAAAACATCATTGGCCGGAACAGCCCGGTAGCCCGCCTGGTACACGGCCTGCATCCAGCGTGAGGGCTGCACCACATCAGCCTGCCAAACCACTCGTGCCCGACGGCTTCCAGCGCTGACTTCAGCCTTCACCACACCCGGTACCGCCTTCAAGACTCCTTCGATGGTTCTGGCACAAGCCGAGCAGTGCATCCCTTCAATCAACACATTCGATTCCCAATGACCCGTGGCATTGGCATCCGGACGACTAAAAGCCGACCACTCGCGCTCATCGTCGAGAACTTGCATGAATTCAAGTGAATCATGGTTTTTAGAGGGTGCAAATTCACCCGAGTTGGCAGTGGTCATGCTTTGTGTAGGTTTCTGGAAAAAGTAGCTAGGAGGGTGTCGGACATATTGAGTCCTCTGATGACAAATCGACATAAGCATCAGTGCGTCGTAGCAGATGTTACCTAAGTCCGACAGGCTCCTAGTCAGGAAATCTGAATTTTGATCGACTCATCCTGGAGTGGGATATGTGGAACATCCCCAAGGCTCATCAACACTGCGTAATATGCTATTATTTTGATATTGATTCGACCTATTTGCCTGACAGGGTATTGACCGTCAGACCAAAGGTCAGGACAGAAATGGCTGGCGCCAACTGACGCATCACGTAACCCACCGCGGCAAGATTGCTTTTCGGAACCAATATCACGTCGCCGTCTTCAAGCGCATGGTTGACTCGGCGCGACACATCGACCAAATCCTTGAAAGCGATTACCTCTACCTGCTTGGCCCCAGCCCGATAGATGCCAATTTGCTCGGGTGTGGCATCTTCATTGGGCCCACCTGCCTGCGCCAGCAAGTCCAGAACGGTCATGCGTGGTGTCAGTCGGTAAGATCCTGGTTTTGGCACGGAACCGAGTACATAGACAGAGGTTTCCGATGAATCCGGAATATAAACGATGTCACCTTTTTTCATGCGAAGGTTGTAGCCAGGGTCGCCGCTGAGCAAAGCTTTTAGGTCAACCCAGATCAGCTTATCACGCCCACGCATGATGGCGCAGCGTGTCAATATGGCTTGTTTGTCCATGATTGGCATGGCACCGGCGCTGGCCAGGACTTCGGCCAAGGTCGGTGGATTCGAAAATTTATGAATACCGTTACGTTCCACCCGGCCCAGCACGGTCACCTGGTTCGACGTGTACTGCTCAACCGATAGCGTGACCAGCGGATGGGTAAACAATTGATGCAAACGCTGATCAATGGTGGCAAGCGCGTCTTCGCGTGTGAGATCGTTCAGAAATACATCGCCCATCAGCGGGACGGTGATCTTGCCGTCAGGCCCCACGGTGTGGGTGCCACTCACCTCGGCTCGTCCAAACACATCAAGTTTGAGTACATCGCCACTGCCAATGCGATAGACCGGGTTAACCGATTCTTCAAGCAGTGCTAAGTCTTCTTTGGACAGCAGCGTGGCTGCGCTGGGTTTTTCGATGGGTTTGAAATGGGGGTTCTGGACGGAAACGCCCATTCTGGCCCTTGGCCAGCCCGAAAATCCAGCGCAGCCCGCTATCAGTGCGGCAAGACATAAGACCAACAAATGTCCTGATCGGGTCGAAACGTATTTACCAATAGACATTGCCGAAGTACCAGTTTTCATCGTGACGACTAACAATAGTCAACGGTGATCTTACGGGTGGCCAGAATTGCAATGTAGTTCAACAATCAGCGCGGTTTGATCGTCAATTGCCGGGCGCGCATCGGTAAAACAGCGCAGCGCCTGGCGGATGGCATTGAGCTTGTCGGCGCAGGCACATGTTTTGGGCCACGCCTCAACCAGAGCTGCCAGTCGTTCCTGGCCAAATTCTTCACCAGCCGCATTGCGGGCCTCGGTGATGCCATCTGAAAACAGCAGCAAACTGTCGTTGCAACCGATGCCGATGCGGACTTCGGTGTAGATTTCATCGACCAGCACGCCAATGGGCAGGTGATTGCCCAGCAGCGATTGCACCCGATCGGAACAGACCAAAAGGCCAGGCGTGTGGCCGGCATTAACATAGCTCAGGGTGAGCGATTCCAGGTCAAAACGGTACAGGCCCAACGTGGCAAAAGAATCCAAATCCATGAGCCGCGGTGTCAGCATGCGGTGCAATTGATTGATGATCTCGGCCGGAGTCGGCAGCGCACCTTTGACGGACTGGGCAATCAACAAATCGGCCAGCGCCTGGTGATAAGCCATTTTGATGCCGGCACCAATCAACGCTGCCTGAACGCCTTTGCCCATGACATCACCGACCAGCACATCAAAGCAGTTGTTGTTCAAACGACGAATGTCGTAGAAGTCACCATCTATGCCTTGCGAAGCGTCGCTGAAGAAGTCAAAGCAGGCAGCATCAATGCCTTGGGGAGCCTCACCCAGCAGCAAGCTGCGCTGGATGTTGTGCCCGGTTGCGATTTCGCGCTGGTGCGTCGCCCCCAACTGCGCGCTGGCCTGGGTGAGTTCGCTATTAAGCCTGCCGAGTTCGTCACGCTGGCGCATGACTTGCTTGCGCAAACTTTCACGCTCAAGCAAGTTGCGGATTCGATGCCGGACAATCTCCAGATGAATCGGCTTGGTGATGTAATCGCAGGCACCCAAAGCCAAACCGGTTGCCTCGTCCTCGCCACTGCTCAAGGCAGTCAGGAATATGACCGGAATGTTTTGCAGCACGGGGTTCATCCTGAGTCGCCGATACGTCTCGTAACCGTCCACTTCTGGCATCATGACATCAAGCAGAATCAAGTCGGGTTTCGATTGCGCCGCCAAAGCCAAACCAGCCATACCCGAAGTGGCCACTTGCAGATCAATGTCCTCGCCTAACACTGCCCCCAAAGCCAACAAATTGACCGGTGTGTCGTCAATGGCCAGAACCACGGAGCGTTGTTCATTCATGCGTCTCTTCCGGTTGAATGGCGAGTACCATTTTTTGCAAACGCTTATGCACCAGTTCAAATTGAAAACTTTCGAGCATTTCACCGATTTGAACCATTTCGTCCTCCAGGCAGGTGTTGGCAGTAGCTTGCTGCAACTCTTTGAAACGGCGCAGTGAGTCGAATTTGTTTTGTTTGAGTAACGGAAGAATCTCGGTGATCAATGGCACAACACGCTTGTCAACCGGTGGCTTGGCCGTGACAGGTACTGGCGTGGCTCGCGGCGTTGCAGGCAGCCACTTTTTGATCGCAGCTTCAAGCGAGAAGGCGTTGATCGGCTTGGTCAAAAAATCATCCATACCCGCCGCCAGGCAGCGCTGCTGGTCGTCTGCGAAAGCGTCTGCCGTCATTGCAATAATGGGACGGTGTGGCTGGCTTGTTTTTGCCTCCCACTGACGTAGCAGTTGGGCGGTTTCATAGCCGCCCATGACCGGCATGCGAAGATCCATCAAAATCAGATCCGCATTGCTGCCTTTTTCGATAGCGTTCAGGCACTCCTGCCCATTGGCCACGATTTCAGTTTTTACCCCACGGTGATTGAGCATCGCGCAGACAATTTTTTGTTGCAGCGGGCTGTCCTCAACCACCATGATGCGGCAGTAAAACTGCTGTGGCTGTTGTGCGTGGGAGCTCGTTGGGTCATCAGGCAGTGCCTGTGTCTTGGACGCGTCTGGTGTACACAGACCCAGGCGAACACGAAACCAGAAGCGTGAACCCTGCCCGGTTTGGCTTTCCAAGCCAACTTCGCCACCCATAGACCGGGCCAGGCTGCGAACGATAGACAGGCCCAGGCCACTGCCACCATGGCGACGTGACATTGAGTTGTCGGCTTGCGAGAAGCGATCGAACAGATGAGCTTGTTTATCCTTGGCAATGCCGATGCCATGGTCGGTGACAGCGAATAGAAGCCAGGCGGTCTGAGCATCGCGACTGAGTTCGTTCGCCTCAACCTGAATCACTCCCTGACTGCTGAACTTGATGGCATTGTTAAGGTAGTTTGACAGCATCTGACGCAGCCGACGTGCATCTCCCAGATAGCTTTGTTGTGGACCACTCCAGCGGGACTCAATTTGCATGCCCTTACCCTGGATTATTTGGGTAAACAGTGACAGAGTTTCATCCATCACCTGCATCGGCACAAGCGGGCTGGATTCAAGTTTCAACTCGCCGGCTTCGATTTTGGAGAGATCCAGAATATCGTTGAGCAGGGCCAGCAGTGTCTGCCCTGAGCTGAGAATAATCTTGGCGAAATTGAGCCTGTCGTTGTCTGACATATTGGGTGCCAATAGCACTTGTGCCATACCCAGGATGCCGTTCATCGGTGTTCGGATTTCGTGACTCATGGTGGCCAGAAACTGGCTTTTGGCAATGTTGGCGGCTTCGGCGGCTTGTTTGGCCTGGTAAAGCTCAGTGATATCAAAGCTGAAACCCACCCTGTGACCTGTGGGGTTTCGCTTTTCAAGCGTTTTAACCCAGCGCCCATCGTCCAGTGACTCGATTAACGCGTGATTGCCCTGGGTGTGAATGGCCAGCCGCTCGGCGATCCAGTCGTCTTCACGCCCGATGGCTGCCTTGTATTGACCATGTTGCACCCCATAGCGCAAAAATTCTTCAAAGGTTCGCCCGATGTCAATCATCGGCGCACTGGTGCGATAGACCTCACGGAATCGTTCATTGCAAAAAACCATTCGGTCGTTCTCGTCATAAATGACAAAAGCTTCACCGACTGCATCAATAGCTGAGTGCAACAGCAGATCGGCTTGCTCGAGTTTTTGCTTGGCGTTCTTGTGAATCGTCACATCCTGAATGGTGCCAAAATAACCACACTGAAAACCCTGTGCATCGTAGTTAGGCTGCATAAGTTGCTGCACCCACTTGGTTTGCCCACCGACCACAATCTGGTGCACGCTGAGTGTTGTTTTGCCACTTAGCACATTCTGCCAATAGGCATCAAAGTCCACACGGTCGTCTGGGTGAATCAACGCCCTCAAGTCATTGAAGCACTTGTTGCCATCAGGCTCCCAGCCCAAAATGTCAAAAGTTTGATTCGATCCTTCAAGTTTTTGACTTTCGTCCTCACACCACCAACTGCCGATTTGTGCCACGGCTTGGGCGTGCTGAAGGTCATAGTTACTTTTTGTTAGCGCTCGTTCGTTCTTGCGCGCCTCGGTGATGTCATAGACCACTGCGTAAAAACCTTGCACCTCGCCATTCGTGATCTCTGGCAAGTATTCGGCGCGTGCGTACCAGATTTGCTTACCATCCGGGGAGACGATTTCGCGTTCAAACCGCTGAACCTGGCCACGCAGGGCGGCTTCAATATAGGGCAGGTTTTTCTGGTAGCGTTCTTCACCAATGACATCGCGGATGTGCATGCCCTGCATTTTTGCCGGATCGACTGCAAACCAGTCTGCGTAAGCCTGATTGCCAAACCGGTTGTGCAATTGCTTGTCCCAGAAGCCGACCATGGTTGGCAGTGACTGATGGCGCTCATCAGCACTGCCTTGGTCGCTGTCGTTTGGTTCAGGCTTTTGCTGCATAAAACAAAATCTGGTTGCGTCCGGCCTCTTTGGCCTGGTACATGGCGGCATCGGCCCATTTAAGAAAGTCGGCTTCGCAGTGGGCATCATCATGTCTCAACAAAGTCACACCCATGCTTGCCGTGCAGTGATGTTCCACGGTAATAGCCGTCTTGCCTGGGCGTTGCAGTAAATAAGGTTGGGAGATCGCACTGCGGATTTTTTCAGCGATGATGCCTGCCTGCACCGTCGCTGCATCCAGGTCTGAAGGCAAATTACTGAGCACGACCACAAACTCATCGCCACCAAAGCGCGCGGCGGTGTCAATTTCACGCAAGCAATGTTTGAGTCGGCTGGCGGCCTCAACCAGCAGCAAATCGCCAACTTCATGCCCATGCACATCGTTGAGCGGTTTGAAATTATCCAGATCAAGAAACATCAATGCCCCATAGTGTCTGCTTCGCTTGCACGTGGCAAGAGTCTGGGTCAGGCGGTCATTGAGCAAGCGCCTGTTGGGCAGTTTGGTCAATGTGTCATAGTAGGCAAACTGCAAGAGTTGATCACGTTGGGCCGCCACCTCCTGGTACAAGCGTTGGCGCTCAAGCAAATTGCGAATTCTGTGCTTGGCGATGTCAATATTGATGGGTTTGGTAAGGTAGTCGGCAGCGCCCAAGGCCAACCCGGTACTTTCAGCATCAGGCTCGGTCAAAGAAGTCAAAAAAATCACAGGCACATGCTGTAGTTTCGTGTCATCCTTGAGTCGGCGACACGTCTCAAAGCCATCCATCCCTGGCATCATCACGTCAAGTATGATGATGTCAGGCTGAGTTTGCGCAGCCAGAGTCAGTCCTTCAGGGCCGCTTGTGGCAATCTGGAAATCAAATTCATCGCCAAGCGCTGCGCCCAGCGTTATCAAATTGGCCGGTGTGTCATCAATCGCCAGAACGCGAGGTCTGTCATGGGTCATGTGCCTGGTCTTTCTGTTAGTGGTTAGTGGTTAGTGGTTAGTGGTTAGTGGTTAGTGGTTAGTGGTTAGTTAATACCCATCAAAATATTTGTCACTAACGACTAACAAATAATATACGCCATGGATTTTGCCAAATTCGGCGCTAACGCCCGTCAACACTGCATAGTACGCTATCATTTTAATAAGTCATGCGGTATGAAACTTGTTGTTGATTGGTTAGTGGTTAGTGACGAATATTTTTGTTGGTATTGACTAACCACTGACCACTGAATACGATGCCGCCAACGCCTGTAGCCGTGCCACATCGTCGCCCAGGGTGCCTGGCATTGGCAGACCGAACAGGTTGCACATGACAGCAATGCGGTGACGCCAGTCGTGAAAGGCAAGGCTGTGATAAATATTGCTGCGCCGCTGTTGCTCCAGTGTATCGTTGTTCGCCAGCAGTGCGACGAGTTCATCGGCGGCGATCTGAGGGTCTTCAGACAGCTCGACAGTGGAACCCGGCCAAAATAGCATGTCGTCTGCCATGCGCGACAACGGACGCCTGCCGGCCACAATACAACCCGACAGCAAGGACTCAAGCCATCGGCTGGTCACCATCATGGAGCGAGGCCGATCGCCCTGCGGCTCTACATAAAGATGAAAAGCCAGCGAGATGCGGGTACGTTGCAGCAGTTTGAACAGCATGCCGCGCTCGAGATGAACACTCTGCCCGGCGAGGTTGCCCAGGGGTGAATGAAGATACAGGTGCGATGATGTGGCAGGATGAAAGCGCCTGGAAAAGCAGGCTTGATAGCAGGGCGGCGTACGCCCAAAACCTATCAGATCGATTTCACGATCTTTTTGCGATCGTGGCACCCAGGTCAGACAATCGGCACCTTGGTACAACTGGTGAACCGCAATGCCAAAACGCTGCTTGGGGTAATCCACATCTTCATGCGCTGTGACGGTAATGGCATCATAGAGCGCGGTTTCCTTGACAAAACCGGCACGGAAATAAGAGTCTGTGATAAAACCATAAATTTTGCCAAACTTCTTGCGGCAGTCGCGTATGGCGTTCACCATCCCCAGGTCTGATGGACCACGCGCCACGACCAACAACACGTCACCTCCGCTGGTTTGCAAGGATT
>SESE01001328.1_pt1 | contig 10176 bp, 11 predicted proteins | sample 3171371 | NCBI WGS metagenome assembly SESE01 (sample SAMN06051881, study PRJNA518727) | freshwater metagenome | biome: subpolar coniferous forest; feature: holomictic lake; material: water; isolation source: holomictic Lake 442, 13 m depth | place: Canada: near Kenora, Ontario | collected...
TCAGCCGCGGCGCCAGGGTAGGCTGCCGGGGTGTCGATCAGGCTGACTACCGGGATTCCGTACTTCTCAGCCAGTTTCACAAGGCGCAACGCTTTCCGGTAGCCCTCGGGATGGGCCATTCCGAAGTTGGCCTTCACCTTTTCTTCTACCGAGCCCCCTTTGTTGAAGCCCAGAAGCATGACCCGGTGTTTGTCGATCATTGCGAAGCCGCCTATCAGTGAGGGGTCATCCCCGAAGAGGCGATCTCCGTGGAGCTCTATGAATTCACTGAAAGCCAGACGTATGTAGTCGGACATGAGGGGGCGCTGGGGGTGCCTGGCCAGCTGAACCTGCTCCCAGGGTGTCAGTTTGGAATACACTTCCTGCTTCAGACTGAGGAGCTTCTTCTCGAGAGAGGCGATTTCTTTCCCGAGATCAGCACCGGATCCCGCGGCCTTCTTCTTGAGTTCCTCGATCTCCTGCTCTAGCTTGACTACAGGGGCTTCGCAATCCAGGCTCATAATCACCTTTCTCTATCCGTCGTCTACTTGGAATGCCAATACAGCAGGATCCTGTGAAGTATGTCCTTCATGGTCGCACGCTTCACTATCATGTCAAGGAATCCGTGACTGAGGAGGTATTCGGCTGTCTGAAAGTCAGCCGGCAGTTCTTCCTTGATGGTCTGCTCAATCACCCTGCGGCCGGCGAATCCGATGAGTGCGCCGGGCTCGGCAATGTTGACGTCCCCCATCAGGGCATAACTGGCTGATACACCGCCGAAGGTGGGGTCGGTAAGTATGGAGATGTAGGGGACTTTTGCCTTGTGAAGACGGGAAACACCGGCGCAGGTCTTGGCCATTTGCATGAGGGATATGATGCCCTCCTGCATCCTGGCGCCGCCAGAGGTGGAGACCATCACAAAAGGCAACTCGTGGCGCTGCGCATAGCAGGCGGCCAGGAATATCCTTTCCCCAGCGCCGCTGCTCAGAGATCCACCGACAAATCGGAAATCCATGACGGAAATCGCCACCTTGGTCTTGTTGATGGTGCCGGTGCCGCTCTTTACCGCCTCCGAGAGCCCGGTCTGCTGTTTTACCGCGTCGATCTTCGCCGCATAGGTGCCCGTAGCGTCGGCAAACTTCAAGGGGTCAGATGCCGTCACTTTGCCGTAACGCTCCTCGAAGGATCCGTCGTCCAGAAGCATGGCCAGGCGTTCATCGCAGGTCATGCGATCGTGGTAGTTGCACTGGGAGCAAACCATGAACGACTTGTCCCATTCTTCCTTGAAAATGTGGGCGGAACAGGATGGGCACTTTACCCACACGTCTTCCTTCTTCTCTACAACCACATTTTGTCGTTCAGTTCGTGTGAACCAGCCCATATATGCGTTTCCTCGGTACTGATGTTCCGAATACCGTTAGAGCTTTGGCTCGCCAATAATCCCGGCCTCCGCCCGCCATTGAAGGACGTCCCCGCATCTGCGGCGGACATGCAAGATCAGCATGATCTTTTCAAAGAGGGGGCAAAGATACTATGTCGCCAACGCCATGGCAAGTGAGAACTCCTCTGAAAAAAGAGGTGCAATTCACGCCGGAACGCATATCCTTCGACGCGTCCGGAAGTCCGCCCGGAACCAACTGCAATTGGTTGGTGGTTCGGCCTGCAGTTGCAGTCATTGCATTGTGTGGCCTTCGGGCGGGAACTCCTGGACTGGGAGATGCCATGATCAGGATATCTGGAGGGGTTTGCCGTGGTCGCCAGCTTCGCACGCCTGGCGATATGATCAGACCGACGCAGGAAAAGGTCCGACAGGCGCTCTTCTCCTGTCTGGCTGCCAGAGTGCCGGGTTGCCGGTTCTTGGATCTTTTTGCCGGATGTGGAGCGGTAGGCCTTGAAGCGTGGAGTAGGGGGGCGGGTTTTGTCTGCTGGGTCGAGAAGGATCCCAGGGTGGCTGCCGTGCTCAAACACAATGTTACCCTGCTTTGCAGGGAATCCGGTGCGGAAGCCCCCGGGCAGACCAGGGTGGTTGTGGCGGACGCGGTCCGCTTTGTGGACAAGGCGACAATCGACGGCCCCTTCGATATCATATTTGCTGATCCTCCTTATGCGGAAAGACAGCGTGACAGCTGGTCAAGAAAGATCTTGCAGGTGCTCGAGGGAGGCTCTACCTTGACCGCGAACGGCATTCTGGTTGTTGAACAGGGGGTGGGTGAGCCTGCGTTGGAATGCGCTGGATTGACGCCCCTTGAGGAAAAAGCCTACGGAGGAACGCTCCTGCGTTTCTGGAAAAAATGAAAAGATCGGCAATATATGCAGGCACTTTCGATCCCATAACTCTTGGTCATTTCGACCTTTTGCACCGGGCTTCCCTCGTGTTTGACAAGATTCTGGTGGCTGTGGCGGAGTGCCCCCGCAAGAGCACCATGTTCAGCGTCAAGGATCGCTGCGAGATGGTTCGCGCTGCGACTGCTGATCTTGGCAACGTGAAGATCAAGCCTTTCAGGGGGCTTCTTGTCGATTTTGCCCGCAACAACGGGATCCATGTGCTTGTCCGGGGTCTGCGGGCGTTTTCTGACTTCGAATATGAGTTTCAGATGGCTCTTACCAACCGGCAACTGGCCCCCGATGTGGAGACTTTGTTCCTCATGCCGAATGAGGCGTACAGCTATCTCAGTTCCAGCACGGTCAGGGAGATTGTTGAGCTCGGGGGCAATGTGAGGGGGTTTGTGCCGCCGTGTGTTCTTCCTTTTGTGAAGAAATATGCCGGCAGGGCCGGAAGATCATCGAGCGGATGCGGTCAGCGCACAAGGGACTGACAACGAGAGGGTTGGCTGGATGATTATCGATGTGGCAAGTCTGGATTGTGAAGGCAATGATTTCGAAGGTGAAGAGCCCGCAGAGGTGCTGGACTTGGGCGACGCCGACGAGTTCAGGCCGCTGGGGACGATCAAGTACAAGATCAGGGTATCCTGTGCCGGCGACAGCGTCGTGGCGAGCGGCGTAGTCAGTGCGGAGTTGGAAGTAGAGTGTGCCAGATGCACCGAAAGTTTTCGTTTGGAAGTGTCTGACAAGGAGTTTGCGGCCACTCGCGAGGTCGCAAACAAAAATGAATCTATCGACTTGACCCCGGATATCCGTGAATCTATTATCCTCGCCTTTCCAACGACTCCGCTCTGCGCTCCGGATTGCCGGGGTTTGTGTCCGCAGTGCGGTATCAACCTGAACAAAAGGGAATGTAGTTGTGTGATCCCCAATGAAGACGGGTGGTGGAGTGCGCTGAACAATCTTCAGCTAAGGTGAGAAGGGAAGAGTATGGCTGTACCAAAAAGAAAAACGTCTAAGATGAAAGTCCGCTCCAGGCGGAGTTCCCACAAGGCCACGGTTGTCGAAACGAGGCCCTGTCCGCAGTGCAGCTCGGCCCAGCAACCCCACAGGGTCTGCCGGTCGTGTGGTTACTATGGCGGCAGGCAGGTTACGACGATTGAAGCAGACTAGCCATGCGAATCGCCGTCGATGCAATGGGTGGTGATTTTGCCCCCAGGGAAATAGTTGCCGGTGCCGTTGAAGCGGCTGCCACGATTGATGGAATCTCCAAGCTCATTCTGGTCGGGGACGAGACTGCTGTCCGCGGCGAGCTTGCGAAATGCGCATATGTGCCATCGAAGGTTGAGATCCTGCATGCCTCCGAAGTTGTGGGTATGGGGGAAACGCCGGCGCTGGCGGTGCGGAAGAAGAAAGATTCTTCCATCAACCGTGCTGTCGATCTAGTAAAGGACGGGAGCGCCGATGCCGTCATTTCGGCTGGCAACACGGGCGCTGTCGTTGTCGCGGCTTCGCTGAAGCTTCGGACTCTGGAAGGGGTCAGAAGGCCGGCGATTGCGACGGTCCTGCCCACGCCGACCAAGCCGTTTGTGCTCATTGACGCCGGTGCCAACACAGATTCCGATGCGAACCTCCTTGCCCAGTTTGCGGTCATGGGGTCGGTCTACAGCAGGGTGATTCTTCACAATCCCAATCCCGTGGTGGGGTTGATGAGTATTGGTGAAGAGGCCAGCAAGGGGAATGACGTCACAAAGGAAGCGTTCCGTCTCCTGTCCGGATCAAACCTTGCTTTCAAGGGAAATATCGAAGGGCACGACCTGTTCGAGGGCGATATCGACGTGGCCGTCTGTGACGGTTTTGTAGGCAATGTCGTGCTCAAGACCAGCGAAAGCGTCGCTCACGCCATAGGCACTTTGATCAAGCGCGAGTTTACGCTCACGCCTCTTCGCAAGTTCGGGGCGCTGTTCCTGATGGATGGCCTGAAGGCGCTCAAGAAGAAGATGGATCCTGAGTTGTCTGGCGGGGCACTGCTGCTTGGCGTCAACGGTGTTTGCATCATCACACACGGCGCATCCAGCCGGCGCGCCATCTTTCATGCTGTACGGGTGGTCTGTGAATCGCTTGATCTTCATATCAACAGCCAGATCTCGGCTGAACTGAAAAAGAACGGATTCTAGCCCATGAATGCTTCGATAATCGGGATTGGCTCGTATCTTCCGGAGCGGATCCTCACCAACGCCGATCTCGAGAAGATGGTGGACACCACGGATGAGTGGATCTACACAAGAACCGGCATTCGACAGAGACGCATTGCCGCGGATTCCGAGGCGGTCTCGGATATGGCGGCGGTTGCGGCGCGCCGTGCAATGGAAGATGCCGGGCTCCAGGCAACCGATATCGGGATGATAATTGTCGCAACATCCACGCCTGACATGTTCTTTCCGAGCTCTGCCTGTCTTGTGCAGGGCATGATAGGTGCGGTTAACTCATTCTGTTTCGACATGGAGGCTGCCTGTTCCGGCTTTCTTTATGCCCTTGAAACCGGCAGGCGGTATGTTGAGGCAGGCACAGTTCGCAATGCGCTCATCATTGGTGCCGAGAAATTCAGTTGTATTACCGACTGGACGGACAGGGATACATGCGTGCTGTTCGGTGACGGCGCAGGAGCGGTCGTTCTCAGCTCCGCCGGCAAAGGTCGTGGCATGATAGCCACCGTCATGCGCTCGGATGGCAGGCTCGCCGATGTTCTCAGGGTGGAAGGCGCAGGCAGCAGGAAGCAGCCGGCCGCCGGGGTCGGTGAGGCCATGAAGCAGCCCCGCATACGGATGAACGGGCGGGAAGTTTTCAAGCACGCCGTGTTGAATATGACCAGCGCTGTGCAGGAAGTGCTTGCGAAGAGCGGGATTGGCGCTGGCGAGATAGACTGGGTTGTACCGCACCAGGCCAACACAAGGATCATTGGCTCTGTGAATGAGAAGCTCGGGATACCGATGGAAAAGTGCTGCCTGAACCTGGAGAGGGTTGGCAATATATCTGCGGCGTCTGTTCCCGTGGCAATGGATGAGGCTGTCAAGGACGGCAGGATCCGCAGGGGGCAGAAGGTCCTGACGGTCGTTGCCGGGGCAGGTTTCACCTGGGGGGCATCGGTTCTGGAGTGGTAGCATGTTATTGCGGTTCTCGCAGTAAAGGAGCGCGAAAGTGGGCAAAACAGCGATAGTTTTTGCGGGGCAGGGTGCCCAGTTTGTTGGCATGGGCAAAGATCTGGTTGAGGCCTACCCGGAATGCAAGGCGTTGTACAAGACGGCGGATGATATTCTCGGCTACTCCCTCTCAAGGATCTGTTTCGAGGGGCCGGTCGAGGAGCTTACGAAGTCCAACAACTGCCAGCCGGCGATTTTTGTGACCAGCATGGCGTGTCGCGCCGCACTGATGAAAGAAGCCCCCTGCATTGTTTTCGACGCGGCTGCAGGTTTGAGCCTTGGTGAGTGGACTGCTCTTCATATGGCTGGCGCACTTACCTTCGAGGCAACTCTTCGCATACTCGAAGCACGCGGCCGCTTCATGCAGGAGGCCTGCGAGGAGAAAGACGGGACAATGGTCAGCGTGATGGGGCTTTCCCCTAACCAGCTTCAGGAGATCTGTGCTGTTGCCGGTGTGGAAGTGTCCAATCTTAATTCTCCCGAGCAGACGGTGCTTTCGGGAGAGCGAGCCGCCATCCACAAGGCCGAGGAGATGGCCAAGGCAGCCGGCGCGAGCCGGACAGTCGTTCTAAATGTCGCAGGAGCGTACCATTCCGCACTCATGGCGCCCGCAGCCCGGCTGCTTGAAGGTTTTCTGAAGGATATCCCTTTTCAGCCGGTTTCGATCCCGGTCGTGTCGAATGTTACAGGGGCTTTTCACAGCGCCTCTGAGAATGTCAGACAGACCATGGTGAAGCAGGTTACCTCCACTGTGAAGTGGGTGTCATGCATCCAGCACCTCAGGGATGCCGGTGTTGACCGGTACGTTGAGGTTGGCCCAGGTCGAATCCTCTCCGGGCTGATAAAGCGGATTGACTCCAAGGCTTTTCTCCATAGTATTCAGGACCTCGCAACTTTGAAGAAGGCCGTTACGGAGTTGACAGGGACAACAGCAGGCTAAGGAGGGTGTGTGATGCAGGATGCGTTTTCTCTGGCGGGTAAGGTGGCGATGGTCACCGGTGCGGGCAGGGGTATAGGAAAGTCCATTGCGCTCAAGCTGGCCGGCGCAGGCGCGGACATTGCAGCCTGTGATCTCAAAGAGGAATGGCTCGCAGAAACAGCGGCTGCCGTCAGGGCGATGGGGCGCCGTGCTGAGTGCGTGGAAATGAACGTCGCCTCCTCTGAGAGCGTCGCCGCTGGCGTAGAAAAGGCGGCCGGTCTCTTCGGGAGAGTCGATATTCTAGTGAACAACGCCGGGATCACGAAGGATAACCTGCTTATCAGGATGACTGATGAAATGTGGAACGACGTATTGTCCGTCAACCTGACCGGGACATTCTTCGTTTCCAGAGCGGTGTCCAAGTTGATGATGAAGCAGCGGTCGGGCAGCATCATCAATATAGCCTCCGTTATAGGCTTGATTGGAAACGCGGGGCAGTGTAACTATGCGGCTTCAAAAGGCGGGGTCATAGCCCTGACGAAATCAATCGCACGCGAACTGGCATCCAGAAACGTGCGCGCTAACGCAGTGGCTCCCGGTTTCATCCAGACAAAGATGACTGAGGAGTTGTCGGAGGAAGTAAGAAGTAAGGTGCTGGAGGCCATTCCGTTGAAGCGATGGGGCCAACCGGAGGACGTCGCGAACACAGTCCTGTTCCTTGCCTGCGACGCGTCTTCCTATCTGACCGGCCAAGTCCTGTCCGTAGGCGGTGGAATGGTGATGTAGAAGAGAACAAGCAAGAGAAAGGGAGAAGACATGTCATTGGAATCGAAGATCAAGGAAATCATTGTCGAACAGCTGGGCGTCAATGAGTCGCAGGTAACCTCGGAAGCTTCCTTCATTGAGGATCTGGGCGCTGACTCTTTGGATCAGGTAGAGCTCGTGATGGCGTTCGAAGAGGAATTCAAGGCTGAAATCCCAGACGAAGAGGCTGAGAAGCTGACGACCGTCGGGAAAGTGGTCCAGTTCCTCAAGGAAAAAGGCTTCGACAAGTAAAGCAGGGCAGCCTTGCGCCGGCTCACTCAGTGAGCCGGCGCGGCGCCATGCATTTCTCACCGGGAAACACGCTGTGAAACGTAGAATTGTCATTACTGGTCTGGGTGTCGTATCGCCTCTTGGTTGTACCATCGATGCGTTCTGGTCGAAACTCGTAGCGGGACAGTCTGGAATTCGCAAGATCCAGAGTTTCGATGCGTCTCCTTTCTACAGCCAGATTGCCGGGGAAGTGACAGATTTTCCCGTTGATCAGTTTGTGGTCAAGAAGGAACAGCGCCGGATGGATCCATACTGCCACTTCGCAATCGGCGCAGCCAAGCTTGCCGTTGCGGATGCCGGGTTGGATATGAATGTTGAGGATCCCACCAGAGTCGGCGTGATCGTCGGTTCGGGTGTAGGCGGCTTGAAGACTATTGAGACACAGTACAAAGTGCTCATGGAAAAAGGGCCGGACCGGTGTTCTCCATTCCTCATTCCCATGATGATTGCCAACATGGCGGCCGGCAACATCGCCATCGAATTGAACATGAAAGGGCCGAATTACGCGACTTTGTCGGCCTGTGCCACATCTTTGCACGCCATTGGCGATGCAATGCGCGTCATTGAACGCGGTGATGCGGAAGTAATTCTGGCGGGCGGCGCGGAGGCTTCGGTGTGCGTTCTCGGCTTCGCAGGGTTCTGTGCCCTCAGGGCGTTGAGCGCCCGTAATGACGAGCCTCAGCGGGCAAGCAGACCGTTTGACGCCGGCAGGGATGGTTTCGTGATGTCCGAGGGTGGGGCTGTCCTTGTTCTCGAGGAATATGAGCATGCAAAGAAGAGGGGCGCCAAAATCTATTGCGAGGCGGCCGGCTTTGGCATGACTTGCGACGCGTATCACATGACGGCGCCATCCGAGGGCGGAGAAGGTGCGGCAAGGGCGATAAAGCTCGCCATGGCAGATGCAGGAGTCACCCCGGAAGAGGTCGACTACGTCAATGCGCATGGAACCAGCACGGATCTCAATGACAAGGGTGAGACTCAGGCGATAAAGGCTGCGCTCGGTGAAGACAGGGCCAGGAAGGTGATGGTCAGCTCGACGAAATCGATGACCGGACATCTTCTGGGCGCAGCGGGCGGTCTCGAGACGATTGTGTGTGCCCTTGCCATCAAGCATGGCGTGGTGCCGCCGACCATCAACCAGGAGACTCCTGATCCTGCCTGCGACCTTGACTACGTGCCCAATGTGGCGCGCCAACACAAGGTTCGGGTGTGCGTCAATAACTCACTTGGCTTCGGCGGCCACAACGGATCACTTGTTGTGAAGGCCATCTAGGCAGGATAGTGCGCGAGCGCTTCCGTGCTCGTGCGACAGACAGGGCAATACTGCTGACAAAGAGCGGTCCGCTCGCGCATGCGCGGGTGGGCCGTTTTTTTTGCACACTAACCGCAGTAACTCAGGACTATCCGCTCCATTTCTGCAGACCGCTCTTCCATCTTTTGGACCATTCTGAACTGCGCTCGGGCCCGTTCAATGTTGTGGTTGGGTCGATGGGTCTTGAAGTACACGTCACCGGAGAGGTGGTCGGTGAGGAATCTCACACCGACGGTGTATGTTATCAGCCTGCCGCAAAACGCCAGAAGCCTCTTTTCTGTCAGGGTGGGCAGGCCTGCCGCGCCATCCAAGTAGCCATGGATAATCGCCTCGAACCGCCCCATGTCTATGTCTACTCTTGAAGTGTCCTGCTCATCCTCAGCGGAAGTGATAGTGGCGGTGCGAACCATGTCACCCACATCATAGAGGATGGAGCCGGGCATCACCGTATCCAGATCAATCACGCATATGCCGTGCCCTGTCTTGTCGTCAATCATCACATTGTTCAACTTGGTGTCATTGTGCGTGACACGTGTCGGAAGTGTACCGGCTTCCAACATGTTGCACACGGTGCCGGCGTGGGCTTTTCTCGCCAGCGCGAACTCGATTTCGGTGCCGGCGGTGGCGCGGCGGTTGTGAGAGTCCATGGCAATGGCCTTCTCAAGGGCTGCCAGGCGGTGCGGAGTGTGGTGGAAGAAGGGGATAGTCTCGTGCAGTGTGGTTGAAGGGTAGTCTGAAAGCAGCATCTGAAACTCACCCAAAGCCCTTGCGGCCTCATAAGCCTGTCCGGGCCCCGCGCAGATATCGTGGGAGGATGCTCCGTCGATGAAATTGCACGTGCGCCAGTAGTTGCCGTCGCGGTCGCGGAAGAAGGTTCTTCCATCCTGCGCTTGACGGTAGGAAAGCACCCTCCGGCCGAGATCCGGAACACCGGCTGATTCCAGTTTTCGGTGGATATGTGCGCTGATCCCGGCGATGTTGTCCATGACCTTGGCAGGATCCTTGAATATCGTATGGTTGATCCTTTGTATTATCCAGATCTTGTCGGTGCCGTTGCCGTTCCAGCGCGTCAGATAGGTGTCATTGACATGCCCGCTGCCGTATGGCCTTCCCCCGACGAGGGCGCCTTCCAGCCTGAACTGTTTTCCAATCGCTTGTAGATCAGGAGTCATTAGTTCACCAGACCAAGTGTGGTGCCGGGGTCACTCTTCAGTCCTCCTTGTTCCACGCATGCACCATCGCTTCTCACTTCTGTGCGGCCACGTCGTTCACTTGATGGTGTTGTCATGTCGCCCAGGCTGCAATACCACTAAGCATAATTGCGAGGGAAACCTGTATAGCATTTCGCG
>SESE01001329.1_pt1 | contig 10170 bp, 6 predicted proteins | sample 3171371 | NCBI WGS metagenome assembly SESE01 (sample SAMN06051881, study PRJNA518727) | freshwater metagenome | biome: subpolar coniferous forest; feature: holomictic lake; material: water; isolation source: holomictic Lake 442, 13 m depth | place: Canada: near Kenora, Ontario | collected...
CGCAAAGCCGCTAAGATCGCAAAGGAAGATTGTGGAAAGTAGGACAATCAGGTCATAGCCCTCTGACACTCTACACTCCACACTCCACGTTCTACAATCTCGGCAGATACACCCGGAAGACGCTCCCCTTCCCGGGCTCGCTCTCCGCGACGATCCGGCCGCCGTGGCCAAGGACAATGTGCCGACACAGCGCCAGCCCCAGCCCAGTTCCCGGCGCAGCATCTTTCCCGCCACCTGGAACCCTGTAGAACTTCCGGAAGATCTTCCTCAACTCCCGCTTGTCCATCCCCGGCCCGTCGTCCTGAACCGAGAGCTGAATTCCGCCGTCTCCTTCGCGCGCAAGCCGGACATCGATTCGGGGAGACACGCCACCGGCTGCTACTGGGCGGCCGGGGTGAGGGCACCCCGGCTCCAGTGCGTCGCCGGCTTCACCATGCGCGCTGCGTTCGCCGCCAGCTCCGACGACAACGGGCGGACCCGCCTTGCGCGAGTACTTCACGGCGTTGTCGAGGAGGTTCAGGACGACCTGACTGACGGCCACAGGGTCGGCCATGACCGGCGGCAGATCAGGCTCGATATCGAGTCTGATCATATCCTGCGGCTTGTCCGTCTCTAACGCGAGGCTGCCCGTGAATGCATCGACGGCCTGCCTCACAACCTCGCCGATGTCCGTCTTGCGCAACTGGTAGGCCAGTGCATTTTCGCCGAAGCGCACAAAGAACAGCACACGCTCGACCAGGTGGCCCAGCCGCCTTGACTCCCCGATGATCGTCTCAAGGAACTGCTTCTGCCTGGCTGGATCCTCCACCCTCCCCAGGTAGAGGCTCTCTGCAAGCATCCGCATGGACGCCAGCGGCGTGCGCAGGTCGTGGGAGACACCGGCAATGTAATCGCCTCGCTCCTTCAGCCGCCGCGTCTCGGCGGCGGCATGCCTGAACACCACCCAGGCACCGGCAAGCACACCCAGGGCCAGCATCGCTATCCCCCACTCCTGCAGCATCAACCAGAGCGCCGTATTCCTCTTGAGCACCCCCGGGTCCGCTGCGTAGGCGCTCAATGTCATTCCGTTGAACGGCCATTCAAGGGTTACGGCCGTGAGGAAGCCATCCATCCGGGCTGGGCCGCCGCCAGCCGGACCGGCGCGCTCGATCCGGACCACCACCCCGTGCTCGGACGCTATCCGCTCCGACAGATTCCGCAGGAAGGCCTCCAGGCCGGCCATGTCCACCTTGAAGCCACCGACCATGCTGCCTGCAATCCCGTCACGCGCTCCGAACGTGAAGGGCGTGCCGCGGATCACGAGCCATGTCATCCGGGCCGGGATTCCGTTGTTCCCGATCTCGCCCGTCACTGCATCCATCACGGCGCCGCCGTCGGCGGCCAGAAACTCGAGGTTGCGCTCCTGCTCGCGCAGCAGGCTCTGCAATTCACCGGTGCGGGCCCGCGCCTTGTGTTCATAGCTCGGCACGGCATCCGTTGCCTTCTGCCGGCCTGCACCGGCGGCAGCCTGGCCCGTGGCTGTCGCCGGTGGTTCCGCGTTGAGGATGCCTTGCAGCGCGCTCCTGGTTGCCTCCCGCTGGCCAGCGCTGATGTCGCAATAGAGAAGCACCAGGCGTTCGAGGAGCTCGACCTCACTTTCCACGGCCAGCCGTCGCCACCGGCCACGGGTCTCAGGCAGGTCGCGCTCCGCTGCGAGCCTGTAGGTTCCGGTCAGTTCCTTCATGGCCATCATGCTGTACACGTTGCCATCGGCATCGCGAGCCCGTTGGACAACGTCATCCTGCCCGCCGGGATAGCCGGCCACCTGGCGGAAGGCGCCCGCGGCCAGCTTGAACTCACCGAGGTCGCGGTAGCAGCGGCCGGCGCCGAGTGTCGCCTCCGCAAGTGCGGGGAACGTTATCCCCCGAACGGCGAGGATCTTCTCATACTCCCTCACGGCCTTCTCCGCGCCGCCGCTGTCGTCGCGTATGGCGCGTATTGCCGCCATGAGCGATTCATCCTCGGCGGCGGTCGGCCGGCTCCCGGCACTGATCCCCTGGGGATAGAGAAACGCATTTGGCAGCCGGATGATGTATGGTTGGCCGACAGGCTGGAAGGCGGCACGCGCGGCGCCGGCAGTGGCCAGATGGCTGAGGAGATCCTGAAGGGACTGGGCCTCGGCACCGGCCTGCAACACCTCCGAGTGTGCGGCCACCAGCCGCGCCATGAGTGTCTGCGAGACCCCCCTGACGGTCCGTTCGGCCGCGGTCTCAAGGCGTCGCTGCATGTTCTGCTCGCGATCCCTGACAGCCATTGCCGCCAGCATGCTCAGCACCGCGGTCGGCAGGACAACAAGCGCGATCACATAGAGTAAAAGTCGCGGGCGCATACCGGAGACTCTAGCCCATAGCCGCCGGAGAACAAGAAGATAAGAAAGCAGGCTGAGGAAGGGATGAGGGAGGAAACCTGAAACCTGAGTTTCCGCCTTCGCCCAGAGCGGCTACGGCGTGACAAGTCGGGGTCGAAAGAACATCATGATAGCAGACTAGGATTATCTCGCGCAGAGGGCGCGGAGGGAGGGTGGAAGGTGCCTGGGGACAGGGCTGAGGGCGGAGACCTGAAACCTGAGTTTCAGAGGAAGATCGGAAGGATCTCGCGCAAAGACGCCAAGAGCGCAAAGGAAGGAGTTGCTAGGGCGATGAAGGCCTGGCCAGGTCTCTCTGGTCTCTGGCGCATTCGCCCCACGGTGTGGGGCTCCTACATGACTCAGGCAAACCCATGGAATCGCATTGAGCACACCGCAGCGCCAAACCACATGTAGGAGCGCCACTCCGTGGCGCGAACATGATTTTCAGAACCGGAGTCGGATCTACCACGGAGAGCACGGAGGCACGGAGTTCGGAAAAGACCGGAGGAGTTGTGAATTGTGAGGAGTGAATGGCCATGGCCCAATCAAGGCGCCCTTGATCATTTCACCTGGAGGGCGAGGCTGTGCCGAGCCGTGTGTAGTCAAGGTCCGTTCCGCTGGAGCCGGGGTGCCCTCACCCCGGCGCCGAGTCGAGTGCCTGTTCGTAGCGCCGGGGTGTGGGCACCCCGGCTCCAGTGCAACCAGGTTGTCTTCGGACTCAAAGGGCGGTTGCGGATCGTTTACACTAATCGATAGCCAGGAAAACGATAAAGGTGCACGAATAGGGGAAACGATTAGGGGTATGGAGCTGGACAGGGGGAGATCGGAGATCAAGATTAGGATTACGAACTTCCCAATCCTAATCCTGATCCTAATCAGTCCCTTGCCTTGCCAGCATACGGAAGCGAAGATAGGGAACACTCGCCTGCGTCACTGCAGCAGGAACTTCCAGACCGGGACAACTTCCAATCCGCCTGGAAGGATCATCTCGTCATCCCAGCTTACGATGAACGCATTTTCCACACGCAGTTCAGCCCGGCCGGCCTTCAGTGCCCGGAGTTCGCGGTCCAGCACCCCTTCCCCGGTCACATCGTGGCACACCTGGATCAGCTTCACATCCCTGCTGACAGGATGCCTGGCCAGGAAGTCAACCTCGTGACCTTTCGCGGTCCGCACGAACTCCAGTTCGTAACCAGCGCGGCGGAGGTGAAGAAAGACCATTGTCTCAAGGAGCGGGCCACGGTCGGCTGAATGACGATACGTCATGGCATGGAGCAGGCCGGTATCTGCCGCATATAGCTTTGGAGGCACAACCTGGCGCTGACGTTCCGAACGGGTGTGGAGGGGAACCCTGAACAGCAGGTAGGCATCCTTAAGGTATTCAAGATACTCGTGCAGGCTGTTCTTCGCACAAGCCACGCCCATGCTTTGCAGGGTGTTGTGGAACTTGTTCACGCTGAAGATCATGCCCGGCGTACTCAGCACCTGTCGCACAAGGTATTTCAGGGACAGGACATCCCGAACCTTGTGCCGTTCGACAACATCCTTCAGGAGGACTGAATCGATGTATCCCTGCAGGATCTCCGTGCGCATTCCGGCGTCGAGCCGCTGCACCTCCGGGAACCCCCCCGTCTCCATGTAGTCAGCTGCCGCCTTGCGCAACAGGGAGCTGGTCCGACTACTGAAGGTCCCTGGAACCCCGGCGACAACGCCATGATACTTCAGGAACTCGGTGAAGCTGAACGGAAACATCTCAACGGTCACCGCCCTGCCGCGCAGGCTTGATGCAATTTCACTGCTCAGCAGCTTCGACGACGAACCGGTAAGCACTATCTCAATCTGTTCCGTGTCGATGAGCCTGCGTACAAAGCTTTCCCAGCCCGCGACACCCTGTATCTCATCCAGGAAGAAGAAACACGTGGTGTCGCGGTTGTGGGGGAAGCGGCCGTAGTAGACATCGAGGATCGACTGGAAATCCCTGACGCTGAAACCGAGTAGCCGGTCATCCTCGAAATTGAGATACAACATTCTATCCCGGCCAACGCCATTTGCCTCCAGCGCCTTCATGCGCTGGAAGCAGAACCATGTCTTGCCGGTCCGGCGCATCCCGATCACCGCTGTTGCCTTGCCCGGCAGGGCCGGCAAGGGGACTTGCCGTTCTGTCAGTTCGGGTAGCGTCCGTTCGTGGAAGTCCGACATCAATTGGGTAAGAATCGCTTTCATACGGTCAAGATACTATCTCTTGCACACCGCCACTACAAGACAATAGTGTCTCTCATCGGCATCCATTCCTGAACACACAACATAGAGCGAGAATCATCGTAGGAGGACCAAGGGGCAGTTGCTGGATTGCCTTCGGTCTCCAAGGTAGTTTGCGGATCGCTCACCCTAATCGCTCACCCTAATCGACAACCGGGAAAACGATAAAGGTGCACGATAAGGGGAAACGATTAGGGTGCGGAGCAGGACAGGGACTAGGTTGCTGAAGGTCTGGACAGTATCGGCTTTAGATCAGGTCTACACATCCTACCTTCCACGTCCCACATTCTACGACTCCTGATCACCCGCTGATCTCGAGCTCAAGGAGCCAGAGTTTGACCCGGCCGGCATCGACATTGAGGGGATCAAGCTCGAGGAACTTCCTGTAGTGCTGCTGCGCCCGCTTCCCGTCCGACAGATGTCTCTGGTATATCACGCCGAGGTTGAAGTGCGCATCCGTGGCATCAGGCTGGGCCTTCAACACCTGCCGGAACGCGTCAACCGCCTCCCGGTACAGGCCCGCCTTGGTGTACATCACACCCAGATTGAACAGGAGATTGCTCTGCTCGCTCCTGAACGACTCAATCTCCCTGACGGCCTTCTCGACATTGTTGCGGACCGCCGACCGCCTGTCACGTTCGCGCTCAAGGCCGGCGATGAGCTGGTCCTTCTCGGTAAGCTGCGCCCGGATCGAATCAATCTTGTTCTGGAGCCCCGCAGCCTCCTGCACCTGCTTATCCAGCTTCAGCACAGCTTTCCGGAGCCACGAGTTCTCCTCCTCCAGCTTCGCCAGCCGCTGCTTGGCCTGGGTCCCCTCGGTGGCCGACCTGCTACCCTGCTCGGTCGTCTGCTGGACCGTCTCCCGGTACTTCTGCACTTCGCGCTGAAGGGTGGCATTCTCCTCCTGGAGCCGCTTGAAGAGGTCCGACTTCTCCGACACTCCAGCGCCCGACTTCGCACCGGCGTCGCGGGCGCGCAGGCGGTCGACCTCGATCCGCAGCTTCGCCGCCTCGGCCTGGAGCGACCGGTTCTTCTCCTGCAGCGTCAGGTTCTCCTCGAGCGTTGTCGCCAGATCGGCACCGCCATCCTTCACGGCCGCAGATTTCCGGGCCGACTCCAGCGCCTGCATCCGGGCCGCGAGTTCGCCGCTGGTCTTGCGCAGCGACTGGTTCTCCTTCACGACCTTGTCGTACGCCTCGACGCTGACGCCCTCTGTGGCCGGCTGGGCGGCAGCACCTGCATCGCCCTCCATCTGCCACTGGTACTGATCGGATCCGGCCGCCTCATCCTCCCCCGCCATTGCTGGCAGGCAAACCGAAAGAAGCGCACAGGGCAGAAGAAGACCACAGACCATCGACTTTAGACCATTGACCATAGAGCACCTCGTTGTCACAATCCCAGTTGATCCCACATCCCGATTTGGTCCACAAGCAACGCCCGGTACCGTACGCTGCTGCCGCTCGCTTACGTTCGCAGCTACATGCCGTTGCCGACGCGCCACGTTCTACAATCTTCTGCTTCTACGTGCGCAGCACGCTCCATCGCCACGCCAGAGGCCGGAGCCACACGGCAGTCTTTCTTCTCCTACTGCCTCTCCTTCACGGCCGCTCCGTTCGTCCCGGCCGCGGCAGGCGCCTCGGCGAGGTCAACTTCGCCGTTGCTGGTCACCCGCAGGCCCTTGACCTCGTCAGGCATCTGCAGGAACGGCTCCTCCCCGGTGATGATCCTGGGCGTCAGGAAGACGATCGTCTCGGTCTTCACGCTCTTAACCGAATCCGACCTGAACAAGTGGCCGAGGATCGGAATACTGCCAAGGATCGGAATCCCGAGCCGGCTGACCCGCTTCTCCGTCTTGATCATGCCGCCGATGATGATCGTCACGCCATCCTTTACCGTAACGCTGGTCGAAGCCTCGGACTTCTTCACGACCGGGATACCAACAACTCCCTCGCTGCCGGGAGCGGCATCGTACCAGCCGTCGAGCGTGCTGATTGTGGGCTTGATGCTGACGGTAATGAATCCCTGGTCGTTGATGATCGGTGTGACATCGAGTGTCGTGCCGATCTCTATGAACTCGTAGTTCACACCGACAATGTTCGTGGTGCCGCTCTCGTACGCCACCTTCTTCCACGGCTGCTGTTTCACGACCTTGAGCATGGCCGGTTCGCCGTCCCTGACCGATATCTGCGGCTTTGAGATCACCTTCGTGGTACCGATCGTCTTCAGCGCATCAATCACCAGCGACAGCTCACCGCCGCCGCTTATGATCGTGTCGTACCGCAGCGAGGGCGACACACCCGCGGAAAGCGGGGCGCCGGACTGCAGGTTGAACCTCGGGCTGATCCCCTTGAACAGGTGTTTCCAGTTCACCCCCATGCTGAACTCGTCGCTGAGATCCACCTCGACGATCTGCGCCTCGATCGCCACTTCCTTCGGCTTGCGGTCGAACGCCTCGACCATCCCTGCGATCTTCACCATGTTACCGGCAAGGTCCGTGACAATGATGCTCTTGGTCTTCGTGTTGGTGGTTATCTTGCCGATATCCTTCGTAAGGCTCTCCGTCACCACCCTGGTCAGTTCGGCGAGGTCGGCGTATTGCAGGCGGAAGACCTGCGTCACGGTCAGGAGCGGCATGTCGCGCTCTGCCTTGTCCACCATGGCCACCATCTCACTAATCTTGGCGGGGGTATCGATGAGGACCAGCGTACCGGATGCGTCGTCGGCGATGATCTTGCCGATGCCGCTCCTGATCTCAGTCAGGGAAGCCTGCACGCGGCTCGGCTTCGTATTCCTGAGATCCATCACCTTGACCTGCCGCTGCTCGTAGAAACTCACGCCGTGGTCGGCCTTGTATTCCTCGTCCGTCATCACCTTGATGACGCTGCGGGGGCCGCTGCCCCTGACCTCGTAGGCCAGCCTGCAGTCGGCCAGGACGAGTTCAAGCGCGTCGGCAACTGTGACACCCTTCAGCGTCAGCCTCACGGTCCCGCTGACCCTGGTCGAGATCACCAGGTTGAGGTCGCCGCCAACGTCCGGATCGGCCAGCATGTTGATGAACTTGACGACGTCCATGCCGTCGGTGAGATAGTTGAAATTCTTCGCCAGGCCCGGGATATCGACACACTCCGCCAGGACCCTCGTCGACGACATTGCTGATTTCGGCTGCGCGGCGGCTGCGGGCGCAGCCTCGTCCTGCGCAAAAGCCCAGCCAGGGCAAACGGCCAACATCATACCTGTCAGGAGCAGTGACAGCCCTGCCCCGGGCGTCATGGATGAGTTTCTATTCACTTTCGTCTTTCTCCTGAGCGACTCCCCGCCCGGGCCGGGTCCATACCCCCCTGCCCTGGCGGAACCCCGCTCTTCTTGATGGGTTCCTGTCACAGTCCAAGCACTGCAAATTCCCCGCGCCGCCCCTACTTTGTCCCTTTGATCGCTATCTGCCGGTCGCCGCAGGTGAAGATCGCCTCGTTTCTTGTTATCCTGTCGAGTGTTATCTTCTCGGTGCCGCCGTCAACAGCGACGGTAAGCACAGCGCCCTTGCGCAGGTAGCGGGTTGCACCTTTTTCGGTGATGGCGGCGAATCCATCCTCGCCGTCGCCTGGACCAATGCCCTCGAGCCTTATGTTCTCGGCCACGTAGCGCATCACCTGTTCGAACTTCGGCGGGAGCGCCGGCCCGATTGTTCCACTGCGTTCCGCCGCACCCATAACCCAGACATTGCGGAGTGTCGGATCGATGTAGCTTGCCTCATCATGGGGCGGCACTATGGCACCGGGAAACACCACCGGGGACCCGGTGTTTTCCGGCGGTTTCGGCAGTACCGGCTTGGCTGCGGTAAGCTCCAGCACCACGGCGACAAAGAGCACAGCAGCAGCAGCAGCAATGCCCCGGTTGACGATCCGCAAGGGGGTCACCCCGCCCTGCCTGCTGCCTTGTCTCCCGCCGGTTGCCGGCGCTTCCGCAATAGCACGCGGCACAGGTTCCGCCTTTGGTTCCGCCTTTGGTTCCGCCGCCTTGGCCTGCAGCGCAAGTTTCTTCTCCGCCGCCGGAACAGGAGCGGCCGGCTTGGGCGCGGCAACCCCCTTGACCGTGCCGGGAGCCGGACGGGGCGGTTCTGCGGTGGCGCTGGTGTGGGCGTGGGCGGATTCCGCCTTGGCGTGCCCGGTGGCGGGCGGTGACTTGAATGCGGGGACAGATGCGGTGGCCGCCACCGCCTGGGCGGGTTCAGCTATCCCGGCAGTGCCGCGGGATGGCGCTCCTGCCCCCGGTGCGGCGTCTGGCGCCGCAGGGGCTGCGCGCTTTGCGGCAGAGGCAGACGGCGACCACTCCGTCGCACTGGCCTTCCTGGGAGGGGAAGGCTGCGGGCCGGGCTTACCCTGCTGGATAACCTTGAGCAGTTTCTCTTCCGGAGAGAGATTTTCGTCGGAAGGCGTCGCCATTCTCACTCCCCTGCGGCAGCGGACACCGTGTCCTGGTCTATTACGTACCTGATTATCTCGGCATCCACGATCTGTTTGTCGTACATAACCAGGCTTGCAAGCGCGTTATGACACATCAGGGTAAACCGTCTGGGATAACCCTGCGTGTAGTTAAAAATCATCTCCATCGCTTCAGCGGTGAAAAGTCTATTGATGTCATGACAGCCAGCCTGTGTCAACCGAAATTCAACCGCACGCACGAGATCATCCCTGTCCAGAGGATTGAGCACGTACCGGAGCGCAATCCTATCCCAAAAGTTCTTCTTCTGCCGCAGGCGGTCGAGCAGTTCAAGTTGGCCCACCAGCACAAGTTGGAGGATCTTATACTCGTTTGTCTCGTAGTTGAGCAGGATCCGCAGGACCTCGAACACGTGATCGGGCACGATCTGGGCCTCGTCAATGAGAAGGACGACGGTCTTGTTCTCTGTGACGCCTTTTCGGAACAGGTGCCGTTCAACCTCCTCTATGAGCTTCGGGCCGGTGGCCTTTTCATCGGTGGCTATGGGCAGATGGAATATCTTCGCAAGCTGGTAGAGGAACTGTTTCTGGGTCCGGAAGTACGGGTTCAACAGCATGTGGAAGAGGACGTTCTCGTCGTCGTGGAGCGTCTGGGCGAGTTTTCGGCTGAGTGTCGTCTTGCCGGTCCCGACATCACCCATAATGACGCTCAGGCCGCGGCGCAGGCTGATATTGATCTGGAGCCTGCAGAGCGCGGCCCTGTGCTCACCGGAGAGATACAGGAACGCCGGATCGGGGCTCGTCGAAAACGGCTCCCTGTTCAGCCCGAATACTTCGTAGTAACTCATGCGAAGATGCCAGTTGCCAGTTGTTAGTTGCCCGTCTCCCACTGATACTACTCCGCCCGGGGATGAAGTCAAAGCATAGTGAATGGTGAATTGTGAATAGTGAGGCTGGGGAAGAGGGCGGAGGGCGGAAACCTGAAACCTGAGTGTCGGAGAAAGTTGTCAGGTTGCTGGGTTGTTAGGTTGCTGAAGGCCGGGACAGTATCGGCTTTCAATCAGGTCTAATGTCTAATGTCTAATGTCT
>SESE01001330.1_pt1 | contig 10166 bp, 8 predicted proteins | sample 3171371 | NCBI WGS metagenome assembly SESE01 (sample SAMN06051881, study PRJNA518727) | freshwater metagenome | biome: subpolar coniferous forest; feature: holomictic lake; material: water; isolation source: holomictic Lake 442, 13 m depth | place: Canada: near Kenora, Ontario | collected...
CGGCTATTAAAAGTAAACAATTGTTAAAAAGACCTCCTTCCACTATAGGATATTTCGTCCATATCATTTATAGTCATCCCGTAAGTGCGGCGCTAATCTTCAGCATCCGCATTATCGGCCTCTCAATAAAGCCCTGTAGCTATGCAAAATATTGCGAAAAAGCTTACTGATTTGATCGGGCATACGCCGTTGCTTGAACTTGGCAATTTCAATCAACAGCATCAAGCCCAAGCCACTATTATTGCCAAGCTTGAATACTTCAACCCCGGTGGAAGTGTCAAGGACCGTATCGGTATTTCCATGATAGAAGATGCCGAGAAGAAGGGATTGATTACTAAAGAGACTGTTATCATCGAACCGACAAGCGGCAACACAGGAATTGCACTGGCTTTCATTGCCGCAGCGAAAGGGTACCGTTTGATCCTTGCTATGCCTGAGACGATGAGCCTTGAACGCGGGAACATGCTTAAAGCGCTTGGCGCTGAATTGGTTCTGACGCCAGGGTCGGAAGGAATGCTTGGAGCCATCAGAACTGCCGAGGAACTGAAATTACAATATCCAAACTCATTTATCCCGCAGCAGTTTAATAACCCTGCAAATCCTGAGATCCACCGCACAACCACTGCAGAGGAGATCTGGAAAGACACTGACGGAAAGATTGATATTTTTGTATGCGGCGTAGGGACTGGCGGCACAATAACGGGTGTTGGCGAGGTACTGAAAGAGCGGAACCCTGAGATAAAAATTGTTGCTGTTGAGCCGTTTGATTCGCCAGTTCTTTCCGGTGGAAAACCAGGGCCTCATAAAATACAGGGTATCGGTGCTGGCTTTGTTCCTGAAATACTGAACACCGGGATTATTGATGAAATTATCAAGGTACGAAATGAAGATGCCATGCGTACTGGCCGCGAGTTGGCCCGTTCCGAAGGACTTATAATCGGCATCTCTTCGGGAGCGGCTGTTTATGCAGCTTTGGAGCTTGCTCAGCGTGAAGAAAACGAGGGAAAACGGATTGTTGTTATTTTGCCTGATACCGGTGAACGTTACCTGACGACACAGCTCTACCAGTTTGAGAACGAATCTGTCAATTTTTAATACAATGATTTTTGGTGTAGCGAATGATTGTTACCTGAAATAAATATTGTTTTGCCGACAACCACTATTAAACCCTTGGAAAAAGACCATGTCAAACTCACAACAGGAACCCGGTAGTCTGTTACAGCGCAGTGTAACGACCCATGTTGCAAGAAATCTGGCGAATACTACCAAGACTCCGCCACAGATGATGTCCATAACCCCAAGGTGGCTGTTAAAGCTCCTTCCCTGGGTTCATGTATCATCGGGCACCTACCGTGTCAACCGCACAAAAATAGAACTGCAGAAACCCGAAAGAATTGGGATCAATTTTCATAACGGCACACCATCCTTCAGTCCTGAGTCATTGAAGAATATTCCGCTCTTTTCTTCATTTGACGAAGAGATTATCGCCAAAATTGCCAAAAAATTTGTCCTTGAGGAGGCCGAACTCGGCAATACACTTATCCTTGAAGGCGAAGATCGTCACAAGATTTTTATCATTGCACACGGTCAGGTTGAGATTTTAAGCAAGGGACTGCACGGTGAGGATCTTCGTATTGCCCTGCTTTCTGAAGGTGAGTATTTCGGTGATGAGGATCTGGTTTCTGAAAAACCATCATCGGTCACCATCCGTACCATTACCCCAGGTTCGTTCTTCTCCCTTTCAAGTGGTGATATTGAAAAGTTGTTCCAGGAATCGCCAGCATTGAAGGATTCTTTTAAGAGTGCTGTTGAGGAGTACCTGAAAATTCGTTCCACCGTCAATACTCACGGTGAAAAACACATCGACCTTGTTGCAGGATTCGCTGAAAATATCGAGATACCTGAAACCTATGTCGATTACTCGAACAAGCCGCGCGAATACTCGCTACAGGCCATACAGACTGTTGTTCGTGTCCATACCCGTGTCTCCGACCTCTACAATGAACCCTTCAACCAGATAGAGCAGCAGATGCGTCTGACGATTGAGGGTATCAAAGAGCGTCAGGAGTGGGAGTTCATCAATAACCGCGATTTCGGTCTGCTTTATTCTGCTGATCCAGGACAGCGCATCAGCACCCGGTACGGTACACCGACACCTGATGACCTTGACGATCTGCTCACCAAAGTGTGGAAAAAGCCAGCCTTCTTCATCGCTCATCCAAAAGCCATTGCTGCTTTCGAGCGCGAATGCACCTGGCGCGGCGTGCCTCCTGCCACCATCAATCTTTTTGGAACTCCTGTACTTACATGGCGTGGTGTGCCGCTTATTCCGAGCGACAAGCTGGAAATCAACAAGAACAACAAGTCAGGACAAGGCACAACAAACATTATTCTGGTTCGTGTCGGTGAAAATGAGCAGGGTGTGGTTGGGCTTCATCAAGCCGGAATACCGGGCGAAATCAGCCCAAGTCTTTCTGCAAGGCTGATGGGACTCGACAAGCTTGGTGTCGCCTCCTATCTCCTGACACTCTATTCTTCACTGGCCGTTCTGACCGATGATGCTTTGGGTATTCTTGAGAATGTGGAAGTGGGCTACTATCACGATTACGAACATCGCTTGTTAGGCACAAAAACGAAATAAAACTGTGATTAACCGCTATAGAGAGACGGCCATGATTCAATAACTGAAACATGGTGTTTCTCTATAGATTACCATTGTGACTTATGCCTGGAGAATATGAGCAACAAACCATTCCGGCAATCGAAAGTGAAGCGCTGAACCCGGCGTTCATTGCACAGATTGCAAGCCGTCTGTTCAATGACGTGCCTGAAGCTGGCACTGTGCCGAGATATGAAACCGATGCCGCAGGGGCGCCTTCTTCGGTTGCTGATACCTTACATGATAAAACTGTTCTTGCCGGGGAACCGGGGGCTTTGAATTTTCCGACCAATCTTCAGCAGCAGGATTTTTCTGGAGAATCGGCTCCTCATTATCTTTCCGATGGGCTTCCAGCAAAACCTGAGCACGATTTCTATTTTTTACCCGGCACACCTGAAAAAAAGCAGGAACCGCTGGGACATCATGCCAACAAGCTGACCGAGCAGCAGAACTATTCAGAAAACACAGACGGCTCTTACGGGCTTGACCAGTTCATCCGGCGCAGCCTTCCTCCAAAGCCAGACTCTGCGGAACGTTTTTCAGAAGCTAATCCGGAAAACATCACACCGTTTTTTACCACTCTGAATGGAGGACTTCCTTCTGAAGACGATTTTTCCTTTAGAGTACTTTTTGCTGCAGCCCAAGATCCGACGGAAGTTACTGGCAATCATCCGGCAATAAATCCACAGGAGCAGCTTCCATTATCTCCGGGAACGACCGGCGGGCCTGCTGAAGGGCAATGCTATGCGGAAAAACTGTATAGAACCTTTGAACAGGAACAGGGCAGCCCGAATCTTGATGCAGTGTTTCAGACGCTGCGCGGTACCACATCCGTCCCGGCCGGAGTACCTGAACTCCCTGGAAAAGCTCCTGCGCCAGTATGGCCGAACGGGAGTCCGGAGACACTTGGCAGCAGTTCGTTGCCTTTCAGTCTGCCTGAAGCTCCCGGAGAGCCCTATTACTTTCTGCGTGAGCCTAAAGCGCCAGTTCATCAGCCTGAAGGCTTTGACGTGCTCACGATACGCAAGGACTTTCCCGTTCTTCACCAGAAGATTCACGGCAAACAGCTTGTCTGGTTCGACAATGCTGCAACAACACAGAAGCCGCTCAGCGTCATCAATGCAGTGGCTCAGTTTTATGCCAACGATAACTCGAACATCCATCGCGGTGCACACACCCTTGCTGCCCGTGCAACCGATGCTTATGAAGGAGCCCGAGAGAAAATAAGGCAGTTCATCGGTGCCGGGTCAGCATCGGAAATTATCTATGTGAGAGGGACTACTGAGGGTATCAATCTTGTTGCGCAGACCTGGGGACGAAAGTTTATCCAGCCGGGTGATGAGATTGTGCTCTCCATTCTTGAACATCATGCCAATATTGTTCCATGGCAGATGCTGGCTCAGGAAAAAGGGGCTCGCATCAAGGTTGTGCCGGTCAACGATCGGGGCGAGATTATTATGGAAGAGTACACCAAACTGCTCGGGCCCCGTACAAAGTTTGTTTCACTGACTCAGGCGTCAAACGGTCTTGGAACCATTCTGCCTGTCAGGGAGATGATACAGTTGGCCAAGCGGTTTGATGCAAAGGTGCTGGTTGACGGGGCACAGTCGGTTGCCCATATTCCGGTCAATGTTCAGGATCTCGATGCCGATTTCTTTGTTTTTTCGGGCCACAAGATTTTTGCTCCTGCTGGCATCGGCGTTGTGTATGGCAAGCGGGAACTGCTTGAGATTATGCCTCCGTGGCAGGGCGGCGGTAACATGATTCAGGATGTGCGCTTTGAGGAGACCATCTATAACGAGCCACCGGCGAAATTTGAAGCTGGAACGCCTTCGATCGGCGATGCTATAGGGCTTGGAGCGGCGCTCGACTATGTGCGCAAAATCGGGCTTGACAACATTGGACGTTACGAACATGAGTTGACCGAGTATGCTACGGAGAAACTCATCAGGATTCCGGGCCTGCGCATCATCGGAACAGCCCGCAACAAGGTTGGTGTGGTCTCGTTTGTGCTGAACAATCTGCCCAATGACGAGGTTGGCAAACTGCTTGACCGCGAGGGCATTGCTGTCCGGACTGGTCACCACTGCTCACAGCCATCGTTGCGAAGGTTCGGCGTTGAAGGGACAATACGCCCGTCTCTGGCTTTCTACAATACCAGGGATGAGATCGACCGGCTGGCAGAGGTGATCAATCATATTCAAAGACGTTAATAAGACAATTATTGCAGACACAGGAAACAAAAGAGCCATCTCGTAAAAGGGATGGCTCTTTCGTTTAAGTCAGGTGTATTCAGGATCAAGCTGACGCGCATACCGTATTTAGGGTATATTTGCGGTATATACTTGCCCATCTGAAGATATTGATAGTTATTAACGGTCATTACTCATTGATAGCTGCTTTTCACTACCTGATAACCAGCATTTTTTCTTTATAAAACGGAATAAAGGGGAACGTATTGATACCGGGAAAAGAAACAGAGTATTTGAACGATATCGCTGCGAAATATCCTGAGGTTCCCCGGTTGATTATCCTGAAAACTGATGTCCAGCGCCGTGGAGTTTTTTATACTGACGCTTCTTTGTCTGTGTTGGATGAGAAGAAACATTCGATTACAGGAACCCATATTTTCGGGACGCGAGATGGAAAAATAGCTCCCCGTCCTGAGTCGCTTCTCCTTCGAGATGGCACATCAATCATTACGACGCCAACGTCAATAGAGGACGATCCTTACATTGTTGACTTGCTGGATGGACAACCTTTTCTATTTGATGGAGAAGAACCCATTGAAGAGGTTGATTATTGGCCAGTTCCAGCCTTTTATGGTAAGCTGACCAGCTCTGGTATACCGATGCAGAAAATTGTCAGTGCCCGACCACAGCGACTTGTTATCAATCCTCACCGCTATTGCACGTTCTGGAATAACGGCAATGGATGTACGTTCTGCGATATAGTTGCGCAGATCAAAAAAGGGAAAAAAGATCTCCAGATACAGGCAAGGCCAAAAGCTGAAGAAATCGCGGAAATTGTAGCCGAAGCATTGAAAGAACCTGGGCGTTACTCAGCGGTTTTTTTAACCTCGGGTTCGGTTATCAATGGAACTGAGCCTTTCGATGAGGAAATCGACATCTATATCAAGGTATTCCAAGAGCTTGGAAAGTTGTTCCGTACAAAGAAATTCCCCAGCCAAATTATTGGTACGGCTTATTCAGAAGCGCAGTTAGAGCGTCTTTATTGTCAAACAGGGCTGATGAGCTACACCGCTGATATTGAAGTCCTTAACGAAGATCTTTTTAATATACATTGCCCGGGAAAGGCTGAATGGATCGGGTACAAAGAGTGGAAGCGACGACTGGTTAAAGCTGTGGATATTTTTGGACGGGGCTTTGTCAATACCGGACTTGTTGCCGGGATTGAGTTGACAACCCCTCATGGATTCAAAACCGAAGATGAAGCTCTAAGAAGGACGTTGGAGGAAGCTGAGGATTTGGCGAGTCAAGGGGTCAGCACGGTTTACATCGTTTGGTCACCAAGACCCGATACGGTCATTGGCAATCAGAAAAATGCATCGCTTGACTACTATATCAGACTTGCAAAGGGATTGCATGAGTTAAGAGTCGCCTATAAACTTCCCATAATGTTTGATGACTACCGACATTGCGGGAACCATCCGGACACTGATCTATCAAGGCTTTTACCGTTTTAAAAAAGGATATACTAAATGCCACTGACATTTCAACCAATCATTAGAGAGCTTCTGGACGATACCGGGACAACAAAGATAGTTGCAACGGCCTCTGAGGATGGCTCACCCTATGCTGTCACCAGTCCGTTTCTCCATCTTAACCATGAAGGATTCTTCGTCCATCTTGAGCTGCTGGAAACTTCGATTACCAATAAAAACCTGTTGAGAAATCTCTGGTTTGACAAGAAAGCAGCCATTAACCTGACCGGTAAAGACGGGCGGAGTTTTTTGGTCAAAGGCGTTCCGGTTAAAGCCATCATCAGCGGCCCAGAATTCAGCGAATACTATAATAACGTTCGTCAAGCTCTTGGCGATGCTGATCTTTCTACCGTATGGCTCATCAAGCCTTTGGAGATCATCAATGAAACTTATAGTGAACGAAAAATTGAGGAAGAGTTTCAGTATCCCTTTTCTGTTCATCTTGATCGGTTGGTGAATGGAGAGTAATTCAAAAAAATAAAAGGATAAATCATGATCAAAGTTAAAAAGAGTTACCTGCTGTTGGCGATAGTACTGCCGATGTTGCTCATAGGGATATGCACACCTGAGCGATCGTTTGCTGAGGTTTCGGAGGTACGTATTGCCAAGCAGTATGGCCTTACCTATCTCCCCCTGATAATCTTGGAAGAGCAGAAATTAATTGAAAAACATGCCCTCAAATCGGGACTTGGAGATGTGAAGGTGGCTTGGCAAATATTTGGTGGAGGCGCAGCAACCAACGATGCGCTTATTTCCAATGCTGTTGATTTTTCAGCAAGCGGAGTGGCTCCGCTTATTATTTTATGGGAAAAGTCTTCAGGTCAATATAAGGGGCTTGCTGCCATCAGCAGCTCGCCAATGTATCTGAATACGGTTAATCCTGATGTCAAGTCGATAAAGGATTTTACACAGAAAGATCGTATTGCTCTTCCTGCTGTCAAGGTCTCCATTCAGGCAATTGCTCTTCAGATAGCTGCTGCCAAAGCTTTTGGTGATAACAATTTTGCCAAGCTTGATCCGCTCACTGTTTCAATGAAACATCCTGATGCCTTGACGGCACTGCTTTCTGAAGGTTCAGAGATTACTGCCCACCTCACAACCCCTCCTTACAGTTTCAGAGAGCTGAATAACCCTCGGGTGCGAAAGCTTTTCAGTTCATACGATCTTGTGGGTGGTCAGCATACACAGATCCTTATTGCTACATCTAATACATTCCGTCAGAAAAATCCGCGAACCGTTGCCGTTGTACTGAGTGCGCTGGAGGAGGCTGACCTTTTTATCAAGAAGAACAGAAAAGCTGCTGCAGAGCTTTATCTGAAATCGACAAATTCAAAAGAGAAACTGGAAGATATTTTGGCAGAACTCAATTCTCCAGAGATTGGTTATTCAACGACCCCGCAGAAAATCACAAAGTTTTCAGATTTCATGTATAAAACCAAAACCATTGAGGTCAAACCTAAAAGCTGGAAAGAACTTTTCTTTGATAACATTTATCAGAAACAGGGAAGTTAATGTCAATCGCTTCGATTGACATTGCCACTGAAGAGAAAAAGGCAATCCTTTCAGTTGAGGATGTGACACTGGAATACCGGACTCGTCGGCATCTTGTCACGGCCATTTTTCATGCCAGCTTCAACCTCTATGCCAGCGACCGCCTTGTGCTTCTTGGGCCTTCTGGATGCGGCAAGTCTTCACTGCTGAAGGCTGTTGCCGGTCACCTGAAACCATCTGCAGGTCGCATCCTGTTGAACGGAAAACAAATCCGAAGTGCTGGCCCGGACAGGGTTATGGTTTTTCAGGAATTTGATCAGCTTCTGCCATGGAAAACCGTTCTTGGTAATGTCGTTTTTGCACTGACAGCAAGCAGAAAGATGAAGCGAAAAGATGCTGAACTTGCAGCGAAGCACTACCTTCATAAGGTTGGCCTTGATGGATTTTTTCATGCTTTTCCTCACACTCTTTCTGGTGGAATGAAGCAGCGTGTGGCCATTGCCCGCTGCCTTGCTATGAGACCTGAAATCATCCTGATGGATGAACCTTTTGCCGCGCTCGATGCTTTGACCCGTCAGAAAATGCAGGATGAGCTACTGGAATTATCGCGAGATATAGGGTTTACCATGTTGTTTGTTACCCACTCGATTTCTGAGGCCCTTTTGCTCGGAAACCGCATTTTGCTTATTTCTCCTCATCCAGGTCAGATCAGGGCAGAAGTTACAGTGGATCTGAACGTTCTTGGAGGTGAGGGAGATGCTCGCTTTCGTGAAATTTCAGAGAGAATTCATAACGTACTGTTCAGAGATATTGCAGATTACAGTATATAAAAAAGTGATAAACCAATGGACGTTGAGGAATTACTGACAGAGAGTGACCTGATCCGGGAATTCAAGATTGATAACCGTGATCAAGCCACTGTCATCGAAGCGGCAAGGCCGTTGCCGTTGTGGCGGAGAATATGGGAAATCGGTGTCGTGCGCAAGCTATTCCTCCTTGCCGTTATGGCTCTCATCTGGCAACTCTACGCTATAAAGCTTGGCAATGCCCTGGTACTGCCAAGTTTCACCGTTACCGTTCAGGCATTTCTTAATGCTTTAAAAAGCGGAGAACTCTTTTCAAGAAGCGCCGTGACCCTGAAAGTTCTTTCAATGGGGTACATTGGCGGGGTCGGAGCAGCAGCAGTGCTTTCCATTTTCGCTATCGGTTCCCGCCTCGGCGCTGACCTGCTGGATACACTCACTTCCATGTTTAATGTCCTGCCTGCGATTGCACTGCTGCCATTGGCATTGCTCTGGTTTGGACTGGGAACGCCCAGTATACTCTTTGTGCTTATTTACGCGGTTCTCTGGCCTATGGCTCTGAATACACTCGCAGGGTTTTCTTCCATCAGCCCAACCTTGAGACTATTAGGAAGAAACTATGGTCTCGGTGGCCTGCGCTACGTATTTCTGATCCTTATCCCTGCTGCATTTCCAAGTATTGTAACAGGACTCAAAGTCAGTTGGGCTTTTGCCTGGAGAACCCTTATCGCTGCTGAACTGGTTTTTGGTGTCAGCTCAGGATCGGGTGGATTGGGATGGTTCATTTATGAACGGAAAAACCAACTGGAAACAGCGGATGTGTTTGCAGGCCTCTTTACCGTTATACTGATAGGGATTCTTTTCGAGAACATAGTATTCCGCCCCCTTGAACACCAAACCGTTTATCGCTGGGGAATGCGGTCATAATCTGCTTTTTCTGAAGTATTGCAGTTACGGGATTTCCTTAATCTGCTCGACCGTCTCCTGATCGCTCAAGCCGAGTATTTCGTTGATTATCAGTGATCCGAGCGCCATACGAACGGTCAAGGCCGGAGTTCCTGTTTTCGAGGGAAACTTTTTGGCATGATCATTTGACATAATCCCCCTACGCACTTTGTTCGGATATTGCATCGTCAGAAGATCAAACGTTGGTACTGGTATTGATTTCGACAACTCCAAGGTTGTGGATTTGAATGATACCATCGGCATTCTCAAGTATGTGGTTGATCTGCCTGCGGCTACGTCGGAATGGGTATCGATTATTCTGATAGCAGTACACCAGGCTGTTTTATTAAAAGTGATGTCTGGTATAAAATGAGTAAGGAAACCAATAGCCTCCGCGCTGCTCACCGACGGTTGAATGAGCTTCCATTTCAGCATCTCGGATCTCTTCTTCAGTGCAAATATACCCTTCGCTGTAAATGAACTTCAATTTTTCATCGACATTCTCGATTGAGATGAGTCGTACATTGAAAGCAATATCAGATTT
>SESE01001331.1_pt1 | contig 10163 bp, 7 predicted proteins | sample 3171371 | NCBI WGS metagenome assembly SESE01 (sample SAMN06051881, study PRJNA518727) | freshwater metagenome | biome: subpolar coniferous forest; feature: holomictic lake; material: water; isolation source: holomictic Lake 442, 13 m depth | place: Canada: near Kenora, Ontario | collected...
AGGCGTCGCGTGACGACGATTCAATTTCAATTGATATTTTTATACATACACCCAAACGTAAGGTGCCAAGACTAACGATCGCCGCACTTTTGTGCGATCGCCGGTAAAAGAGCTTGAACAATCCAGCGCGCCACGCTGGATTTCTCCGCAAATTCGTTGACGTGTCCCTGCGTCAGAACGCGTCCATCGCCCCACACAATTTGCGCGTCGGAGTGGGTGGAGTCCAATGTTTCCAAGGAATTTGCAACAATGCAATCCACTTTTTTGGCCGCCAACTTTCGCCGCGCGCTTGCCAGCAAATCGTCCTTGGGTTCCAAGGCAAATCCAACCACAAACTGATTGTGTCTGCTTTGCAAATGGCCCACAATTTCAGCCACGGGTTCCAACTGCAACATGGGCGGCGTGGCGTCGCGGCGAATTTTCCCGGCAAGCGGTGCGCCCACAACTCGCCAATCCGCCACGGCCGCCGCCATGACCAACACGTCAAAGTTGGGCCATTCATTTGTTAATAACTTCCGCAAGTCGGCGGCGCTTTGGAACCGCGCGACATCATTCCACGAATTCATCTCAGGCAAAGAGCAAGGTCCCGCAAGAACTCGCACTTGAGCGTTCGTTTCTTTCGCGGCTTTTGCAATTTCAAATCCCATGCGGCCACTCGAACGGTTTCCAATAAATCGAACCTGATCAATTGGCTCATGGGTTGGTCCCAAGGTCACCAACCATCGAGTCGGCCGATCAGGTTTGCTCGTATTTGTGTTGCTCATGGGTTGCGACTTGGCGGATAGGTCTGCATACTACGACCCCTCTGTTGGATTGTCATGATTTCTGAAGTTCGTTCGTCTGAAGGAGATTCGCGTGGCTCGAAAGATTCGATTGAAACTTGGCGATATTTTATTGCAAGACAAAGTGGTCACCGCTGATCAAGTTGCCAAAGCTGTCGATGTAGCCAAGGGAACCGGCAAAAGAATCGGCGAGGCCTTTGTAGAAATTCAAGCGTGCACCCAGGAAGATGTGACCAAAGCCTTGGCCACTCAATTCGGCATGGAATTTTTCAATCTTGATCGAGTGGAAGACAGCAGTCAAATTAACATGTCACTTATTCCTATTGAAATTATTCGCAAGCACTTGGTGCTTCCAATTTCCAAAATAAACGGTCGCCTGAAAATTTTGGTGCATGACCCAATGGACTTGGAAATGTTGGATAATTTGCGACTTATTCTGGCCGCGCCATATGACACCGCCTTGGCAAGCAAGCGTCAAATGCAAAATTATTTGGAGGTTGGAAAAAAATCCGCTGTCGCTATTTCCAAAGATCCTCCCAAAGACGACAACCTTGAAAAACTAATCAACAAGGCGAATAAATCCCTCGATAAATCCGTCGACAAATCCGTCGATAAATCCGTCGACCGAGACGCTTCATCCGATTCGGCGCTTGTGCAGTTGGTCAATGGAATCATTATCAGTGGAGTGCGTGAACGAGCAAGTGATATTCATTTTGAACCATATAAAAATGAGGTCATGGTTCGCTTTCGAATTGACGGCGAGTGCGGAGAAAAAATTAAAATTCCAAAAACAAATCAAGCCGGTGTGCTTGCACGCTTAAAGTTAATGGCTGGCGTGAACATGTCGGAACGTCGCATTCCACAAGACGGTCGCATTAAAATGCCCGTTCCCAAGCTGGATGAAAAAGGCGAGCAAGTTTATGAAACTGTGTTGAAAGATAAAATTGAAACTCAAGTTCCAGTTATTGATCAAGTCGACTTCCGTGTCAGCACGTGCCCAGCCACCAATGGCGAAAGCGTGGTTCTTCGTATTTTGCGCCCAGACAGCGTGCGCATTGGTTTGCTCAACTTGGGCCTTGAACAGGATATGTTGGACACGTTCAACAAGGTCATTCGCAAACCCAACGGAATTTTCTTGGTCACTGGTCCAACCGGTAGCGGAAAAACCACCACGCTGTATTCGGCGCTCGCCGTGTTGAACCGCCCCGACAAAAAAATCATCACGGCCGAGGATCCAGTTGAATACAACTTCAAGGGCATCAACCAAGTCCAAGTGCGCGACCAAATTGGTTTGACCTTTCCCATCATTTTGAAATCCATGTTGCGCCAGGCGCCCAACATTATTCTGGTGGGTGAAATCCGCGATCGCGAAGTGGCCGACATTGCCATTCAGGCCGCTCTCACTGGACACTTAGTGTTTAGCACACTGCACACCAATGACGCGCCAAGCGCCATCACGCGCTTGGTGGACATGGGGGTCAAGCCGTTCCTTGTCGCAAGCAGTATTCAGGCCATCATGGGTCAGCGACTCGCCAGAATTTTGTGCGATAAATGCAAGAAACTCGATCCCGATCCCGATCCAAAAATACTCCGCCTGGTTGACATTGACGATTCTGAAAAACACAAGGTCATGATGCATGTTGGATGCGATGAATGTGGTGGAACAGGCTATCGCGGACGCCGCGGAATTTATGAAATGATGATTATGAACACCGAGATTCGCAATCTCGCTTTCGAGCGCGCGGGCATTTCCAAATTGCGCGCCGCCGCCATCCGATCAGGCATGCGCACATTGCTTGGCGACGGCAAACTGAAAGTGCTTCGCGGACGCACCACGCCACTTGAAATTTCCAAGTTCGCACAAATGTCAAGTTTCGACCCAACAACGGTCGGAACGTAATCCATCACTTGTGACTTATCTCAAAGGAGATCACCTTCATGTCAGGCGGAGAAACTAGTACTTCCAATCCAACATCTGGTAGCACGCTTCAAATTGACCGTCTGCTTGATGTCATGGTGAAACAAGACGCGTCCGATCTTCACATTACCGTAGGGCGTCAACCAACTATTCGTCTGAATGGGCGGCTGCGCAATTTGCAAACCAAGATTCTTGATCCCGATGACACCATGGCGTTGATGAAGTCCATCACGCCTGAAAAAAATCAGGCTGAGTTTCAGGAGCAGGGCGGAACTGATTTTGGCTTTAGTTTCAGCGAAGCGGCGCGTTTCCGTGTCAGCGTGTTCCGTCAAAAAACATTTGTCGCCATGGTTCTTCGACTCATTCCAAACCGGCTTCTTAGCTTTGAGCAAATTGGCTTGCCTGAAATTTCGCGCGAGTTGATCAAGCGTCCCCGCGGTCTTTTCTTGGTGACTGGTCCAACCGGTAGCGGTAAGACAACCACCATCGCAACCATGGTTGACTATGTCAATACCAATTTCGAAAAGCACATCGTGACCGTGGAGGATCCGATTGAGTATTACCATGTGCACAAGCGATCAATTGTGAATCAGCGTGAAGTGGGTTCGCTTGCAGACGTTCCTAGTTTCGCCGAGGCTCTTCGCCGCGCCTTGCGTCAAAATCCGGATTGCATTCTGGTGGGTGAAATGCGCGATCTTGAAACGATCGAAGCCGCCATCAAGGCCGCCGAAACCGGCCACTTGGTGTTTGGAACTTTGCACACCACTGGTGCCGCTGGAACCATCAACCGAATCATTGATGCTTTCCCGGTCAATCAACAAGAGCAAGTTCGCGTTCAACTTTCAACCAGTTTGTTGGCCGTTTTAAGCCAAGTGTTGTTGGCCAGAACCGACAAGCCCGGCCGCATCGCTGGTTATGAGTTCATGGTGGTTACGCCGGCCATCAGCAATCTCATCCGTGAAAGTAAGACCTTCCGAATTGACTCCGCCATTCAAACCGGCAAGAAGTTTGGAATGCAACTTCTAGATGAGCATCTTTGGTCTATCTACGGCAAGGGCATTATCACCGCCGAAGAAATGATTGAAAACTCACGTAATCCAGACGATCTTAAAGGCCGAATTCGTAAGGCTGGCGGAACCGTTCCAGGCATGGAATTTGATACTCCATCGGAGACTATTTCCTAAAACCGTGTCTGTTTAAATTGGTTATATGCCTTAATCAAGACCCCTCGCATTCACATTTTGAATTTATATTTTTGCTTGTTTTGACTCTAATCATGAAGTTTGTTGTATTGATGTCGCAATTATTAACTCAATAATCGGGAACATGATCTTATTCCAGATCGAATGTTTCCATGAAATCACAATGATTTCAGTTAGGATATTCATATGGTTCAAACCACAGCAGTTCAACAAATTGATCCTTCAAATGAGGCTTATGTTCAAAAAGAACTGAAAGGCCGCCGACTGGGAAGGGCGCTGACTAAATTAGGCAAAGTCACGCGCGAGCAAGTTCATCAAGGACTTGAGTTACAAAAGACAACCAGCAAAGGCAAAAAACTTGGCGACATTCTTGTGGGATTGGGTTTCATTCAGCCAATCGATATTTTAATGGCCTTGGCGGGCATGTCAGGCATGCCATTTGTTTCGCTTGAAGGGCGCAGTTTCGATGAATTGACGTTGAAAGGTATTTCGCCAGAAATGGCTCGAAGCGCTCAGATTGTTCCAATTGAATTTGATCCCGCCACCAAACGCCTGGTTGTGGCCATGAAGGAACCTGGAAACTTTGGCGCCGTTGACACGCTACGAAATATGTTGCAGTTGAAAGTCTCGGCTGTCATTGCCCCAGCCGAACAAATTGATGCCCTTATCAAGGAGCACTTCCAATCCAAAGACACATTGGCCAACATTTTTGCGGATGCCAAACAACATGGAAGCGCCGCTCTAGCCGCCCTGGAAGGCCGCGGCGCCAGCGTTGATCTTGCCACTTTGCAGAACGCCGCCAACGACAATGATGTCATTAATTTGTTGAACATCTTTCTGCTGCAAGCCATTCGCGACAAGGCCAGTGATATTCACCTGGAGCCATTTGAAGATGAATTTAAAATGCGCTACCGCATTGACGGCGTGCTGTATGAAATGACGCCACCTCCGCCCAGTTTGGCGATGGCTTTAGTCAGCCGCGTGAAGGTCATGGCAAAACTTGACATTGCTGAGCGACGTCTTCCGCAAGACGGACGCATTGAGTTGAACTTGAACAATGCGCCTGTTGATCTTCGCGTGGCCGTATTGCCAACCATGTTTGGCGAAAGCGTGGTTATGCGCGTGTTGGATCGCGGCAATGTGCAATTAAGTTTGGACAAGGTCGGTTTGCGCGAAGATGATCTTGAAAAAGTCAAAGGTCTCATCAACAAACCAAACGGAATTGTGATTGTCACGGGGCCAACTGGTAGCGGAAAAACCACAACTTTGTACGCGGCGTTGAACGAGCTCAATGACATTACAACTAAAATCCTGACGGCGGAAGACCCCGTTGAATATGACATTCAAGGATTAATTCAATGCCAAGTGAACCATGATCAAGAGCTGACCTTCGCCAAATTGCTGCGAAGTTTTTTGCGACAAGATCCCGACATTATTCTGGTGGGTGAAATTCGCGATCTTGAAACGGCGCAAATTGCCATTCAAGCCAGTCTGACCGGCCACTTGGTGTTCAGCACATTGCACACCAATGACGCTCCAAGCAGCATCTTGCGTTTAATGGATCTTGGCGTGGAAAGTTTCCTTTTAACAGCAACGCTTGAAGCCATTGTCGCGCAGCGATTGGTGCGTCGCATTTGCGCCAATTGCAAGGAAGCCTACACGCCCAATGAGGAGCAGTTGATGGAGCTTTCAATGCGCGAGTCGGACATTGGAAGTCAAATCTTCTATCGCGGCAAGGGTTGCGATACATGCAACGCAACTGGTTACAAAGGACGCCTTGCGCTTTATGAAATTATGAGCATGGACGACGCGTTGCGCGAACTCATCATGACCCAAGCAAGCACCGCGGTATTAAAAATAGAGGCGCGCAAGCGGGGCATGCGAACGCTTCGTGAAAGCGGAATGCTGTCCATTTATGACGGTCAAACCACCATTGATGAAGTGGTTCGAGAAACACTCGGCGAAGAATAAGTTCAAGATTCACTTGCAAGATTCACTTCAAGATTCACTTTCAAGATTCAAACAGGAGTAAGCGCTTGCGCTTGACACATGGCAACATACGCATACATCGCAATGACCGCGGCTGGCAAGCAAGAGAAGGGCACCAAGGATGGCGCATCCTCCGAGGAAGTGACCAAGGCCTTGCGCGCCCAAGGATTATTTCCTACTGATGTGCGCGAACAAAAAGCCGCCAAAGGCAAAGCTGAAAAAGTAAAAGTGGCCAAAAAGAAGGGTAAAGGAATGGGTTTTTCCATGCCTGGCCGCGTGAACAACAAGATCATCACCAACTTCACGCGCCAACTTAGCACGTTGCAAGACGCCGGCTTGCCACTGCTTCGAAGCATGCAAATTTTAGAGCAGCAACAAAAACCTGGCACAATGAAAAAAATTCTTGGCGCCGTCTGCGAAGACGTTGAAGGCGGATCAACCTTAAGCGAATCATTTGCCAAGCATCCAAAAGCGTTTGATCGTCTGTACTGCAAAATGGTTTCAGCCGGCGAAGTCGGTGGCGTGCTTGATGTCATCTTGCAGCGACTCGCGGATTTCATGGAGAAGGGCCAACGCCTCAAGCGCCGCATCAAGGGCGCCATGATTTATCCTGCGTGCGTTATTTCCATCGCCATTGCCATTGTGACCGGCATTATGTATTTCGTTATTCCAAAGTTCGTCACCATCTTCAGCGACTTCGATGTGAAGTTGCCGGCGTTGACCCTGTTCCTTATTGACACCAGCAACTGGATCGCCGGAAGCAACAAGGGGCAAGCCGTGCCCGGGGTGGTGTGGATCATGGTGTCGCCATTTCTGATCATCATTGTTTTTAAATTGTTGCGCAAGACGGACTTTGGGCGCGCCGCCTTTGATGTTTTTTTTGTGAAGTTGCCTGGGCTGGGAAATCTGGTGCGCAAGACCACCATCGCGCGTTTCACCCGCACGCTTGGAACGTTGATTAGCGCCGGCGTTCCCATTCTGGAAGCCGTGTTAATTACGCGCGACACCTGTGGAAATTGGCTCTATGAACGCGCGCTCAACAACGTGCACAATTCCATCCGCGATGGCGATAGTTTCGCGGTTCCGCTGCGCCAAAGCAAAGTGGTTGACAGTTTGGTGGTGAACATGATCGACGTGGGCGAGGAAACGGGCGACATGGATGTCATGTTGACCAAGATCGCCGACAACTACGACGAAGAAGTTGATGTGGCCGTAGGAAGCTTGCTGAGTTTGCTTGAGCCATTCATGGTGATCATGCTTGGTGGAATCATTGGAACCATTGTGCTTGCGTTGTTCCTTCCACTAGTCAGCATGATTGAAAGCGTTTCCGGCGGCGGAAAGAAATGAGCGCGCTGTGAACATGCATTGCAATACATCATTGACTCTTTCCAACGCGCGCTCTCGGCCATGCAACCGCGGCGCTTTCACCATTGTTGAATTGCTGGTGGTCATTGGCATCATTGCCATGTTGGTGGGGTTGCTCATTGTGGGTATTAACGCGGCGCAAAAACGTGCGCAACGAGTCAACACACAATTTCTCATGAGCTCAATTACGCAAGCGCTTGGCCGCTTTAAATCCGACCACGGCTATTACCCGCCGGTGCTTGGCTATCCCGCCACGCTGACAGATGGACAACTTGGCTGGAGCAGACTTTCAAACACTCCCGCGACGCAAGTTGGATATATGCGTGACCTGTTGTTGCCGCCAACCAATTCGCCAGTCACGGGACAAACCACCAAAGTGGGTCAGTGGTCGCCTGAAGAAGCCAAAGCTTTGCAAAATTGGAACAGCATCACCACGCTGCCTGAATATCTTGTTGGCGCAGGGGATCGCTCCGCGGATGGCTACGGAATTTGCGGAGAGTTGCCAGATCCAATGCCAACAGATCTTCTAGCGGGACAGCGTGAACTTCCGCGCGCGGGTATTCGCTCGCCAGGCATGGACGGTGTGTGGGGCGCGGCTATTCAGCCGCTCACCATGGCGGATGTATCCGGCGCGAATGCCGCAAGTTCATATTCCGGCGCGCAGATGCCTTCGACTGGCAACACAGCAATTGCAATGAAAGGCCTTTATTTCAGCCGTAATCTTGCGCTTCCTAGCCGAGTCACCATAACGTCTGCCACAGCGTCGACCACTGGCAATGACACTTCCAAATGCATTCTTAGAAGCCGTCCAAACTTGGAGGGAAAAATATTTGGTCCCTATTTGGAATTGAAAGATCCCTCCATTCTTGCGGGAGTCAAAGGCTTCAAGACCAATGGCGACTTGGACATTGTTCGAGTCACCGATGGCGATGCTGACTTTGATAAATATCCAAAAGTCATTCTTGATTTTTGGGGTCAACCCATTCGCTACTACCGCCGCGGCTATGTCAATTTAACGCCCAACACGCCGGATCAGGCGACCGACGGAACCAAATTTGATCTTGGCGATTTTTTTGTGTTGCGTCCAACCAAAGGAAACGAAAGTGAATTTGTTCCAAACGATCTTGCCAAGACCGACGTGCTTGATGACGCGAACCCAGATTTGCAACTGAACTCGCAGTTCAATGGAAAGGATCGTTCATCAACAGCGCGCTTGCGCATGGCGGAGTTTGCGTTGCTCTCATCTGGACCGGATAAGAAAATGGATCGCACTCGCCGCATTGCTTTGAGCGGTCCAAACAAAGATGTCGATGTGAACGCCGACAATATTGTGGAGACGGGACCTTGAAGCGCATTCCCACGGGCTTCACATTGGTTGAACTGCTCGTGGTCATTGGCATCATCGCCATTCTTGCCAGCATGGTGTTGGCGGTCAGTAGCGGCATTCTTGCCACAAGTGAACGCAAGCAAGTAGAGGACACCTTCACGCTTTTAGACAAAGCCATTCATGAACTTGAATTGACACGCGGGCAGGAGTTGGTTTTTTCGCGCAAACTTAGCGCTTCGGCTCCAACTGAACTCAAGTTCTTCGATGTCGAAGAGGATCCCACCGCGACAACTGCATACATCATGCCTAAGTTGCTTGCTCTGTTAATGAACAATGACCGTAGCCGCGAATTCATTAGCAAGATCAATCCGGATTTTTTAAAGCGAATTGCCAAACCGTTGCCCCCTTTAAACCCCAATGAAAATCTCGATCTTGTCGATCCGTGGGGCAAACGCATTGCCGTAGTTCCATGCGGTCGGCCCGCCACCGAACGCGAAATGCGTGACGCGTATCGCGCGGGTTCCACCAAGACACCAGTCACGGCGGATCCACTTAAAATTGGAATTGACCGCGATGATCGCACGGTGCGAACCAATGACGAACAAGCAATTGGGGTGTGCAGTGGCCGTCGCTGGACATTTATTTCGTGCGGTCCTGATCAAAATCTTGGCATGCCTCCATGGAATGCCAAACGGGTGGATTCCAATTCAGATGGTGTTGACGACTGGGCCGACAATATTTTTTCACAACCACTCACTCAACCCGTGTTGGTGTTGCCATGAGAAGTTGCATGACACTGTTCTTTGGAACCCGCATCATTTCCTGGGCAAGAGCATCAACTTGCCATAGCAGGCTAAGTCACGGATTCAGAACAACAGAGCAACCGCCGCTCATGCCAAATGAATGTTCGCGTGGCGCACACCGCGGCCGGAGCGGCTTCACATTGATCGAACTGATGGTGGTGGTCGGAATCTTAATTTCGCTTGCCACACTCACCGCCATCAGCGCGGCCAAAGTTCAAAAGGACGCGCGATATTCAAAGGCCGTAAGCCAAGTAATGAACGCGCTTGAAACCGCGCGCACTCAAGCCATTAAGGATCATCGACCCGTGTTGTTGGCGTTCACCGTGAAGACGGAGCGTTCGGGCAATGCATCGGCTGACGGCATGTTGACTGACAATATTAAAAGACAGTGGACCCGCATTGTGGCGGCTTCCTACATTGGTGAATCTAAGCCTGAAAAAACAGTAACAGATATAAAATCTGCTGTTTATGACGATATGTTTATTCCTCATCCAAATTTCATACCTATTGATTTGCCAGAGGGAATTAAAGTTGCGGCACCGCAAATGGATTATGACCGCCGTGATGAAATTTGGATTACTCAACCCACATTTCGTGACAGCAACACCAATTTTAACGACATGGAATATGGCTCCATGATTGGAGTCCTGTTTGGTGCAGATGGTGCGTTACTAACAAAAATTACTGGCGGTGGAAGCGTTAATGCAGGCATGGGAAAATATGTAATTATTGATTTTGATCAAAACGGTTACACGAATGGATTTCCTGCTTCTGCTC
>SESE01001332.1_pt1 | contig 10159 bp, 4 predicted proteins | sample 3171371 | NCBI WGS metagenome assembly SESE01 (sample SAMN06051881, study PRJNA518727) | freshwater metagenome | biome: subpolar coniferous forest; feature: holomictic lake; material: water; isolation source: holomictic Lake 442, 13 m depth | place: Canada: near Kenora, Ontario | collected...
TGGAAAATTGCAGCAGGTTTCCTGGTATTTGCGGGTATTGCCCTTTATATGTTGAGCAAGGGGGGTGATGTGGACATCAGCGGCAATGAGCATGGCTCCACCGCTGAACATGCGCCAGCGGCCGTAGCGCCGGCATCGGCGCCAGCCAGCGCCAGCAAATAGCACAGGCGGGCAGCAGCCCGCTTTTTTCACTGCGAAGTTCCCCGGATTGTCATTGCGAGGCACCCCTGTTTGTCATCGCGAGCGAAGCGTGGCGATCCAGGAAGTCCGTCTGCATGGATTGCCGCGTCGATTCTCTCCTCGCAATGACCCGAGTGCTACCTGTCTTGCGCAAACATCAATAGAATGTCTGGCCCCTGCAGAAAGACAGCAAGACATGCCACACGGACTTATCCGCATTCGCGGCGCACGCCAGCACAATCTCAAAAACCTTGATCTGGACATCCGCACCGGTGAATTGACGGTGGTGACCGGGCCCAGCGGCTCGGGCAAGTCGAGTCTGGTCTTCGATACCCTGTACGCCGAGGGTCAGCGGCGCTATGTCGAGACTTTTTCAGCTTACGCACGCCAGTTTCTGGACCGGATGGACAAGCCTGCCGTCGACAAGGTGGAGGGCGTGCCCCCGGCGATTGCCATCGACCAGACCAACACCGTGCGGTCCTCGCGCTCTACCGTGGGCACCATGACCGAGCTCAACGATCACCTGAAGTTGCTGTTTTCCAGAGCCGGCGAGTTGTTTGACCGTGATACGGCGCAAGCGGTGCAGCACGACTCGGCTGAAACCATTTATGCGCAACTGCGGGAGCGTGCCGGAGCAGAAGACCCGCGCCTCGCAGTGACGTTTCCGGTCGAGTTGCCGGCCAGTGCGACGCCTGAAGAGGTCGAACAGTGGCTGTCTGTCAGTGGCTTTACCAAAGTGCAGGCGCAACGCGAATTGGGGTCAGATCCCAATTCGGGGCAGAGCAAGCGCGCTGGCCGAAAAGGTAGCACCGATTTGGGTTCTGACCCCAATTTAAAACGTCTCGTCCTGGATGTGGTGGCTGACCGGTTCCGACTCGGCAGCGCCGAGCGCTCTCGCGTGCTGGAGGCGATCGAGGTCGCGCTCAAGCACGGCAGCGGTCGCCTGGCGGTGTATGTGGACGACGCAGCAGTCTGGAAGTTTTCCACCGGCCTGCATTGCCCGGAGAGCGATCTGCGATACACCGACCCGATTGCCTCCATGTTCTCGTTCAATTCTGCTGTGGGTGCCTGCGAAGCCTGCCGCGGCTTTGGTCGGGTCATTGGTGTGGATTACGGCCTGGTCATCCCGAACGACAAGCTGACCCTGCGCGCCGGCGCGGTCAAGCCGATGCAGACCCCGGCCTGGCAGGAATGTCAGGACGATCTGATGCGCCATGCCGAAGCCGAGGGCATTCCTCGCGATACCGCCTGGAACAAGCTCACGCCCGAGCAGCAGCACTGGGTGATCAACGGCTCACCGCACTGGAAGGGCAAATGGAACCAGCACTGGTTTGGCGTCAAGCGCTTCTTTGAATACCTGGAGACCAAGGCCTACAAGATGCACATCCGGGTGCTGCTGTCGAAGTACCGCAGTTACACCACCTGTCCCACTTGCGCCGGCGCCCGCCTCAAGACCGAGAGCCTGCTCTGGCGCATCGGCAGCAAGGCCGATGCCGATGCAGTCATGTCACCCTCACAACGTTTCATGCCCTCCGGTGTCAAGTGGACGCGCGAGCAACTGGAAGCTCTGCCGGGCCTGTGTCTGCACGACCTGATGGTGTTGCCGATGGACCGGCTGCGGCGCTTCTTTCAACGTGTTGGGCCCCGGATCGAGTCCGGGGCAGGCTTTGACCCGGCATTTGCAGCGGGCCAGCCTGGATTGCGGGTCGAGCCCGCAATGACAAGTGGCTGTCATGCCGGACTCGATCCGGCATCCATGCCACGCCGGACCGAGTCGCGTCCGGGAGAATCCCAGGCACTCAAGCTCCTGTTCGAGGAAATCACGACGCGCCTGAAGTATCTGTGCGATGTCGGCATTGGTTACCTGACACTGGACCGGCAAAGCCGGACACTGTCAGGCGGCGAGGTGCAGCGCATCAACCTGACCACGGCGCTCGGGACTTCATTGGTCAACACCCTGTTCGTGCTGGACGAACCCAGTATCGGCCTGCACCCGCGCGACATGCATCGCATCATTCTGGCCATGCAGCGGCTACGCGACGCTGGCAACACGCTGGTGGTGGTGGAACACGACCCGGCGGTGATGCTGGCGGCGGACCGCATGATCGACATGGGTCCGGGTCCCGGCGAGCGCGGCGGCCAGATTGTTTTTGATGGATCGACCGCCGACCTGCAACAGGCCGACACCCTGACCGGTGCTTACCTGGACGGGCGCAAGCAGGTGGGTATGGGCTTCAAGCGACTGGTGGAGTCGAACACGCCACGGCTGATTCTGGAAGGCGTGCGCGACCACAACCTGAAGAACGTCAGTGTGGAGTTCCCACTGCAGCGCCTCGTCTGCGTTACGGGCGTCAGCGGTTCCGGTAAATCGACACTGATCCAGGACGTGCTGGCGCCAGCGTTGCTACGCCATTTTGGCAAGTCCACCGATGCCCCTGGCGTGCATGAGCGCATGTTGGGTGCTGAACAGTTGAGCGACGTGGTGTTTGTGGACCAGTCGCCCATCGGCAAGACAGCGCGCTCCAATCCCGCCAGCTATGTGGGCGCCTGGGATGCGATACGGGAAATTTTTGCCACCGCGCCGCTGGCGCGCCAGCGCAGCTACACGGCGTCCAAATTCAGTTTCAACAATGGTGACGGGCGTTGCCCCACCTGTGGTGGCTCCGGCTTCGAGCATGTCGAGATGCAGTTCCTGAGCGACGTCTATTTGCGTTGTCCGGACTGCGATGGCAAGCGTTACCGCCCAGAGATTCTGGAAGTCAGGGTGGATAGACTGGGCAGGCCGCTGAACGTGGCTGAAGTCTTGAATCTGACGGTCAGTGAAGCCAGTTGCTTGTTCGCCGCCGACCGCGAGGTTATCCGCGCCCTGCAACCCATCGTCGATGTCGGTCTGGAGTACGTCAAGCTGGGGCAGCCGGTCCCGACGCTCTCGGGCGGCGAGGCGCAGCGCCTGAAATTGGCCGGTTTTCTGGCCGAGGCCGCCAGGAGCAGCAGCGCGAGCCGTCAGGCAGTGGCACGGCGCGGCACCCTGTTCATGTTTGACGAGCCAACCACCGGATTGCATTTCGACGACATCGCCAAACTGATGCGCGCCATGCGCAAGCTGCTGGATGCGGGTCATTCGCTGATAGTGATCGAGCACAACCTGGACGTGATCCGCGCCAGTGACTGGCTGATCGACCTCGGCCCGGAAGGTGGCGATGCTGGCGGCGAAGTGGTGGCGTATGGCAGGCCTGAAGATGTCATGCTGCATGCCACCTCGCACACGGGCAAAGCGCTGCGCGACTATGCCAATGCGCTCGGAATCGGTGTTCCGGTTGCCGAGGAGGCGCATTTCAAGTACCTCGCCGCATCGTCATTGAGCGGCGATGCTACGCGTTCATCATTGCGAGGCGACTCCACCCTCTCGTCATTGCGCGGTGACTCCACCCTCTCGTCATTGCGAGCGAAGCGTGGCAATCCAGGAAGTTCCGAAAGCATGGATTGCCACGCTGCGCTCGCAATGACCACTCCCGAAACCAACTGTATTCAAATCATCAACGCCCGTGAGCACAACCTGAAATCGCTGAGCGTCAACATTCCGCGCGGCAAGTTCAGCGTCATCACTGGCGTCTCGGGTTCGGGCAAATCGACTCTGGCCTTTGACATCCTGTTCAATGAAGGTCAGCGCCGCTATCTGGAGTCGCTCAACGCCTATGCGCGCTCCATCGTGCAGCCGGCCGGGCGCCCTGAAGTGGATGCGGTCTATGGCATACCGCCAACGGTGGCGATCGAGCAGCGGCTTTCGCGCGGCGGCAGAAAGTCCACCGTGGGCACCACCACCGAGGTCTGGCACTTTCTGCGCCTGCTCTACGTCAAGCTCGGTACCCAGCATTGCATTCACGACGGCACGGCGGTGGCGCCGCAAACGCCTGACAGCATTGCAGCGCAGTTGCTGAAGAATTTCAGGGGTCAGCACATTGGTTTGCTCAGCCCACTGGTAATGAACCGCAAGGGTGTTTACACCGAACTCGCCGACTGGGCACGGCCGCGCGGTTTCACGCATCTGCGGGTCGACGGCAACTTTCTGCCGACCACCGGCTTTCCGCGCATTGACCGTTTCAAGGAACACACCGTGGAACTGCCTGTGGCGAGTCTGGACGTGTTGCCGCAATCCGAAGCACAACTGCGTGTTGCCTTGGCCACGGCGCTGACGCACGGCAAAGGGGTTGTGCATGTGCTGAGCAAACTCGATGGCCTGCTTGACGCGATGCAGGACGGCACTTCAACGGCGGCGATCGGTACGCTGGATGCGTTTTCGACCAAGCGCGCCTGCCCACTTTGCAGCACCAGCTATGCCGAGCTCGATCCGCGTCTGTTCTCCTACAACAGCAAGCACGGCTGGTGCCCGGACTGCGTGGGCACCGGTGTCAAGTTGAGCAAGGAACAGCGCAAGGTGTTCGACGACTCGGTGCGCGATGACGACAACAAGGGGCGGGAGCAGACCTTTGCCGAGCCCGAGGTGGAAGATCTGCTCGATGCAGCTTGCCCGACCTGCCAGGGCACGCGTCTCAATGCAGTCGCCCGCGCCGTGAGCTTCAATGGCGTTGGCATTACCGAAATCGCCGGTCTGAGCGTGACCGACATCCGCCAGTGGGTTGCAGGCCTGCAGATGGAAGGGCGTCTGAGCCAGCGTGAGAGCGACATCGCACGTGATCTGATTCCGGAAATCAAGGGGCGGCTGGAATTTCTGGAGCAAGTCGGTCTGGGCTATCTGACGCTGGACCGGGGTGCGCCCACGCTCAGCGGCGGTGAGGCGCAGCGCATCCGGCTGGCAGCGCAACTGGGCAGCAATCTGCAAGGCGTCTGCTATGTGCTCGATGAGCCGACCATCGGCCTGCATGCGCGTGACAACCAGATCCTGCTAAGTGCCCTGCAATCCTTAAGCGACAAGGGCAATACGCTGGTGGTGGTGGAGCACGACGAAGACACGATCCGCCACGCCGAGCACATCATCGACATCGGCCCCAGCGCCGGCAAGCGCGGCGGACGCCTGGTGGCTGAGGGTCTGGTCGCAGACATTGTGAAGGCGACCGACTCGCAGACCGGACGCTATCTGCTGCATGCGATGAAGCATCCTTTGAAACCCCGGCGACCTGTTGTCGTGCGCGATGAGGCGGGACCAGAGCTGCCGCTTGCGCAAGATGGATTGCCACGCTTCGCTCGCAATGACGACACCGATCCGTTATTGCGAGGCGGCAATAGCAGCGCTGACCCGTCATTGCGAGGCGGCAATAGCAACGCTGATCCAGATCCGTCATTGCGAGGCCGAAGGCCGCGGCAATCCATGGTCGAGAGGCTCGATTTCACGGCCCCCGAAGTGCAGAAATGGCTAACGGTAACAAGCGCTACCCTCCACAACCTGCAAGCCATCACAACGCATATTCCCCTAAGCCGCCTGGTCGCAATCACCGGCGTCTCGGGTTCCGGCAAATCGACACTGGCGCGCGACGTGCTGCTGGCCAACGTGCAGACGGCTGTGCACAAACGCAGCACCAAGGCCGGGCGCGATGCGCTGGCGGCGGGAGAGCAAATCGCGTGGACCGGTTGCGAGGCGGTCAGCGGGTTCGAGAGCATAGACCGCGTACTTGAAGTCGATCAGACGCCTATCGGCAAGACGCCGCGCAGTTGCCCGGCCACCTACATCGGTTTCTGGGACATCATCCGAAAGCTGTTTGCCGACACGCTGGAAGCCAAGGCGCGCGGTTATGCGGCCAACCGTTTCAGTTTCAACACCGGCGAGGGACGGTGCGCCAGTTGCGAGGGGCAGGGCATACGCACCATCGCCATGAGCTTTCTGCCGGACGTGAAAGTGCTGTGCGAAACCTGCAAGGGTGCGCGCTTCAATCCGGAGACGCTGGCTGTCAGCTGGCGCGGCAGAAACATTGGCGATGTGCTGCAGATGGAGGTTGACGAAGCCGTGGATTTCTTCGGTGCGATGCCCAACATCAGCCATCCGCTGCAGTTGCTCAAGGACGTGGGCCTGGGTTACCTGACTCTGGGTCAGCCGTCACCCACGCTGAGCGGCGGCGAAGCACAACGCATCAAACTGGTGACCGAACTGAGCAAGGTGCGTGACGACATTACACGGCGCGGTCAGAAGGCGCCGCACACCCTGTATGTGCTGGATGAACCGACAGTGGGGCTGCACATGGCCGACGTCGAGAAGCTGATCAAGGTGCTGCACCGGCTGGTTGATGGTGGCCACAGCGTGGTCGTGATCGAGCACGATCTGGACGTGATCGCCGAAGCCGACTGGGTGATCGACCTCGGTCCGGATGGCGGCAAGGCCGGTGGCCGTGTCGTTGCCGCCGCTACGCCCGAGGACGTGGTGGCGCTGGGCACGCATACCGGAGTCGCGTTGCGGCATGTTCTGGCACGGATTTGACGCAGGGGGCGGGCGATGATCACCTTCTACAACCATCTGCACACCCTGCACCAGGGCAAGCTGGAAATGTTTCGCGGCCAGTTGGTGCCATGCTTTGAGGTGCCGGAGCGCGTTGAGCATGTGCTGGCCGAGGTCGAGCGCCGTCAGCTGGGCCCGGTGCGTCAGCCCACAGTATTTGACGACAGGGTCTTGCAGGCCATCCACACGCCGCGCTACCTGGACTTTCTGGCACACGCCTGGGACGAGTGGGTGGCGCTGGACCCGGCCAATGCGGCGCGTGACGCACTGCCTTCACTGTGGCCTGTGCGCAGCTTGCGCAGTGATGTACTGCCTGCCAACTTCTCGGCACGCATGGGGCTTTTTTCTTTCGATGCTGGTACGCCCTTGATGGCTGGCACCTGGAAAGCGGCACGCTGCGGTGCCGATTGCGCACTGAGCGCAGCGCAACTGGTAGCAGACGGTGCGCGGGCCGCCTTTGCCTTGACGCGTCCGCCCGGCCACCACGCCGGCGCTGACTTCTTTGGCGGCTACTGCTTTTTGAACAATGCCGCGCTGGCGGCGCAACATCTGCGCGATCAGGGTGCGGCGCGGGTGGCGGTGCTTGACATTGATTACCACCACGGCAACGGCACGCAGGCTATTTTTTATTCGCGGGCGGACGTGCTCTTCACCAGCATTCACGGCGACCCGCATACCGAGTATCCGTTCTACCTGGGCTATGCGGACGAATGTGGCGCGGGTGCCGGCGTGGGCTGCAATTCCAATTTGCCGCTGCCGCGTGGCACCGGCTTTGCGCTCTGGCGCGAGGCACTGTGGCAGGCGCTGCCGGGTGTTACGCGCTTCAAGGCTGATGCGCTGGTGGTGTCATTGGGGCTGGATACCTTCGATGGCGACCCGGTGGCGGGATTCAAGCTGCAAAGCGATGATTACCTGCGTGTTGGTGCCGACATCGCGGCGGCCGGTTTGCCGACGGTCTTTGTGTTCGAAGGCGGTTACGCGGTGGCGGAGGTGGGCGTCAACGCGGTCAATGTGCTGGCTGGTTTCGAGCAACAGTCTGGCTAGGCTGGTGAGCGCTTGCGACTGTAGCGGGGGTGACAGATCGCAGGGTATTGCCGCTTGTTTTTGTTTCCTTCTGTATGTCCAATCGGTGCCACGAGCCACTCATGCGGGAGCAATATTCATGAAACGTCGTCAACTTGTCCAGCTTGCTGGCGCAGCCCTGGCTGCCAGTGCATTGAGCAGCAACGCGCAGAGTTTCCCTGCCAAACCGATCCGGCTCATCATCGCTTTTCCTGCGGGTGGACCGACCGACATCACGATGCGCTCGCTGGCTGATGGCGCCTCCAAAATCCTCGGCCAGCCGGTCATCATTGACAACAAGCCAGGAGCCGGCGGCACGCTACCGGCGCAGACCCTGCAAACCTCGGCGGCGGACGGTTACACGCTGGCGCAGATTCCGCTGGGTGTGTTCCGCCTGCCCTACACCACCAAGATCAACTGGGATCCGGTGAAGGACATCAGCTACGTGCTCAACGTCACTGGCTATGCCTTCGGGCTGGTCGTACCGGCCGATTCACCACTCAAGACCTGGACACACTATGTGGGTTGGGCCAAGGCCAACCCGGGCAAGCTCAGCTTTGGTTCTACCGGGACATTGACGAGCCCCCACCTGACGATGGAACTGATCGCGCAGAAGCTGGGTCTGCAATTGCTGCATGTGCCGTACAAGGGCAGCGCCGATCTCATGCAGGCCTTGATGGGAGGTCACATCATGTCGGCGGCTGACTCGACCGGATTTGCTCCCCTGGTCGAATCAGGCAAGTTGCGCGTGCTAAATACCTGGGGTGCCGAGCGTTTGGCCAAGTTCCCGGAGGCCCCCACGCTCAAGGAGTTGGGTCTCGATCTGGTGCAGAACTCTCCCTTTGGCATTGGCGCACCCAGAGGCACGCCAGCGGATGTGATCAAGCGCCTGCACGACGCTTTCAAACAGGTGCTGGAGCAGGACGCCTACAAGGCGGCGCTGGCGCGCTACGACATGGTACCGATGTACATGAGCTCAGCCGCCTACAGCAAGTTTGCGGCAGAGACTTTCGCCCAGGAGAAGGCACTGGTCGACAAACTGGGCTTGGCCAAGGCGCCCTGACGGTTCAGGGGTTTCTGGAACGGCCGAAATTCAGGATTCGCGTCGCCAGCAGGGTCTCGGTCAAAAAGCACAGCAGGGCGAGCAGAAAGCAGACCACACCGGTTAGAAAGAACAGCGTTGCGATACGGAAGATCTGCAGTTCGGTGGTCTCACCGAGAAACAGCGCGACGATGGTCAGCCCGATAAAGATGGCGCAGAAGGTCAGCAGGGCAATGCACAGGTTGGCCAGGCGGCCGCGCTGGCGCAAGCCGGCGAGTTCCTTGAAGGCTGCAGTCATCGGATCGGCTGTCGGCGCCGTCTCGATCCGCTCTTCCACGACGCGGGCCCGGTCAATGATGCGCCCGAGCCGACTGGCGACCGTTCCTATCATGGCCGAGACCGCAGTCAGAACGAAAACCGGTGCTACGGCAAGCTGGATGCCATGGCTGACGGCGCTGAGGTCGGTAGCAAAGAACATGATTCTTCTTTCGTGTTGGGGAGCAAGAGGTTTGTCATCCAGGACGTCCAGTTTGTCATCCCGGACTGGCAGTTTGTCATCCCGGACTGGCAGTTTGTCATCCCGGACTCGATCCGGGATCCAGTGCTACGGGCACACTGGATTGCGGGTCACGCCCGCAATGACAAGCCTGCATGCATTCTCGCGCTGATCAGCGCTTGTGCCAATTCAGCAAATCCGGCACCGCCGCGCGATGGCGTCACATAGGTCGGCAGTGCCTTCATGCGCTGCGCAAAATCCATCACATTGGCCACGCCGACCGCGTGCGGCAGGTAGGCAAACATGGGTGCGTCGTTGGGTGAATCACCGGCAAATATGCAGCGCTCGCGCTCCTGCGCCAGTTCCAGACCATAGCGCTCACGCATCAGCAAATGCGCCATGCTGAGCTTGTCGTACTGGCCGAACCAGCCGTTAACGTGGATGGAGCTGACCTTGGCCGTCATGCCGGCGCCTTCCATCAAGGCCACGATGCGGTCGATGGCTCCTTGCGGCAAGTCGGGCACGTCCTCACAGAAGTCGATGGCGAGGTCGTAGAGGCGGCAGAACTGATCGGAGGCGGCAGCGCAGCCCGGCACTTCGCGCAGGATGGTCTCGCGCACGGCGGCCAGTTTGCTGGTGTTGACGGTGCGCTCGGCCTCACCCAGCAGATGACGGCATTTGAGCTTGTGCGCTGCGTGGTCATGCCAGTAGTAGAAGGCGCCGTTTTCGCCGATCACGGCATCCACCGGCCACATGCGTGCGATGTGGTCGCACCAGCCCGCCGGTCGACCGGTGATCAGGACGACCCGCAGACCGGCCCTGCGCAGATCGTCAAGTGCAGCATAAGCCGGTGGCGTGAGCTGGCCGTCGGTGGTGAGTGTGTCGTCGATGTCACTGAAGACGGTGTGCATTGTCGCCGCGACGGTGCGTGGAA
>SESE01001339.1_pt1 | contig 10151 bp, 7 predicted proteins | sample 3171371 | NCBI WGS metagenome assembly SESE01 (sample SAMN06051881, study PRJNA518727) | freshwater metagenome | biome: subpolar coniferous forest; feature: holomictic lake; material: water; isolation source: holomictic Lake 442, 13 m depth | place: Canada: near Kenora, Ontario | collected...
CTTGTATACTGCGCGACTGACTATGATTTTGTTTTCCTGTTCAATCGGAAGGCATTTTTTCGTGACGAGACATCCGGTCAGAATCGCAACCGCGCTGGCGCAGGCTGGAACCCGCCGTGATCAAAAGACGGGGGCCATATCCGTTCCAATCTACCAGACGGCTTCGTTCGCGCACCCGGCTCTGGGTCAATCGACCGGCTTTGATTACTCGCGCACATCCAATCCCACCCGCCAGGCTCTTGAGGACACGCTGGCTATGGCGGACGGTGGTTCGCGTGGATTTGCTTTTGCCTCCGGTCTGGCCGCCATAGATTGTGTCTTCCGCCTGTTCGGCGCCGGGGACAGAATCGTCGTGACGGAGGATCTTTATGGAGGAACGTTCCGCCTGCTTGAAAAGGTCTTCCGGCCTGTCGGGATCGAATTCACCTACGTTGACACGGCGGACCTGAGCGCCGTCGAACGCGCGTTGGCAGCGCCAGCAGTTCGCGCGGTCTTTATTGAGAGCCCGACTAACCCGATCCTCAAGATCGCCGACATCCGGGCGATTGCCGCCTTGGCCCGTCCGCGCGGCATTCTTACGATCGTGGACAACACGTTTCTGACTCCGGTCTTGCTGCGACCGCTCGCGCTCGGAGCCGACTTGGCAGTCTACAGCGCCACCAAGTACCTGGCCGGGCACAACGATGTGTTGGCCGGCGCGGTGGTGGCGGCAGGTGCAAAACTGGCCGAACGCCTGGCGTTCCTGCAAAACGCGGTCGGCGGCGTGCTGGGGCCGCAAGATTCCTGGCTGACGCTGCGTGGTCTCAAGACACTTCCCCTGCGGCTGGCCCGCCAGCAGGAGAGCGCCATCGTCATGGCCACCTGGCTATCTCGCCACCCTCGCGTGCCGGTGGTGCATTACCCCGGACTTCCAGGACAGCCCGGCCGGGCGATTCTTGACCGCGAGCACGCGGGCTACGGCGGAATGATCGCGTTCGAGGTTGACGACGCCGCGCGGATACCGGACATCCTTGCCGGCGTGAAGACGTTCCTCTTTGCGGAGAGCCTCGGTGGCGTGGAGTCGTTGATCACGTATCCCGCCGTGCAGACGCATGCGGACATGGACCCCGCGATCCGTGAACGGCTCGGCATCAACAGCCGGCTGCTCCGTCTCTCCATTGGCATCGAGGACGTGGAGGATCTTATCGCCGATCTGGAGGGCCTCCTGTGAACCGTCGCACCCGCCTTGTTCATTCCGGCTCAGACCGCGACCGTCACCACGGGGCGTCCAGTGTGCCCATCTACCAGACGTCCACATACCACCAGGCCGATCCCGAGCACCTGGGCGCTTACGACTACGCCCGCAGCGACAATCCCACGCGCGAAGCGCTGGAGCATTCCATTGCGGAACTCGAAGGCGGCGTGCGCGGCCTTGCCTTTTCCTCCGGCATGGCGGCGACCTCCTCGGTGCTGTTGCTCTTCCAGCCGGGCGACCATCTAATCGTGGGCCGGGATATCTACGGTGGCACATATCGTATTCTGACCACGCTGTTCCGCCAGTGGCATCTCGACGTGACCTTTGTTGACTCCACGGACCCAGCCGCGGTTCGCAAAGCCATCCAGCCCGCAACCAAGGCGCTATTCGTTGAGACGCCGGCCAACCCGCTGCTGACCATCACCGACCTGCGCGCCATGGCGCAGATCGCGCGCGAACACAACCTGCTCGCAATCACCGACAACACCTTCATGACGCCGTATTTCCAGCGTCCGTTGGAACTGGGCTTCGACGTGGTGGTCCACAGCGCCACGAAGTATCTGGGCGGGCACAGCGACCTCATCGCCGGTCTGGCCGTTACCCGCGATGCCGCGCTGGGACGTCGGTTGCGGACCATTCAGAACGCCTTCGGCGCCATTCTCGGACCGCAGGATGCGTGGCTCGTGCTGCGCGGCATACGGACGCTCGCCGTGCGGCTCGACGCGCAACAGCATACGGCAGCCGCGCTCGCACGGTGGCTGGCCGCGCGGCCGGAGATTCGCCGCGTTTACTATCCCGGACTTGACGGCCATCCGGGGCGCGCGACGCACTTCGCGCAGGCATCTGGCGGCGGGGCAATGCTCTCCTTCGAGTTTTCCGACGGCGCCGCGGCCGTCGCGTTCCTGAAACGCACCCGTCTGCCCCTGGTGGCGGTGAGCCTCGGAGGCGTCGAAAGTATCCTGTCCTATCCGGCCACGATGTCCCACGCCGCCATGCCGCGTCCGGAACGCCTGGCGCGCGGTATCACGGACGGACTCGTGCGTCTCTCCGTGGGACTCGAAGCCGAGGAAGATCTTGTCGCAGACATGGAATCCGCGCTGACAAACAAGTCGGCAGACAAACGCACCACGCAGAGGGATGAGGAGCAACAGACATGAGCAGAACATTCAAGGATAACTCCGAATCGATCGGCAACACACCGCTGGTGAAGTTGAACCACGTGACGCAGGGCGCGAAGGCCACGGTGCTCGGCAAGATCGAAGGCCGTAACCCCGCCTATTCGGTCAAGTGTCGCATCGGCGCCGCCATGATCTGGGACGCCGAAAAGCGCGGCATCTTGAAATCCGGCGTTGAAATCGTGGAACCCACGAGCGGCAACACAGGCATCGCCCTGGCCTACGTGGCGGCGGCGCGCGGCTACAAACTGACGCTGACCATGCCGGAGACGATGAGCATCGAGCGGCGCCGTGTGCTCGCCGCTTTCGGGGCCACGCTGATCCTCACGCCCGGCGCCGAAGGCATGAAGGGCGCGATCAAGCGCGCCGAGGAACTCGCCGCTTCGGATCCGAGTCGCTTCTTTCTGCCCCAACAGTTCAAGAACCCGGCCAATCCGGCCATCCACGAGAAGACGACCGGTCCGGAAATCTGGGATGATACGAATGGCGCGATAGACGTGCTCGTTTCCGGCGTTGGCACAGGTGGAACAATCACCGGCATCTCGCGGTACATCAAGAACACCCGGGGCAAGAAGATCCTGTCCGTGGCGGTCGAACCGAAGGAGAGCCCGGTGATCACCCAGAAACGCGCCGGTCAGGATCTGAAACCCGGTCCGCACAAGATTCAGGGAATCGGTGCTGGATTCATTCCCGATACGCTGGACCTGTCCATCGTTGACCGCGTCGAACAGGTGGATAGCGCGGAGGCGGTTGCCTTTGCGCGGCGTCTGGCGAAAGAGGAAGGAATTCTCGTGGGCATTTCCTGCGGTGCCGCCGCGGCAGTTGCCGTCCGGCTCGCGCAACAGGACGAGTTTGCCGGGAAGACCATAGTCGTGATCCTGCCCGATGCTGGCGAGCGCTACCTTTCGACCGTGCTGTTCGATGACGTTGGGGTGTAGCCCGTTTGAACCGGATACACGATTATCCTAGACCCGTAACGTGCACTCCCCTTTGGCCTACAATAGGCCCTATGACCCCAACCAAGGCCGCAAATACGCCAAGCACCTACCGTTCTGGGCATGAAAAAAACCACCGCGCCGACGACCCCTGACAAGCAGGCACCCGTTGCGACGCCACCTTCTGAAACCGTCGCACCCCCGGCCGTAACGGCGCCCGCAGCCGCTCCCAACTTTAGCCTTCAGCATTCGGCCTTTAGCCTTTCTCCAGCTGCCCCAGCGGCTGCCACCTCTTCTCTCTCCCCCGCGCACGCACCGCAAGCGCTACCCACGCGCTCACCCCGCCAATCGCTTTGCCCACCGCAACTGCGCCGCCTTCCGCGCGACAGCCGTGCGCCGTTCCTTTGCAAATCGATCCAATCACACGGAAGACGTAGGGGCTGGCAGGTTCTTAGCAAGGTTCGAAGCACTTATACGCCTTGTCTCGACGCCGATTTGAAGGGGATCTTCTTCGGCCGGTTTGAAATTCACTTTCCGGATTTTTCGTTTTCCTTGCTGTTTGCGAGTGTAATCACTACAGTACAAACCATGTCAAATGCGGTCGATAGAGTGCTTTTGCAGGTGCTGCAACACACGGGTTACCCGGTGTCGGTTACCCCCAAAACCGATCTTCAAACGCACGCTTCGATGGTTACGGCGACACCGAAGACGCCGGTGCATGCCGTATTCATTAATCCTGCACGCGCGCAAGGCTGTTCAAACTATTTAGTTGCCATGCAAGCTGCGATGATCTTGGTCAAATGGTCGGACCCTCGGCGCGTACCTGACTTCATGTTAGACGGTAAGGCGATCCAGTCTGTTGTTAAGCAGTTTCTCAACGATGAACGTGTCCTTAGGTTGCCCAACTCCGTTGCCATGCCCTATGTCCAGTCGATCTGTCAGGGCCTTGCACTCCAACTGACATCAGCCCCCGTTCAGATACTCGCAGCGGATTGGTGTTACAAGAACTGTCCCGAACTCGAAGAAGAACAGCGGACGCATGTCCGGCAGGAACTCCGGGATGCTTCCGCATGTCTGACAAAAGATATCCGCATGCAGACCCCCGAATTCATCTTCACGCGGAACGCCACCATGAACGCCGCCTATGCGGCTTGGTGGTCGGCTCTCGCAGAGGACACACAGGTCTTGTTACCCTATGAATTCTTCGGGTTCAAGGACAAAGGAATGGAACTTTACGGCAAAGCAACTGGCGGATTCCCAGATAACCCTAATAGATACTGTGAGGTCGTAGATAGTTGGGCTGTCGAGTTGGAAATGCGCGATTGGTATAAGTGGCAATTCAGGCAGGGATAGAAGTATGGAACCATTTCGCTTCACGATTCGATACGCTGACTTCAACCTGAAACTGTTGGCAGTTGATAGTGCCATTCTTCGGGAAAACCCCGAAATACATCGCAAAGCCGTCGAGAAGTTCTTTGTTTCCCGATTTTCTAAGATGGGGGGCAAGGTGACGGTTGTTCCGAATGCAAACAGCGTTGAAATCGAATGGATGCCTGCCAAGTTCTCGGGTGACCAAAGTCTTTTTGACAAAGCGTTGGAACTCCTGAAGGAAGGCTCGTATGAGCAAGCCGAACCCTTGCTGATCGCCTTAGCTGGTCGCCCAACATGCGATCCGCACGTGTTGTTGAACTACGGTATGATGCTGAGTGACCAAGGCCGTCTGGATGAGGCAATCAAACAACTTACCACGGCCACCACAAAGATGCCAACGTCCGCCGATCCGTGGAATGCTCTCGGTGTGGCCTTCCAGCGCAAGGGGAATAGGGCAAAAGCGCTTGAGTCACTTCAGCGAAGCCATCAGATCGAACCAGGCAACCCCTACACACTCAGAAATCTAGGCGGTCTTTTGGGTGAATCTGAACCCGCGCAGGCGCTTGAGTGTTTTAAGCAGGCAAGCATATTACTTCCGGCTGATCAGCAGACCCAATATGGTTACGGCCTCTGCCTGTTCAAGAACAACCAACTTGAGGAAGCGGATGTTGCTTTCAGCAAAGTCATTTCTCTTTCACCTTACACCGAAATCGCAGAATTAGCGCGGAATCTTCGCACTTCAATTGCCCACAAGAACCTCAAGTCGGGACCAGCCGGGGATATCCGCTTCGACGCCGTCATGTATTGTTTGGCGGCAGTAAAAAAGTTTGCGGATGAAGGACCGGAGGTCAGGCAGTCTGTAACCTTTGAGATTGCGCTACTCGGCAGAAACGGATTAGACATCAACGATCCGGCTCAGAAGTACACGCTCAAATCCCTGCCGGGCATGTTTTCCGGCCTTCAGTTGGTTAGCTACATGTACGTGGGTATGCGCCAACTAGCACCAGACAAAGATCCCGGAATCGACCTTTCGAAGGAATACGAATCTGCCCTGCAACTTCACAAACGTGGTGAGCACGGCTGACTAGTGCAACCTATCGCCTCTACGGATGCAAATGTCAGGCGGAACCGAACATTCTGCTGACCGCCAAAGAAGGGAGTTCATGCCACCAACGCACAGCATTGACCGTATCGAATCCCTGATAGCCAAACTACGCAAATTTGCCAAAGCGCGCGATTGGGATCAGTTCCATTCGCCGAAGAATTTGGCAATGGCGCTTGCCTCCGAAGTTGGTGAACTTCTTGAGATCTTCCAGTGGTTGACACCGGAAGACAGCGCAAACCTGCCGCCCGACAAGCGACGCCATGTGCAGGAAGAGATTGGCGACATCCAGATCTATCTTGCGAGGTTGGCAGACAGGCTTGGGATGGACCCAGTAATGGCGGCGGAAAAGAAACTAGTCATCAACCGGAAGAAGTACCCCATCGAGAAAGCTCGTGGCCGCGCGATAAAGTATACTGAGTTGTGAGGCAGCAAGATGATCGTCTACTCCGCCACAAAGGGGAAGTTTCACGAAGATGTCGATTCCAACAATATCGGCAACATCATCCTTGGCGCCTTCGAAACTGCTACCCACCATCGGACGAGTCGCTCAGAAGTTGACTCGTGGACGAACTCGCTGCAGTACATGGACCGTGTGTTGAACGACAGTGAGATTCCACGCGATATCGGCGTGTCGATTGAGTACCACATTCCCAACACAACCAAGCGAATCGATTTAATTCTGACCGGTTTGGACGGGCAGAACAACGACACCGCTGTTCTCGTTGAACTCAAGCAATGGTCAACAGCATCGATGACCAATAAGGACGCGATCGTCGTAACATGGCTGGGTAATGGATTGGTCGAACGGCCGCACCCAAGTTACCAAGCGTGGACCTACAAACGGCTCCTTGAGGACTTCAACCAGACTGTGCAGGATGATGCGATTCGGCTCTTTCCCTGCGCCTATCTTCATAACTACGAACCAGACGCAGTCATCGAGAACCCTTTCTATGCCCAATGGATCAGCGAGGCGCCACTCTTTCTAAAAGATGACGCGGCAAAGCTCCGCCAGTTCATCAAAGCGCACATCAAGTATGGAGATAAAAAACGACTGATGTACCGCATCGATGAGGGAAAGATCAGGCCATCTAAAAGTCTTGCGGATCAACTCGCCTCGATGCTGAAAGGAAACGTTGAGTTCGTCATGGTTGACGACCAGAAAGTCGTCTACGAGATGGCACTCTCCCTCCTTGCAAGATCCACGGGTGGCAAGAAACAGGTTTTGATCGTTGAGGGCGGGCCGGGTACAGGGAAGTCCGTCGTGGCCATTAACCTGCTCGTGGCGCTGACTGGCCGCGGCCTCGTCGCACAGTATGTCACAAAGAACTCGGCGCCACGCCGTGTTTACGAGGAAATGCTGACCGGAACATTCCGGCGGACGCACATCTCCAATATGTTCACCAGTTCCGGTGAGTACCATGCGTGCGAACCGGCGGAGATCGACTACCTGATCGTTGACGAAGCACACCGCCTGAACGCGAAATCAGGAATGTTTAGCAATCTCGGTGAGAATCAAGTCAAGGAAATCATTCGTGCAAGTAAGTGCAGCGTCTTCTTTGTTGACGAAGATCAGAAGGTAACACTGAAAGACATTGGCGACAAAGAGGAGATCCGGCGGTGGGCAACAGCGGAAGATGCTGAGATTACTGAACAGGAATTGATCTCGCAGTTCCGCTGCAACGGGTCAAACAACTACATCGCTTGGCTCGATGACACGCTCCAGATAAAGGAGACCGCAAACGGAAAACTGGACACGATGGAATACGATTTCCGTGTCATGGACAGTCCTGAGGCGGTTTTTTCCGTAATCCGGGAGAAAAATAAGGTTAGGAACAAGGCGCGGATGGTTGCCGGATACTGTTGGAACTGGGTCAGCAAAAAGGAACCGGCGCGCAGCGACATTCGAATCGGCGAATTCACGGCGAAATGGAACCTGAGCGAGGACGGACAGAGCTGGATCATCCAACCGAATTCAGTCGATCAAATCGGCTGCATTCACACATGCCAGGGACTCGAGCTTGAATATGTTGGGGTTATCATCGGTCCCGACCTGATCGTGCGCAATGGCCTCGTCGTGACAAATCCCGCAGAGCGAGCCAGGACCGATAAGTCTTTGCACGGGTGGCGAAAACTAACAAAGGAAAATCCGTCGACCGCGATGGCGCGGTTCGATGCAATTATCAAGAACACATATCGCACATTGATGACAAGGGGGCAGAAAGGTTGCTTCGTTTATTGCACCGACGCTGAAACGCGTCAGTACCTCAAGAGCCGGACAGAAAAGGCGCCTGAACGCATTGTTCCCTTTGAGAACGCTCTGCCGCTCCTGGAACTGCGGTCGGTCGCCAATGCAACTTACCAGACACTGGATGGCACTTTTCCCGATGGTGAGACTATCGTTTGGTTTCGCGTCGCTGGAGGCCCGTTTGCCCGCGATTGTTTCTTGGTGCGTGCCGAGGGCGATTCCATGGAGCCGGAAATCGCAAACGGTGACCTGTGCGTTTTCAGTAAAGAAAGGGGCGGAAGTCGAAACGGCAAGATCGTTCTGTGCCAGATCGACGGGTACGCGGGCGAGGCGCCGGTTGCATTGATCAAGTGCTATCGCAGCGCCCGAATGCGAGCCGCCGATTCGATCGGCGAAGCCAAGACGATCGTGCTGTCTTCAACAAACGCCAAACACGAGGACGTCGTGCTGTCAGAGGGCGAGAATCTTCGCATCGTCGGGATATTCAACCGCGTGGTCCACCAAAACTAACTTGCAGAAGACGGGAGCATTGCGAGGCACTTGCCCGCACAGTTATGTTGCTCAAGGCATAGCTAAACTTTTAAACATTGCGCCTCCAGTTTTTCTGTCAGCCATCCCGGCGAAATCTAACCTCGATAGGAACGGAGTAATCTCATGGCCTTCGAAGACGACGGCTTCATCTCGACCAGCAAGCTTGCCAAGGAACATGCCCGTTGCATACGTTTCAGGGCAACTTCAGGAGATGGGCCTGATCGAGAAGGTCGCCGAGAAATGGGAACTGACTGAGGCCGGAAAGCAACGCGGCGCCAAGTACCTCTCGAGCCAGAAGTACGGCACATGGATCGCCTGGCCGAAGAACATCATCAAAGTCGAGTCCACCGTCCCAGGAGTCGAGGCCAGACCCTTCACAGAAGTCGTCAAAGAGCACCACCAGTCCGCAACGACCCTTGGCCGCACCTTCGGAATCCCGGTCACGCGGATGAACTACATCCTGTCCGAACTGGGGGGGCACCGGGGTCGTGGGGGCACCGGGGTCGTATTTGTAAATCAGCCAAATAGGCTAACCGGTTTCTCTCACACCCACCCCGCACACTCCCCCCATCCGCCACATCGACTTCACCAGGTCATCAACTCATCGCCCCCGTTTCGCTCCCGTTTTGCTTCTTGCTTCAAGGCGGCCTGCGCCATAACATCATCGACTTCATCCACATCCCAACAACAGGAATTCCCAATGAAAGTTAACAAAGCCCTGCGCAAGCAGCAGCAAGTCAGCACCATTGACCTCAAGGACCGCGCACAGAAGGCCGAGCAACTGCTTGTCGAGATCGAGACCTGCGAGCAAGTCCTCGCCAAGCTCAACGAGTCCCTGTCGGCCGTCCTGGGGATCGGCAGCACGCCGGCACCCGAAGCCAAGGCTCCGCCGGTCGCAGTTGCCCAGCCCGTCTCAAAGCGGAAAGGTGGCCGTTCGGCGACCCTAAGAGACAGCATCCGTGATTTCCTGATTCAGGCTGGCAAACCGATGCGCCTTGCAGAGATCGTCAAAGGGATGAAGCAGTCCGGCCACGTCTTCACCGCCAAAAAACCTCTCTTGGCGATTAAGAAAATGCTGTACGACAACAAAAAGATGTTCAAGAAGGCCGGTCGCGGCCTGTTCAAGGCTGGTTGATCGCCGCATTACACCCAGTTCCGCCAAACCGTCTGCAACACCACCGGCACACCCCGATCCCGGCAGACTCGGATGGTGTGCCCGGTACCGCCCGACCGCCCCACCCGACACCGATGAGGCCGTCGAGGATCAACCCGTCGAAACCGAAGGAACCGCCACGGCCGCCCAAGCCGCACGCGCGCGGTAGCGCGTGTTACGGTTGGACGGTTGGACAGTCTGACTGTTTAAAGTCCACAGCGTTGGCGCAGGGGTAAGGCTAAAGTCTAAAGTTGTGGTTCACTTTAGCCTTCAGCCTTCAGCCTTACATTGGTTATGCTGGCGCGCCTGGCAGGATTTGAACCTGCAACCCTCAGATCCGAAGTCTGATGCTCTGTCCAGTTGAGCTACAGGCGCGAAATCAATTGAGGGCATGATACCTGT
>SESE01001341.1_pt1 | contig 10146 bp, 6 predicted proteins | sample 3171371 | NCBI WGS metagenome assembly SESE01 (sample SAMN06051881, study PRJNA518727) | freshwater metagenome | biome: subpolar coniferous forest; feature: holomictic lake; material: water; isolation source: holomictic Lake 442, 13 m depth | place: Canada: near Kenora, Ontario | collected...
GCATACACACCAGCTTGAGGGGCTGATGGCCGAAAGGCCGTGGGGGTTCAAGTCCCCCCCCGAGCACCACATTCTGTTTCCAGCCGCGTTCCTGCCAGAACATGAAACTTGTCATTGCCACACGTAACCTTCACAAGCTCGAGGAGATGAAATCGCTTCTAGCGATACCTTCCCTCGAGCTGTTCGACCTGCGGACCTTTCCTGGATCGCCGGAGGTTGAAGAAGACGGTTGCACGTTTGAAAGCAACGCCATCAAGAAGGCCGTCACCGCTGCGCTCTCCACCGGGGAATGGAGCCTGGCCGACGACTCAGGACTTGAGGTCGACTTTCTGGACGGCGCCCCTGGAGTACGCTCCGCACGCTATGCCGGGGAACCGGTAAGCTACCAGGCCAACAACACAAAGCTACTGGCCGAGATGGCTGACGCCGGGGATCGCCGCGCCAGGTTCTGCTGTGTAGTAGCGCTCTCCAACAGGTCGGGTGTGGTGCGCACCGTTGCCGGCTTCTGCAACGGCCGGATCATCCACGCCCCCCGCGGAACTGGCGGATTCGGCTACGACCCGCTCTTTGTTCCGGATGGCCACGAGCTTACGTTTGCGGAACTTGGCGAGGCAGTAAAGAACGGAATCTCACACAGGGCCCGCGCCCTGGCCCGCGCCACAGAGGCATGGCATGATATCTTCACCGGGAAGGCCGCGGACTGGTCAACCGATCCGTTCGGCTCTTCCCGCTGAGCGCCGGATGTCGAGGTTCATGTCGCCCCGGCCCCTTCCTCATCCTTCCACTCTGTATTGCAGAACGGGGAACGTGGTTGCCAACCACGCGCCGAAGCCATAAGGGTTGAGATGTTCGTACCGGCGGGATAGTATCCTGCCACCTATGTCATCGCCGGAAGAATCACGCGACATGCATCAAGACTGCAACAGAGCTGTCCCAGCCACGGATGGACGGACTGGATTGAGTGCCAAAAGCCGCAGGCTTCGCACTCTCCTCACGCGGCTACCGGTGATTTCGACACTGATGGAGCTCGACGCCGGACCGCGGGCGTTCATATATTTCATCACATTCAACCTGATCTCGTGGCAGTGTGTCGTCGGGCCGACTCTCGTCCTGTTCGCCCGCAAGATTGAGATGCCGGAATCCAGGGTGGGCCTGCTCATGGCCTTCGTTCCCATCAGCATGATACTTGTTATCCTGACCGGACTGATCGTCATACGGTTCGGACCCAAGCGCGTGATACTGGTCTCATGGTTCCTGCGCAACCTGATGGTTTGCTCGGTGTTCCTGATGCCGTGGGCGATTGTCGAATTTGGAACCGGCGCGGCGGGCTTCGTCCTGATGATCTCCACCCTCGGCTTCTGCCTCATGCGCGCCGTTGGCGCGGGCGGCTGGATGCCGTGGCTCCACGAAATCGTGCCGGAAAAGCAGCGCTCGAGCTACTTCAGCGCCGAGGCTGCGATATCAAATCTGCTCGCCGTGGGACTGACCGCGGCACAGGGCCTGATACTGCACGGCAACCCCGGCATCTGGAGATTCCTCGCAGTCTACGGCATTGGCGTAGTCGCCGGCTTTGTCAGCCTGCTGCTCCTCCGCCGTGTGCCCGGCGGCAAGCCGTCCCCTGCCACGCCCGGTGATTCCGAGTCTGCCTTCAAGCCGCACCTTTCCGCCCTGCGTGACCGGCCGTATGTCACGTTCATAGTGTTTGCCGGCTTCTGCTTTGCGAGCATGTCCTGGTTCAATTCTGCTGTGGTGCTCTACATGCGCGATGCTCTGCAGGTCTCGCCGGGCCTGATCCTCTATCTCACGGCCTTCGGCAGCGCCGCAATTATGCTGACAATAGGGTTCTGGGGCCGCTATGCCGACCACGCTGGTGGACCGCACGCCCTGGCGCTGAGCCTCTCCAGCGCCGCCCTGATGTCGTTCGGCTGCATGCTGGTCTTACCGGGAATGAAAGGTATGATCTACGCTCTGGCCGCGGTGCTGATCACCTTTGCCGTCTTCAACTCGGCATTCTGGGCAACGATCAACCGCACAATGCTCGACTATCTAAACCCGGCCGAACGCGTTGGCTACTCCAACCTCTGGACGGTCTTCTGCGCCATCGGTGCGTCCGCCACCCCGATAATCGCCGGATTCATCATCGACCACTTCGGGATGTTGGGATACCGCACGTGCTTCCTGATCGGCGCGGTTTCCAGCTTTGCGTGCGCTATCGCGTCGCTCTACGTGATAAAACGGGAAAGAGACTTCGAATTCCCCTGGAAACAGTGCCCGTTCTATGAACTCCCGTTCCGGTTCATATTCTCCGTCGCACAAATCAGCGTCGGCCTCCATCACAGCAACCGGCCGGGATCATCGCGGAAGCGGGATGAGTAAAGCATACGGTCGGCTGCGCGGCAGGCCATCCACGCTGGATCTTCACCGCATTAGCAGGAGGCTGCCCGCCATGACCATCATCCCAGCTATGACCCCAACGATACTGTCGTGCCCCTTGCCATAGGCCCGGCTCGTCGGCAGCAGCTCGTCGAGGCTGATATATACCATAACACCCGCAACGGCACCAAAGGTGAGCCCCATTACCTGTGGCGGTATGCCACCACCCTCGCCTCCGACCGCCAGCCGAATCACAATGTACGCAATTCCGGCGCCGACCGGCTCCGCAAGACCGCTGAGGAACGAGTAGAGGAAAGCCACGCGCCGCCGGCCGGTGGCGTAGTAGATAGGAACTGAAACGCTGATACCCTCAGGGATATTGTGAAGGGCCACTGCCACAGCAACCGCAATGCCAACCCTCGGGCTATCCAGCACCGCAAGGAACGTCGCAAAGCCCTCTGGAAAATTGTGAATCCCTATGGCAATCGCCGTGAACATCCCCATCCGCATCAGACCTCTCTCATTCCCCGGGCGATTCTGGAGTTCGCCCGCCCGCAACAACCCGCTGCCGGCGGCGGCGCCTGCACCGGATTCCGCCCCGGCGAGGTCATGCAATGGTGAGATTTCCTCCTCTGTGTGTGTCTCATGCGGATTGTCCGACGCCGGAATCATGTTATCGATGAGCGCAATCAGGATCATGCCGGCGAAGAATGATGCGGCATTGATCCAATACCCCCAGTAATTTCCAAAGGCGGTGGTCAGGGCGCCGGCCCCCTTGGCGAGGATTTCAACGAACGACACGTACAGCATCACACCGGCTGAGAACCCGGTGGAGATGGAAAGAAACCGGTAGTTTGTGCGTCGGGCGAAAAAGGCGATCGCGCTACCGATGCCGGTCGCCAAGCCGGCCAGGAGTGTCAACCCTAATGCAGTCCAGACATTGCCCATGCTTTCCCCCGGAACAGTCCCACACCCGGGGCCGCCTGCACATCGCAACCCCTCTATCGCCTTGTCTATCACCAGCTACCACAGTCCCGCGGCTTCCTCAAATCCAAATTGCCACACTGGACCGCGAACGGACTCAGCAAGGCCGGCAAACCAGCAACCTTGCACCACGAAGCCAGGGTCTTGGCGCCGCCTTCCACCGGTGAACCCCCGGCCGGCGCGCAGGTTCACGGCGCCTCGGTGAGCTTCAGCCTGAAGAATTGCGCCGGCGCTGTGCATGGGAGATTCGTCACTCTCACCTGCCCCAAGCCAAACACGTTCTCAAAGCCCGGCACATTCGACCATGCCGCCGGGACAAGTCCGGGTGTCTTCTGGAGGGAATAGAACCAGCCGTTGGTCGCATTCCAGGACAGCACGGCACCGGCTTCGCTCAAACCAGCGCCCGAAAAGACACACTCACCCGGCTCGGTATGGCCGGAGAACGAGGCGATGATGGTGTGCCCGGTAACGATGTTCACAAACTCGTACCGGTTCGTTGGTCCCACGCTGCGGCCGTCAACAGCAACATCGTCAATCAGGTGAGCCGGATTCGGCCCGATCGCAAAAGCAATGCCCTCGCCGACCACCACACTAACCCTGCCCGAAGGGCTGATCCACCCGCGCAAGCCGGCGGATGCGTCTATGGGTGCGTACGGCGATTCGTACCCCCCCATATCAACGACGGCTGCTCGTATCCGGTCGTTTCCCTCACAATCCGTACCGACCGCTACCGCGGCATTGTCGCCGGCATTGATGCACATCGATGAACCATCCAACCGGAAATTCCCCACAGCGTAGTCAACAAAGCCGGGCGCATTGGTAATGTTGCGGAAACCGGCCGGCGCCGATGGTGCGCAACTGTACACGATTGAGCCACCCACCACGTTTGCTCCCGCGGTATTGGACCACACAATGCTGTTGCGAACCAGTGAGTCCCGCGTCCCTCCGCCACTCCCGGCCGCAGCGGCGTTCCCGACAACTGTGCAGTTCACAACACGCCCGCCATACGCGCCGCCACCGGCGCTCCCTGCCGAATTGCCGGAAACCAGGCAGCTTTCCATCTCGCCGTCGAAAGCACCGCCGCCGCTGGCGCCGGCCCTGTTGGCTACCACCTTGCACTGGTAGGCGACACTGTCCCACAACCCGCCGCCGCTGCCGTGCGCGAGGTTGTGCGCAACGGTACAATTACTGACAACACCGTACGCGACTCCGCCGCCAGCCAATCGCGCCAGGTTCGAAACGACGCTGCTGCCCGACACAACCGTACCTGTCGAACACAGGATGCCGGCGCCGCGGTATAGCGCAAAATTGCCCGATACCTCACAATCCGCCACGCGCGTGATTCCGGAGCATGTAACGCCACCGCCGTATTCCGACCAGAAACCGCTGACGCGACAGCCGGTGAGCATTGCTCCATCGCCAAGGAACACCCCTCCTCCGTCGTTTGGCGACATCCACTGGTAGCTCGCATTGAACGACAAGCCGACATCAGGGGCAACGGTCAGGAAGTCGAGACTCCACTCGCCCCTCTCGTAGTCGACGAGGCCAATCGCCCACGGCGAGCCGGTGAGAGTGCCGTCGCCGTTGTCGTCGAACGCCCAGCCGCCGCCGCCCACTGTGAATGTGCCGGGATTGATGTTACGACCGGATACCGTCCCGGACAGGAGTGTGCTGCTGCCATCACCGTACCCCATGACTTCACCGGCGACCATGTGGGTGGCGTCGGCAAGCCGGCCGACCGGGATAAGCCACTCATAGTCGGCCCAGAACTCAAACCCAGGCTCTGGCGCTGCCGCCTGAAAATCAAGAATCACACGCCCGGTCTCGTACTGGATGGAGCCAAGTGCCCCAAGGGTTCCCGACAGGGTGCCGTCGCCATTGTCGACAAACAGCCACGCCCCGCCATAGACGACAAGGCTCCCGGGATTGATGTTCCGGTCCGGCATTTCGCATTCAATAATGGTACTGGCGCCATCACCGGTCCCGAGCAGCAGCCCATTCACCACATTCGTAATGACCGACGTCGTTCCCTGCCAGGCAGCCCCGCAGCGTACTGAAAACCCGCTCATGATGGCGCCACCGGATAGCGATACGCACCGGTCCATATTCGGACTATCGAGTATAGTTGCGGCCGGACCGTTGACGCTCCGGATCGTGACGGCATTCGTTGCCAGAATCGGCGACGACACTGTGTAGGTCCCGTCGGTTACAACAACCTGATCGCCCGGCCGGGCGACCAGGAGCGCATCCTGGATGTTCGTAGCTGCCCGCCCCCAACTCGTATAGGTGGGAATACCCGTTCCTGACGTAGACACATATATCGTGGAGTAATGCCGGGGGGGTGTCCCGGCATTCTCGCAGCCACACCTGAGGATACTTGATGATGCCTCATCGCTGACAGTGGCCACGGCTTCGCGGCTTCCATCCGGGTTCATGAACCAGCATACGGTTTCACCAGTCGCGAGTTGCAGGAACAGGTCCGCCGTGCCGTCGCCATCGGTATCGACAACAGCCCTGACCTGCCCGGCTGTTGAGCCGGAGGCCACCACACTGCTCAACCGGATGGCTCCGTCTGTGTCCAGAAACCAGCACACAATCTGGCCACCGGGCTCCTGGAGTATGATGTCGGCCACGCCGTCCCCGTCCACGTCGCCGGCCCCCGCGACATGCAGTGTTGTCGTGCCTGCGAAAATGCTCGTGGAAGACCTTACTGACCCGTTCCGGTTCATGAACCAGCAGGCTAAACTGCCGGAACCAGAACGACGCATGACGAGATCCGTAATTCCATCCGCATCTACATCCCCCGCCGCGGCGACAATCCATCCGTTCGCGGCGACAATATTGATGTTCGACTTCACCGTGCCGTCAGCATTCATAAGCCGGCACGTGATCCTCCCGGAGTCTGTCGACTGAAGGAAGATGTCAGACACCCCGTTGCCATCCAGGTCACCGGCCGCACGCACCTTCCAGATGCTCGAGCCCGGACTCGTGTCAAAGGTAGATAAACACCCGGCATTTGTGTCCATCTGCCAGCAGCTCAGCTCGCCAGTAGACTCCTGCCACACCAACCACGGAGCAATGACAGTAAACCATGCTGAGGTCGCGCTGGTGGCCGGAATCCCGCTCTTCTCAACCAGGATATGATATTCTGCTGAGGGCAGCAGGTCGCCGGGAAGCAACGCACGCCAGGTCATTGCCGTCGCCGCGGCAGGGAGACCGATCGCAAGATTCACGATGCGGTTCGTTCCGCGCCAGAGACTGACATCAGCGGACCCAAGCGCGTCCGCTCCAGTCCAAGCGGTCTCGATCGAACCCCCGGGCCTGAGAAAACTGCCGGACGCCGGAGCGGTGACCGTCAACGCCATGGCGCTGGCAAATGCGACAGAGGCCACCAGGAATCCTGCAATTGCTGCGAAGAAGTAATTGCGCACGCTGGACATATAACACTTTCAGGGATGATAGAGTGGCAATCGGTCCAATACCACCGAAATCGCAGCCAGCGCTTTCATCCCGGCTGCCTCGACATCGCAGTCGACCGTGACGACGAAGTTGCTGCTGGCAGTGACGCTGTTGGTGAACACGTGAGTGCGATAGCCGGGCGGTTCCTCAACTCTGGTCCTGGCGTCGACGATAGTCGGCGCAAAAGGCTCGTTGCGGTGCCATGCCAGGCATGAGGCCGCGGTGCTTCGCAAAGCGCCCGTCACGCTTCAATTCAAGCACCGATCAGGGCACTCACCTTGGCGCGTTCCACCGCGTCCGCCTCTTTCCACATGCCGTCAAGCAGTGCGGAAACAGTCGTACGCTCTTCCGCCGCCAGGTGGCGAGCTGCGGCAGCCGCTCCCCTGGCATACCGCACAGGATCAACCCCGTGTGCCATGGCAAGCCGCATCGTACCAACCAGCCTGTCGTCCCATCCCAGCTTCCGCCTGGTGTCACGGGTAATCCGTTCAACCGCATCCCTCAGGTGCGGATTGACCATCCTGACCAGCAGGTCTTCCACGTACGCCTTGTATCCTTCCAGGGTGAACAACGGGTCCAGTCCACGATATTTGCGGCATAACGCTTCACCGGATTCCAACAGGAACGCATCCCTGGCCAGCGCCATGAGCGCAGCATCCTTCGCCGCCTCCGACATGTAGACCCCGCCCTTCTCGCGCAGCAGGTACCCGATGAGAGCGTGCGTGGCGTTATGACCGTACAACTTCGCCTCCTCAAACGGCAGAAGGTCCGGCTTCTCCTCGAACACCTTGATGCCGCGAGAGAAGCCCGGCAGCTCGATACGGGTGATCAGTATCCTGTTGAAAGCCTCGACGAGGAATGCACGCGCCATGCCCGGCACCACTGGAACCAGTCCCTGCTCCCTGATCTGCGCTTCATCGCCGACAACGCCGCTCATTTTGCCTATGACCGTGTTGAGAATCTGTGTTCGGCACGACTTAAGGCCGCCCTGCAGGAGCTTGTCCGCCCCGCCGGCAAGTACTTCAGCCGCATGATTGTGATTCTCCGCCGTGTAGACAACGGCCGCTGGCAGAGCAGGATTACTCTGTTTCATCGTGAGGCCTGATGTGAGGATGTCGAGCACATCGCCGTGCTTCCCGCTGCCATAGAACGCGACGCTCGGCAATGCCGTGGCGATTTCGTCCGCAGCGGACACAGCCTCGATCAGCTTCCGGCGATCCTCATCCACAAGCGGGTTGTATATCTCAACCGGACCGATGTCATGGCTCTCTATCCCAGTCGGCATGGCAACATTGAGCGAATAGCGCGAGCTGTTGCGGCGCAGGCTGTCCACCATCGCCGGGACAACTTCTGCCACCACCAGTCTGCCAAAGTTGCCTGACCGCCAGGCTTCATAGACACAGAGGCCGGCTTGAATGGCACCAAACCCGAATCCAACAAATACACGTCCATTGCTCACTGGGGCACCTCCACAGGCGGCGTACGTTCATGAAACAGCGTTCCAAGGGAAAGTGTCTCCTTCAGCGGTTTTACGCCCTCGGATGCGCCCGGGGCTGACAAACTGGCCGCCGCGCAGCAATTTGCCAGTCCGGCCGCATCCCATGGACTCCATCCCTCGTGCAGGCCGTAGAGCATGCCGGCGCAAAAGGCGTCGCCAGCCCCCACTGCCCCGGCGACATAGCCTTCAGGCAGAAGCAACGAGCCGCGCGAATAGCGCCTGCCGGATTGTTCACGCATATACACACCCTCAGGCATGTGAACCGCGACCAGCCGCATATCACCAAACCCGTAGAGCCTTTCAACCGCCTCCACGACCGCCGCCCCGTCAAGGCGGCGCTGCTCGTCGCGGACCGTCAACCCCACAGCCCTGGCCGCCTCGATTTCGTTCACGATCAGGTAGTCCACGTGTTTCAGGGCAGGCGGAACCAACCGGGCAAAACGATCGCTTTCCTCGCTCACAACATCCAGGCTGGTCAGGATACCCGCTGCCCGGACATCCCTGAGAAGCCTGGCCGCCACCGTCCCGCACTCGGGATCGAGTTTATCCATCTCATCGAGCAGAAGAAGGTAGCCCAGGTGGAAGATCCGGCACCGCAGGGCTGCCACGTCCACGTGTTGTGGACTGAACAGGGCATTCGCCCCCCGGCAATGAAAAAAGATCCGGTCACCCGTGACTTCATCATTCATCACGTCCGTGAACGACGTCTGCGCATTCTCCGCGGTGTGGAGACAACCTATGTCCACTCCCAGTTCGGCGAAAACGCTCCGCAGGTAGTGCCCGTCTGAGTCAGCCCCTACGACGCCTGCCCCGGCCAGCGGGAATGGCGCCTGCAGGCGTGCAAGGTCGCCAAGGACGTTAGCCGGAGCCCCGCCCGGACTGAAACTCTGGTCCTTGATGTTCGCCAGCATGCCTCGGCCGGGCAGGCAATCGACCCGCTTAACCCGGTCCACGATCCAGTTACCTGCCGCAGTTATGCCATTGCGCACCTTAGCCTCCACGCATACTTAATGCATTTCAACATCCACAGAGCCGATGCCCTGGCGCAGGTAATTGAACTGCACATTAGGGTGATCTGCGAGCAGCGACATCGGCACTGCGGCATCGGGAATGCGCTTCGCGATCATCAGCGCCGTGAGGCGGATTCCGAACGGATTGTCGTGGTGGCCGGGGTGCCAGATTGAGACCTTCTCGGCTTTCCACGTCTCATGGGGGCCGACGGTCATGGCCTCGGTGGGAACGAGCGACACATTGCCGCCGCCGGATGTTCGAGCGTTCTGGGTTATGGTTACCGGATGCAGTTTGACGCTACGGGTCTTGAGCTTCCGGTATTCCGCGGGGCTCGGCGGGTTGTTCCTGTACTTGCCCTCCCTTGGAAGCGGATCATTGAAAGCCCAGTGCTTGATCTCGCCCTGCCCCCCCTGCATGAGAACGCAACGGATGGAATCATAGCTCCGCGAATAGGCTTCGGACGCACTGGACGGGAAGTGAAGATTTCCCTCGGGCATGCGCAATGCCTTGTCGATGCGGCTGAAGCACATGGCCTTGTCGCATCGCGCGAACGACAGCGGATGGTCTTCGCCAACCGCCCTGCCGTTCAGCACCCACTCGTCCATCCCCCAGAAATGGGCATTCGCCAGCTTGAGGCCGATCGCGTTCACCATCCTCGCTACGAGCGGAAGCTGCTCTGTCGGGCCGATGGGCCCGCAAATGCCGGCAGGGTTATCCGGGGTCGCCTGCTTCCATGCGGCGATGTACTCCAGAGCTTCCGCGCAGTAGAAATCTTCGACGGTATCGTAGAACTTGACGGCGAAACCCGGCCTCGCAAGCTG
>SESE01001342.1_pt1 | contig 10139 bp, 8 predicted proteins | sample 3171371 | NCBI WGS metagenome assembly SESE01 (sample SAMN06051881, study PRJNA518727) | freshwater metagenome | biome: subpolar coniferous forest; feature: holomictic lake; material: water; isolation source: holomictic Lake 442, 13 m depth | place: Canada: near Kenora, Ontario | collected...
TCGGCCAAAACGCCCTCGGGATCAAACTATTGTGGGGAAAATCACAGTCCGGGACAGACCATGCGGTCACCCCCCTTCAAGGTGCCCCCTTCCTGAGGAATCCAAACCGAAGCTCCGCTTCAACCTTGGCCCGCTCCCATCGTCCATAGTGGTGTCCTGGAGGTTCCATGCGCGCCCTGTCTCTCGCCGCTGCCCTGCTGTCCTTGGCCGTCCTCATTGGCTGCAACAACTACAGCGTGACCTACGACTACGATGTGACAGCCTCCTATGCCCGCTATCGGACCTTCGATTACTACACCTCGAAAAAGGGCACCCGCGGTACCTCCAGCCTCATGGACAAGCGGGTGCAAGCCGCCGTGGAGAAGGAACTCCAGGTAAAGGGCTTCCGGTTGGAGACCAAAGCCGATCCAGATTTCCTGGTGACCTACTACCCCGTCGTACAGGAGCGGAAGGTGCGCACCAATGTCCGCGCAGGCGTGGGCTGGGGCTATCGGCCGGTCTACGGGCGCGTGGGTGTCACCACGAGCCAGGTCCGCAAGTACAAGGAAGGCACCATCGTCATCGAGATCGTGGACTTCAAAAGCAACCAGATGATCTGGCAGGGCGCCGCCGTGGGGGCCCTCACCGGCCTGAACAAGCCCGAGGACGCAGATGAAGCCGTGCCCAGGGCCGTTCGCGACATCCTGGCCAAGTTCCCGCCGAGGTAGGACGGAAGGACACGGGCCGCCTAATTCAGCCCCGTTGCAACCAATCCCCTCTGGCCCGTATCTAATTGTCTTGGAGGTGCCCCATGAAGACGCGCTCAAAGGCTCTGGTGTCTATCGGTATGACCGCGGTCCTGGGGATGGTCGCACTGGCTCAGGAACCCGCCAGGAACCCTCTACCGCCGGGCACCCAGGCCCCACCAGCCGCTGCGCCAGCCACCCCGCCGCCCACAGAGCCGCCCCCGCCCCCGCCGACCACACTCCCCAAACCACCCTCGGAACAGCCCCCCGGCGTCCACCAGCAGAAGCCTGCCGCGGACGGGCAGTGGGTCTATACCACCCAGTACGGCTGGGTGTGGATGCCCTACGGCGACCGCTACACCCACCTGCCGCCGGACGGGGCGCCCCCAAACATGTATGTCTACTACCCGGAAGCCGGCTGGTGCTGGGTGGTGGCCCCCTGGCTCTGGGGCTGGGGTCCGGTGCCCTTCTTCGGGCACTTCGGCCCACGCTATTTCTCCTGGTATGGCGTCGGCCTGGGTCACTGGTATGGGTTTGGTGACCCCTATTTCCACTGGGGCTGGCAGGGCCGAGCCTACTGGGGCGGCGGCCGCTGGAATGGGGTCACCCACTTCTATGACGGGCCCGGGCCTGGCCGGAGCCCCCGTGGCGGGGTGCGCGTTCCCCGTGAGCTGGGTCCTGGCTGGGGCCGAGGCCTGCGGCGCTGACCAGAGGCCCTTCCAGGGTTTGACCCGCTGCAGATGGCTTTCAGGTCGTTGCGAGTAGCCGAGCAACGACCTCTGCCGCACTGTAGGAGGTAGCGCCAGGCGGGAGGAAGCGGGCGATATCAGCGACATCATCGCCCGAGGTGACAAGGGTGTTCTCCGCAACCCCCGCCCGCGTCTGGCCAAGGCCAATATCGGCCAGGAGTGCGTTACAGAGACACTTCCGGCCCTGGGCGCTCTCCTCCAGGCCACCCTTGGCGACATAGTGGGCGATGGGCTCGGCGGCGCAGCGGTAACCAATCGTGCCATCCTCCCGGCGGTAGGGCTCCCGCAGGTAACCCAGGTCGCAGACGCGCGTGCGCGCCAGGTAAGCGGCCGCACTCGACAGGGTGCCATCGACTTGCACGACCTTGAAGGGGAAGCCCGTAGGCGAAGCCACGGGATCGGTGAAGATCTGGGCGCCGCCGGAGGCCGCGAGGCGCAGAACCTGCTCCTTGGTGCCAGCCTCCAGTCCGGATTCGTCGCAATAGGCGAACGCCGTACCCACCTGGATACCCGCAGCTCCGCTCGCGAGGGCATCCCGCAGGCCTTCCGCCGTGCCCCGTCCCCCCGCCAGCCAGTAGGGCAGCCCGATTTCACGGAGCTTCAGCAGATCAACCCTATCGCGCTCCCCATAGACCGGCATGCCCGCCGCCGAGAGGGGGGGATTGCCCCGTGGGGGCGCATTGTGTCCGCCAGCTGTGGGGGCCTCGACTACAAACCCATCAATGCGCCCATTGGCTTTGCGGCTGAGGGTGTGGGCAAGGGAGTTCGAGGAAATGATGGGGAGGAACAGCGGCCGCGTCAGTTCAGCAGGTTCGCCCTCGAGCCAGTCGGAGGGGGAGAACCGCATCAGCGTGTCCTCGCCGGGCAGGGAGCCCGCCACGCTCAGCGGATACTCCGCGACCGCGTGCTGGGTGAAGGCATCGAGAATGCCCGGGATGCGGGTCGGAATCCCAGCTCCCATGATCACGACCGCCACGCCGGCGAGCATGGCGCCGTAGATGGACGGGAGGACGGGCAGTTGGATCTTTTCGAGGTAGTTAACACCAACTGGCCCCTCATGTCCCTCCCGGGCCAGGAAGACCTCCACGAAGTTGGCCGTGATGCAGAGCTCGATCAGCTCCCGTGCCGAGCCCAACCGCGTAAACATGGGAATCGCCCGATAGGGTGCCCCTGGGGGCCGGCCGCCCTCCACGAAATGCCGCTCGAGCACGCGCTTGGCCATCCCGGGGAACGGGAAGTGGCTGATCGCGCGGCGCATGTGCCCGTCCGGATCACCGTCCTGCAGCCGACGGGAGAGGACGGCATCCAGCGCGGTCCCCGATACGACGCCGAGCTGGCCAAGGCGGGACACGGCGTTCGCGAGCGTCCAATTCGAAACACCGACCCCCATGCCCCCCTGGATAATCTTCGGCAGTTCCAGCATTGAGGCCTTTCAGGCCTGTCGGTTGGCCAGACACAAAATGGGATGGGAGGTGGTCGCCAGACGGGAATCTTTTTGATCTTGCTGATTCCGGGAGCTCCCCGGAGGTCCAAGACTCCATCTTAACCTGAGGTAGCATGGGGCGGTCGAGGCCGGGTTGAGCGCCCGCCTTCCCCTCATACCGGAGGGGCTTCAAAAAATGGATCACCGCCGAGAAGCCAAGCACTGAACCTCAATTGCCTGCGCTTGTCCTTGGCGCGCTTCCCGCCTGGGCAGTGAAGGTCTTGTCTCCACTTGAAGACGATTTCAGATCAGAGGGTAATCTGGGGGTCTAAGCTTCCCGCCAGGAGCGTTAAGCTGAAGGCTCCATTCAGGAGAACCCCATGGCCCAGGTCACCCTCAAAGGCAATCCCTTCCAGACCTCAGGCGAGCTGCCGAAAGTCGGTTCCCACGCACCGAATTTCACCCTGGTGCGCACGGATCTGTCCGAAGTCACGGGCAAAGACCTGGCCGGGCAGCGCGTGGTGCTGAACATCTTCCCCAGCCTGGACACTCCCACCTGTGCCGCCAGCGTGCGCACATTCAACGCCAGAGCCAATGAGAAGCCCAACACCACGATCCTCTGCATCAGCGCGGACCTGCCCTTCGCCCAGAAGCGCTTCTGCGGTGCTGAGGGCCTGGACAATGTGGTGCCGGTGTCGAACTTCCGCTCAGCAGAATTCGGTCTGGCCTATGGCGTGACCCTGGTGGACGGACCGCTCAAGGGCCTGCTGGCCCGGGCCGTGGTGGTGGTGGATGCCAAGGGCCAGGTGGTGCACACCGAACTGGTGCCCGAGATCGCCCAGGAACCCGACTACAGCGCCGCGCTGGCGGTTTTGTAATCGCAGGCACCCCTAAAAAATAACCACCAGGACCCCAAACAGAAGCCAAACCAGGCTTCCTGTTTGCTTGGTGCCTTGGGTCATGCCTTGGTGCCTTGGTGGTTCGTAGTTTTCCTGATCACTCGATCCGATCCATGCGCCGCAGTTCGGGGACTTTCCAGGCGGTGGTGGCCACCACCAGGAGGGTCATGCAGCCACCAAAGACCACGGAGGGCACCAGACCCAGCAGGCGCGCAGCCAGGCCGCTTTCGAAGGCGCCGATCTCGTTGCTGGAGCCGATGAAGAGCTGGTTCACCGAGGAGACCCGGCCCAGCATGTGGGCCGGGGTCAGGTTCTGCAGGAGCGTGAACCGCAGGACCACGCTGACATTGTCCACGGCACCACTGGCGGCCAGCAGCAGCAGGCTCAGGACGAAGCTGCGGCTGAGGGCGAAGGCGATCATGGTGAGACCGAAGGCCGCGACGCAGAGCAGCAGGGTGCGGCCCGCGCGCCGCAGGGGCGGCAGGTGGGCCATGGTAACGCCCATCAGGACCGAGCCCACAGCGGGAGCGGCGCGCAGGGCACCCAGGCCCTGGGGGCCTATCAGCAGGACTTCCTTGGCGAAGATGGGCAGGACCGCCACGGCCCCACCAAAGAGCACCGCGAAGAGGTCGAGGCTGATGGCGCTGAGCAGGAGCCGCTGAGCAAACACGAAGCGCAGGCCCTGGCCCAGACTGGCGAAGATGGAGCCGTCCCGGGGCTGCACGGGCCTGGGCACATACCGGATGAAGAGGAGGCCCACGAACCCCACCAGCAGGAGCATCAGCACCAGAAAGTGGGCCACAGCAGGACCCCGCCACGCGTAGACAACGCCCCCCACGGCCGGACCGAGCACCATGCCCGTGTGAAAAACGGACACCCGCCAGGTGGCTCCGTTGGCGTAGAGTTCCTTGGGCAACAGATCCGTACCCAGGGCTGCGTTGGCGGGGCGGTAGAAGGCCCGGACGATGCCGGTGAGGAAAATGATCCCGTAGATGGGCGCCACAGCCGTGGCCATCGGGCCGGAGGCGCCGCGCCAGGTCAAGAGCCACAACAGGGCCGAGCAGAAGGCCAGGCTCAGGGCCGACAGCATGCAGAGACGCAGCCGATTGCTGCGATCCGCAGCGTGGCCACCAAAAAGAGCCACCGCCAGGAAGGGCAGCGCCTCGGAGAGGCCCACCAAGCCCAGGGCCAGGGGATCGCCGGTGCGCTCGTAGACCTGCCAGGCCACCACCACGCCCTGGATCTGGAGGCCGAGCGTGATGAGCCAGAGCGAAGCGATGAACCAGCGGTAGTCCGGATTGCGAAGGACCGCGTAAGGATCGTGCGCCGGCTTCGAATTATCCATTCAGGATCACTCGTACCTCAGGGCGTCAATCACGTTCAACCCCGCCGCCTTCAGCGCCGGCAGGAAGCCTGCGGCCACTCCCACCACGCCCGAGAAGCCCAGCCCCAGGGCCACGGCCCAGGACTCGGTCACGGCGGGTATCTGGAACTGCTGAAGGATGAAGACGGCGCTGTAGGCGAAGCCGATGCCGATGATTCCCCCGAGCAGAGACAACACGATGGCCTCGACGAGGAACTGCCAGAGGATGCTGCGTTGAGTCGCGCCCAGGGCCCGACGGATACCGATCTCCCGGGTGCGCTCGGTGACGCTCACCAGCATGATGTTGGAAATGCCGATGCCGCCCACGATCAGCGAGATGCTGGCGGCCACTGCCAGCAGCGCGGTGAGAATGCCCGCCTGCTGGCTCTGCATCTGGACGATGTCGTCCTGCTTCCTGATCTGAAAGGGATTGTCATCCTTGGGGGCCACCTTCATGCGCTGACGCAGCAGGGCGGTGATTTCGGCTTCCGCCAGCTCCGCCTTGCCTTCCTGGGCGCTCACCATGATGCGCTGGATCTTGTCGCGGCCCATGATCTTGCGCATGACCGTGGTGTAGGGGGCCACGATGAGGTCATCCTGGTCGCCCCACATCCCGGCACCCTTCTTTTCCAGCAGCCCCACCACCTGGAAGGGCAGTGCGCCGATGCGTATCATCTGGCCAATCGGGTCTTCACCGTTGGGAAAGAGGTTGTCCTTTACCGTCTGGCCGATGACGCAGACCTTGGCCATGCCGCGGACCTCGGCATCCGTGAAGAACCGGCCATTGTCCATCTCCCAGCCACGGATCTGCAGAAACTCGGGGCCGGTGCCTTGGATCTGGGTGACCGTATTGCCGCTCTGGAAGATCACCACCCGCGAGGTCTGGACCTGCTGGGTGGCAGCGACCACGCTGCTCTGGCTGAGTTCCTGCTGGATGAGGGGAATATCGCTTTCCAGCAGGATGTCGGCACTGCCCATGGCCGTGGGACCAAAGCGGTTGCCGCCGCTGCCGGGAAAGATGGTGAGCATGTTGGAGCCCATGTTCTGGATCAGGGCGATGGAGGCGCGCTTCGAGCCTTCACCGATGCCGATCATCGCAATGACCGCACCAACACCGACGATAATGCCGAGCATCGTCAGGAACGCCCGCATCTTGTTCCGGGTGATGGCGAAGAGAGCCAGCTTCAGAAATTCCAGCAGAGCCACGACTCACCCCCTACCGGACGCGGGAACATTCAGCAGCGCTGCGCACATTGCGACGGGCGCCACGGAGTCCGGGGTGAACTTGCGAGGATCCATGCCAGCTCCCGGCACTAGCGCCGCCCACCCTGACCTCCGGGGGCGGTGCCGATCGCAGCAGCACCGCTGACCTGCTTGGTGTTTTCCACTCCGGTCAGGACCTGCATGCCCTCCTGCACGCCTTCCCCTGTGATTTCGGTGAACTGGCCATCGGTGATGCCCGCCTTGACCACAATGGCCTTGGGCTTGCCATTCTCCAGGATCCAGATGCGATCCTCCCGGCGGCCCACCATCCCGCCCTTGCTGCCGGAACCGGTCTGGGAACCCGCAGGGCGAGCGCCGGCGCCGAAGGTCATGGGCTGGCCCAAGCGGGGGGCATCACCCTTCTTCTCCTCTTTGATGAACGCCGAAGGATTGAAGCGCAGCGCTGAGTTCGGAACGCGCAGCACCTCCCGGCGCTGGTTGGTGACAATGGTGACATTGGCTGTCATGCCCGGCCGCAGGGCGAGGGTCCCCGTGAACTTCGGGCCGCCCAGCAGACTGGCCCCACCGGGGGTTCGCGCCAGCGCCTTGGGATCCCCTGCCGGTGCGTGATCGACGGATTCCATGACCTGCTTGCCGGGCGCCTGCCCGCGGGCAGTCCCTGGCTTGCCGGAGGGACCACCCTGTCCAGCCGTGCGCTCCTGGAAGCGCTTCATGAAGTCGGCCTTGGTGGTTCCGGCAGGCATGCGGTCCTTGAAGCGCTCCCAGGCCTTTTCAGGATCGGGTGCACCGCCCTCCGGGCCCCCCTGCCCGCGCCGTGAGCCCTCGCCACCACGCTCCTTGGGTGCTTCGGCACCCTGGGGCTTGCCATGGCCGCCCACAGCCGCTGGAGCGGCGGCTTCGCCATCGGCTCCAGGCAGGGGTTCATTGGGAACGATCATTTCAACGACGTAGTTGACGACGTTCTGGGTCGTGATGGGTTCCTGGCGGACCAGGCTCACCGTGGCTGAGAACTGCTTGTCCGGCAAGCTGTCCACCACGAACATGGCCCGCTGGCCCACCTTCACATCATCGATATCGGATTCGCCGATGCTGACCTGCACCTTCATCTTCGAAAGGTCCTGGGCGATCTGGAACAGGTTCGGCGTGCTGAAGCTGGCCGCCACGGTCTGGCCCACATCCGCCAGGCGGGAGATGACCACGCCATCCACGGGAGCAGTGATGTTGCAGTAGCCCAGGTTTGCCTTGGCGCGGTCCAGGGAGGCTTTGGCATTCTCGAAGGTGGTGACGGACGTCTGGAAGGTCACCTGCTTGGCCTCCAGATCCTGATCGGCCAAGAGCTTTTCAGCAGCCAGGCGCTTGGCCCGCTCGTACTGCCTCCGCGCATCGTCCAGGTTGGTCTTGGCCCGATCCACGCCAGCCTCGGCGTCCCGCAACTGCGTCTCCCAGATGGTGGGGTCGATCTGGGCGATGAGCTGATCCTTCTTCACGATGCTGTTGTAGTCCACATAGAGCGCCGAGATAACGCCGGACACCTGGGTACCTACGGCCACCTGCACCACGGGACTGACCGAGCCGGTGGCGTTGATGCGCTGGGTGATGTTGCCCTTGTCCAGCTTGGCTTGGCGCCACTTGATCTCGTCCTTGGGGCGAGTCCAGAGATAGGCACCACCGCCCGCTACCACCGCCACACCGATTCCGAGACCGATCCAAGTATTCCGCTTCATGGCGACAGACTCCGCATATCAAGGGACCAAAACAAACTCGACCTTCAAGCTTCGCATAACGATGTATAGACCGCCAGAGCTGGTTCCAGGTTGAGGGTCTTCCACAACATCAGCGAATCAAACCAAGGGCATCTACCAGAGCCCGGCGGGTGAACCCGTCCGCCAGGAACGTCTGGAAGAAGCCTCCAGCCAGCACGATTGCTGCAGCCACAAGCACCGTGGCACCTGCCAGCGGGGCATGGACGGCGGGACGGTCTGAGGCCAGCCGCTCGGCCTCGGTACTGGGGACCTGGAGAAACAGGGCCACTAGGAGCCGCAGGTAGTAGTAGGCGGACACAAGGCTCGCCAGCACGCCAAGGATGGCCATGCCCACATGGCCCGTGGCCACCAGCTCGCGGAAGATCATGTACTTGCCGTAGAACCCACCCATGGGCGGAATCCCCGCCAGGCTGAGCATGAAAATCGCCGCCGAAACCCCCATGGCCGGGCGCTTCCAGCCCAGCCCCCGCAGATCATCGAAGGTGGTCTGTTCGCCCACCAGACCGAAGGCCGTCAGCAGGCCGAAGGCGCCGAGGTTCATGGCCAGGTAGATCACCAGGTAATACAGCACACCGTTGTAGGCGGCGGGCGTGCCCGCCACGAAGCCGAGCATCAGGTAGCCCGCATGGCTCACGCTGGAGTAGGCCAGCATGCGCTTCACATTGGTCTGCACCAGGGCAGTGAGGTTGCCGACCACCAGGGTCGCCACTGCCAAGACGGCTATCACGGCCTGGGTCTTCACCCCCACGGCATCGAGGGGCGCCAGGCTGACGGGGAAGATGCGGAGCAGGGCGATGAAGGCCACGCCCTTGGTGGCTACGGACATGAAGCCGGCGATGGGGTGGGGCGAGGCTTCATAGGCATCCGGCGTCCACTGATGGAAGGGGACCGCGGACACCTTGAACAGGAAGCCCAGCAGCAAGAGGGCTGCTCCCGCAAGCACCAGGGGATCCAAGGCCAGACCCTGGGCCTTGAGGGTGAAGGCGGCGGCGCTGAGATCCAAAGTGCCGCTCAGTCCGTAGATCAGCACGCCACCCATCAGGAAGCAACTGGAGGCCACGGCGCCGGTGAGGAAGTATTTCATTCCCCCTTCGGCGCTTTCGGGGCGGGCGCGCACCGTGCCGACCAGGGCATAGAGGGGGATGCTGAATAGTTCCAACCCCAGGAACAGCACAACGAAATGAGTGGTGGCGGCAAAGAGCATCATGCCCGTCACCGAGAAGAGCAGCAGGGCGAGGGTCTCGCCCTTTACCCAACCTTCCTGGTGGAAGTGATCCCAGCTCTGGAGGATGGTCAGGGCCGCAGCCACCAGGACGAAGATGCCTGTGAACTGGGCCAGGCGGTCCATGCGCAACTGGAAGAAGCTGGGTTGGGCGCCGGTCCTCCACAGGTCCGTCAGAAACCAGAAGCCCGCGGCCACGGCGAGGAGGGCCGTGCCGTACATGACGGCGCGGATCCACTTGGCCGAAGCCTGGTCCTTATCCAGCGACATCAGGGGAATCAGGCAGGCGCCGAGGGCCGGCAGGAGCAGCGGCAACAGGGCCGCCCACTGGCTGGGGGTGAGGCTCATCGGTGCACCTCGTGGGCGGCGGGAGTGGGCGCGTGGCCATCCTGGGGCCCGGCGGGATGGGCCGGAGGCGCCGCATGGACCGCGGGCTTCAGGACGAAGGTCCGGGGGGCCGGGGCCTTGGCTTCCTTCAACAACGCCACCACGGGCGCCTCGCTGGCGGTGACAAAGGTGGCAGGGTGAACGCCCATCCAGATGATGAGCACCACCAACGGCAGCAGAACCGCGATCTCACGAGCGTTCAGATCACTGTGGAGATGGTGGGTGCCGCTGTCCTCGTCCTTGTTCTCAGGACCCCAGAAGACCCGCTTGAACATCCAGAGCATGTAGACCGCACCCAGCAGCACACCAGAGGTGGCGAGGGAGGCATAGAGGCGGCCCCAGGCGAAGCCAGAGAGGAAGGTGCCATTCAGGATCCAGAACTCA
>SESE01001346.1_pt1 | contig 10121 bp, 3 predicted proteins | sample 3171371 | NCBI WGS metagenome assembly SESE01 (sample SAMN06051881, study PRJNA518727) | freshwater metagenome | biome: subpolar coniferous forest; feature: holomictic lake; material: water; isolation source: holomictic Lake 442, 13 m depth | place: Canada: near Kenora, Ontario | collected...
ATCCGGCTCCGCCACTGGGGCGGCGGAACGTCCAGACAAAATCACCGTCATGCCGGGGCGGGCCAAGGTGCGCAACACATCGGCGGTGATGCCGCGAGCCCCGCCAGTGGCAAGCACCACCCAGTCTGCCGCAGGGGCGGCGATATTAGGCAAACCGCCTTGTCGATGCGGCGCGGGCAGATGGGTGAACACCGTGCGGATGCCGTCGGGGTAGCCGATCTCATGGTGCGAGTCTCCGTGCAGCAACTCATCAAGTAACGACTCGGCCATTTGCTTTACGCTTTGGGTATCGGCAAAGTCAATTGCTTTGACAATTGTGCCGGGCCATTCCAAGGCCAGGCTCTTGAGCATCCCGGCGGCGGCTCCGCCAATCGGCAAGCCGGACCCAAACGAACCATTACGCCCAAACCGACCGCCCATCAGACTCGCGGCGACGACCCGCAAAGGGGCGGCATCCTGAGTGCGGCGTAATTTTTGCCCGCCCGAGTGGAGAATTTGGAACAAGGATTTAGCCTGCACCTGCACCAAACGGCGCCATTCCCCAAACTGCCCGGGCATTGATAAACGCGCCATGGGGGCAAGGTGGACAATCGCACACAAGTCGTCCGGACCGTCGCGCAGGCAATGCCGCAGTGCCTCCGGGTCTTCGAGTGTGTTACGTCCGACTAAGACGCTGGTGACGCCGAAACGGCCCATTTCCTCCGCAAGCCGTTGTGCCACGCCTTCCCCATCCTCGGTAATCAGTACGACTCCGCGCAAGGCATTGCCATGCGATTTGTCAACCGGCAGGCGATATTCCGTCGGCAGGAACCGCGGACAACCGTCTTTTTCCTTGGACGGCTCGCCTTCTTTGGTTTGGCGGGATGCCGCCGCCGCATGGTCATTGTTGGCAGCGGGGATGGCGGTCAGGACATCGCTCCCGCCGGCGGCGAACACGGGTACGGCAGGGGCGGCGGCCGGTTGCTTTTCCAACAGGCTGCGCAGGCGGGTAATCAGCGCACGGATGGTGGATGCGGCCATGATTTCATCCATGGCACTGGTAATCACCGCTTGCTCCTCGGTTGGCAAGGTTTCCGCCAAACTGGTGAAAAACTCGACCTTCCTGAGCGAATCAATGCCAAGGTCGCCAGCCAAGTCGAGATCCAAGCCTAGCGTTTCAATCGGGTAACCGGTTTGTTTGCCAAGCACGCGCAAGACCCTATCCTGCAAATCTTCCATCGTGGTGGCATGGCCAGGCTCATTCGCCACCGGTTCAATGGCTGCCTCCAGTATGGGTTCGAAGACTGTATCAGGTACGCCAGGGGCGCTGGCCGGAACATCGGGTACAGCCATGCTGCGGCCCAGCCAAGGGTCGAAAGACTTGAGTCCTGCATCCGCCGTCCGCGCCAGCCCGCCGCCGCCAGAATTCGCCAGCGCCATGAAGCTGGACAGAGCCTGCTCCTCCAAGGCAAGAAACTGGCGCATGGTTTCTTGGTAGGCCGAATAGGCGGACAGGATGTCAGTTTGGTCACTGCTTGGGGCTTGAGTGGCAATCGGTTGGGCAACGGCATGGCCGGTCCCGGACACCTCCCCCGGTGCTGGCCTATAGACCGGCGACTGCACCGGCACTGGCCCTGAAGCCGGGCGGGCATAGGTGCCGTTGATCCGCCACTCGGTGACCGCAATTGCCGTTGGCTTGGACTCCTCCAGCAAGCGATCCAGTGGTGTCACAGCAAGCCCGCGCCCTTCGAACAAGCGTGTCAGATAGGGTACGACCCCGCGCACTGCCAATGCCCCGATGCCGGTCAGGAAACCGCGCATTTGCCCTTGCTTCGGATCCATGGCGACGCATTCGTGAGGCCGTTCTTTGAGAATGGACGACACCAGCCGGGTTAAGACTTTGCCTGGCCCAACCTCGACGAAGAGACGCGCACCGTCCGCATACATACGGTTAATCTGCGTGGTAAACTCGACCGGATTCAAGACATGTTCGCGCAACCGCCGCCGGCTCGCTTCCGCGTCGTCAACATAAGGCGTGCCATCCGAATTCCCGTATACCGGGCAGCGCGGCCCGCGTAACGCGGCCTTTTCAAGCGCGGCGGACCAAGGTTCCATCGCACGGGCCATCAAAGGCGAATGGAACGCGCCCGCCACCGGCAATGATGTGGCGTACACGCCCGCCGCCGAGCATTTTTCCAGCACCGTCTTCAAGCCTTCCAACGGGCCGGACAGGACGGTCTGGGATGGCCCGTTGTGGTTGGCCACGACGATGCCGGGCACCCCGTCGGCGAAACCCGCCGCTTGTTCGCGAGACGCTGCCACGCTGACCATGCCGCCGTTGCCGCAACACTGGTTCATGGCTTGCCCGCGAGTCTGCGAGAGGTGGAAAAATGTTTGCCGAGACAGCATCCCGGCGGCATGCAGGGCAGTCAGTTCCCCATAGCTATGCCCGCCGAGCATGTCTGCGGCAACCCCCAACCGTTCCAGCACATCAAACAAGCCGACCGACAATGCGCCAATCGCAGGCTGGGCGTGGTCGGTGCGGTTTAGCGCTTGTTTTAGAATATCCTCGTGTGCCGGGCTGGTCGCCGCAGGCGTGAACACATAATGGCTGAGCGCCGGGCCGTTGCCGGACAATGCTTCATCGGCAAACTCAAAGGCAGATCGCACAGCTTCGCTATAAAGGGTCGGCTCAAAACCCATATTCAAATATTGCGACCCTTGCCCCGGGAATAGGAATGCGACCCGGTCCGCGTCCGATTTGCCAGACCCTGCAAACAGCACGTGCGGTATTGGTTCGGCCATGGCTTGGTTGCGGATATGCCTATCGAAGGCAGCCAGCGCCTCGGTCAATTCCTTCAGGTTGGCGGCGATGAGCGCCATGCGAGGCCCGGGCGGGGCGTGTTCCGCCTCCTGTGCCAAGGTGAAGGCGAGGCTTGCCAAATTGGGTTCACTGCCACGTGCCAGTGCGTCGGCCACGGCGGCGGCATGGGCAGCCAATTCGTCCACGCTGCGGCCACAAAACAAAAACAATTCGCAGGGCCACTGGTCAGCGCCTGCCGCCGCACCCTGTGTCCCGCCCGCCTCTTCCAGCACAATGTGACCGTTGGTGCCGCCGAATCCGAACGCACTGACACCGGCGCGGCGCGGATGCTTGCCATCAGCCAGCCATGGCCTAGGCCGCTCCAAGGTGTAAACAGGCGTTTCCGGGTCGGTCAGTGGATCGACTGGCTGGCCGACTGCACCGTGTGGCGGCAACACCCGGTGATACAGTGCGAGGGCGGCCTTGGCGACCCCGACTGCACCCGCCGCCGTCTTGGTATGGCCGATCATGGCTTTGACCGATCCGACATTGCAGGAATACGGCGCAGCCCCGGACTCGCGCAGCAGGCGCATCAGCGTTTCCAATTCGGTGCGGTCGCCGAGTTGAGTGCCCGTGCCATGGGCCTCGTACAGGCCAATCGTGTCGGCACCGATGCCGGCCCGCCGCAACGCCCGGTCAACGGCACGGCGTTGGCCTTCCACTTTGGGCGCGGTCAACCCCAATCCCTTGCCGTCACTGGACCCGCCGGTGCCTCGGATAACGGCGTAAATGCGGTCATGGTCGCGTAGCGCGTCAGTCAGGCGTTTCAACACCAAGATGCACACGCCTTCGCTGATGACTGTGCCATCCGCCGACTTGTCGAACACTTGGACACGCCCGGTGGGGGACAATGCCTGGGTTTTGCTGAATGCGACATAGGAAAAAGGGGTCTGCGAAGTGTCAACCCCGCCGGTGATCACCATGTCGCTGCGGCCCGATTCGAGTTCCCGCACCGCCAAGTCCAACGCCACAATCGACGAGGCGCAGGCCGCATCCACTGAGTAATTTGGCCCGCCTAAATCAAACTGATTGGCGATGCGGCCGGCGGTCACGTTCGCCAGTACGCCGGGGAAAGTCTCGCCGGTCCATTCCGGCATGGCCGACAACACGCCGTCGGCCACTTCGCCGAACAAATGTGGCAGCATGGTGCGCGCGGTGAGCTGTTCGTTCAAGAAACTGCCGCCGCCGTTGGTGCCTAGCACCACTGCCGTATTGGTGCGGTCAAATTTGCCGTCGGCATAGCCGGCGTCGGCGAGCGCCCGCTGGGTTGCCTCAAGCGCCAGCATCTGTGTCGTGCTGATGCTCGGCATCACCGTGGGGGGTATGCGGTAGCGGATCGGATCAAAGGCAACATCGTCGATGAAACCGCCCCATTTGCTGTACGACTTGTCGCGGGCGGTTTTTTCCGGGTCATAGCTGCGTAGGATATCGAAGCGGTCGGGCGGAACCTCGCGGATGGCATGGGTGCAGTCGAGGATATTGCGCCAGAACTGCGCTTGCGTGTGCGCCCCCGGCAACAGCCCCGCCATGCCAATGATGGCAACGCCTTCCGCCTGTCCCGCCGGTGGCGGGGAAACATGACGGCGGGCCGCTGCTTCGATGGCTTCGGCGGAATGCTCGCAGACATCCCGGTGCAGGTCGGCAATCCGATGCACCGATGCGCGCAATGTCGCCACTTGGCCTAACATGTACATTCCCGAAGCTGCCTGTTCGTCCACTTTCACCGTGACCAATTCGCCCTGCGCATCGCGGGTCACGCCCTTGCTGGCCAGCCGCAACCTGCCTAGCATGATGCTTTCGAGTTCGGCCTGCACCTTGTCGGGCGGCGTGTGCGCCTTCAGCAGCGCCAGCCGCTCGCGCTCGAACTCGTCGGCAAAGCGGGTATAGGCGACGCGGTTGGAATGGCCGACTCCGCTGGTCAACAGCACGGTGGACTCACAGGCCACGGCCTCGCGCTGGTAATGCTCGACCACCGCGCAGGTCTCGACCGCCTCGCGGGTGAACAGGTAGGCCGTGCCCATCAGCACGCCACAGCAGATGCCCCGTTCTGCCAATGGCGCGGCCATCGCGGATAAAATGGTGACGGATGCGGCATCGTGGATGCCGCCTGCAAATAACACATGGACCGATGGCGCGTCGGACGGCGGGACCGCATCCAGCAACACCTCGATCATGGCTTCCCATAGCGGAAAGCTGCACAGCGGTCCGACATGCCCGCCACACTCCCGGCCCTCAAAGATAAAGCGTTTGGCGCCTTGCGCCAAGAAACTGCGCAACAGCGCAGGGACCGGCACATGCAGATAAGTGGCGATGCCGTCGGACTCTAGGCTGGACGCGAGATCGGGCCTGCCGCCGGCGATAATCGCAAACGGCGGGCGGACGCGACGAACCTCGGCGATTTGCTCCTCGCGCAAAGCGGGCTGGACAAAGCCTAGGATGCCCACGCCCCAAGGCATTTCGCCCAACTGGTCACGGGTTGCATCGAGGATGGGCCGCATCTGTGGGCCGCTTAGCATGGACAGGGCAATCAATGGCAGTGCGCCGCCTTCGGCGACAGCCTTGGCGAATTCTGGACGGTCGCTGACTCGTGTCATTGGGCCTTGCACGACCGGGTAAGCAGTGCCGTGGGAACGGGCCAGCGCTGCGCCCTTGGCAAAGGGCCGGTGTTCCCGTGCCAGCGCGATGTTCACGCCACTTTCACGGATGAACGCCCGCACAATAGCCTCCGTCCCGTGGAAGCAACGCTGCAAGCTGACGGCCTGACCGACGGCTTGACCGACCGGCCACGCCGCCACATCGGGGGCATTCCAAGCGAGGTGCATCGCCACCGCTTCCTCCCATTCCCCGGCGGCAGCCGAAACCGCCCGCGCAGCCAAGGAATGCGCCATTGCCTTGAGCTTGGCCACCCCGGCAAACACCGGCCGGTCCAGCACCCGGCAGGGCCGTCCGGTTTCCTGCCCGACCACCGCCGTCTCGTGACCGGCCGGCCCTTCCAAATGGTGTTTCCAATCATCCGGCAGCGGCGACTCCGGCGTGAGCAGAAGCTGGTCGTCCAACACCACACCCCGCGCCCCGGCCGCCCGACAACCAGCCGCTGTGTGCAAGCCAATGCCGCCTCGGGCATAGACCGGGATGGCCGACCGTTGCAATAGTTTTTGCAGTAAGATAAATGTGGTGTCGTCACCGACGAACCCGCCGGTTTCGTTGCCGCAGGCGATCACCCCGTCAGGGGCTGCTTCGCCGTCCATCAGTTTTAAATAGTCCGCCAGCGAGCGCACTTCCACCAAGACGCTCAGCCCTGACGCATTGCGAACCGCTGCCAATGCCTCCGCACCGGGCGGTTCGGTGAGAACGGCCAACCCACGCAGCGCCGCCAGTTCGGACAGGCAATCCGCATAATCGGCCACTTGTTTCGGCGCAAGCCGCACACCCACCCGGTCACCCGTGCGGGCGCGGTTGCATAACCAAACTATCTGGTCGGACAGCCGTGCTGCCAGGCCGTCCCCCACGCCTGCAAACTCAAGGTCGACCACGCCAATGCCGCCACCCCGCACCGCTGCCAGGGCCATGTAAGGACGTCGCGGGCCACAGGGGACTAGCGCGATACACTCAAACTCCGAAATTGATGCAGGTTTATGCACGGTTGCCTTTCCTCATTAAACGAATGCCTACGCTGCCCGGACAGGCGACACGGCTTGACTTAACAAGGCCACATCGCTAAACCGGCAGAGCTCGAATAAATCTGTCGAAACCCCGTTATCTCCGGGGCTAGTGGTGAATGCGGCAGAAAACCCGGCTGCCCGGATGGCCTTCTGCGCACATGGGTCGATGTCGCCAGGTGTCCCGTAGGGATAGGCGAAAGGGACATGGCGAAGGCCGAAACCCGCCGCCAAGTCTTCCGCGTTGCCTTCCACCTCGTGCCTCAGCACTGGCTCGTCCAGTCCTTTTAGGCTGACGTGGCTACGGGTGTGCCCGCCTATCGTCCAGCCTTCCGCCAGCAGCCCATGCACTTGGGCGGAACTTAGCTTGCAGAATCGCGCAGAACCTTGGGCATAGTCGGCGATAGATTCATCATTGACGCCAAGTGCCGCCAACACCTGCCCCAGCGCCTCTTGCCGGGCTGCTGCCCGCTGCCGCTTGAGCTTTTGTTTGATCAGACGCAATCCCAGCACCTTGGCGTGGTCAGCGACGATGTCCAAACGGCCAAGCCCCAACCACGATAACTCCACGGTTTCCACCTTGGTTATCCGCAAGCCTATCTCCAGACGCTCGAACTCCATCAGTTGGTCCGGCGGGGCGGAATCGCCGTGACGGGTCATAATGAACACGGTTCCGACCAGCCCAAGCCGAGCCAAAATGGGCCTAGCCACCTCGTAAACGCCGGCAAAGCCGTCATCAAAGGTAATGATCAATGTCTGTGAGGTGTCTTTCCCCGACTTCAGCCTTGCCATGGACTCGTCAAAGGAGACGACATCGTAGTTTTCCATGCAATGGGCGATAGTCCGTTCAAAACGGTTGCCATGTATTCGCGGCAAGGTGCGGTCATAGGAGTCCAGCATCTCGTCAATCACATTGTGAAACATCACAGCAAGCATAACTTCCTCCTTATAAGGCTGCGACTAGGCGGGGGCATACCGCCTGCCAAGAAAATTCGGCGCGAATGCGTTCGCGTACCGGTAACGGGACAGGCTCTGCGTCCACCAAACGCTCCACCGCGCCCTCCACATCGCCCACTGGCACAATCAAATGGCCCAGGCCAAAATTCCGAAACAGTTCGCCTATGCCCATCCGGTCGGTGATCACCGCAGGCGTGCCGACAGCAATCGACTCCATCGGCACGTTGCCCGATGCCTCGAACCTTGACGGGCATACGACCGCGCGGCGGCGTCCGTAAAAATCGGCCAAGGATTCGTCCGACAGGGTTGGCTCAACCAAGTTGACGTTTGCCAATACCTTTAAATCGGCGGGACGCGACTTTGCGTCGGTGTCGGTGATGAGATCCAGCGAATAACCGCGCTGCTGTAGCGCTTCGGCGATGCGCCCGAGTGCCTCGGGGTTTTTCACCCAAGACAGGCGCATCACCGCACCGATGGCGCGGGAGCCGTGTGCGGGCCTCTCCGCTTGCAAGAACGTATCGGCGATGCCGTTATGCACCACCGAAAACGGAGCCATGCCCAGATGCTTGGCGGCGCAATACTCGGCCACGAACAGGGACGGGAAAATCAGCCGGTCGCTTTGCTCCAAACAATAGCGTTCCACCAGCGCCACGAAGGGGGGCGGCCGCCCGCGGTCGCGGCCCGCCTCCTCGCTGGACACCCCGGCGACAAAGGTGGTGACCGGAAAACCCGCACGGCGACAGGCCGCCACCACACACAAACCTTTCAAGTCGGTATCGACGGCAAGCACCTTGTCCGGGCTTTCGGTGCGCAAATCGGCTGCAATCCGCTCGATTAGCCGGTCGCAGGCAGCCAGCACCCCGTCAATCGAATCGGCCCGCAACAGGTCTGGCCGAATATGGCGCAAACGGTTGTAGCACAAGGTGCGCACCGGCCAATCCAAGGACACGTCATCCTGCCCCAAAGGCATCAGTCCGACGGTTTCATGGCGACCCTGGCACCACGCCGACAATTCACGAAAGCGCCGGAAGATGCCGCCGAAACAACCCTCGCCGCGGGCAATCGCGATTTTCACCGCACACCCCCTGCCCGCCGCTTCCCCACGCCATCCCAAGCCGATGCAATCGCTTCGTCCAGCACCCACCGGGCTGCCGTCTCCGCCCCCTCGAAATTCCAATCCGAGCAACGTCCAACCCGTCCGCAGGCCAGCGCCCCGCGTAGCGCGTCCGCCACCAAATTGACTGCGTCGCTGGCATTCGGGTCTAGCGCCCACACCCCGGGCAACGCCGCCATCTGCCCGCAACGGTCACGCTGATCATCCGACACCGGTAAAAACACCACCGGCAAACCAGTGCGCAGCAACAGCATGGCATTGTTGTAACCGGCACAGGACACCACGGCGGCGGCATCGCGAATGGCATCATCGGTATGCCCGGTGCGCCACAGTTCCACACCTTGCTGCCCGTCAAGGGCGCGGGCGACGGCATCCGAATCGGCCATCGGCCCGGTCAAGATGCGCAAACGGATTGCCTCCGAGCCGCCTAGCCGCTCCCTTGCCGCCAATGCCAACCGACACACCTCAACGGCAAAGGTGCCGCCGCCACAGGTGATTGCCACCAAGCCGGGCGACAGATCGGCAAGCGGGCGGGGCGGCTCCGCGACAAACCCCGCATACGCGGTCTTGGCGGGCAGCACCCAAGGTTTGAATTGGGAAAACACATCGACTTCTTGCGGATCGACATAAGCGACCGCGCTGCTGTAATGGGCAATGGCGCGCGCAATGGTGGGATTGCTCGGTGGCCTGGCCGGGGCAATCACGGCGGATCGGCTAAAATAAGGGATGCCCCACACAAAACGGGTCGGCCAGCCTTCCTCGGCGGCAGCCGTCAGCGTCGGCAGCAATTCATTGCCCAGCCCCAAGGGGCTATGATCCACCAGCAAGGCATCGGGCCGCTCCTGACGGCAAATAGACAGGATTCGCCCGCCCCTGAGCTTCAAGGCATCCACCCCGGCCAGCGCGGGGTCCACCGCCTTGAATTGCCAACCGTCCTTGCGCACCGGGGGCAATGGTTCCAGCCGTAGGCCAGGGTCGATCGCGACATGGCGCAAATGGCTGCACCCGGTGACGACCACACACTCGCAAGCCCCTAGCCGTCGAGCCGCCGTCGCAATTTGCAACGAGCGCACGATGTGGCCTAACCCGGACACGTTGTGGCAATAAAATAAAAGCCTTGGCATATAAGACACCTATCAATGGCGTGCCGAGGCTGGCAGCCATCGGTACAGTGTCGGCACGGACACGCCAAGGTCTTTGGCTACTTCACGAGGAGGCACGCCATTCGCCAGCAGCTTCCTGGCCGACTCGATCTTGCTATCGGTCATTTGCCGCTTGCGTCCGCCTTTGCGACCCATTTGGCGGGCCGCTTCCAGCCCGACGCGGGTGCGCTCGACGGTCAATTGCCGCTCCATGCTGGCCAGGCTGGCCATGACACGGAAAAACGACCGGCCTGACGGGGTTGCCGTGTCGATGGCATCGGCCAGACTTTTAATCTGGATGCCTTGCCGGTGCAAATCGCCGACCAGCTCAACCAAGTTTTTGACGCTGCGGCCCAACCGATCCAAGCTCCAGACGACAAGGGTATCGCCCTCGCTCAAGCTTTCCA
>SESE01001350.1_pt1 | contig 10108 bp, 8 predicted proteins | sample 3171371 | NCBI WGS metagenome assembly SESE01 (sample SAMN06051881, study PRJNA518727) | freshwater metagenome | biome: subpolar coniferous forest; feature: holomictic lake; material: water; isolation source: holomictic Lake 442, 13 m depth | place: Canada: near Kenora, Ontario | collected...
AGCACAAGCAGGCGCCCCAATCCCGGAAGATCATCTTTTGTATTGATCATGATATTTATGCGTATGCTGCCGCAACGCTATCCTTGTGTGAAGTAATGCTTGAAACCGAATGTGCCGCTGAAAGCTTGGCCAGCACAAGATCGCGCGGGCCATCCAGCACAACGCGTCCGCCCTGCATAACCAGCAAGCGATCGACGATTGGCAGCAATGCACTTTTGTGCGTTGCTACCAGCAGGGTGGCTCCTGCAAGGGCTCTGGCCTGAAGGATGGCGACCACTTTGGCCTCGGCTGTCGCGTCCATTGAAGCCGTCGGCTCATCCAGCAAGAGCAGCCTGGGTGTCGACAGAAGCATGCGCGTGAGTGCAACCAGTTGCTTTTGACCCCCCGAAATGCCACGACCGCCTTCGCTGATCGGCAGTGCCAGCCCCTTCGGGTGGCGCGAGATCAGTGCCAGCAAGCCCGACTCACTGGCCGCGCGCAACACCGCTTCATCACCCGGGTCGGGCAATCCTTGAAGCACGTTGTCGCGCAGTGTGCCACTGATCAACCGGATCTCCTGTGGCAGGTAGGCAATCGTTTCGCGCAGAAAAGCCGGTGCAATCAGTGCCATGTCAACGCCATCCAGCAAGACCTTGCCCTGCGCCGGGCGGTACATGCCGGACATTAGTTTCAGCAGCGTGCTTTTCCCGGAACCGATGCCACCGATGATGCCGATTTTCTCGCCGGACCTGATCTCGATTGTGCCGGTCTCGACCGCATTGTCGGAGGCCAAACCGTAGCCGAACTGAGCATGCTCAAGGCGAATAGCACCTTCCGACGATCCTGGAGTCAAGCCATCGACCCGGTCGTCGATCTCGTTGGGCAGGGCAATGAGTTTGTCCAGTCCATCGATGGCGGCCCGTGCATGCTCCCACTGCACCATGAGTCCGGGCAACTGCGCGATGGGAGACAGCGCTCTTCCATTGATGATGGTGCAGGCAATCAGCGCACCCATCGTCAATTGGTTTTCGCTCACCATATAGGCACCCACCGCGACCAGCCCGATGTAGCCGAGCTGCTGTAAGGACACGGTCATGTGCTGCGAAAGCGACGATAAATTCTTGATCTGATAGTCAGACGCCCCAGCGGCTTCGACCAGCTGAGCCCAGCGTCCCTGCAGCTTCCACTCTGCGCTGTTGGCTTTCAGGGATTCGGCACCGTCGATCGTCTCCACGAGTAATCCTGCCTTGCGATTGCTCTGTCCCTGGTTTTCCTTCGCATGGCGCGCTATTTGCCGCTGGAACATCAGGCCGGTAAGCAGAGATACAGGAAGTAGCAGCAGTGGAATAAGGACCATCGAACCGCCAACCATCCCAATGATGGCGATGAAGAACAGGGCAAAGGGAACGTCGGCCAGCATGAAGATGGAGCTCGAACTCATGATTCCACGCACCGTTTCAAAACCTTTGATCTGCGAGGCCAAGGTACCCACCGAGGACGGTCGGAATTCCATTCGAATACCCAAAGCCCGCTCGAAAAACCATTCGGAGAGTTCGCCGTCGACGCGTGTCGCGGCAGATTCGATGGCGTGACTGCGCACATGCTTTAGCATGAACTCCATCAGCAGAGCCGCCACCACACCAGCCGAAAGCACCCAGAGCGTCTGAAAGCCGTGATTCGGAATGACACGATCGTAGACCTGCATGCTGAACAGCGATGCTGAAAGCGCCAGCATATTGACCAGCACCGTCGCGATCAAGGCGTCAAAGAACACGCTCTTGCGCTGCCAGAGCGCTTGCCAGATGAGTCGCGACGCTTTGGGAAGGCGCGTTGCGCCACCCTCGATTTTGCGCGGCAAGGCAACACACTGCGCACCCTGCAGGGTCGGGATGCGACCCATCGCGCCACCGGCCTTCTGTGCCATCCAGCTAGCGTCCGCGTTTTGCGAAACGACGATAAACCAGCCGAGCTCTGCCTCCCAGGCTATGAACGGGCAGTCGTTGGCACGAGGTTTGAGCAGGCTAGTTGGTGCACCGATCAGATTGGCCGCCTGCCACGCCTTGTTGACCAGACTTTCAGCCGGATCCTTGCCACTGGCCAGAGCAAGCGAGCGCTCGATTTCATCGCGACGCTCACGCTGGACCGATTGCCCGACAAGTCTGGCTGACTGCATGATGACGGGCGACAGAGTTTGGAGCTTCATTCGTATAGTCCTTTCAGATTTCCCGTGACCAGTCTCAAGCGCAGCCAGGCGCCGGTCGCCTGCGAGCTGGCTTCCAGGGCGGCAATCTCCGATTGAGTCGATTCACGTACCGTGTTGAGCACCTCGAACCAACCTTTTCTTCCGGTCGTGTATTGACGTGTGTAGGATTCATAGACCTCCCTGGCCGACCGGCTGGCGCGTTGTGCGTCGGCAAGGCGATCACGGGCAAACTGCAGTTCATTCCAGTCGATCGTGAAACGCTCCCGCAACTCGCGCGCGGCCGCCTCACGTTGTTGCCGGGCCGCCTCCTGCCTGGCTACGGCCGCGTCGATGCCGGCAAACGCAGACAGACCGGCGCCGGTCTGAGCCTCAAGAACGAACAGGATCCGGCTGGTGCTGTAGGCAGGAACGCCGTTCAGGGGCGCCGATGAATGCGCGTTTTCAAAGCGCAAGGAGACCTGCGGCTTGTAGCCCGCCCTCTTTGCTTCTACGTCCGCCTGTGCAGCGGACTCTTCAAAGCTCAGTCGACGCAGCGCCGGCGACCTCGCCAGCGTCTGTTCCAGCATCGACTCCCTGCCTTGCAGTGCAAATTGCCGGTCGTCTTGCACGGCCTCTACATTGCTGACCGGCGTCCCGGCAAGCTGAGTGAGTTGCCCCAGCGCATTGGACAGAGCCTGCTTCACCGAGGACAACTCGTTGTTCACTTCGTACAGGCGGGACTGCGCCAGTTCCTGATCGACGCGCGGACTGGCCTCCCGCTCGACCCGTCTGGCAATCAGGGCCAGCAGTTCTTCGTGCTGTTGTAAACCCCTGGCAAGTGTTTCCTGGTGGGCCTGGCGGCGCACTGCTTCAACATAAGCTGCAATGATCTTGAAAACGACCTCCTGGCGCGCCTCCTCGATGGCAAGCTCGGCGGCCTGTTGACGCGAAGTTGCTGCGTCGATGCCGGCATCGATCCGCCCCCCTGCCCAAATCGGCTGCTGCACGCGCAGCATGCTCGTGCGCACACCGTTGTTGTCTGTATTCACCTCGACGCTCGGCGTCGGATAGCGCTGCCAGGAAGCGCCTTCCAGATCGGCCCGGGCCGCCGCAGCGAGCGAGCGCTTGGACAGAATGGCCGGATTGGAAGTCAGCGCTTCCTGCACGACTTTTTCAAATGCCGTTGTTTGCGCCCTTGCCACCACGCTGATGAGCATCAGTGCGATTCCAGCGGTGGTGTAAATATGTTTGATCATGGTTGCCCATCTCGACCAAGTCGCCTGTTTCAATAATGTGCTGCAAGCGTAGTTCTCGCCTGCCCGCATGGCACTTGGGCGAAGCCCTCTTTCCGCTGCAGCGAGTTCTGCATCCGAAATGCAGGATTGGCCCCAGGCCAGTACCTAATGCCGCGTTGGCGGGGGCGGGTTTCACCTTATTTCGGACGGGTCGAGCGTGTCGGTGCTTCTCGATGGCGCGGCGCATTTCACTGCCCCAGAACTGATGGGGCTCTGGACCCACATGGCCCAGTTGCCAGGCCAGTGCAGCGTCGCACTGTGAACCCGATTCTGACCCGATTTTCACTCTGGACAGAGGGCCCGGTGCTGCGATCCTTGGACCTGGCATGGCTTATGCGGACACCACAAGAGGCAGGGCCGTCAAGCAGCGCCAGTGCGGCATGCGCACGGATCCATTCGAATTCAATCAAGGAGCAATCATCATGGCGAATAGACGAACAATTCTGCAATGGGGTGCGGCCTCTGGCGCCGGACTCTTTGCACCACTGGCCTACCGCCAGGGCATGGCACTGGCCACTGCCGGGAGTGGCCTTTTTTTTGGCTACGTGCCGTTCACTCAGCCGCTGTTCATTCCGCAGCTTCTGACACCTCTAACGAACGCTGCTGCGAATCGACTCTCACCGGCACCCGGCCGCTACCCGCGCGGTGCCGGACAGACCAGTGGACGCCCAACCGCACCGACGCACAACGGCGACGACGTGAGTCATGGCATCGCGCCCGAATTCGGGCGTGGTCCAGCCGAGTGGAATCGCTTCAACAGCGCCTACAGCCCGGACAACACGCATGAACAGGAATTCGAGCTTGTGACCGAAGAGACCACGCATCGCTTTGTGCCGGGTGGTCCGGACGTGCCGGTTTTCACCTATCGTGATGGAACAAAAGCACCCGGCTCGGGGACACTGCCCGGCCCCACCATCGTGGCAGAATACCGCGCGCCGGTCGTGGTTCGATGTCGCAACCTGCTGACACGGGACCGAACTGGCGTCAACTCGACGCAGCATGACATTGAGACTTCGATGCACTTGCACGGTTCCCACGGCACCGCCCACGGCGATGGTTTTCCTGACTTCTACGTACTGGCGGGCGAGGCGCGCGACTACTTCTTTCCAAATATCGCACCGAAGGCGACCGACCCTGCCACACTGATCGCGCCGGTACGTGGCGGCTCATTTGACACGAGCTGGATACCGACAACTTTGTGGTATCACGACCATGCGATGGACATCACCGGATCGAACGTGATTCGAGGCCTGGCTGGCTTCTATCTGGTGCTTGACGACCGGCAGCGAGAGCTGGCAGACAAAGGCGTGATTCCACCGATTGGTGGCAGCGATGCCTTTGGCAACCCGTTGGACCTTGGCCTGGCGATACAGGATCAGGTCTTTAACGCCGACGGGACGCTGTTCTACGATTTCCTTGATCACAACGGGCGCCTTGGCAACGTCTTCACGGTCAACGGTGTGGTTCAACCCAAACACAAAGTGCAGAGGCGCAAATACCGACTGCGCATTCTTAACGCCTCCAACGCGCGCGCCTACGAAATCCGCTTGAGTACGCGCCAGAAAATGTCCATCATCGGCACCGACAGCTGGCTCTTGCCACGGGCCATTGAAGTGGAAAGCTTCCAACTCGCCCAGGGCCAGCGTCATGACGTGATTGTCGACTTTCGCGACGCACCCGACGAAGTCTATTTGGAGAACATTCTGCTTCAGACCGATGGCCGCGGTGCCAAGATCGTGGACCCCAGCCAGGAGCGCGATCTGCTGCTCAAGTTTGAAGTCAGTGGCAGCAATTCTTCCGAACCCAGATGCGTCGAGGGCACGGTGATACGGGGATTCGCCGGCGTCGATCCCGATGGCCAGTATGCGTGGCACCGAAAAGAAGAAATTGTCGGAACGCGCGCCTTCAAGTTTGGTCGCTCGATGGGCGCCTGGACCATCAACGATCAGTTCTTCAACCCCAGGCGTGCCGACGCCGCACCGGTGCTGGGTCGCGGTGCCGAGCGCTGGATTTTTGAGAACAGCAGCGGCGGATGGTGGCATCCGGTACATACGCACCTGGAAGGCTTCCAGATCAAGTCTGTCAACGGCAAGCCACCGCGCCGAGAGCGACAGTTCAACAGCGATCTGGTGGCACTCGAGGGCAACACCAGCGCAGAAGTGTTCATAAAATTCAGAACCTTCACCGGCCCCTACGCGTTTCACTGCCACGCCATCGAACACGAGGATATGCGCATGATGGCGGTGATCGATCCGACGCCTGGCCCCGGCGGAAGCACGGACGCCCTGGTCACGCACACGCCGCTTGACGGAGCCAGTCGAATCCCGTCAGAGATCTCTGGCGTTGTGCCTGACTGCATTGAATTGGAGGCCGAACAGAGACTCTACTTCGACGCCGTGGGAGACACCAAGACTGCCGCGAATCGGGGCGTTGGCATCCCCGACTGCAAGTTTGACTTCGCTGCCGGCAGCAACGGCCAAGTGCCACCATGATCTCGAATCGGAGTCGGCGCGGCATGCTCCTGGCATTGTTTTGCCTCGGGGCCGCTGCGTCAATCGCGCTCTCCCAATTCGGCAGCCGGGACAATCAACACCGATGGGGTCACAAGCCATCGGATCGTTTGTCCAACATCCTTGTGCGAACGCAACTCGGAAACGCCGTGCACTTCTACGACGACCTGGTCAAGGACAGGACGGTCATCATCAATTTGATGTACACGGGCTGCGGTGAAACCTGTCCAGCCAATTCAGCCGAGTTGGCCAAACTCAACGACACGCTGGGGTCTCGCATGGGCCGGGATATCCTGATGATCTCGCTCTCGATTGACCCTATCGCCGATACACCGTCGCGCCTGAAACAGTATTGGGAGTCCTTTGGTGCCAAACCCGGCTGGCTGTTCCTGACGGGCTCACCTGCTGACATCGACCAATTGCGCCACGAGTTGGGTGCCTATGATGTCGATCCGGAAATCGATGCCGACCCGACACAGCATGCCGGCTTTGTCACGGTCGGCAATGATAGAACCGACCGCTGGACCAGTCTGCCGCTACTGATGCACACGCCGCAACTGGCTGGAGCCATCATGCGGATCTCACGCAATGACTGAGAGCGGGGCGTCGGTACGCGCCTGCCTGGTCTCAGCCACGCTGCTGCTTGCGAACTTGCCCGTATCGTCCATGGCAGCCGCGGGTCCGGGTTCACCACCAGGTCAAACCGACTATCGAACTTATTGTGCGCCCTGTCACGGCATGCTCGGGCAGGGAGATGGTCCCTTGGCCGGCATGCTGACACCGCGCCCGGCGCGCCATGATGACCTGGCATTCATGGGAGCGCAATCTGATCAATACCTGTTTCGGCTGCTGAACGAAGGTGGTCCGGCGCTCGGCAAGTCTGCACTCATGGGCGCCTGGGGAAGAATACTCTCCGAACAAAGAATCCGTGACCTGATTGGCTTCGTCCGCACTCTGTCGGCAGCGCAGTCGAGCCGGGATCTGCCCAGCATCGCGACCGCCGAACGGGGCGTTCGCACTGCGCACTGAACGCCCGATCCGGCCCGATTGAGGGTTTCTTTCTACACGCGAAGGGGGCGCTCTGGGTAGCCGGATATACAGGCTATCGCGTAATGACGCATCCTCAAGTCCTCACTAAAGTTCACTCCTAACGAGCAAGCGCTGATGTAGCAGGGCTTGCCAATCAGCATAGCGGTGCATCCTGCACCGAGCACTGAAAGGGAACATTGTGAACATGCAGTCCTGCTGGAGCGGTCCGTCGCTAAAGCGCAAGACTTCCGGATTTACGCTGCTGGAACTGCTGGTGGTGATGGTCATCATCGGCTTGCTGGCCGGCTACGTTGGTCCAAAATATTTTGCCCAGGTTGGCAAATCGCAGGTCAAGACGGCGCGTGCCCAGATTGATGCTTTGGAGAAGGCGCTCGACCAGTACCGTCTTGATACCGGCCACTATCCGGCGATGGAACAAGGCCTGGCAGCACTGACCACCCGCCCGCCCAACGAGTCCAAATGGGACGGCCCCTATCTGAGCAAGGGTGTCCCAGCCGACCCCTGGGGCAATGCCTACGTCTACCGAATCCCGGGTGAGCATGGTGAGTTTGATCTGCTGTCATTCGGCAAGGACGGTCAAGCCGGCGGAGTCGGCGAGGCAGCCGACATCGTCAACTGGTAGCGAGGCGGCACAAAATGAAATTTGACATCAAGGCCGTGCGAACCGGTGATGGCGTGGCCGCACTGACATTCGATGCCGTCGATGAGCGCGATGCCCGGATGCAGGCCCGCTCGCAAGGCTACTCCGTGCTGACGGTCAGCGCACGAAGCAGTTGGGAGTGGCGTTCGCGGCTGCGCCGCAACCAGTTTTCTCTGATACTTTTCAGCCAGGAATTGCTGGCACTCATGAATGCCGGCTTGACCCTTGTGGAAGGGATTGCGACCCTGGCCGAAAAGGAGACACATCCCGAGACACGAAAACTGCTGCAGCAGGTCGTCAATCCCCTGTACGAAGGGCGCTCCCTGTCGCAGTCGCTGCAGGCACTTCCAACGTTCTTTCCGGCGCTCTTTGTATCGACCGTTCGGGCCAGCGAGAAGACGGGCGACCTGGGCGAGGCCTTGTCCCGCTATATCGCCTATCAGGCGCAACTCGACGTGGTGCGCAAGAAGGTCGTGAGCGCCTCCATCTACCCCTTGTTACTGCTTGGCGCCGGCGCCCTGGTCACCACCTTCCTGATGGCCTACGTTGTACCCAGATTCAGCCGGATTTACGAGGATATCGGAACCGATCTGCCACTGCTGTCGCGCTGGCTGCTTCGATGGGGCAAGCTGCTGCAGGCCAACGGGGCATCGGTCTCGGCGTGGCTGGTATTGCTGGTGATCGGCGCGGCCTATCTGGGCTCCCGAGCGGCCACCCGTAACTGGCTGATGCAGCGTTTGTGGCAACTGCCTGCCGCGGGCGAGCGCATGCGGGTGTATCAGTTGGCGCGGTTTTATCGCACGCTGGGGATGCTGCTGCGCGGTGGAATGCCGATCGGAGCAGCCTTGAAGATGGTCTCCGACCTGCTGCGGACACAGTTGAAACTGCAACTTCATGGCGCGGCGGAAAAAATCAATGAGGGGCGCTCCATTTCCTACGCCATGCAGTTGCATCAACTGACAACGCCGGTGTCCTTGCGCATGCTTGAAGTCGGGGAGCGCACCGGCGAAATGGGTGAAATGATGGAACGGATCGCCAGTTTTTATGACGAGGAAATGGCCCGCTGGGTGGATTGGTTTACCCGACTGTTTGAACCCCTCCTGATGGCTGCCATTGGTCTGGTGATTGGCCTCGTCGTTGTTCTCATGTACTTGCCAATCTTCGAGTTGGCGGGCAGTCTGCAATGAATATGCGCGACCCTACAGCCGATCTGCTGAGCCCTTCCAACGGCCCGGCTGCGGGCATCGATCTGGCCCAGGTGCATGCGGCGCGGGCACTGGCAGCCAGCATGCAGCGCAGTGTCGTCGACGTGCTTGAGGAACGCAGTGGACTCGATTCCAGGGCCTTCACGCGGGCCTTGGCACAGATGCTGGGCTATCCGGCACTGAGCATGGAACAGCTGCACGGACTTGACGCCGCCTTCGACCTGCTGCCCTACGCCCAGGCGCTGGAGCGCAGCTGCATTTTGTTCAGGAATGCAGCGGGCGATTTGCTGCTCGCTCTGGCCAACCCTCTGGACCGGGACTTGCATACCTGGGCTCAATCACGCATCAGCGCCAACTTTGCGATCTGCGTAGTGCATCAGGCCGATCTTGCCGCCTATCTCAACCGGTACGAGGAGACCTTGCGGGCAGTCGACAGTGTGCTGCCCGATGCCATCAAGACAATCGGCGATGGCACGCCGGTCGAAGATCTTTCATTCAAGTCGATCCGCGAAGGCACGAGTCAGATCGTCAAGCTGGTGCATTCCACGCTGTACGACGCCTTCAAGCTCGAAGCCAGTGACATTCATCTTGAAAGCAATGGCGGTGGACTGACCATCAAGTACCGCGTCGACGGTGTGTTGACCGCGCCGGTCTCGCTGGCGGGTGCCGAGGTTGCCGAACAGGTGATGTCTCGCATCAAGGTCATGTCTGAGCTCGATATCTCGGAGCGCAGGATCCCGCAGGACGGGCGCTTCAAGATCGGTGTGCGAGGACGCGAAGTGGATTGCCGGGTCTCCCTCATGCCAAGTATCTTCGGCGAGGATGCGGTCATCAGAATTCTCGACAAGCAGACCTTGAGTGACCAGATCAAGGGCTTGCGCCTGAATTACCTGGGATTCGATGATCGTGATGTCGCCGAGGTGCGGCGCCTGTCCAGTGAACCCTACGGCATGTTGTTGGTCACCGGTCCGACCGGCAGCGGCAAGACCACGACCCTGTACGCCGCCATCAGCGAGATCAACCACGGTCAGGACAAGATCATCACGATCGAGGACCCGGTCGAGTATCAGCTGCCGGGGGTGCTGCAGATACCTGTCAATGAGAAAAAGGGGCTCACCTTTGCCCGTGGTCTTCGCTCCATCCTGCGCCACGACCCGGACAAGATCATGGTCGGCGAAATCCGCGATGCCGAGACGGCACAGATCGCAGTGCAGTCAGCCCTGACCGGGCACCTGGTCTTCACGACC
>SESE01001352.1_pt1 | contig 10104 bp, 10 predicted proteins | sample 3171371 | NCBI WGS metagenome assembly SESE01 (sample SAMN06051881, study PRJNA518727) | freshwater metagenome | biome: subpolar coniferous forest; feature: holomictic lake; material: water; isolation source: holomictic Lake 442, 13 m depth | place: Canada: near Kenora, Ontario | collected...
CTGGCGACGCCCTGCCGGATTGGGTCAAGGCCTACCTGACGGCGGCCCGGGAAGGGGGCATGACCCTCCGCGAAGCGGTTAAACCCCTGGCGAAGCATCTCGGGGTATCAGCATCGGAGCTTTACCGGATCGCTTGCGGAGCCTGACCCTTTCAGATTGCCCAATGAGGGTTTATGGGCATTGATCACAAGGCGGACCAATTTCCGTGGTTCTCGGCGGAGGGGAGCGTACTTTGTTGATGTTTAAGTCATCTTTGTAATAAACCGTTTCCGTGTGCGTGTTCAAGGCAAGTGCCTGCCGGGACCCTGGATCTCGGCCAGTCCCATGGAGTTGCCCGTGCCCCAAACCCTCCTGGCTCATCCCGGCGAAGCCGTTCACCCGATCCTCCAGGTCCACCCCAGGGACCCTCGCGGGCTTTTGCAGATCCTTGTCCAGGTCCAGCAGGCTCTCCACTGTGTGCCCGAGGAGGCCGTCAGCCTCATTGCCGACCATCTGCGGGTGACCAGGGCCCATGTCCGGGGTCTGGTGGGCTTCTATTCGTTCCTGAGCGACACGTTCCTGGGGGACTACGTCATCTATTTCAGCGACAACATCACCGACCGCATGCTCGGGAGCCAGGGCTTCACAAAGTATCTGTGCAGTCGGCTGGGTGTGAAACTGGGTAAGGTCCGTTCCGATGGCCGGGTCAGCGTGCACTGCACCTCCTGCACAGGCATGTGTGACCAGGGGCCCGCGGCGCTGGTGAATGGGCTTCCCATCACCCATATCGATCGGGCCCGGTTGGATCGCATCGTGGACCTCGTGGCCGCGCAGACACCCGTTTCTGCCTGGCCGGCGGAGTTCTTCCAGGTGGAGGACAACTTCCGGCGGTCGGATGTGCTCTTCCGGCGAGCCTTTGAGCCGGGGGCGGCCCTGAAGAGCGCCCTCCTGCGTGGTGGCGACGAAACCCTGAAGGCCATCCACTATGAGGAATCTGTGGATCCAGCCTCGGGCATCGCCTGGAAGCGGGGTGCCTACGAGACCCTGAAGGAGCTCTACCGTTCGGACCTCCGCGGCCGCGGCGGCGCTGGCTTCAAGGCCGCCATCAAGTGGGAGACCTGCCGGGACATCCCCGCCTCAGAGCGCTACGTGGTGTGCAATGCCGACGAAGGGGAACCCGGCACCTTCAAGGATCGAGTGCTCCTCAGCAGCTATGCCGACATGGTCTTCGAAGGCATGACCCTCTGTGGCTACGTGGTGGGGGCAGGGAAGGGAATCCTCTATATTCGCCAGGAATACTGGTACCTCAAGCCCCACCTGGAAGCGGTCCTTGCCCGCCGCCGTGCAGCAGGGCTGCTGGGTCGGAACATCCTGGGAACGGACTGCTCCTTCGAGATCGTTCTGCACTGGGGCGCAGGTGCCTACATCTGCGGCATGGAATCCGCCATGATCGAGTCCATCGAAGGCCGCCGCGGCAAGCCACGGAAACGCTGGCCTCTGCCAGTGGTGGAGGGGGTGGATCGGCGGCCCACAGTGGTGAACAACGTAGAGACCTTCGCTGCTGCGGCCATGGTGGGCCTGAAAGGCGGTGCCTGGTTCGCAGGCCACGGGACCATGCATTCCACCGGGACCAAGCTGTTCTGTGTCTCGGGAGATTGCGAGCGGCCTGGCATCTACGAATACCCCTTCGGGGTGAGTGTCCGGGAGATCCTGCGCGACTGCGGCGGGTTGGAGGCCCAGGCTGTCCAGATCAGCGGGCCATCTGGCACCACGATCACCCGCCCAGAATTCGATCGAGTCCTGGCCTACGAGGATCTTTCGACGGTGGGGACCTTCATGGTGTTCGGACCCACCCGCGACATGTTTGAGGTCGTGCAGAACTTCACCCACTTCTTCCAGCACGAGAGCTGCGGCCTCTGCACCCCGTGCCGGGTGGGCACCAGCCTGCTGGCCAACCTGGTGGACAAGGTGGCCGCCGGGAAGGGCAGTCCCATGGATCTCGATGAGGTCCTCAAGCTCAGCCAGCTCATGAAAACCACCGCCCACTGTGGTCTGGGTCAGACCGCTTCGAACCACCTCATCGATAGCCTTGTGAAGTTCCGGGGGGACTGGGAGAAACGGATGATGGTTACCGAGTTCGAGCCGGCCTTCGACCTCGATGCATCCCTGGAGGAAGCCCGCCAGCTCACGGGCCGTGACGATTCTGCCGCTCATTTGTGAGGACCAGACCCATGTGTCCAGACTCCACCAAGACCTTCTTCCTTGATGGCCAGGAAATTCCCTTCCGGGATGGCCAGACCGTCTTCGATGCGGCCATGACCGCCGGGGTCTTCATCCCGCACCTCTGTCACAACCCTGACTTCGAGCCCCACAGCAGCTGCCGCCTGTGCACCGTGATCGTGAATGGCCGTCCCTTCTCCTCGTGCACTCAGCCTGCGGTGGCGGGCCAGATGGTTCAGAACAACACCCCCGAACTCATGGAGATGCGGCGGGCGCTCACCCAAATGCTCTTCATTGAGGGCAACCACTACTGCCCCTCCTGCGAAAAGAGCGGGAGTTGCAAGCTGCAGGCCACAGCCTATGACCTGGGCCTGCAGGACAATCACTATCCTCCCTTCTTCCCCAAGCGGGACATGGACGCATCGCATCCCGACCTGATCCTTGATCGGGACCGCTGCATCCTCTGTGGCCTGTGCGTGCGCATCAGCCGGGGAGTGGACAAGAAGAATGTCTTCGCCATGACCGGGCGGGGCATCCACTCCGTCATCGTGGTGGATGCCCCCAGTGGCCTCCTGAAGGACAGCAGGGTCGCGGTCGAGGATGAGGCTGTGCAGCACTGTCCCGTGGGAGCGATCCTGTTCAAGCGGAAGGGCTTTGAGGTCCCCATTGGCCAGCGTCGCTACGATCTGGCCCCGATCGCCGTGGACAGTGTGGCGAGGTTCCAGGCGAGGGAGGCGCTCCTCCATGGCTAGCCGAGTGAAGATTGCCACCTGCTCCTTGGCCGGCTGCTTTGGCTGCCACATGTCCCTGCTCGATCTCGACGAGCGCCTGCTGGATCTGCTGGAGGTCGTGGAATTCGATCGCAGCCCCATCAATGACATCAAGCTGATCGAGGGCATGGTTGATGTGGGACTGGTGGAAGGGGGGCTCTGCAACGCAGAGAATGTGCATCTGCTCAAGCACTTCCGGGAGCACAGCCGGGTGCTGGTGGCGATGGGCGAATGCGCCATTACTGGCGGAATCCCCTCCATGCGGAATCACTTCTCCCTGAAGGAGTGCCTGGAGGAGACCTACATCCGTGGTGTCGGCGTCGAAAACGCGCACTTCCCTGATGATCCGGAACTCCCGCTCCTGCTCCAGAAGGTCCACCCACTCCACGAGGTCGTGAAGGTGGACTACTACCTGCCAGGCTGCCCGCCCTCTGCGGACGCCTGCTGGCACTTCCTCACAGAACTCATCGCCGGGCGCGACCCCAGCTTGCCTCTCCACTTCCTCCGCTACGACTGACCGGGAGATTCCATCATGGGCAGCACCCTGGAAACCGCCGCCGACCCCCTCAAGCTCAGGCGTGTCGTGATCGAGCCGGTCACCCGCGTGGAGGGCCACGGGAAGGTCACCATCCTCCTCGATGAGCAGAACCGGATCCACCAAGTCCGCCTCCACATCGTCGAGTTCCGGGGCTTTGAGAAATTCATCCAGGGCCGCCCCTACTGGGAAGTCCCCATCCTCGTCCAGCGACTTTGCGGCATCTGCCCCGTCAGCCATCACCTCGCGGCTGCCAAGGCCGTGGACATGCTGGTGGGTGCCCGCAAGCTCACGCCCACAGCGGAAAAACTTCGGCGCCTGCTGCATGTGGGCCAGATGCTCCAGTCCCATGCCCTGCATTTCTTCCATCTGGCCAGCCCGGACCTCCTGTTCGGCTTCGCTTCCCCGCTGGAGCAGCGAAACATCGTTGGCGTCATCGCCGCCCACCCCGATCTCGCCATCCAGGGGGTCAAGCTGCGAAAGTTCGGCCAGGAGGTGATCCGCCACATCACCGGCAAGCGGATCCACGGCACGGCAGCCATCCCCGGCGGCATGAACAAGGCCCTCACCAGGGAGGAGCGGGAGCTGCTGCGGCGCGATATCTCGCAGGTGGTCGCCTCCAGTCGGGTCGCAGTGGACCTGAGTCGGAAGGTCTTCGAAGCCAGCGAATACAGCCCCCGGTTCGGCGTCTTCCCCTCCAACTACCTCAGTCTCATCGGGGCAGAGGGTGAGTTGGACTTCTACGACGGGGCCCTGCGGGCCCTGGATGCCGGAGGTGCCACCATCTTCGATCATGTTGATTACCTTCACTACAACCGCTACATCCGAGAGGAAGTGAAGTCCTGGTCCTACATGAAATTCCCCTTCCTGGTTGGCAAGGGTTCCGAGGATGGCTGGTACAGAGTGGGACCGCTGGCCCGCATCAACGCCTGTGATCGGATCAACACGCCCCTCGCCGAGGCCGAGCGCCAGGCGTTCCGGACCGCCGCCGGGGGACTGCAGCACGCCACCCTGGCCTACCACTGGGCCCGCATGATTGAGATGCTCCACGCGGCGGAGGAGATCCAGCACCTACTGGAGGATCCGGAACTCCTCGGCACGGACCTGGTTACCCGGGGCGAGCGCGCCCTGGAGGGGGTGGGCGTGGTCGAAGCCCCGCGCGGGACCCTGTTCCACCACTACCGGATCAACGAGAACGATGTGGTCGAAAAGGCCAACCTCATTGTGAGCACCACGAATAACAACCAGGCCATGAACGAAGCCGTGCGGCAGGTGGCAATCCGCTACCTCGATGGAAAGAAGCTCACCGAAGGACTGCTCAATCATATCGAAGTGGCCATCCGCGCCTATGATCCCTGCCTATCCTGCGCCACTCACGCCCTTGGGCGAATGCCCCTGCAAGTGGAGTTGCTGGATGCGGACGGCCAACTCCTGGACCGACTGGCAAAGGGTGATCCTGGCCAGGGCCCTAGCTAGTCCCGCATGGGTACCCCCCTGGTCCTCTTCGGCTATGGCAATCCCAGTCGCGGTGATGATGCCCTGGGACCTCTCCTGCTCGCTCGAGCGGAGGCCTGGGCCAAGGACCGCCCCGGTGTGACGCTTACGCTTGTGGAAGATTTCCAACTGCAGATCGAGCACGCGGAGGACCTCCGCGAGCAGGCCGGGGCGCTGTTCCTGGATGCGGATGCCTCCGGTGGTTCCCCCTTCCACTTCCGCAGGGCCCTGCCAGCCCGGGATGCGAGCTACACCACCCACGAACTCAGCCCGGAAGCCCTCCTGCACGTCTTCAGCATCATCACAGGGCAGGCCCCGCCGCCTGCCTTCGTGTTGAGCGTTCGGGGGAGTGGCTTCGCCCTGGGAGAGCCCCTGACGCTGGCCGCCACCGAGAACCTCGATGCGGCCTGGCCTTTTCTGGAAAGGTTGCTGGCCCATGGGCGGCCCGAGCTTTGGGAAGAGCGGATAAGCTAGCCCCCATGCACGAACTGTCACTCATGGAAGGCATGGTCCAGGGAATCCTGGAGGAGGCCGCGCGCCAGGGCTTCAGCCGGGTCCATCAGGTGCGCCTGGAAGTGGGCCGCCTGGCGGGGGTTGAGGTGGAGGCCCTGCGCTTCGCCTTCGGCCCAGTCACGGCAGGGACGCTCATTGAGGGGGCCCAGCTCGAGATCCTCGAACTGCCAGGCCTGGGCCTGTGCCAGACCTGCGGTCAGGAAGTGGAGATCGCAGCCCGCTTCGATCTGTGTCCGGCCTGCGGGGAGGGTTTCGTTGCTCTCGCTAGCGGGACAGCAGTCTGTGTCAAAGACCTGGATGTGGATTAGAGCTTCACGCGACTCGATTGGGAGGTCCCATGTGCACCACCTGCGGATGCGGCGGCGGCGAGGTCCGGCTGGATGGCCAGCCCCACAGCCATGTCCACCCTGAGCCCAACCCCCTGCGCCCGGGCCGCCGCCGGGTGAGCCTGGAGCAGAGCCTGCTCGCCAAGAACGACGCTCTGGCGGCCGCGAACCGGCGGGCCTTCGCAGCGCGGGGCATCCTGGCCCTGAACCTCGTCAGCAGCCCCGGTTCCGGCAAGACCACCCTGCTGGAGCAGACGATCCTGAGCCTCCAGGGCCGGCTGCCCTTGGTGGTCATCGAGGGGGACCAACAGACCAGCCAGGATGCCGATCGCATCCGGGCCGCCGGGGCCCCGGCGGTCCAGGTCAATACCGGCAAGGGCTGTCACCTAGACGCTCACATGGTGGGCCATGCCCTGGCCTCCCTGGCGCCGCCAGAGGGAGCGGTGCTGATGATCGAGAATGTGGGAAACCTGGTGTGTCCCGCCGCCTTTGACCTGGGAGAGGCCCACAAGGTGGTGATCCTGTCGGTCACCGAGGGCGAGGACAAGCCGCTGAAGTATCCGGATATGTTCGCCGCCGCTGATCTGATGTTGCTGAACAAGGTAGACCTGCTCCCGCACCTGCAGTTCGATGTGGACCGCTGCCTAGCCTTCGCCCGGCGGGTGAATCCGGCTATCAAGATCCTGCGTGTTTCGGCCCAGACCGGAGAAGGCATGGCCGCGTGGCTGGAATGGATCGAGGCTGGGCGCAACCGGGCCCTGGCTTCTCGAGCCACGGCGAAGGTCTGATGCGTCTGCGCATCGAGGTCCGGGGCGTGGTGCAGGGGGTCGGCTTTCGGCCCACTGTTTACCGCCTGGCCCTTGCGCAGCGACTGACAGGCTGCGTCTGGAACCACGCCCGGGGCGTGACCATCGAAGCCCAGGGGAGTCCCGCAGCCCTTGATGCCTTCCTGCGCGCCCTGGGTGAGGATGTGCCGCGTCCGGCTCGGGTGACGCACCTGACCAGCTGCACAATTCCTGAACAATTTGCCGCAGCTGGCTTCCAGATTCTCGCCAGCGACGCAGGCGGCGATATCCGGCCGGTGGTACCGCCCGATCTGGCCGTCTGTCCTGCGTGCGCCGAGGAGATGGACACACCGGGCGGGCCCCGGTACCGGTACCCCTTCACCAACTGCACCTACTGCGGACCGCGCTATTCGATCATTGCGCGCCTGCCCTACGACCGCCCCCACACGGCGATGCAGGCCTTCCCCCTGTGCCCTGGCTGTGCCCGGGAGTATGGCGATCCCCTGGACCGCCGCTTCCATGCCCAGCCCATCGCCTGCCCCGCCTGCGGCCCGCACCTCCTTCTGCTCGGGCCGGACGGGGCCACTCTGGGCCTCGGCGAGGGCGCCCTGCAAGGCGCTGTCACGGCCTTGAAGGCAGGCCAGGTATTAGCACTCAAAGGACTGGGGGGCTACCAACTACTGGTGGACGCCACCTCTCCCGGTGCGGTCGGCCTCCTGAGGAAGCGCAAGCAGCGAGAGGGGAAACCCTTTGCCGTGATGTTTCCGGATCTGGCCTCCCTCCAGGTGGCCTGCGAAGTGAACGAGGAAGAGCAGGGCTGGCTCACTTCCCCGGAGGCGCCGATCCTCCTCCTGCGCCGCCGACCTGGGACAGCGGTTGTCGAAGAGGCCGCTCCCGGCAACCCCCGCCTTGGGGCCTTCCTGCCCTACACGCCCTTGCACCGGCTGCTGCTCGGCGTGGTGGATCGGCCCCTGATCTGCACCTCCGGCAACCTGAGCGAGGAGCCAATGGCCTTCGAGGATGCAGAGGCTCTCGAGCGACTGAAAAACCTGGCTGACGTTTTCCTGTCCCACAACCGCCCCATTCTGCGGCCCGTGGATGATTCGGTGCTGCGGGTGGATGGCGATGGCCCCACGGTCCTGCGCAGGGCCAGGGGCTTTGCGCCCCTAGCCGTGGCCCTCGCGGGGTTGGCCGAGGCGCCGACGGTCCTGGCGCTGGGTGCGCACCAGAAGGCCACAGTCGCACTCCTACAGCGTGGCGATCTGATCATGAGCCAGCACCTGGGCGATCTGACCAGCCTGGAAGGCGCCGACCTGCTGGCGCGGACGGTGGCTGATCTGTTGGCTTTCTTCGGCGCACGGCCGGACCGCCTGGTCTGTGATCTGCATCCCGACTACGCCAGCACTCGGCTCGCTGAGCGGCTGGCCGCCGACTGGAACCTCCCGCTGCTGCGCGTCCAGCACCACCATGCTCACGGCGCCGCCTGCGCCGCTGAACATGGCCTGAGCCAACCGGTCACCGCCCTCACTTGGGATGGGACGGGCTTGGGCACAGACGGCACCCTGTGGGGCGGCGAGGCCCTGGCGATCGACGGCGGCAGCTTCCGGCGCCTGGGGCATCTGAAACCCTTCCCGCTGCCAGGGGGTGAGGTGGCAGTGCGGGAGCCGCGCCGCAGCGCCTGCGGTCTGCTCTGGGCTACCCAGGGACCGGGAGACCCGCCGCCGGGCCTGGCCGCCGCCTTCGAGGGGGCCGACTGGAACCTGCTCCAGAGCATGCTGGCCAAGGGTCTCCGCTGCCCTCTGACATCGAGCATGGGTCGCCTCTTTGATGCAGTGGCCGCGTTGGTGGGACTGCAGGCGCGGCATGGCTTTGAAGGCCAGGCCGCCATGGCCCTGGAGTTCGCCGCGGGGGACCGGGTGCTGCCTGCCTATACCTGGGAGCAGAAGGACGGCGTGGCTGATCCCGGTCCCCTGCTGGAGCAGGTGCTGGGGGATCTTGCCGGGGGCCGCACCGCTGCCCACATTGCCGCCCGCTTCCACGCCTCCCTGGCGGAGTTGGCTCTCGCCTGGGTGGAGCTCAGTGGCCTGCCGGATGTGGTGCTCTCCGGCGGCTGCTTCCAGAACGCCCTGCTCACCGAGCGGGTTTCTGCAAAGCTGAAGGGCGCGGGCTTTCGCGTGCATCGCCACCGCACCTTCCCGCCCAACGATGGCTGCATCTCGCTGGGCCAGGCGGTCATCGCCGCAGTGCATCCCTTCCACCGCTCAATGACTGGAGACTGACATGAGGCAGTTCCTAGCTGACTTGGTTCGCTCTGGCCTACTGGTGGCCGGACTACTTCCCGGTTTCGCGCTCAGCGCCGAGGAAACTCAGCTGGCACTCCGAGCGCAGGCCAAGGTCACACGGCAACAAGCCCAGAAAATCGCCTTGGCCAAGGTTCCCAAGGGAAAGGTCCAGTCGTTCGAACTGGAGAAGGAGAACGGCAAGCTGGTCTGGTCCTTTGATTTTTCACTTCCGACCTCCAACAACATCGCCGAAGTCCAAGTGGATGCCATCACTGGGGAGGTCGTTTCCAATCAGGTTGAGACTCCTGCCGAGCAGTCCAGGGAGGCTGCCGCAGACAAGGTGCAGAGGCGGGTGCTGAAGCAGCAATAAGTAGCGACCCACCGCGGCGAGACTTCACGATGCAAACGAGGCCCAGGCAGCCATGGACCGTTCCTCCCGTAATCGGCTGACCGCAAAACTGCTCCCTCAATTTGGGGGGGCCACGCTCTTTGATGCCATCGCCAGGGCGACCTGTCGCGCCGGTTGCCTGCCGCGCAAGGAACTCTATGAAGCCTGGGAAGTGGCTCGGCGGGTGCGGCGTCGCTTTCGGGGGAAGCGGATTGTTGACCTGGCCTGCGGCCACGGTCTGCTGGCTCAGATTCTTCTGCTGCTGGACGACACTTCCCCCGAGGCGGTGGCAGTCGATCTGAGGCTTCCGAATAGCGCCGCGATTCTGAACGCAGCGCTGTGTGAAGCGTGGCCTCGACTGCAGGACCGAATCCGTTTCCTCGAGGCCGATCTGAGCAGTGTGCCGTTGACAAACGAGGACCTGGTCGTTTCGGTGCATGCCTGCGGTGGACTGACCGATCTGGTGCTGGAGCGGGCGGTCGCGGTCGGGGCCTGTGTTGCGGTCTTACCCTGCTGTCACGACCTCAAGGGGGCCGATCTTGGTGGCCTGGAGGGCTGGCTGGACGGTCCGCTAGCCCTGGATGCTGCCCGTGTGGCACGGCTGCGCTGCCAGGGTTACCGGGTGTTCACGCAAGCCATCCCGGGGGACATCACGCCGAAGAACAGGCTGCTCATGGCTGAACCGGAGTCTGCCTGAAGGGCTGCCGCAGAGCGGTGTCATCATCGAGGCACGAATGTCTGGTTTTTAACTACTTGATTCACCCAGCAGCGATCCTCCTTCCCGGAACAAGGAACCATCCCCATGTCGAAAC
>SESE01001353.1_pt1 | contig 10098 bp, 8 predicted proteins | sample 3171371 | NCBI WGS metagenome assembly SESE01 (sample SAMN06051881, study PRJNA518727) | freshwater metagenome | biome: subpolar coniferous forest; feature: holomictic lake; material: water; isolation source: holomictic Lake 442, 13 m depth | place: Canada: near Kenora, Ontario | collected...
CTTGATGTCGGAGTCGCGCGCCTGCGCCGCGGTGGAAACAACAAAACCAGCCAACAAAATAGCGAATAAATTGCGCATCAAATTCTCCCATGCTGAGTGATAAGGTCACTCAAATTCCTAATCAACACTTATGTTCCCATGCGTCCACAGGTAATCACGAGCCATCGCCAAATTCTGGCGCGCTGCAATCGTCAACCATTTGACGGCGCCTTCCAGATTCGCCGCAGTGCCGCGCCCTTCGGCAAGACCGACACCCAGGTAATACTGAGCCACGACACTGCCAAGTTGCGCCGCTTTCCCAAGCCATAGCAAGGCCTCGGAATCGTCATGGCGCGCACCCCGACCCTCCCAGAGCATGAGGCCCAGATGTGTCTGTGCCTCCCGATTCCCTTGTAGCGCCGCCTTTCGAAACCACCACACGGCCTCGACCTCGTCGGCTTCAAGCCCCACGCCATCCCGGAACAGAAGGCCCAGACTGTCTTGCGCCAGCGCATCACCATCAAGTGCCGCTTTGCGAAACCATTTCGCCGCGACCGCTTCATTTCTCTCCACGCCACGGCCGTCCAGGTACATCGCCGCAAGATTCGTCTGTGCCGCGACATCGCCCTGTTCGGCCGCACGGGCAAACCATGCCAGCGCGAGTTCTTCGTCCATCGCTACGCCAAGTCCGTGGGCATAGAGGAGACCCAGACTGGTCTGAGCCTGGGCATGACCGCGCTGCGCGGCATCCTGCAGCCAACGATATGCCGCAAGATAGTCCTTGTTCGTCAGTGCGCGTCGCCCAGCATCAAATATGGCATCCACCTCGATCGCGGCAAGCGGGTTCGCTTGTTGGATCGACTCCGCCGAGGACCCGAGCGGCAACACCGCTGCGTCCGATGCGCATGCAATTCCAAAACTCCAGGCTGCGATCAGGCAGACCCCGATTCGCGCCGCGCTCGGTCCAGGCTGATACGCTTGTTTCATTATTTCTCTCACGGCGTCGACCGGGGCGAGCTTGGCGCGCAGCGCTTGCCAGGCCCCTCAGACCTGCGACAGCCAGTCGAAAGTGCTGGCAATGTTTTCTGGTGAACTTCGCAGTGAAATGCCTCCCCAGCGATCAAGTTCGTCGTTGCCATAGCGCGCCATTCCGACATGATTGGAAAGGTCTTTGTCCCGCTCGGGATCCCAGTCCACGTATCCCAGCGCGCGGCGCAAGGTTTCGACATCGGCAGGCTTGCCGGTCAGAAAGGTCCAGCCTGGTTTGATGTCGAAATTCGCAGCATATTCTTTCAGGATATTCGGCCTGTCGCGCTTGGGCTGCAAGGTGATCGAATAGAAGAAGATGTCCCGTCCCATGCGATCGCCAAGCAAGTCCTGAACCTTTCGAATATTGGCCGTGTTGGTGGGGCACAGGCCATCGGTGCACTCCACCAGAAAGAAATTCAGCATTACCGTCTTGCCATGGATCAAGTCGTCGTAGAACCTTACTTTTTCTCCGTTGTGCGTAATCAGCTCAACGTTGGGGAAGACACCGCTGCTGGCCACACGCGACATGGGTTTGAGCGTGGTCTGCGCCGCACCGGCCTGGGCTGACAGCATCAGGGGTGCGAGCCCGAGGCCCATGCCAAAAAAGTTTCTTCTACTGGTATCCACAATGCTCTCCCGTCAAGTTGAATTCGCGCTGCCCGCAGGACGCCGGTTCTGACCGGCGTCCTGCTCCAGGCACTACACAATCTTCCACATCACCATCATTGCGTGGTCTTCGTGCACCACGTTGTGACAGTGCATTGGATACATCCCCTTGTAGTCACGGAAGCGCATGTAGAGCTCTACCGTCGCATTGGGATCAAGTCGTATCACATCGTGCCGTCCTGCATAGAGTGGCGGCGGCGCAACCTTGTTGTAACTCAGGTAACGATGCTCCTCATAGTGGATGTGCACAGGATGCAGCCACGAACCACCTCCGTTGATGATGGTCCAGTGCTCCGCACTGCCCTCCGGTATCGTGGCACTGATCAGATTGCGGTCATAGGGTGCGCCGTTGACAACCCACTCGCCGCCCGTGCGCTCGAATTTCCAGACACGACTCTTGGCGACAGGCTGGCTCATGTTCGGCAGCGGTCGCATCTTTGTCGGAATGCGGCTTTCGTCAACACCAAAGGCGTCTGAAGTCACGATGAACTTCAGCACTTGATAGCCAGGGCTAAGCAGATTGCCGGTTGGGGCCCGCCCATTGTCCTGCTCAGCCCGGTTCAGAAGAATAATCTCGGTACCAGCCTTGTACTGTGAAAAATCCATGATGACGTCGAAGCGCTCGGCAGTGGTTTGCATGATGTTCTTGACGACCACAGGTGCCGGCAGCAGGTTACCGTCAACGCCTATACAGATGAAGGGCTGACCGTTGCTGAGGAACCAGTTGTAGGTGCGCGATGGCCCCATGGCCAGCATGCGGAAACGGTACTTGCGCCGTTTCACCGGCATGAACGGTTGAATCTTTCCGTTGACGGTCATCTTGTCGCCGATCGCTCCGTCGAAGCAGGTGAGGGGGAAGAAGTCCAGACCGCTGGGATCGAACTGCCGGTCGTGAAAGACCAGGCCAACATCGAATTCATAATTCTTGCCGCACGGCAGGCGCCAACCCTTGGTCTCATCGCCGTAGTCACCCATGTTTGGGTCAGCGTAGGCACCCCATGCATCGTAAATGGAGTTCATGCCCGCGAGGCCCGCATACACATTCTGCGACGTAAAGTCGAGCTTGTGATCGTGGTACCACAGGGTACCGAGCGCCTCATCCGGGTTGCCAATACCACCGAACTGGTTCACTCCGGCATAGACATTCGGATAGTGGTAGTCGTAGTAATGCCCGGGGTAGTTGGTATAGAGCGGGTTCCCGTCGCTCTCCGAGGGCGTGTGCAGGTTGTGCATGTGCGTCGTGATCTGGTTGATACCAAAGCCCAGATTCTTCGCCGGCAGATCATTGTGAATCCGCGTGAAATGCGATTCACCGTAGCGTGTTCTGAACATCGGTCCAGGAACCACGCCATCAAAGCCCCAAGCCGCTTGGCCGGCAGCGCCCGCTGGCATGTCACGATGCCACACGTGATTGAACTGCTTGGCTCGCATCTCGTACCATTTTTTTGGTGCCTGGTTTCCAAGAATGCCGGACTTGGCCCAGCCCTGGTGATCCAATTCTGCATACGGCGTGGCACTGTGCATGGTCGGATACTCGCCGCAAAGTCTGACCTTGGAATCACCGCCTGTCATGGTTCCGATCGCATACGGCGCCGGATAGCCACCACCGTTGCCCATGCTCATCTTCATCGGATCGTTGTTCATTACGGTCTGTTTCTCAACCAGACGAGGCATCTCTTCAATCCAGGGTCGGGTGAACGGGCTGATCAGGTCCTTGCCTGGCACCGGGCAGGAAGTGGCCGCAGAAGCCGCGCGCATGCTTAGTCCGGAGATCGGCAGCAACAAGCCGGTACCGGCGCTAAGCAAACCCATTTTCACGAGATCACGCCGCTTCAGTCCGGCCTGGGTAATTTCTCGCTGCACATCCATGGTCCGCTGGATCAGTTTCTCGCGTGAATTCATTTTTAACTCCTTGACAGAAAATATTGACTGGGCTACAAACCTAGCGCCGTCAGGCTGGAAAAGTCCGGTGCGGCGTGTTTTGAACCCAATCGGGTCATTACACTCACTCCAAAACATTTCCCCACTCGAATCGGGGCATGTACCTCAATTAGCAGCATCTGTGCCAAGTTGTTACACGCGTTACATTTGACGCGTCAATAGGCTTTGCGCAGCAGTGTCAGCGTTCTTGAATCACAATGTCGAGGATTCAGCCGTAGCCGGGAAATGCCTCGGTTTAAATTCAGAATTGGGGGCAAGTGACCCACACTTGGGGGGCGGCCGGATGCGCTGCGTCTCAAGCGCAGTCTGAGGGAAGACCTGAGATTATTCTTTAAGCAACAATGGGGGATTTACCCCAGTGTGTTCCGCAAAAACGACGTATAAGCTCTCAACACGCTCGCAATAAATGCTTACTAAAATTGCCGAGTTTTAACGTGTCTTACGAAGACTGGGTAATTGGAGCCCGGCATGCGACGACTCAGGGAGAATTGAATGAACATAAGTATGGGTGGGTCAAACACAAAACCTGTCGACGCGACAAAACAGTTTGTCATGGCGGCGTGCGCGTTCACTGTAAATGGTCACTGAGATGAGCCACTCGATGCGCGATCATGCCAATCACGATTGGCAGCATACTGCTGACGCCATGCCTCAACTCATCTGCCTGCTTGACGAGGCTGGGCGTGTGGTTCACGTCAATCGCACTCTGGAGCGTTGGGACCTGGGTGAAGCAGCGCAGGCCAGGGGATTGGATTTGCACGACGTGCTGCACTCGCAGTGCAGTGATCCGGATTGTTACCTGAGGCGTTTTTGGCGGCGTACCTTGCCACTGCTGAGCAAGGATGGGCGTGCCGATTGTTATGTCTGGGATTCGACGCTCAAGCGACAACTTGAGATCCGTACATTGCTGCCGCTAGCACAGGCTGACACCGACATCAAACCTTTCTTTGCGGTGGTCACGATCGATGACGTCAGTAATTCGAGGACCAGCGCAGACCGCTCAGCAGAGGCTGCCAAACTGCTGAATCGGCGCATTGAGCGCGAAGTTGAACACCGTGTCCAAACGGTTCGAGCGCAATCACGCTGGGTCGCAATCATGGACAAGGCACCCGTATTTACTGGCATATTTGATCGCACTGGAAAGTTGTTCTATCTCAATCAGGCCGGACGCACACTGATGGGGCTCGGGGCGAACGAATCCCTGGCGGACCTGACGCTGGCTGAGTGCCACGCGCCTCAGGCACGTGATCGAATTGACCAGGAAGCACTGCCTGCCGTCGAGCGCGAGGGCACCTGGTCGGGGGACTCGGTGCTCAAAAGCCGCGATGGCCGCGAAGTCAGGGTTCATCTGACGCTGCTGTCACATTGCGATGAGCACAAGCAGATCGATGGATTTACCCTCTTCGGACGGGATATGAGCGACTGGATTCGGACCGAAGAGGCACTGCGGGTGACGCAGAACGAGGTCTGGCGCCTGGGGGCCCAGCACCTGACGATCCAGGAGAGCGAGCGCCGGCGCATCGCCGTCGACCTGCATGATGGACTGGGGCAAACTCTAAGCTTGGTTAAGCTCTCAATCGAAGAGGCGACGCGCTCGATCGCCGATGGCGGTTCCGACAAGGCAGTGCAAGCCTTGGCCGACCTTGCTCCCACGGTCAAACTGGCACTCAATGATCTGCGTCGCATGGCGATGAACCTGCGGCCTTCCACGCTGGATGATTTGGGAATCCTGGCGACCTTGTCGTGGTACTTGCGCGAGTTTGAATCAGTCTGCACCGGAATGAGCCTGCAACGCGATATCAGCGTCGCTGAAACTGACGTGCCCGAGTTGCTCAAGATCACGATTTTCCGGATTGTCCAGGAGGCCACCAGCAATGCTCTGAAACATGCAAGAGCGAACCAATTGCATGTTTGTTTGCGCCTCGATGGCGACGCTCTGGAGTTGTTGATCGAAGACAATGGGCAAGGCTTCGATCCCGAACTCACTCCAAGCAGGCATGATTTTGGCAGCGGGCTTGGGCTGCAGAGTATGAAAGAACGTACCGAACTGTCTGGCGGGGATTACGAATTCAGTGCTTCACCCGGCCAGGGAACTCGCGTTCGAGTGCGCTGGCCTGTGCAGGAACTGATGGAAAGCAGCGCCTCCACCACGGTCAGATTTGTCACCCCTATTGCACAAGCGCCTGTCCCCGCGGACGGCCGACTCAGCCAGACCTATTCGCAGTGTCTGGCGTGCATGCATAACCAAAGGAACCCATGATGGACAAGAAGCATCGCATTCTCATCGTCGACGATCACACCTTGCTGCGGGCCGGACTTCGCGCCCTGCTTGTTCAGGATCCAGGATTAGAGGTTGTCGGCGAAGCAGAAAACGGCCGCGACGCGATCCGCGCAGTGGGTCAACTGACGCCTGATCTTGTACTGATGGATTTGACGATGCCGGGCATGAACGGTATTGAGGCGATGACCGAAATCAAGCGGCGCTATCCTGAAGTACGGGTGCTTGTGATGACCCTGCACGCGGCAGAGGACTATATTCACGCAAGCCTGAAGGCCGGGGCAGACGGATACATCCTGAAGGATGCAACACAGGATGAATTTCGGGTTGCCATGCGCAGCGTATTGCTCGGCAAAACTTACTTGAGTATCGACGTATCGGCCAAAGTGGTCACTGGCTACCTGGGCGGAGGAAAGAATGCGGGCGGCTCGAGTATTTATGATTCGCTGACCCATCGGGAGCGCGAAGTTCTCAAACTTGTGGCCGAGGGAAAGACCAACAAGATCATTGCAGATTATCTTCATCTCAGTGTGAAGACCGTCGAAAAGCACCGCTCCAACCTGATGTCAAAAATCGACGTTCACAACGCTTCCGGACTGACCGCCTTTGCGATCGAAAAAGGCCTGCTGGTAAGGTAACTCGGGTCCGACTACGATCTTTACCGAAGTGTGCGTTAGGTCAGTAAGGTGCAAACCGGTTGCATTGCATTTCACTCTACCGCATCGAGCAACCATCAAATAGGGAAACACAGTATTGGTACGGCCCAAGTGCTTGCGCACAATGGGTCATGCCTAATCGCAAAGCCACAGAAAGACAACGTGTATCAAATTGCCAGACCTGACTTGGGGAATTTGCAGGCCTGGGCTCTGCCTGAGACCGGCAGGCGCCCACTTGCGACAGCAGAATTTCCGTCCCGGCCGTTCAGCCTGCTGCGCTGGTTCTCCATTCTCGGGCTGCTCTCGATCTGCATTATCAGCGCCGTCCTGGCGGCGATCCTGTCGCACTTCATGCAACGTGAAATCGTCGACCATGAGGTGGAGCTCACTCGTCAGTTTGTCGCCAATGTTGTCAAGGCGCAGTTCAACCGCGCCGAGCTCGGGACCGAACTGACGGTGGGTCAGGTTCTGGATGGACGTGCAAACTTCGACAAACTCGGCGTTGATCCGCAAGTCGCGCGCAACGTCAGAAACCAGTTTTACGAGCAACTGCGCTTTTTGCAAGACGTCCTTCTGACCGATGTCATCGCGCCCGACCACACCATCATCTGGTCCACCAATCGATCTCTGGTTGGGTCGCGCGAGCAAGTTGACAGCAGGCTGGACGACGCCTTTGCAGAACATGGCGATGCCACCGTGCGTTATGTTGGCGGCACCCCCACCGACGCTGAAGCCTTGTTTGCAAGGCAGCCCGAAAGACTCTACGTCGAGAGCTATGTTCCGCTCAAGAGTGCACACGGCGGCACAGCCGCAGTGGTCAAAATCTATCAGGACTCACCAAGCCTTGCCCATGCTATTTATTACGGCAGGCTGTTGGTTTGGACCAGCGTCGCAATTTCGGCTGCATTGCTTTACCTTGCGCTGTTCTGGAGCGTCCGCCGTGCCGATGCCTTTGTCCGCTCGCAACGCGAACGACTGGTCGAGATGGAGGCACTTTGCGTCATTGGCGAGATGTCCGCCGCCGTGGCTCACGGCATTCGCAATCCACTCGCGTCAATCAGATCCAGCGCGGAGCTCTCGCTGGACGGAGACATCGAGTCGGCGCGCAGGAACTCGACCAACATCATTGTTCAAATTGATCGGCTTGGGAAATGGGTGCGTGAATTGCTGGTGTTCTCGCGACCCCTGGCCGGCGAAAACCAGAGCATTGATTTGCTGGCGCTGATCTCAGAGTCTCTGAACTTTTTTAGCACTCAGTTTGACAAAACCGGCATATCGATTGAATTCGTGCAGCCAAGCTCGGCGCCGCCCACCGTCGTCGGCAACTTCGCCCTCGCCTCTCAAACTTTGGCGATCATCCTGTCCAATGCAATTGAGGCTATGCCGAAGGGCGGCACGCTGCGTTTGGAAATTCAAACGGCGGAACTGCCAGGGCTTTTGCGTCTGGATGTGATTGACAGCGGCTGCGGAATGTCTGCCGCCGAAATGGACCTGGTTTTCAAGCCCTACTACTCTACCAAGTGCAATGGCCTCGGACTCGGCATGTCGCTGGCAAAACGCATCATGGAGCGCTTCGGAGGTTCCATCCTCCTGCATAGTCGCAAGGGCATGGGAACGCGAGTCAGTCTGCTCTTCAAGCCTGTCTGAAATCATGCCAAATTCCATTCTGATCATCGAAGACGAAGAGATGTTGGCGGACAACATCCGCATACATCTTGAGCGCCATCAGTGGGAGACCCATGTCGCGCGCAGTGCCGAAGACGGACTGAGAATGCTCGAAGAAATCCGTCCTGACATTGTCTTGACCGACTACATGCTGCCCGGAAAAACAGGCCTTGAATTTCTCAGGAAAGCAATCGCCATCGACGCGCAGCTCAAGCTTGTCATGATGACGGGCGAGGGCAATACGCAACTCGCAGTGGAAGCCATGAAGGCGGGTGCCTGCGATTACATTACCAAACCGATGTCACTGGCCGAGCTCAAGATAGTCCTGGAAAAGGCGCTTGGACACGCTCAGGTGGAAAAGGCGCTCTCGGTATTTCAGCGTCGCCAGTCGCGCGGCTCACTCGACGCGATCATTGGCGAATCGCCGCCCATGGTCGCCGCCAAGACCAAGGTACGTCAGGTCCTCGAAGCCGAAAAGCGCATCAGGGACAACGATCTTCCCGCCATTTTGATTTCCGGCGAAACCGGGACCGGTAAGGAACTGGTGGCGCGTGCCCTGCATTTCGAAGGCGTGCGCAACAATTGGCCATTCATTGAAATCAATTGCGCTTCTTTGCCGCCCAACTTGCTTGAATCTGAGCTTTTTGGTCATGAACGGGGCGCCTTTACGGACGCCAAGGACCGTCGAATCGGGTTGGTCGAGGCCGCGGAGGGTGGCACCCTGTTCCTCGATGAAATCGGCGAAGTTGATCTTTCCATTCAGTCTAAGCTGCTCAAACTTCTGGAAGAAAAGACAGTACGCCGGATTGGCAGCGTGAGAGACCGAAAAGTGAACATCCGGATCGTCAGCGCAACCAACAGGGACCTTGAGAAGATGGTGCTGGAGGGCAGCTTCAGAAGTGATCTTTACTACAGATTGCGCGTCATCACACTGACCATGCCGCCACTTCGAGATACCGGAATCGACGTACTGCACATTGCCAGGTTCTGTCTGCAAAACCATGCGTCTCGCTACGGCAAGAAGGGACTCCATTTCAATTCGGAAGCGGAACAGGCCATGCTGAATTACAACTGGCCCGGCAATGTGAGAGAGATGCGCAATATGCTTGAACAGGTAGTGCTGTTGGCGCAGCATGACGCTATCGGGCCGGAGCAATTGATGCTGTCTTCTTGCCAGTCCGGTACCGCAGTCCAGGGTGAGAATGACCTGAATCGGCGCACCTTTTCACTGGAAGGAGGGTCAAGCAGTCCGAGGATCGCAAATGTGGAGCAGGACATGGTCGCCAAGACACTGGAAAAGACCGACTGGAATATCTCAAAGTCCGCCAAATTGCTGGGGCTCTCACGCGACATGCTGCGCTATCGCATCGAAAAATACCAGTTCGCACGACCCAATTGACACGGTATGTTTTCGCAAATCCGTTTGACCCCCGGATCGTGACTCCTCGCTGTCACTGCCCTGAGTTGCCTACTTTGCTGAGCACGGTTTCATTGCCATTGGCCGCCTGCACGGATGGACTGATTTTTCCGGCAGATCTTTTCGTCCAGCCCGCGAACTGGAGGCGCAATTCACCCGTCTGATGGTCGTACCCTCGACTGTGAGCACGCTCGTGTTCGATGGTCGACTGCGCTGCTCCGCGAGGCAACCAGATGACGGCGTGTTTGGTTCTGAAATTGATGCAGGTGCATGCTTCAGGCAGAGTCAAGCCCAACTGCCCACACTGGGAGCACCGGGCATAAATCTCACCTGGGTCGATATAGTGTTCTTCAACCGTCATTTGTTCGAGCCCCAGGATCAATCCATCTTTGTAGTCGATCGAAGTGCATCCGGAAAGCAGTACAAGAATCACCATCAGGCGTTTCATTTTTCAACCTCAGGCTCTG
>SESE01001354.1_pt1 | contig 10094 bp, 9 predicted proteins | sample 3171371 | NCBI WGS metagenome assembly SESE01 (sample SAMN06051881, study PRJNA518727) | freshwater metagenome | biome: subpolar coniferous forest; feature: holomictic lake; material: water; isolation source: holomictic Lake 442, 13 m depth | place: Canada: near Kenora, Ontario | collected...
TCGGCGCGGATATCGGCCAGGTCTTCGATGCCGATGGAAAGACGCACCAGGCCATCGGTGATGCCGGCATCGATGCGCTTGTCCCGGGCCATGCTGGCGTGGGTCATGGAGGCGGGGTGGCTGATGAGGGTTTCCACGCCGCCCAGGGACACGGCCAGACCGGCCAGCTGCACACTGTCCATGACGACAATGCCAGCCTCGATGCCTCCCTTCAGCTCGAAGGAGATCATGGAGCCGAAGCCGGTCATCTGCCGCTTTGCCAGCTCGTGCTGGGGATGGCTGGGCAGGCCGATGTAGCGCACCCAGGCCACCTGGGGATGGGCCTCCAGCCAGGGCGCGAGCACCCGGGCGTTGTCCTCGGCCCGCTCCACGCGCAGGGCCAGAGTCTTGAGGCCGCGGCTCACCAGGTAGGCCTGGTGGGGATCCATGTTCGCGCCCAGGTTGATGAGCATGGCGCGGATCTGGCGGTGCAGGGCCTCCGTCTTGGACACCACGATGCCGCCCACGATATCGGCGTGGCCATTGATGAACTTGGTGACGGAGTGCAGGACCAGGTCCGCGCCCAGATCCAGGGGCTTCTGGAGATGCGGACTGGCGAAGGTGTTGTCCACCACCAGCAGGGCTCCCGCCGCGTGGGCGATGTCGGCCGCGGCGGCGATGTCGGTGACCGACATGGCGGGATTGGACGGCGATTCAACATAGACCAGCTTGGTGTTGGGGCGCAGGGCGCGGCGCAGATTTTCCAGATCGGAGGTATCCACGTAGGTGCTCTCCACACCGAAGCGGCTCATGTGCTTTTCCATGAGTCCCCGGCTGGGGCCGTAGACGGAATCGGTGCTGACCACATGGTCGCCGGAGCTGAGGAGGGCCAGATAGACGGTGCTGACGGCTCCCATGCCACTGGCCATGGCGGTGGCGCCGAAGCCGTTCTCCAGCTGCGCGACATTCTCTTCAAGGGCCACGGTGGTGGGGTTGCCGATGCGGGTATAGATGTAGCCGCCTTCGGTGCCGGCGAAGCGGTTGGCGCCCTGCTGGGCGTTGCGGAAGGCGAAGGTGGAGGTCTGGTAGATGGGGGTTACCACACTGCCGTGGGCATCCTCAGGAATGCCCGCGTGGACGAGCTTGGTATTGAAGCCTTTGTTGCGGGTATCCATGCCTGCTCCTGTGTCATGTCGGATGAAGGGGGTTTGCACCCGCCTCCTGGAGTCCACCGCGAAGCACCTCGAAGAAAGGGAAGCCGCCTTGAGGTCCACCGTGACGGGCACGATGCCTTCCGCCTAGGGGCGTAGCCATCATGCTGTCCAAGATCAGTCTGAGGTTAGCGGTGGGCAACTGGGCTGGGAATCCTGGGTGGTGGTCTGCGTGCCGGGATGAGGCCTGCTTTGGCGATGGTGGTCCGACTCTGCAGTGTTCCCGGTCTGCGGCCATAGGAAAGTCCCGCGCGAGAAGTAGCGCAGTCCAAGGGTGGTCGACAATTGAATTTAATTTAGAGCACAATGGCCCCCATGCCCGCCCTCGAGAAGTCCTTCACCCGTTCCTGTCCTGCAGGCGTGCAGCTCGATATCGAACTTGACCGGGGCGCGCTGCAGTTCGTGCTGGCCTGTGATGGTGCCGCGGTCCACGCGGTGCGGGTGCGCTTCAGCCGGGTGATCCGGGATCTCGCCGGCCTGCGGGTGAACGATAATCCGCTGTTCACGAACCTCGAGTTCCTCGCCTCGGGACGCCGCATCCATCTGCTGATCGACACGCTGGCCAGCTACCAGCAGCGGCGCCAGCCCATGCAGTTCCAGGTCCGCCTCCAGTGGCTCGGCGAGGACGGTAGCCGCTGCCGTCGGACCATCAACCACGACCTCACCGCCTGGACTCGACTGCGCCAGCTGCTCTGATGCCCTTCCCCTGAATGCCCTGGAGGTCCTGATGCCCTACGCGCATCCCCATCCGTCCTTTCACTTCCTGGTCGAGGCGGGCTTCGTCCGCATCGGCTTCACCCGCGTGCACCTGCCGCGCATGGAGCGCGAGATCATCCGCTACCGGGAGAGCTCGGACCTCAGCGAGGTCATCCAGCAGCTGCCCGGCCTGCTCCGCCTCAGCGAGTGCGTGCTGGAGCGGGGCGTGATGCACACTGACAACGACTTCTTCATGTGGATGAGCACCATCAACGTTGGCAGGGTGCAGCTCCGGGATATCACGGTGAAGCTACTCAACGACCAGCACGAGCCGACAAAGGTCTGGCAGCTGCGCGACACGTTCCCCACGAAACTGGAATGGTCGGTCCTGGACGCCCAGACCAGCACTGTGCTCATCGAGACCCTGCACCTCAGCGTGGCGTCCATGTACCTTCCGCCCACCTGATCCGGTTTCCGCGCCGTTCGGTCTGACCTTCCGTATCCTGGGTGCCTGGAGGTCTGGATGTCTGCTGATGCGCTCTCCCGCCGAGCCTTTCTGCAAACCAGCGCTCTGACGGGGGCTGCGGTCGCCTTCGGCGCTGCCCCTGAAGGTGTGGGAGCCCCCCCGGTGAGCGCGGCTCCTGAGACCATGCTCGGGGTCCCCTTTCCCAAGCTGGAGCGGGTCCGGCTCGGCATCATTGGTGCGGGCCGACGGGGCCAGAGCGTCATGAGTGACCTGCTGAGCATTCCCCAGGTGGAGATCCGCGCCGTCTGCGATATCGATCCCCGCATGATCGCCCAGACCAAGCAGCGCTTCTCCCGCCAGGGCCTGCCAGAACCCCGCTGTTATGGCGCCGGCCCTCGGGACTACGAGAACCTCTGCCGGCAGGACGACCTGGACTTCATCTTCATCGCCACGCCCTGGGAGTGGCATGCCCAGCAGGCGCTCTGCGCCATGCGGAACGGCAAGCACGCCGGGGTGGAGGTGCCGGCGGGCGTCACTCTGCCCGAGCTGTGGGAGCTGGTGCGCACCAGCGAGCAGACGCGGAAGCACTGTCTGATGATGGAGAACTGCTGCTACGGCGAGAACGAGCTGATGGTGCTGGCCATGGCCCGCCAGGGCCTCTTTGGCACCATCACCCACGGCGAGGCCGCCTACATACACGATCTGCGCCAGGTCATGAACGAGCGGGACGAGGCTGGCACCTATGTCAGCGAGGCCACCTGGCGGCGGGCCTGGCACACCCGGGCAAACGGCAACCTCTATCCCACCCATGGGCTGGGACCCGTCTGCTGGTTCATGGGCATCCACCGGGGGGATCGCCTTGACCGGCTGGTGTCCCTCTCCAGCCTGGAGGCCTCCCTGACCGAAGACCAGGCGGCCCGCTTCCGGGACCGGGGCGAGCGCTATGTCTGCGGCGATATCAGCACCAGTATTCTCCGCACCGTGAAGGGCCGCACCATTCTGCTGCAGCACGACACGGTGTCGCCCCGGCCCTACACCCGCCACAACCTGCTCCAGGGCACCCGGGGCGCCTTCGCTGACTTTCCTGCCCGCCTCTATCTCGACGAGGTGGCCAAACAGGCGAAATCCCACGCCTGGATCCAGGGCGAGGAGGCGATGAAACCTTACCGGCAGCGCTTCGTCCACGAACTCTGGCAGCGGGTGGGGGAACTGGCCCGGAAAAACGGCGGCCATGGTGGCATGGACTATGTCATGTGGTATCGCACCATCGAGTGCCTGCTGCAGGGCCTGCCGCCGGATTTCGATGTCTACGATGCGGCGGCCTGGAGCGCCCCGTTGCCCCTCTCCATCGCCAGTGTGAAGGGTGGCGGGGCTCCCCAGACCATTCCGGACTTCACGCGGGGGCACTGGGACCGACCGGCATGAGTCGCTCTGCATGTCTGTACCATTCCCCCTCATTCGGGCATCCAAGTCCATGACCCGGAGGCTCTCCATGCACTCACGCACCCTCTGGGGTGGCATTGCCCTCACCGTGGCCCTTGCCGGCTTCGGTTTTGCTGTTTCATCCAATCATGGCCCCACCCCCGCGGGGAGCCCAAAGACCCGAGAGGCCCAGGTGACCCAGTCCAAGCCCAGTCCCGCCGAGCTGAAACAAAAACTTACGCCCATGCAGTATCAGGTGACTCAGGAGGCCGGCACCGAACCCCCATTCCGGAACGAGTATTGGAACGAGCATCGGGATGGTGTCTATGTGGACATCGTGAGCGGGAAACCCCTGTTCTCCTCCAAGGAGAAGTTCGATTCGGGGTGCGGGTGGCCCAGCTTTACCAAGCCCCTGGTTGGGGAGGAAGTGCTTGAGAAGCGCGATAGCAGCCTGGGGATGATCCGCACCGAAGTCAGGTCCAAGGCGGCCGATTCGCACCTGGGGCACGTCTTCGAGGATGGTCCGAAAGAGCAGGGCGGCCTCCGCTACTGCATCAACAGCGCTTCCCTGCGCTTTGTCCCGGTGGATGAACTGGAGAAGGCGGGGCTGGGCAGCTATCTGTCGCTATTTGGCAAGGCTCCCTCCGCAGCATCCAAGGAGGAGATCGCCACCCTGGCTGGTGGCTGCTTCTGGGGCATGGAGGACCTGATCCGCAAGCAGCCGGGGGTGCTCGCCACGGAGGTGGGCTACACCGGAGGCGCTGTGGCCAACGCCACCTACGCCAACCACGAAGGTCATGCCGAGGCCATCCGGGTCCGCTTCGATCCCACCCGGACCACCTATGAGGCCCTGCTCCGTTTCTTTTTCCGGATGCACGACCCCACCACCCTGAACCGCCAGGGTAACGACATGGGCACCTCCTATCGCAGTGCGATCTTCTTTCACGACTCCGCCCAGCAGCAGACCGCCGCCCGGGTCAAGGCAGAGGTGGCTGCCAGTGGCAAGTGGCCCCGTCCGATCGTCACCGAGATCACCGCTGCGGGCCCCTGGTGGAAGGCCGAAGAATCCCATCAGGACTACCTCGTCAAGCACCCCGGCGGCTATACCTGCCACTACGTGCGGGATTGACCAAGCAAAGATTCAATGCGAAGACACGAAGATGCAAAGAAAAGCGAAGATTGATTGGCTGGCGAAGAGCACTTCTCCAGTCTTTCTTCCTTTTCCCTTCGCGTCTTCTCGGTATCGGCTGCGCCGATACACGAGACAACCTGAAACTTCGCGTTGGATCAGTTTCCTTTTTTAGACCCTGAAGGTATCCGGGCGCCAGGTCTGGATGCGCTTCTTGATGGCCTCGCCGCTGAGTTTCTGGTCCAGGGCTTCGCGGACGCGCTCGGCCAGTTCGCCATCGGCGGCGAAGCGCAGGCCCACGACCTGCTTGCTGGAGAGTTCCTGGATGCGCCCCAGGAGGTCCGCGGGCAGAAGCTTCTGCATTCGCAGGGTCTCCTCCAGGCGAATCAGGCGATCCTGCACCTTCAGGGCATACACGCGCACCTGCAGGGCCAGCAGCACCAGGATGAAGGCCAGCACCGCCACCCACACACTCATGGTGCTCGGAGCCTTGTAGGCCAAGCGCAGGGTGGCGATCCAGGTGATCAGCAGGATGGGCGTGACGACGAAATGCTGAATCGGTTCAAAGCGGCGGTGGTTGGCGTAGGTCTGCTGTTCGGACATGGAACCTCCAGGCCTGGAGTTTAGCTTACTCGAACTCTCCCCGCCGCTGCTTTTTGGCCTGGGAGGAGCGCTTCTTGGTCTCCAGGCGCCGCTCCTTGGAGGCCCGGGTGGGGCGGGTGGCCCGCCGGGACTTGGGCACGACCAGGGCCGCCTGGACACCTTCAGCGGCCTTGGCCCGGGCCGCCTCCAGGTTCTTGAGCTGATCACGGCTGCCATCGCTGACCAGGATCCAGAGTCCGTCGGCATCCAGGCGATTCCGCTGGGTGGTGCGCAGGCGGCCCAGCGCGTCTTCGGGCAGGCCTTCGATGGCCGCGAGATCAATGCGCAGCTCCACCTTGGAGGAGACCTTGTTCACATTCTGGCCGCCCGCCCCGCTGGAGCGGACCGCCTTGAAGCGGATGGCCTCACCCGGAATGCGGACCGTGGCCGTGACTTGGATCGGATCTGCCATTCCTCCATCCTACCGCCCACGGCCTAGCGCATGGCCTCCATGGGGCTGAGGCGCATGGCCCGAAAGGCGGGATAGAGGCCGAAGACCAGGGCCAGGGCCAGGGCCACGACCCAGGCCGTGAGCAGGCCCACCGAGTTGACCACCAGGCCATAGGGGAAGCTGCTGGAGAGGGCCTGGCAGAGCAGGGCGCCGGACACGGTCCCCAGCAGGGCACCGATGGCCGCCAGGACCACCGCCTCCAGCAGAAACTGGATGAAGATTTCCTGGTCCGAGGCGCCCAGGGCCTTGCGGAGGCCAATCTCGAAGCGGCGGTCGCTGAAGCTGATGAGCATCACGGAGAGCACCCCCACGCCGCCCACCAGCAGCACGGTACTGGCCAGGCTCAGAAGGACGATCTTCCAGCCGCGCATCTGGGAGAGAAAGTTCTGGTAGCCCTTGGCCGCCTCGGCGTCCAAATCCACCACTTCGACATCCTCGATGCCGTGGTGGGCCTGGCGCACGCGGCCCAGCAGCATGGCGGAGATCTCACCCATGTCCTCGGGCCGCCGCAGCTTCACGGTGATCTGGGCCAGCTTGTGGGTCGGATCCATGCGGTCCATGTAGGTCTCCAGCGGGATCAGGATGCCGTTGGCGTCGGTGTAGTTTTCCTCGTTGAAGATCTGACCTGGGGCCTGGACGCCGATGATGCGGAAGGGCACGCCTTCCACCACCAGGTCCCGGCCCACTGGGTCAGCACCCCCAAAGAGCTTGGTGGCCAGGGTGGCCCCCACCACGGCCACCGTAGAGCGGCGTCGCTGGTCGTCCTCCGTGAGACCGCGCCCGATGCCGATGGGGCGGTTCATGAACTGGGCATAGTCGGGCGACACGCCATTCACGAAGATGCGCTCGGTATCGCCGCCGACCCGCACGGTGACATTCCGCTGGGCCCTGGGCAGGAAGCAGAGCACTTTGGGATTGGGGGCGCTCAGGCGGCTCAGATCCTCGTAGCGAAGGCCCGGGCTCATGCTGAAGCGCTTGCGCTCGTCGCTGGTCTCCGGGGTCTTCGGGGCCACGCGCACCGTCCCGTCCCAACTCATGCCCGCGAAGCCGGTGCCGATCTTGTCGATGATGCCGTCCAGCACGGAAGTCATCACCACCAGGGCGAAAACGCCGAGCATCAGGAGGGTGAGGGTGAGGAGGCTGCGCAGCTTGTGGGCCCACAGCTCCACCAGGCCCGTGCGCACCACTTCCCAGACCATGCCGAGGGTGAAGCCGCGGGTGGGCCGGGCTGGAGCGAGGGCCTGGCCATTCAGAAGCGAGGGCCCAGGAGAGCGGAGCAGGAGCGGCAGCGGCCCGTCACTCATAGCGCAGGGCTTCCATCGGTGACAGCCTGCTGGCCTTCCAGGCCGGGTACAGCGCGAACAGGAAGCCAAAGGCCAGGGCCAGACCATAGGCCCAGACGAAGCTGGCGGGGGTCATGTAGAGCGGGATGCCAATGCTCTTGGTGATGATCCAGGAAAAGCCCACACCGAGCAGCAAGCCCATGAGGCTGCCCATCGCTGTAAGGAGGAGGGCCTCGGTCATGAAGCCCTTGAAAATCTCCCGGCCGGAGGCGCCGATGGCCATCTTGACGCCCACCTCCCGAACCCGTTCCTTCAGGCTGGCCATCTGGATGTTGACGTTTACGATGCCCCCACCCACCAGGGCCAACATCCCCGACAGCATGAAGATGATGTTGTAGGCGTCCCCCTGGCTCTCCTGGCGCTGGATCCGGGCAGCCACATCATCGAGGCGAAAGTCCTCCTGCAGGCGGTGGTTGCTCTTGACGAGGTTCTTGAGTTGCAGGGCGAACCCCTTCATGGCGGCCGTGTCCGGAATCCGGAAAGTGACCTGGTCCAGGCGCCGATAGGCATCGCCGTTCATTCTGCGCTGCACCAGGTTGGTCGGCACGGCGATGATGCGGTTGCGCCACCAGAACTGGTTGCCCTGGTCTTCGCGAAAGCGGAACACCCGCTCCTGGAAGGTGCCGATGACCGTGACGGGGATGGTCCCGATCCGCAGGGTCTGGCCCAGCACTTCCCCCTGGGGAAAGAAGGTGTTGGCCGCTTCGGTGCCCAGGATGGCCACGGGCGCCCCAGATTCCATCTCGGATCCAGAAAAGCCACGCCCCTTGGCAATGCTGTAGCCATTGGTGGGGATGTAGTCCCCGCCGATGCCGCGCACCTGCCGGTCCTGATCCGAGTAGGGGGATACCACTCGGGCCCGGGCGAATTTCTGTCGGCTCACACCCTGAATCACTTCTGCCTGGAGGGCCTCGCCGCCGATGGCATCCGTGTCCCGGAGCCCCAGGTTGGCCTGCTGGAGGGCCGTGGGCCGGCCATCGCGGATGGCGACTTTGGGCTGGACGTTCAGCTTGTCCAGGCCACCCATCTTCACGAACATTTCGTTGGACCGCTTCCGCATGCTGTCCGAGATGGAAAAGCCGCCAAGCACCGAAGCGACGCCCAGGAGCACCCCGAGGGCCTGGAGGATGGAGCGGCCGAAGTTCTCGCGGAGCTCCACCCAGGCCTCGAACAGGCGCTCGCGGAAGGCACCGGAGGACTTTGCGCTCACGGGCGCACCCCAGCGTGATGCTCAGTCGGATGGGTGCCCGGCACTGGGGAGGACAGGGCGGTCATCGAGGTCATTGCTGTCATCGACTCACCCCAGCGTGATGCTCAGTCAAATGGGTGCCCGGCACTGGGGAGGACAGGGCGCTCACGGGCGCACCCCAGCGTGATGCTCAGTCGGATGGGTGCCCGGCATTTGGGAGGACAGGGTGGTCACGGGCGCACCCCGGCGTGATGCTCAGTCAAATGGGTGCCCGGCACTTGGGAGGACAGGGCGGTCACGGGCGCACCCCGGCGTGATGCTCAGTCAAATGGGTGCCCGGCACTGGGGAGGACATTGAGTCCTCCCAAGTGCCACCCATTACGACTTCGCCATCTCTGATCTCGACTCTTCGCTCTGCGAGGGCGGCGATGGAGGGATCGTGGGTCACCAGGAGCAGGGTGTGCCCCTGGCGGTGGAGCTCCTGAAAGAGCTGCAGGACCTCGGCTCCGGTCTTGGAGTCCAAGGCGCCGGTGGGTTCATCCGCCAGCAGGAGGGCGGGCTCGTTGGCCAGAGCGCGGGCCACGGCCACCCGCTGTTTCTGCCCACCGGAGAGGGTCGCGGGCAGCTTGTCGGCCTTGTCGGCGATGCCCACCTTTTCCAGGAGGCGCAGGGCGCGCTCCCGGCGCTCCTTGCGGCCCACGCCCGCGTAGAGCATGGGCAGTTCCACGTTGCGCACGATGCTGGCCTTGGGGAGCAGGTTGTAACTCTGGAAGACGAAGCCGACCTTCTCGTTGCGGATGCGGGCCAGTTCAGCGCCCGACAGGCCCTGGACCGGATGACCGTCCAGCTCGTAGGTTCCCTCCGTGGGCAGGTCCAGGCAGCCCAGGATGGCCATGAGGGTGGACTTGCCGGAGCCCGAGGGGCCCACCAGGGCGACAAACTCCCCCTTCTGCACGGTGAGGTTGACGCCGCGCAGGGCATGGACCGCCGCCCCATTGGCTCCATAGACCTTGGTGAGGCCCGTGGTCTGAATGATGGCGGTGGAAGAGTGGGCGCTAGTTGTTGTCATCATCCTTCTCGACCTTCTTCTTGCTGGGGTCTTCGAGGCATACCTGCTCGTCGGCCTTGAGGCCGGAGAGAACCTCCACCCGCTCCAGGGTGGCGATGCCAGCCTTGACCGGCACCACATCGAAATACTCCTTCCAGTGGTCGGCCAGCCAGATGAACTTGCCGCGACCCGTGAGGCCATCCTTGGCCTTGGCGAGGGCCTGGGCGGGGAGATTCGCCTTGAGGCGGTAGACCACGGTCTGGCCCTCCCGGCGCTGCAGGGCTTCGAGGGGGATGCTCACGGCCTTGTCCCGCTTCTCGCCAAGGATCTCCACATTGGCGCTCATGCCGGTCTTGAAGGAGTCGGTGAGCTCGTCCAGGGAGACCTCGACCTTGAAGACCTTGATCTTCTCCACCAGGTCCGCGGCCGGGGCCACGAAGCGCACCTTGCCAGTGAAGGCCCGCTGGGGATAGGCATCCAGGGTGACCCGCACCGGCTGGCCCACCTTCACCTTGGCG
>SESE01001357.1_pt1 | contig 10066 bp, 8 predicted proteins | sample 3171371 | NCBI WGS metagenome assembly SESE01 (sample SAMN06051881, study PRJNA518727) | freshwater metagenome | biome: subpolar coniferous forest; feature: holomictic lake; material: water; isolation source: holomictic Lake 442, 13 m depth | place: Canada: near Kenora, Ontario | collected...
CTGCTAGCTCCCTTGGGCAACCCAGGTCACAGCACAGGAAGTGTGTAGCAGCCGGCACGTTGAGCAGGTCCAGGATCCGGAGGGAGGAGGTGCCGGGTTCGGCCGTGGTGGTCCCCAGAGAAACGTTCGGGGGTGGACTCCCCTCGAGCCAGGCCTCCAGCCAGTGGATCAAGGCCTCCGGGTTGTCGGGCTGGCCGGCCTTTTGGCGAACGGACCGCCGGCCCGCGTGCACCAGCGCCGACCGCAGCCGCCCCAGGATATTGGCAGGGCTCCGTGTGAGCAGAAGCCAGGTCAGATGTCGGGTTTCCCGCATGGTGTCCAGGGCGAGAGTCCTGACCCATTCGAGGTTGTCCGCTTCGTCCCAGAAATCTCCAAGACCGTTGGTGAGGATGCTCCGAGGGCGCCCTTCCTGGGAGGCAAGCCGATCGTAGAACAGGGCCTCCTGCCGAGCGCCCTCCGGGGACGCGTTCGGGCGCAGGACGCGCTGGTCCGGGGGCCTCTGGGGCCCAACACAGGTCAGGCAGGAGGGTAGCGCCTCTTCCCCGCTGTGCCAGAAGTGGATGATCTTGGACCGCCCCTGCACCCGACCCCCTTGTTGCAGGCGCCCCTAGCCGGAGCCTGTCCCGCAGTGCCCGCCAAGGGGGTACGGTTCCCTACCATGCGGCGATAGCGGCTCCCGTCAAGGAGCGATCCAACGCTTGACCCCGCCCCTCTTCCCCTGCCGGCCTTGATCCTGAGGGCTTGCGGAGCATGGTCATTGGGTTTGAGGTGATTTTTTTGGCGTAAAGAATGTCAGTTATAAAAATCTAGACATTGCGCCCCAACCCTTCCCACCCGGCCTCCTGGAGGCTTAGACCTTCGGCGCACTAAGGCCGAGCGGAGCCCAGCCTTCCTTGGCGGGACCGTAGATGCCGGGGACCACCAGGCCGGCCTGGCGCATGAGCACGGTCATCTGGCCGCGGTGGTGGGTCTGGTGGGCGACCAGGACCTGGAGGGCGAAGGCGCCGGTCCAGGTTTCCCCGTACAGGCTGAAGTTCCGCCCCAGCTCGGAGTTGCTCCAGCTACCCACGTGGTCCAGGAGGGACTCGCTGACGGCCCGATAGGCGGCAGCGATCTCGGCCATGGTGGGGGGCGGTGCACCGATGTACCCGTCCGGCCCCAGGGCCACCGGACCCTTCACCTGCAGACCCAGGCGGTGCGGCAGTTCCAGGAGGGTCTCCACCAGATGCCACGCCAGGCGCCGCAGGTCCCGGTGGCCCTCGTCCACGGCCTGGTGGGCCGCCGCATCGGGGATGGCCCCGAGCACGAGCAATGTTTTGTCCGCTTCCTGCTGCCAGATGGTCTTGAAGTCGTCCACGCGTCGGAACATGCGGGCCTCCTGAAGGGTCCACGGAAGCATAGCGTGCAGGCCCGTGAGCCAGACGAGGCCGGTCCCCACCGGACCGGTCCCTTTCTCGGAACCGGAGGGTTGGTCCAGGCTCGGCCCTGCCTACACTCCTGGCATCCCGCTTCCTGCGGGGCCCGGAGAGACCCCTATGAGAAAGATCCCTTTGCTGCTGACCCTGACCACCCTTTGCGTCGCCTCCCTGGCGGTGGCTCAGGCGGAATTGCGCCCCATCCAGAAAGTCATGCAGGCTCGTGCGGCCTGGATGAAGGCCATGAACCAGAACCTCGCTGCCAAGGACCTGACGGCCGTGGCCAAGGATGCCGGGGAGCTCTCCGCCCAGGCCGCCAAGATCGCAGGCGGGGCCGAGGGGGAACGGCGGGTGCTGCACCAGCAGGTCGCAGACCTGGCGAAGGGCGTGGCCGAGGCTGCCACCAAGGGCGATGAGGTCCTCACCAAAGCAAAGCTGGGCGAGATCAAGGCCACCTGCGCAGACTGCCACGCCAAGTTCCGGGACAAGTAAAGCCACCCCGGGCCTGGCCTGCGGAGTCAGGGAGGGAAACGCTTCGGCGCTGTAAACGCCGCGCCGATGGCCGCGGCAGATGACCCTGCGCATGCGATCCTGAACGGATGGCAGAGGCGGCAGACTTGGAGCAGAAGGGGATCTTTACGGGCCCCTTCCTTATCCTGTGGGCCTTCTACTTCCTGGTCTTTGCGGCGGGTTATCAGCTGTTCCCGGTGGTGCCCCTTCACCTCCGGGACATGGGCGCCAGCTTGGCGGAGAGCGGCCGGTTTCAGACAGCATTCATGCTGGGGTCGGGCTTTGGTTCCCTGTTCACAGGCCCCCTGGGGGACCGCCTGGGGCCCCGCCGGGTGCTTCGTCTGGCCTCGCTGATCTTGGTGCTGATCCTCGCCGCCTACGCCGTCCTGAAGGTGCGCTGGGGTTTCTACCTCCTGGCACCGGTCCATGGGCTGCTGTGGTCGGCGCTGCGGACCGCCTCCCTTGCCAAGGTGGGAGGCATCCTGTCTCTGGAGCACCGGGCCCAGGGGATGTCGCTCTTCGGGCTGTCGGGCCCTGGCGGGGTGGCCCTGGGCCCACTCCTGGGGCTCTGGCTGCTCCCCCACCTGGGCTTTGCCTGGATGCTGTTCGCCCTCGCCGGCGTGTTCGCCGTTCTGCATGCCCTCATTGGCGCACTCCCCAAGGAAGTGCTTCCTGCGGGGCCCAAGCCCACCCTGTTCCAGTGGCCGGACCGGGCCGTGTGGGGCCCGGTGGGCGTGATGATGCTGGTGGGCCTGGGCTTCGGCCCCATGCCGCCCTACAGCGCCCAGGAGGCCAAGGCCCTGGGTATGGCGTGGCCCTCCACCTTCCTCACCTGCTTCGCCCTGGGCATGGTGCTCATCCGAGGTCTGCTATCGCTGACGGGCATGGGCCGCCGGCCCGTGGCCCTCCTGCCGGGCATGCTCGCCCTGGCGGCCGCCGGCCATGCCCTCCTGGCCCTGGCCCCGGGCGGTATGGCTCGGCACCTGGCTGCAGGCCTCATCTACGGCGGGGGCTACGGCATGGTGCACACGCTGCTCTTCATGCACATCTTCGAGACCACACCCTCCGAGCGACGGGGCGCCGCGGTGGGTGCTCTCTTCTTTGCTTTTGACGCCGCCACGGCCCTGGGCGCCCTCATCCTGGGCTGGGTCATGGAGCATGCAGGCTTCCGCTGGGGGTGGCGCACCGGCGCTGTCCTCTTGCTACTGGCCATCCCCCTGGCCCGGCGCATCGCCGCCCCTGCCCCCTCTGCCATCCTGGAACCATGACGGAGCCTTCCCTTTCACGCCCCCCGCTGATGACGCGGCAGTTCGCCCTGGCCTGGACGCTCACCTTCGTCACCTTTTTTGCGGCCTTCCAGCTGTTCCCGACGGTGCCCCTCCGCCTGCGGGAGCTGGGCGCCAGCCTCGCCGAGAGCGGCCGCTTCATGACCCTGTTCACCCTGGGCAGCGCCGTGGGAGCCCTGTTCACGGGGGCCCTGGGGGACCGGGTGGGCCACCGCCGGCTCGTGGTCGCCTGCGCCTTGCTGTTCGGCGGCTTTCTCGCCGCCTACGGCTTCATGCCCACCCGCTGGGGCTTCTACGCCCTGGCCGCCCCCCACGGCATCGTCTGGTCCGGCCTCCTGACCGCCACCATGGCCTCCATGGCCAAAGTGCTCCCCGATGAACGCCGCGCGGATGGCCTCAGCCTGTATGGCCTGGCCAGTCCCGGCGGCGTGATCGTGGGCCCCCTCTTGGGCCTCTGGATCCACCAGCGCTGGGGCTTTGCGCCCATCGGCATCTACCTCTCGGTGCTCTTCCTGTTCCTTGCGGCCCTGGGACGGACCCTGCCCGAGGACCACCCCCATGCCCGGGCGGAAGGCTTCATGCGGCCGGACTCCGCCGCCTTTGCCCCGAGCGTGGTCCTCTTCTGCGTGGCCCTGGGCTACGGCGCCCTGGGGACCTACACGGCCCAGGAGGGACTCGACCTCGGCATGCCCGTGCCATCAGTGTTTCTCTCCTGCATGGCCGTGGGCATGGTGGGCATGCGGCTGTTCATGCTGCGCCACGGCTTCGGGCATAACCCCAGTCGACGGCTACCAGCCATGCTGCTCTGGGCCTTTGCAGGCATGGCTCTGCTGGCGGCCCTGCCCGGCGGAACCCCGCGCCATGCCCTCTCTGCCCTGCTCTACGGGGCGGGCTACAGCATGCTCCACACCTTGATCAACGCCCGCCTGCTGGAGACCGTGGACCCCAAACGGCGGGGCTCTGCCTTTGGCACCCTGCTCTTCGCCTTCGATGCCGGCATCGGGATTGGCAGCTTCACCCTGGGCTGGGCCATCGGCCACTGGGGCTATCGCACTGGCTGGGCCCTGGGAGCCCTGGCCCTCCTGGCCGCCCTGCCCCTGACCCGCAGGCTCAGCCGACCGTAGTCGGAGTCTCCGAGCTCAGACCCTGCGATGCACCTTGTGGATGGCGGCCTGATCCAGGCACTTCACCAGGATCTCGTCGATGTTCACGTGGTCGGGCAGGCTCAGGCACCAGCGCACACACTCGGCGACGTCCTCGGCCTTGAGGGGATTGACTCCCTGGTAGACCGACTTGGCCTTGGCATCATCCTTCAGGCGGACGGCGGAGAACTCGGTCTCGGCCATGCCCGGGTCCACGGAGGTCACGCGGATCTGCTCCCCGCAGAGCTCGAGGCGGAGGGCCTGGGCCATGGCCTTCACGCCGAACTTGCTGGCGCAGTAGACGGTGCCGCCCTCGTAGGGCTGGTGGCCGGCGGTGGAGCCGATGAAGAAGATATGGCCCCAGCCCGCCTGGCGGAGGTGCGGCAGGCCCGCCCGAATGGTCTTCACCACCCCTTCCACATTGGTGCGCAGCATGGCTTCGAGGTCCTCGTCCGGGATCTCCCACAGCTTGTGGACGCCGCTGGCGAGACCGGCATTGGCCACCAGGACATTCAGCCCGCCCAGTGCGGCAGCGGCGGCGGCGACAAAGGCGTTCACGCTGGCCGTATCCCGGGTATCGACCTGGCCTGCGAAAGTCTGGACGCCGTGGGCGGAGGCCAGTTCATCCGCGAGGACCTGCACCCGCTCCACGCGGCGGGCCCCCAGCGCCAGGTGACAGCCCTGGGCGGCCAGCAGGCGGGCCATGGCGGCACCGAAGCCGCTGGAGGCGCCAGTGATGAGGACAATGGGGTGTTCAGGACGCATGGGGTTCCTCTATAGAATGCAATGCATGGAGACAGCGCAGCGCCGCTCCGTGCCGATCTGCGTGGTGCCGTTGATCAGCGGTAGGACCGCTGGAAGGCACCGATGGCTTCGACCACCTTCTGGATTTTCTCCGTGGGCGGCAGGATGGTGGTGCGGAAGTGGGCGGTACCCTCGGCCTGGCCGAAGCCCGAACCCGGCACCACGCAGATTCCTGTCTCTTCCAGGAGCGCCATGGCGTAGTCGGAGTCCGTTCGACCCGGCGGCAGGGTGATGGCGGGAAAAGCGTACATGGCTCCGGCGATGGTGTTGCAGGTGATGCCTTCAATGCGGTTCAGGCCTTCCACCAGGAGGGTGGCCCGCAGCTTGAGGGCATCCAGGATGGTCCGCCGCTCCTGGATGTAGAGGGGGTAGGAGGGCATGCCAGGCTTGGGGGGATGCACCATGGCGTAGACGGCGGCCTGACCGACGAGATTGGCGCAGAGGCACACGCTCTGGAGCTTGAGGATCTGGGCGGACACATCGTCCGGAACATTGCGGTACTCGAAGTACCCGCCCCGCATGCCGCACTCCCCCAGGAGCCCCTTGGAGCAGGAGTGGAAGCTGAAGAGCGAGACATCCGTGGCATTCAGTGCCTGGTGCACCTTGGCGAAGGACACGAAGGCGTCCCCCTCCCGATAGACGTTCTCCTGGTAGACCTCATCGGCCAGGATCGAGAGCCCGTGGGCCTGGGCGAACTCGACAACCATCCGGATGTTGGCCTCGTCCAGGACGCCCCCCGTGGGGTTGCCGGGATTAATGACGCAGATGGCCTTCACCCGGGTGCCCTCGGCCTTGGCCTTGGCCAGGGAGGACTCCAGCATGGGTCGGCTCAGCTTCCAGTCATTGGCTTCGTCCAGGTAGTAGGGCACCATCTGGCCCCGATACAGGGTGATGCTCGCGGAATAGAGCGGATATTGCGGGATGGGGACCATGATGCCGTCGCCAGGTCCGGCGATGAGCAGGCGCAGCACGGTCTGCACGCCCTTGCTGGCGCCGTCCGTGAGCATGATGTTGTCCGGATCGGTCTCGATGCCATCCCGTTCCCATATGTAGGCTGCCACCGCCTCGCGGATGAAGCGGACTCCCCGGCTCTCGCTGTAGGCGCCCAGTCCGTACCGGGTCCCTTCGAGGATGGCCTTGGCCGCGGCCACCGCATCCTCCGGGAAGACGTCGGCGGCGAGGTCCATGAGCTCCGGATACTCGCACAGAGCCAGGATCTGGCGGTTCCAGGTGAGGGGTTTCTGGCCCAGGGACTGGGGGTTTCCGATGTTGCAGAAGATGATCTCCCGCCCCTGCTGCTCGAGCTCTCCTGCCCTGGCAACGATGGGCCCTCGCACGGCATATTCGGTGGCAAGGACGGCTGGGCCGATTTCGTTCAAGTGGACGGTCATAGAGACTCCACCCTTCAGTTTATCGGGTACTTTGCCTGTGACCAGGATCATCCTATCCCAGGGTGGGGTTTCCTCCGCTTGGCAGGGCTGGCGGGGACGCTAGACTGGCGTTCCCGACACCTCTGACGCAACCGCTTGGCCCCACCCATGGAGACCTTCATGTTCGGATTCACGCTTCCCTCGGAACTCCTCGCCGCCAAGGAGCGGGCTCACACGTTCGCCGAGAAAATCATGCGGCCCGTCTCCCGCAAGTACGACGAGACCGGTGAGTGGGCTACCGATGTCTACCAGGCGGCCTTCGACTTCGGCTACCTGCAGGCCATGGTCCCCGAGGACTGCGGCGGCCCCGGGGCCTCCCAGCTGGAAGAGGTTGTGGTCTGCGAGGAGCTGGCCTGGGGCTGCGCCGGTCTCTACACCTCCATCATGGCCAACGGCCTGGCCATGACCCCCGTGCTCATCGCGGGGAGCCCCGAGCAGAAGAAGAAGTGGCTCGGCATGATCGCCGAAGAGCCCAAGTTCGCTGCATTCTCCCTCTCGGAGCCCAACGCCGGGTCCGACGCCGGTGGCATGACCTGCCGCGCCGAGAAGCGGGGCGACAAGTACATCATCAACGGCACCAAGTGCTACTGCACCAACGGGGGCTACGCCGACTGGTACACCCTGTTCTGCAGCACGGACCCCACCAAGGGCGCCCGCGGTGCCAGCTGCATCGTGGTACCCCGGGACACGCCAGGACTGGTGGTGGGCAAGGCCCTGGACAAGATGGGCCAGCGCGCCAGCAACCAGGTGGAGCTCTACTTCAACGACGCTGAAGTGCCCGTGGAGAACCTGCTGGCCAAAGAGGGCATGGGCTTCATCATCGCCATGAAGACGCTGGATCAGACCCGCGCTGCCGTGGCCGCCGGAGGTGTCGGCGTGGCCCGGGCCGCCTTCGAGGTTGCTCTGGACTACGCCAAGACCCGCATCCAGTTCGGCGCGCCGATCTTCGCCAACCAGGCCATCAGCTTCATGCTGGCGGACATGGCCAAGAAGATCGAGGCCAGCCGCCTGCTCACCTGGCAGGCCGCCTGGATGACCGACAACAACATCAAGAATTCCAAGCAGAGCGCCATCGCCAAAACCTTCGCCACGGACACGGCCATGGAAGTCACCACCGATGCCGTCCAGATCCTCGGCGGCAACGGCTACAGCCGCGACTACCTCGTCGAGAAGTTCATGCGCGACGCCAAGCTCCTCCAGATCTATGAAGGAACCAATCAGATCCAAAGGCTGGTGATCGCCAAGGAAATTCAGCAAGGCAACTGAAGACACCGTCATCAAGTTCTGCCTTCCGTTCTCTTCCTATGAGCCCCGACCTCGGTCGGGGCTCTTGTGTCCATACTTGACCCATGCCGACCGTTCCCCCGTCCCTGCGCCCGGCCCTGGGCTTGGCGCTCCTGCTCCTCGCCCTCCTCTTGGTGGCCTGGGCGGCTTGGCTGGACCCTGCCAACGGGTGGATGGTGGCCGCCACCGTGGCTCTGGGTGCCTGGCTGGGGTGGGCCATCCGCCAGTTGTGGATCTATCCCCGCCTCCTCTCCCGGGCCGAGGTCCACTGGGCCGCCGGTGCTCCGGCCTCGGAAGTGGCGGCCCTGTTGCAGGACGCTTCCCTGGCTCTGGGCGAGTTGGGCTATCGGATTCACCTCCTACGAAGCCTGGCCCACGGCGCTCTGGGCTATCGAGACCGGGCCTGGCTGGATCAGCTGCACGGGCAGCTGGCCCGCTTGCCCTGGTGGGTGCGGCCGCTCGCCTCCAGGGCCTTCCGCCGCATCGAAGGCCCGCCCACTCCTCGCCGCCTGGCCTGGGGCGAGCGGCTCCTACGCTTGGCGCCGACCATGGGGCGCCTCCACCACCTGCAGGGGATCCTCCTGCTGCGAACCTCTGATCCGGAGGCCAGCCAGCAGGCCTGGCAGCACTTCGAGGCGGCCCTGCCCCTCTCCTGGGATGACCCCCTCCTGCTGGAGGACCTCCTGCTGGCCGCCTTCCAGCAGGGGCACGCCCGGGTTGCCGAGCAGGCCCTGGGCATCCTCACCACCCGCCACGGGGACCCCCGCATTCCTTGGAATCGTGGGGCCGCCGGCATGCACCTCCTGCGCCTGGGCCGGGATGTGGAGGCCCTGGCGCTGGTCCAGGGCATCCCCCCGGACCGTCGGGACCAACCCTTGCCCTGGCTTGTGGAAGCGGCTGGTCGGCGGCGCCTGGGAGACCGCGAAGGGGCCTGGCGGACCATCGAAGCCGCCATTGAGCGCCTGCCTGAGTCCTTCCCTCTCTGGATGGAGCGCCACAGCATTGCCCTGGATCTCCCGAAGGAGGAAGAGGCGCACCGGAGCCTGCTCAAAGCCTGGGAGCTCATCCTGGGGGGGCCCGAGGGAGAGGGAGACCGCCTGGAGTGGCTCCTGAGACGGGCCGAGTTCGCCTTCTGGTGGGAGGATGACCCGGCCTTTGCCCTGGAGCTATTGACAGCGGTTCCCTCCGACCGACAAGGGGGCCACCACCCCCCTCTCGCCCTCCAGGCTCAGGTGGCCGACGGCCAGTACGAACCCGCCTATGCCGAAGTCACCGCCCTGCTGAAGGAGGCGCCCGAAGATACGGACCTGCTGCTACTGCAGGCGGACTGCCTGGCCGGAATGTCCGCCTGGGAAGCCCTGCGTCCCTTCCTGGAAAGCCTTCCGGAGCCTTGCCGGGACCGCCCATCCTTCTGGCACCTGCGGGGCCTGGCTCGTTCCCACCAGGGGGACCTGTTGCCCGCCCGCCTCGACCTGGAGCGGGCCGTCCGCATGGACCCCCGGGAGCCGCGCTTCCTGTTGGATGCGGGCCACGCCTGCGCCGAGCTGGGGGACTGGGATCGCGCAGAGGGCCACTGGCGCCAGGCCCTGCACTTGGAGCCGGAAAGCGAAGAGGCCCTCATCCACCTGGCCGAGGCCCGCAGGGAGCTGGAGGACCTGGACGGAGCCCGGCGCTACCTCCGGGAGTGCCTGCTCCACCACCCGGACAGCGGGGAAGCCCAGACCCTCCTGGCGGCCCTGGAGGCGAACTGAGGCAGGCCCCGTGCGGGGTAGCACAGTCAGGGGAGCTGGCCCCCCTTGATGAGGGCGAGCTTGGCATCGAAGCGGGCCTGATTCTCGGGCATCGCATACTTGCGAGCCTTCTCCAGGGACTTGATGGCGTCCTTCTGGCGCCCCTGGGCCAGGTGGACCCGGGCCTGGATCAGGTGGAAGTCCGGCTCCTGGGGCAGCAGGCGGATGGCACTGCGGATCCGCTTCTCGCCCTCTTCCAGGTTGCCTTCCTGCAGGGCCTCCTCGGCCAGGAAGGCGTTGAAGAAGGGGTCCTGCTTCCGAACCTCCAGACCCCGATCCCGGTAGACCTGGGCCTCCTTCTCTCGGCCCTGCGCCTTCAGGAGGGTCTCCAGGTTGCCGCAGGGGGCGCCATCCCGGGGATCGGCTTCCATGGCCCGCAGGAAGGAGGCCTCCGCTTCGGCTTCC
>SESE01001360.1_pt1 | contig 10038 bp, 4 predicted proteins | sample 3171371 | NCBI WGS metagenome assembly SESE01 (sample SAMN06051881, study PRJNA518727) | freshwater metagenome | biome: subpolar coniferous forest; feature: holomictic lake; material: water; isolation source: holomictic Lake 442, 13 m depth | place: Canada: near Kenora, Ontario | collected...
CGCCCCAACCTGACTTACGGCCGTCTTCATGACCACGTCCGGCACATTGCGTCCCAACTGAACGGCCTGGGGGTGCGCAGGAACCAGCGGGTGGCCATTGTTCTGCCCAACGGGCCTGAGATGGCAACGGCATGCCTGGCAACGGCTGCGTGCGCCACCTGCGCCCCGCTGAATCCCGACTACAAGGCCGGTGAGTTCGAGTTCTACATGTCCGACCTCAAGGCCGGGTTGCTTCTCACGCAATCGAGCTTGAATTCACCTGCCGCAAGCGTGGCGCGGGCAATGGGAATTCAGGTGGTGGAACTCGACACGTCACCTTCGCTCGCGGCCGGCCTGTTCAGCCTGAAGGGCGTTACCGCTACAGGAGAGACGGATGAACCCGACTGGGCACACCACGGCGACGTCGCTTTGGTCCTCCACACATCCGGCACAACATCCCGCCCAAAGATCGTCCCCCTGACCCAGTGCAATATACGCGCTTCCGCAAACAACATCGCATCATCCCTGTCGCTGGGCCCTGACGACATCGGCCTCAACATCATGCCTCAATTTCACATAGGCGGCCTTGTGGACCTGCTCGCAGCCCCGCTGTCGGCAGGCGGGAGCGTTGTCTGTGCGACACGGTTCACTGTCCCTGACTTCACCGGTTACCTCAATGAGTTCAAGCCCACATGGTGTCAGGCCGTGCCGACCATGATCCTTGAAATTGTGAACCACATCAAAACCGGCCCGGGCCGCCTCCCAGTGGATCTAAAACTCAGATTCATGCGCGCGGCCGCGGCCGCAATGCCACAACAACTTGCGGCGGACTTCGAAAGGCTTTTCAAAATCCCCGTGATCGAAATCTACGGAATGACAGAGACCACTGGCCTGATCACCGGCAACCCGCTGCCGCCAGGCAGGCGCGTTCACGGCTCGGCGGGTCTTCCGGCAGGGCCTGACGTCGGAATCATGGATGAGGCCGGCAACCTGCTTCCCGCCGGTCAGTCCGGAGAGGTTGTTGTCCGTGGCGAGACTGTCATGGCTGGCTACGAGGACATCGGCGGCACAAACACCGGCACCTTCCACGGGCAATGGCTCCGCACCGGCGACTTCGGGTATCAAGACCGGGACAACTACCTGTTCCTGACAGGGCGAATCAAGGAGATGATCAACAGGGGCGGCGAGAAGATATCGCCTGGCGAAGTGGACGATGTCCTCGCATCTCACCCGGCCGTCGAACAGGCCGCCGCCTTCCCTGTGCCTCACAAATCGCTGGGTGAGGACGTGGCGGCTGCTGTCGTCCTCAAGAAGGGTAAGTCGCTTGAAAAGCAGGAGCTCATAGCCTTCTCAGCAGAACGCCTCGCCTATTTCAAGGTCCCGCGAACCATCTTTTTCGTGGACAGCATCCCGAGAACCCCAAACGGCAAAGTCAAACGCAATCTCCTGGCCGAGACGCTTCACCCGGAAGAGGCCGATGCCGTGACTCGCCGGGCCGGATTCGTCGTGCCAACCACGCCGGTGGCAACAGCCATTGCTGGAATGTGGGCCGCCGTCCTCAGCATCAGCGATGTCGGCATGGACGACAATTTCTTCGACCTCGGCGGCGACTCGCTCAAAGCCGCAACCCTTGTTAATGAAATCCAGAAGAAATGGGGTGAGACAGTATTCGTCGCGGCACTGTTCGACGCACCGACCGTCAGGAACTTCGAAACCTTCGTCGTCCGCAACCACCCACAACTGGCGGCACAGATAACGGGACAACTACTCACGCCAGCCGAAGCTGCGCCACGTGGTCGGATCGATTCGGCCACCATAAGGAAGTTTGCCAAATCAATAGGCAGCACGTCAGCCGGCCTCAATCCGCCGGAATGCAGGAATCCGCAGGCTGTCTTCATTCTCTCCCCACCGCGATCTGGATCGACCTTGCTTCGTGCCATGCTGGCCGGGAACAATCGCCTGTTCGCACCACCCGAGCTGTACCTGCTGCCGTTCGACAACCTTGTGGACCGCAAGGCTTGGTTCTCCGGCTCCCAGAAATTCCAGATGGAGGGCGCGATACGCTGCCTGATGCAGCTCAAGGACATTGATGCGACCCAGGCGCAGGCGTTGATGTCGGACCTCGAGACGAAGACGACACCGACGCTGGAGCTCTACCGCATGATCCAGGACCTGGCAGGCGACCGGATCCTTGTGGATAAGACCCCCTACTACGCCGCCCAGGCTGCAACCCTGCAGCGTATGGAGACATGCTTCAGGGACGCGCTCTACGTACACCTGGTACGACACCCGTACGGCATGATCCGGTCGTTCGAGGAAATGAAGATGGAACAACTCTGGTATCCACGCCTCGTCGGTGAGACCACAGCCCGCAGTATCCCCTGCCCGTTCAGTTCATCAGAGCTGGGCGAGCTGATCTGGGTGGTCATCAACAGGAACATCCTGAATTTTCTGAAGAGCGTCCCGGAGCACCGCCAGTACCGCGTCAGGTTCGAAGACATTGTCGGATCGCCGCGCGAATCGACCGAGGCGCTGTGCAGGTTCCTCAGGGTGGACTTTGACCCGCAGATGCTGAAGCCCCAGGATGACAAGCACAAACGCATGACCGACGGAATACACGCCGTGTCACGCATGATCGGCGATGCAAAATTCCACAAGCACAAGGATATTTCAGCGGGCGCGGCCGACCTCTGGAAAAAGCAATACACCGTGGACTTCCTCGGTGACGAGGCCTGGACTCTTGCCCACATGCTCGGCTATGCCGAGACTGTCGCGAAGGAGCGAGGCCGGCAGGAATTCGAGATATGACAACCATCAGCGAATTCATGGCCGGGCTTGCCGCGGCGGACGTGAAGCTGTGGCTTGACGGCGAACGTATCCGGTGCAACGCCCCCAACGAGGTGATGACTCCGGCCTTGAGGGCGGAGTTGACTGCTCGCAAGGCCGAGATCATTCAGTTTCTCCTCACGGCAGCCAGCCGGAACACCGCCGGGATGAAGCCTGTACCATGCGTGAGCCGTGACGCCCCGCTCGAGCTGTCATACGGGCAGAAGCGTCTACTGGCGCTGGCACAGTTCCGTCAGGATTCCAGCGCCTACCACATATCATCGGCATTCCGTCTCAAGGGCCCCATCCAGCTGGATGCCGTTGAAAAGAGCCTGACCGCAATCCTTCGGCGCCACGAGATCCTGAGAACCACCTTCCCAGCATCCGATGGCTCGCCCAGGCAGGTGATAGCCCCCCCGTACGATGTGAGTCTCCCCATCGTTGACCTCGGAACTTTGCCGGCGGAGATGCGGGAAGCCAAGGCGATGGACATGCTCCGCGCAGAAATGCAGCAGCCCTTCAATGTCGCATCCGGGCCCCTGTGGCGGACTCGACTCATCAAGCTCGGTGAAGATGATCACATCCTGGCGTTTACCATGCACCATCTCGTTTTCGACGGCTTGTCGAAGAACGTCCTGAATAGCGAGCTGGCTGCCTTCTACAACGCTTTCCTGGCCGGACACTCCCCGGAGCTCGAGCCGCTGCCCGTGCAGTACGCCGACTTCGCTCACTGGAACACCTCATGGCTCGACAGCGAGGACGCCAGGAGGCAGACCGACTACTGGCAGAAACAGCTCGGAGGCCAGGTTTCCGAACTGATGATTCCAGCCTCACGCGCAAGGCCTGCTGTCCAGACATTCCGAAGCGACCACCGATCCTTCCACGTGCCGCCTGAACTGCTGGCGGCTCTCGGCGAATCGACACGCCACGAAGGCGTGAGCCTTTTCATATCCCTGCTCGCGGCGTTCAAGCTCATGCTGCACTGCCACACGGAACAGGAAGACCTGGTGATATGCTCGCCGGTGGCCTGCCGCAACCGGTCAGAGCTCGAGCAGATGATAGGCTATTTCAACAACGTCGTCGTAATGCGCACCGACCTGTCCGGAAACCCCACTGTTTCAGAATTCGTCGGACGTGTGCGCGAGGCTGCCCTGGGCGCCTACGGCAACCAGGACGTGCCCATCCAGAAACTGGCGGAGCTGCCGGGCCTTGCCCGTACACCTCTGACTCGTGCGATGTTTTCATTCAGGAACACACCTGAAAGGGCACTGGATCTGGATGGAATAGCTGCGAGCCCCGTGGATATACGAAAACTGAGCGCGGATTTCGACATGGCCATGTACACCGAACTGCGGGAAGGCAACCTCGGTGGAACGCTGGAGTTCAATACCGACATTATCGACACCGATACCGCACGTCGCCTCTCCAGGGATTATCTCACAGTGCTGGAGTTTCTGGTCACACATCCCGACAGGCACATTTCGGAGGCCCCGCGCCTTGGCACAACGCCAGACGAAGTTGAAGCCCTGCTCGCCCGCCACCCGCAGGTGGCCGAGGTAGCCGTCGTCATTCACAAGAACCGGCCCGGATTCAGCAAACTGGCGGCCTATGTTGTGCCCGACCAGTTCAACATCCCGAGCATGGAAGGCCTGCGCGGGTACCTTGCCCAACGGCTGCCGGACTACCTGATCCCTTACGCTTTCGTCCCGGTCGACGGCCTGCCCCGCACAGGCAATGGCCAGGTCGATCGTGACTCGCTCCCGGCGCCGGCCTCGCTCAGCAGGCCGCCGGAACGCGAATACGTGGCGCCGAGCACACCGCTCGAACAGCAACTGGCGGAGATATGGGCCCGTGTCCTGTGGCTGGACCAGAAAGTCGGTATCAGGGACAACTTCTTTGACCTGGGCGGGCACTCGCTGCTATCGGTGCAGCTTGTGACAGAAATGGAGGGCCTTCTCAAGAGGAAGCTGCCGGCAGCCGTTCTGTCAGGGCTCAGCACCATCGAGGAACTGACGCGTCAACTCGACCTGGAGGACAAGAGGCCTGACACGTCACATGCGTCAGTGTCGCCGGCAGGCAGCCGGGACTCCGGCCTCCCGGCTGTCCCAGCCACCTGGACACTCTCACCGGAAATCTACCACGGCCTTCTTGCCCACACCGCAGCGTGGCAGGGCAAGCGCATCAGGCCCACTTCGCTGGTAATGGGACTCAACACCACCGGAACAAAGCAGAAACTCTTCTGGTGCTGCCAGGGCTTCCGCGAACTCACCCAGCTGGCAAAGTACATGGGTGCCGACCAGCCGGTCTACGGCATGCGTTCCATTCACAAGGTCCTCGAAAACAAACAGAGAACCCAGCCCGTAGTCAACGCCCTGGCAGCCCAGTATGTGAGCGAGATTCTGGAGGTCCAGCCGGACGGACCTTTCCTGCTCGGGGGGAATTGCCAGTCCGCGCAGATAGCTTTCCAGGTAGCCAGGCAGCTGATGGACCGCGGTCATTACATAACCCTGCTCTGCCTGCAGGAACAGTTCATACCACAGCACTATCCGGGCAGGGTCGCACTGTTCTACGGCGATGACAGCACGCGTAACCCGTTCCACTACTTCAACCAGCCCGAGACAACCTGGAAGAAGTTCTACACCGGGAAATTCTCCTCAAACGCAATAGCCGGCCGCCACAGTGAATTCTTCCGGGAACCGAACATCCAGGTTCTCACGGCCAAGCTGCGGGCGGAGATCGACCGCGCCCAGAGTGAACCGCCCATCGAAATCAAGTGGCACGGGAACAACCGCGGCCCTGGGCTGCCGGCCCAGGCCTACCGCGCCGGTATCAGGACCATTGCTTCCGTTTGCACGACACCGGGCGACCGGCTGGTCATCCCCGTCGAGATCAGAAACATGAGCCCGGTAACGTGGCCGGGGGGCGAGGCGGGAGTCACGCTGGGACAACGCTGGCGATGGAAGCATGTTGTAATATCGGTTGACCCTGGAATTCCCCTGCCGGCGGATCTTGAGCCCGGGGGTGTCGTAACGCTTGATCTGCAGCTGGCTTCGCCGTTAGAATCCCGGCGTTACAGTCTTGAGCTTGACATGGTGGAAGGCGGAGATACGTGGTTCAAGGACAAAGGTTCATCCACACACCTCGTCAGGGTACGGGTACACTGGCTCTTCAAGGTGTTGCGGTTGTTCGGCAGGATAAGGAAGTCGGAATAGTGTGCCGGGCTTGAATCATCATGAGTAATGCGCGGAGGACAGCCATGACAACTATCACATCGACGCAGAATCCGTTCTACGGGCAGTTCTCGGCCAGGGTTGGCGAACTTGGCGGCATGTTCAACGCCCATCTTCACCTTGATCGGGCCGGAACGCTCGCTAAACGGTACTGGGAATACGCCGGGCTGGACGTTCTCAAGACTTCCTACCTTCCTCTGATCGCCAAGCACGGCCTCATCGTCAAGCTGCACCAGGGCCCAGCCTACGAGACAGGTGACCTGGAGGCCCGCACAAACAGCTTCCTGGACACAATGGTGGCGGTCAACACGGTCCGGGCCGACACCTTTGTGGATGTCACGCCTGACAACGTGGGTATGTCGGCCCTCCACGCTATGCTGAAAACCAAGCGGACCCGCGCACACGAGATAGACCTGCGGATAGGCGCATACTCACCGTTCGGCTACTCGGACGCCGACCCAGGCCGCTGGAAGCTCCTCGTGGAAGGCGCACGCATCGCAGACTTCATTGGCTCCCTTCCCGAAGCCGACGATACTGATGATTACCCGGAGAAGATCGGCATAGATGAACATTTCAAGCGGATGCTCCTGCTGTGCCAGGAACTGAACAAGAAGATCCACCTGCACGTCGACCAGAGAAATGAACCCACGGAAGACGGCACAGAACGACTCATCAGGGCCGTGCGCAAGTACGGCGCGCCACGCTCTCCTTCCGGCGAGCCAATGGTTTGGGCTGTGCATGTCATCTCGCCGTCGAAGTACGATGAGCCGAGATTCAGGCGGTTGGTGGACGGCCTTCTGGAATGCAACATAGGGGTAATCAGCTGCCCCTCGGCCGCAATAGGCATGCGCCAGCTCTGGCCGCTTGCGTCCCACACCTGCAACAGCTTCCCGCGGCTGCTTGAAATGCTCGCAGCCGGCGTCCACGTGCGGATCGGTTGTGACAATATGGCCGACATCTGCTCGCCCAGCACCACCGCCAACCTGGTGGATGAGGTTTTCATCCTGACGGCAGCGCTTCGCTTCTATGACGTGGACATCCTGGCAGCCATCGCCGCAGGGAGGAAGCTGGATGACAACGCCAGGAACACAATCAAGGAACATCTGCTACAGAACGACGCAGAAATCGGGCGGGTGCTCAAGCGTGTCCATGCCCGGATAGCTGCGGACGCCGGAAGAGGCTGATACCGGCTAACCGCCACCCCGAAGCGCCCGGCGGGTTCGACGATGGAAGCGAAACCTGTTCAAGCACCAGGTCTCGAACAACTCCCTGACCTGGCAGGCGAACAGCTCCCGCCCGGTAGGCGGCCTGGCCCTTGTGCCGAATTCCATCCCGTACCCGAAATAGGCCAGGATGTCACCGGCTAGCCCCTCGAAGATCTCGATCTCCCGCCGGCTCAACTCCTTCTTCCAGCTGTTCACCCTGGCCGGATCGGGCCGCGCACCGATCAGGCTGTGCTGCGCGGCTGAGTACTCCGGAACCTTGAACCCCCTGGCTTCCACCATGCACGGCTGATACTCGACGCTAATGTGACGGCAGACCGCACGGAGAGTGTCCTCGGGGGCAGTCACCAGACTCTCGTAGCTGATCCTGATGCATTTCGACTTCAAGGCACATTCGACCGCCAGACCGTGGCCAATGCTCTCAACCCAGTCACGCGCAGCCCCGACGATCGTGTTGGGCCCCCAGTCAAGAGGCATGATCGAAGCCGCAACGGCACGCCCGTCCCTCACCATGTGGATCATCACAGCTTCCGGAAACAGATCCAGCAGTGTCGTTGCGTACTTGATATTCTCCGGCGTGTGGTCAATCCATATGCCACAGTCGGCCTTCCCGACCTTCTCGCCGTATCTGCCCACAGCCCACTCCAGCAACCGGGGGTATGACGAACCGATAGACTCCCGGGGAATAGCCGCCGCTTCCAGCGCCAGCGACCAGATCCTGAACCGCCTGTGCGCAATGAGCATGTCAAGCACGCGCACCGAATCGATGGCACCGGGTCCGCGTTCAAGGGAACGTAGAATGTCTATCTTGAACTGCGATTCAGGTACTGTGATGCAGTCCCGGCCCATCCCGAGCATAGCACCAAGGAGGGTCGTACCGCTCCGGCTGGCGCCGCCTATGAATACCGGCCTCATGATGTGTACCTCCTCAATTATGGCTGATCGACCTTATCCGAAGCCAGACGCCGCCGCAACGGCGAAAGTGCATTTTCAGGGAGTCGCGACACGGCGAAAGTGCTTTACACCCCACTGCCGTTCCAGCACATTGGAATGGACAATGAATATCCTCTACATAGCCAACGAGATTGACGTTCCCGGCTCTAATGGCGGCTCGGTCCACGTATACGAAGTTGCAACCGGTCTCGCAATGCGGGGCCACCGGGTGCTGCTTGTGTGCAGGCGCGACGACAAGCAGCCGGTCTTCGGGGAAATGGACGGCGTCTCGGTATTGAGGATAGCAAAGTGGCGGGTCTGCTTGCCTTTTTCCGCACTGCCTATGATATGTCACCGGAAAGCGCTCAAGGCATTCGGCCCGGTCGATATCGTCGTCGAACGCAACAATGTCCTGGGCGGACTCGGTAAGGCGCTTGCGCTGTGGTGGGGAACGCCGTACCTGCTCGAGGTCAATACCGCAATATATGACGAACTGATCGCACACCGTAAGATCCGCAACCCCATCACAAAGGCCCTGATCTTCCTGGTGAGGCGCATCCACTTCGGGATAGCCGACCATATCATCGGGACACACGCGGGTCTTGTTCCAGAGTCGGCCCGGTCAAGGTTCAGCCAGACTATATGGGGCGGAAACACCTCGCGATTTGCCCCGGAACTACGCCAATCACCACAGGCCGCCCAGCTCCGGAGGAAACTCGGGCTTGAGGGACACTTCGTCGTGCTCCTGGCGACAAGCGACACCAGGTCGAAGGGCAACGAGTCCCTCGTGCATGTGGTCGAACGCGTCGCGAGAGCCGACAACGGCGTCCGGTTCCTGCTTGTCGGCCTTGATGCCTCCTCGGCATCGGTCCGGCTGCTCGAACAGGCCGGCCTCGAAGGAAGTTGCGTCGTAGCCGGCCGGGTGCCCTACAGCGAGGTGGCTGAATACATGGCGCTCGGCGACATCGGCCTAGCCCTCTACTCCCGGAAGATCCACCCGCCGTTTGCCAAGTACGGATTCTACATCACACCGATCAGGATCATGGAGTGCCAAGCATTAGGCCTGCCAGTGGTGGCCCCGCGAATCGGGAATATGACCATGATTGTACAGGACGGAAGGACCGCCATCCTGGTTGAGGAGGACAACTTCGACCAGTACGCCGAGGCTATCCTGCGCCTGAGGGAGACCGGGCTGCGTTCCAGCATGGGTCTCGCCGCGGCGCGTCACGCACGCGAGGAGCTCACGTGGGACAAGCATCTCGACCAGCTGTGCCAGCTGCTCAATCGGCTGGCCGCAACAACGGGGCGTCATTCAACGACCACACGGTAGAAACGTTCCGTTACAGCCTGCAGCAACGGCAAGGAGATACGCCCCCGCAACGCGACGCCGGGTGTCACAACACCCGATGATACCGCGGCCGCGAGAGCCACACGAATATGCGCATACTCAGATCATTCTTCCGCGCGTATCAGCCGGCCCCAGATGAGTCGATTCTTTCGGATATTCCCCAACTCCTCGCGTGGGCGACTCGCTCAGGTAGGTGTTCCAGCCCTCCTCACACCCCATGCTCGGGAGCCATCATCCGGACTTGATTTCGTCCAAGCCAGACACCAACATGTCTGCGCGTCTCAAGAAAGCGAGGCAACGAGTGTCTGAACCAGAAGAAATACAGGTACCGGTACAATTCATCAGGGACGATGAATTCGAGGCAAAGGACTGGCCCGAGTACGACGTTCCTATCTCCCCTGAATGCTCGGAGGAAGACTTCCAGAAGGAGTTCTGTGACGTCATAAATGAGCTTGAGAATGTGCTGCTCATCGAGGGCTGGAAGCGCGGACTCATGAGG
>SESE01001362.1_pt1 | contig 10031 bp, 7 predicted proteins | sample 3171371 | NCBI WGS metagenome assembly SESE01 (sample SAMN06051881, study PRJNA518727) | freshwater metagenome | biome: subpolar coniferous forest; feature: holomictic lake; material: water; isolation source: holomictic Lake 442, 13 m depth | place: Canada: near Kenora, Ontario | collected...
TTTCTTTTGTAGTTCAAAATCTGGAGTTTTTCCGTGTTTATTTCTTCTGCTTTTGCCCAGACCGTATCGGGCGCTGACGTGCAGTCTTCGCTGCTGGGCATGTTGCCTTTGGTCTTGATGTTTGTGGTGCTTTATTTTGTGATGATTCGTCCGCAAATGAAAAAAGCCAAGGATCACAAAGCCATGGTGGATGGGCTCACTAAAGGCGATGAGGTGGCTACTACCGGTGGTGTTTTGGGCAAGGTCACCAAGCTGGGAGACATCTTTATTGGCCTGGAAGTTGCTAGCGGGGTTGATGTTTGGCTTCAGCGCAGTGCAGTGGTACAGGTGTTGCCCAAAGGCAGTATCAAATAATTCAAGTCTAAACCATGAATCGTTATCCAGCCTGGAAGTATGTCGTCATAGTGATGGCGTTGGTGGCAGGTTTTTTGTACGCCCTGCCCAATTTTTTTGGCGAGTCGCCTGCGGTGCAGGTGTCGTCTGCCAAGGCCTCTGTCAAAGTTGATGCAAGCACCTTAGCGCAGGTACAAGAGGCACTCAAATCCGCAGGCATTGTGGCTGATCTTGTAGCACTCGATGGCACGTCCATCAAGGCGCGTTTTGACAGCACCGAGACCCAGATTAAAGCCAAAGATGCCATCCAGAAGGCCATGGTGGGTGACTTTGCCAACACAGGCTATGTGGTCGCGCTCAATTTGCTGTCCCGATCACCTGCCTGGCTGACGGCCTTGCGGGCAGCCCCCATGTACTTGGGGCTGGATTTGCGTGGCGGCGTTCACTTCAAGCTTCAGGTCGATATGCAGGCGGCACTGAGCAAACGTGCAGAGTCGCTCTCGGGTGATGTACGCACCAGTCTGCGTGAAAAAAACATCCGCCACAGCGGCATTGCCCGCAATGGTCAGTCCATCGAGGTGCGGTTTCGGGATGCTGCCACCCTGACTGCGGCCAAAGCCGTGTTTTTTGATCAGTTTGCTGACTTGCAAACGGTAGAAACGCCCGACGGTACCGACATCAAGCTGACGGCATCCATCAAGCCAGACGCTGCGCGGCGCATTCAGGATCAGGCACTCAAACAAAACATCACCACCTTGCACAATCGCATCAACGAACTGGGGGTGGCCGAGCCGGTCATTCAGCAACAGGGCGCTGACAGGATTGTGGTGCAATTGCCCGGGGTACAAGACACCGCCAAGGCCAAGGACATTTTGGGGCGCACAGCCACGCTTGAAGTTCGTATGGTCGATGAAAGCAGTGAAGCCCGTGGTGCAGAGTTTGGCAATGGCATGGTGCCGTTTGGTTCCGAGCGTTATCTGGAGCGTGGTGGTCAGCAGGTGATTGTCAAAAAACAGGTCATCCTGACGGGTGAGAATTTGACCGATGCACAGCCCGGCTTTGACAGCCAGACGCAAGAACCCACCGTCAATCTCAATCTTGATGCCAAGGGCACACGCATCTTTCGTGATGTGACACGCGAGAACGTGGGCAAGCGCATGGCCATTTTGTTGTTTGAAAAAGGCAAGGGTGAGGTGGTCACCGCGCCCGTGATTCGTACAGAAATTGGTGGTGGCCGTGTGCAAATTTCAGGCCGTATGACCACCATGGAGGCCAATGACACGGCTTTGTTGCTCAGGGCCGGGTCTCTGGCGGCCCCCATGGAAATCATCGAGGAGACGACCATTGGCCCCAGTCTGGGTGCCGAAAACATTGCCAAAGGCTTTCACAGTGTGGCTTGGGGGTTTTGTGCCGTGGCCTTGTTCATGTGCGCTTATTACATGTTGTTTGGCATGTTTTCCAGCATTGCCCTGGCGTTTAATTTATTGCTGCTTGTGGCTTTGCTTTCCATGTTGCAGGCCACTTTGACATTGCCCGGTATGGCGGCGATGGCTTTGGTGCTGGGCATGGCAATTGATTCCAACGTACTCATCAACGAACGTGTGCGCGAAGAGTTGCGCAATGGCGCGTCAGCTCAGACCGCCATACACACGGGTTATGACCGTGCCTGGGCAACCATTCTGGACTCCAACATCACCACACTGATCGCAGGGTTGGCGCTGCTTGCGTTTGGATCTGGCCCGGTGCGGGGTTTTGCAGTGGTGCATTGCCTTGGCATTTTGACCAGCATGTTCTCGGGGGTATTTTTCTCGCGTGGGTTGGTTAACTTTTGGTATGGCAGGCAAAATCGGCTCAAAACCGTTTCCATCGGAACCGTCTGGCGGCCTGAGACTTCCACGACAGTCAAAACCAACTAAGCAACGACAAGGAATAACACATGGAATTTTTCAGAATCAGGCGCGATATCCCGTTCATGCGGCATGCGCTGGTTTTCAATCTCATCTCGCTGCTAACCTTTTTGGCTGCGGTGTTCTTTTTGTTTTCACGAGGGTTGCATCTGTCGGTTGAATTCACCGGCGGCACCCTGATGGAAGTCACTTATTCACAACCCGCTGATCTGGGCTTGGTGCGCAGTGCCGTGGCCAAGCTGGGGCTGGTCGATGTACAGGTGCAAAATTTTGGTACCGCCCGTGATGTGATGATTCGCCTGCCTGTGCAAAAAGGCGTTAGCTCGGCCCAGCAAAGCAGCCAGGTCATGGCCGCGCTGCAAGCGGTGGATGCCAGCGCGGTGATGCGGCGCACCGAATTTGTTGGCCCACAGGTGGGCGATGAACTGGCCGCTGACGGGCTCAAGGCACTGGCCTTTGTGGTGGTTGGCATCATGGTTTATCTTGCGGTCCGCTTTGAGTGGAAGTTTGCCGTGGCGGCTATTGTTGCCAACTTGCATGACGTGATCATCATCCTGGGTTTTTTTGCTTTTTTTGGTTGGGAGTTTTCTCTGCCGGTGCTGGCAGCGGTGCTGGCGGTGTTGGGATATTCAGTCAATGAATCTGTGGTTATTTTTGACCGTATCCGTGAAAACTTTCGTCGTTATCGCAAAATGACGACCGTGGAAATCATCAACAACGCCATCACCTCAACCATCAGCCGCACCATCATCACACACGGATCCACCCAGATGATGGTGCTGTCCATGTTGTTGTTTGGGGGGGCCACACTGCACTACTTTGCCATGGCACTGACCATCGGCATCTTGTTTGGCATTTACTCGTCCGTATTTGTCGCCGCAGCCATTGCCATGTGGCTGGGCATTGCGCGAGAAGACCTGGTCAAGGGCGTGGTTGCCAAACATGACCCCAATGACCCCAATGCGGGTGCGACTGTTTAATTCAATTTCAACATGTCTGAGGCAATTTCTCCCGCACGCGGTGCCCAACTTGCCGATCGCATCCGTCAAAGACTTGTCACCGAGGCCTCTAAAGCCATGGAATCTCTGTTGGGTGTTGTGCAGGAACGTCTCACAGCCCTGATGGACGAAGCCGCTCCCTCACGTGAAATGCAGATTCGCAGGGATGCGTGGACAGTTTATCAGCGTCATAAAACACTTTGGCGCGATGGAACGCTGCGGGCATGGCAGGCAGCACTTAAGTTGGCTGCGACACGCCCAGCATCCTCACGATTGTCGTTGGACGGTGCCTTTGAATTGGTGGGTACCGAGGTGGTAGAAAACCGGATTGTCGCCTCGCGTCTGGCGCTGGGGCTGATGGAAAAGGCCGCTGGCGAGGTCAACGATCTGCGCAAACGGATCAAATCGCTCAACAACAATCAAGAACTGAGTACACAAGACATTGTGCATCCCGAAACGCTGACCTTGCCGGTGGTTGAGCAGTGGAGTGCATCTGGTTTGTCACGCGAATCGTGGCAACTGGTGAACGATACGGTTCAACAGCACCTGAACCACCATCTGAAGCAAGTTTACGCAAAATGCAACGAAGAATTGATCGAGCAAGGCGTTCTACCCGTCATTGAATTTAATGCCAGGGCTCATTCAGCATCGAGCGTCTCTGACCCATCCCGAGACGGGACCAGTCCTGAATCGATGCACGCTCGCCCACCACAGGGCAACTCGGGCAGTCGTACTCCAACACCAACTGCATCACGTCACTCTGTGGATTCAGCCTTACAAGCGCAGTCTGCGGCTGGATACCCGGGTGTTGGCTCCAGTACAGGAGGGCATGCCAGTTCAAGCGCTGGCAGATATGCCAGTACTGCGACCACTGGCAATTTTGGCGGTGGCACGTCACATCCGGTTCGCTCGCGTGGTGGTGCTGTCCATGGGATCATGGAAAGGGTGACGCAACTGCTGACGGGTGTCAAACATCAAAACCAATTTGCAAACACGCAATACCAAGCCAGATCAGAGACCCTGTTGGTGGCACTGGAGCAGCAACCCAGACTCGATGATGAGTACTACGACCAGCCTCAGTCAGGCATCGTTGTCGGGCCGGTTGTGATTGAGCGGGTTGCCACTGAATTGCGGCAACAGACGGCTGAACTCAAAGACCAGGCTCAAAACGACAATGAAAAGGCCATCATTGAGTTGGTCGCCCTGATGTTTCAGGCCATTTTGCAAGAAGACCGCATTCCCACCGGCATCAGGGTTTGGTTTGCACGCCTGCAAATGCCCGTGCTGCGGGTGGCTTTGGCCGAGCCTGATTTCTTCTACAAGCTCGACCACCCGGCACGCCAGTTGATTGACCACATGGGCTCATGCGTGATGGGTTTTGATGCCAGTGGCATCGACAGTGCTGCCCTTGAAGTCGAAATCAAACGTGTGGTTCAGGTCATCGAGCAATACCCTGAAACCGGTGATCTTGTCTATCGGCGGGTCTATGAAGAGTTTCTTGAGTTTTTAAAGAAGCATCTGACGCAAAAACCCAAAACCCAAAAGGTCATGGGGGTGGCGCAGCAGTTGGAACAGAAAGAAACCCTCACCATCCAGTTCACCATCGAGTTGCGCAATCTGCTCAAAGACATGCCGGTGCGTGACGAGATACGCGAATACCTGTTCAAGGTTTGGGCTGAGGTGCTGGCCGTGGCGGCTGTTCGCCATGGCCCTCAGCATGAAGAAACCATGTTGCTCAAAAAATCGGCCAGCGACCTCATTTGGGCCGCCAGTGCAAAGCCCAACCGAGCTGACCGTGCCCGCGTTATTTCAGATTTGCCCGGATTGCTACAGTGCCTGCGCCTGGGGATGGATTTGTTGGGACTGGGACGTGCCTCTCAGGAGGCACATATCAAGACCATCAGCGATATCCTGGCCGATGCCTTCATGTCCAAAACACAATCCATTGGCGTTGAACAGATACAGGCTTTGGCAGAGCGTCTGGCTAACCTTGAAGACTACCTCAGTGATGATGGCACCGAAGAATTGTCGCTTGACGCGAGCAGCATCGAAGAGTTGCTGGGGGTCGATGCGTCTGAACTTGATGTGATTTCAAGCGGTGGCGGCAAGGCAAGTGCCGTCATGCTCGAGTGGGCAAACAACCTTGATCTGGGTTCATGGTTTACCCTGGATCACAATGGTCGCATTGCCCAGGTACAGTACGTCTGGCGCAGCCCCATGGGTCACTTGCATCTCTTTGCATCCAACGTGGGACAAAGTTACCTGATTCAGTCTGTCCGACTGGCGGCCTACTTGCAGGCGGCTTTGATGGAGCCGCAAGAAGAAGAATCGCTGACAGTTCGTGCCACCCGCAATGCCTTGGGCAAGATCGAGGCCAACCCAGAGCGTTTGCTGGTCTAACGGTCATGGACGCTACACCAAATAATGAACCAGGGAGCGAGGGCATCTTGCCCTCAAAATATGAGGGCGGGACGCCCTCGCTCCCAGGAGTGTTGATATGATGATTGAGTTTGTTCACATAACGCTCATGGACACCACCGCGAATGATGAAACAACTCTGGGAGCGAGGCCATCTTGCCCAGAGTACATGAACACTGGCTTGTAAGTGCCTAAGCAAAAGTTATCCAACATAAAACATGACAAATGCCCTTGATCTGGTTAATAAATGGCACAAGATTACTTTTGCTTAGGCACTTATCATCGCGCCACTGGATTGGATATCAACAGAAAACAGGAGTTACCCCTATGGAAATGATGCAGCAAAAACCTCCGGCAACAAGCAAACCCGGTGTCAATCGGGCTCAATCTCACAGTGCGGAGGATCAATATTTGACCTTGAAATTAGGTAACGAGGAGTACGCCATCGACATTTTGTGTGTTCAGGAAATTCGTTCCTACGAAGAGCCTACCCGCATGGTCAACGCCCCTTTGTTTGTCAAGGGGGTGATCAATTTGCGTGGTGTGATTGTCCCCATCGTCGATGTGCGGCTCAAACTGGAATTGGCCAACGCAGATTACAACGAGTTCACGGTAGTCATTATCCTGAACTTAAATGGCACCGTGATTGGTGCCGTGGTGGACTCCGTGTCGGATGTGGTGACACTGAGTGCCGAGTCCATCAAGCCAGCGCCTCAGTTTGAATCTGGCATTGACAGCCGTTTTGTGACCGGCTTGGTCAATATTGGCGAACGCATGCTCATTGTCATGGATGTTGTAACCTTGCTCAGCAGCGCTGAACTTGGCATGTTGGCGCGATGACCCTCAAAATCTGTGTCGCCCAGCTTAATCTGGTGGTGGGTGATCTGGCTGGCAATTCTCAAAAAATCATTGCAGCCGCGCAACTGGCCTATCAGGATGGCGCCCACCTGGTGCTTACCCCTGAATTGTCGATTTGCGGTTATGCTGCTGAAGACTTGTTTTTTCGCCCTGCCTTTATGGCTGCCTGTGACGCTGCTGTGCAGTCAGTTGCCTTGGCACTTGCGCAATTAAAAGACCTGACCGTGGTGGTGGGACACCCTGTTGAGGCCGACACTCATTCCCAATCCGTGTGCGTGCAACGTCTTTTTAACGCTGCCAGCGTGTTGCGTGAAGGCGCAGTCGTTGCGGTTTATGCCAAGCGAGAGCTTCCCAATTACCAGGTGTTTGACGAACGACGCTATTTCACGCCTGGGCAGCACGTGTGTGTGTTTGAAGCGGGTGCTGCCAATGCCCTCAGTCAGCCCATCAAAGTTGGCTTGCTGATTTGTGAAGATGCTTGGCATGAAGCCACGGCCAAACAGACGAAAGATGCCGGAGCCGAGTTGCTGGTGGTCATCAATGCTTCGCCGTTTCACATCGGCAAGGGATTTGAGCGAGAGCAGGTGATGCGCGAGAGGGTTCTGTCTTGCGGACTGCCGCTGGTGTATGCTCATTTGGTGGGGGGGCAGGACGAGGTGGTGTTTGAGGGTCACTCGTTTGCACTCAATGCCGATGGAACTCTGGCAGGTCGGGCACCGGGTTTTATTGAAAATCAGTTCCTTGTGCAGTGTTCACGGGCACATGGCACTATTGACTTGATCGCATCAAAGGTGGCAGAGCGTTCGACAGAGGCAGATTTGTGGGATGCTCTGGTGCTGGGGGTGCGCGACTACGTTGGCAAAAATGGTTTTCCGGGGGTGTTGCTCGGGCTGTCTGGTGGTATTGACTCGGCCCTGGTGCTGGCCATTGCAGTCGATGCGCTGGGCAAAGACCGGGTTCGTGCCGTGATGATGCCCTCGCCCTACACGGCTGACATCAGCGGGATCGATGCGCGGGACATGGCTCAGCGCTTGGGTGTGCGCTACGATGTGCTGTCGATTGTGCCGATGATGTCGGCTTTTAACGTAGCGCTGGCCGATGAATTCAGGGGGTTGGCAGAAGACACCACCGAAGAAAATATCCAGGCCCGCATTCGTGGTACCTTGCTGATGGCCGTGAGCAACAAGTTTGGCAGCCTGGTGCTGACAACGGGCAACAAGTCCGAACTGGCAACGGGTTACTGCACACTGTATGGTGACATGGCGGGGGGCTTTGCGGTGATCAAGGACATTGCCAAAACCACGGTGTTCAAGCTAGCCCGCTGGCGCAATGCCCATGACCCGTATGGCAGTGGCAGCGAACCCATCCCGTTGCGGATCATCACGCGCCCACCGAGTGCTGAACTGCGTCCCGATCAAAAAGACCAAGACAGTTTGCCTGACTATGAGGTGCTTGATGCCATTGTGGAACGCTACATGGAAAACGATGAAAGCACTGTAGACATCATCGCTTGCGGTTTTTCTGCGGCTGATGTGCACCAGGTCACGCGCCTAATCAGGGTCAATGAATACAAACGCCGTCAATCCCCTGTCGGTATCCGTGTCACGCAGCGCAGTTTTGGCAAGGATTGGCGTTATCCTATTACCAACAGGTTTTGCGCTTAGGCAGTCATGTCAACTACGTTCGATTTCCCTATTTTTAGACAAGCAACCCCATGAAACAAATTACTGCGATTGTCAAACCCTTCAAACTTGAAGAAGTGCGCGAGGCGCTGGCCGAATGCGGCGTGACGGGTTTGACCGTGACCGAAGTCAAAGGTTTTGGCCGACAAAAAGGTCACACGGAACTGTACCGAGGGGCCGAATATGTGGTCGATTTTTTACCCAAAGTCAAAGTTGAGGTGGTGGTTAAAACCGAAGATGTGGACCGCTGTGTCGATGCCATCGTCAAGGCGGCCCACACTGGCAAGATCGGTGATGGCAAGATTTTTGTGACCAGTGTCGAACGCGTGGTGCGCATCCGCACTGGCGAACAAGACGAATCTGCCATTTGACACAGGCTTGACCCTCACAAAACATGAGGGTTGTTTTGGCCTCTAACGCCCGTCTGGCCTGCGTTTGTAGCTATTGATTTTATAGTATTGCTTCGGGTGATCAACGCCTTCATGGTCAAAGAAAAAACTCATTTCGTCTGCTCCGACTGCGGCGGCATCAGCCCCAAATGGCTAGGCAAATGTCCGCACTGCAATGCCTGGAATACGCTGGTTGAATCTGTCCCCGAAAGCACTGCCCCCGCCAAAAACCGTTTTTCATCTCTGACCAAATCGTCCGGTGTGGCCATTTTGGGCGACATTGAAGCCGTTGATATGGCCCGCACTCCCACCGGCCATGATGAGCTCGACAGGGTATTGGGTGGTGGCATGGTTGAAGGCGGGGTCGTGCTGATAGGCGGTGACCCGGGAATCGGCAAATCGACCTTGTTATTGCAAGCGCTAGACTCACTTCAGCGCAGCGGCCAGAGTACCTTGTATGTGACAGGTGAAGAAAGCGGAGCCCAGGTGGCCTTGCGTGCCCGCCGTCTGGGGCTCAATGGCTCGAAAGTGAGTGTACTGGCCGAAATTGGCCTTGAAAAAATTCTGGCCACGCTGGAATCTGCCAAGCCTGACATTGCCGTGATCGACTCCATCCAGACCGTCTATTCTGACCAACTGACCTCAGCCCCCGGATCGGTTTCTCAAGTGCGTGAATGCGCCGCACACCTGACCCGAGCGGCCAAGGCCAGTGGCATGTGCCTGGTGCTCGTGGGACACGTGACCAAAGAAGGTGCCCTGGCCGGGCCGCGTGTGCTGGAACATATGGTTGATACCGTGCTATATTTTGAAGGCGACACGCACAGCAGCTTTCGGCTGGTGCGGGCCGTCAAAAACCGCTTTGGTGCGGTCAATGAAATTGGTGTCTTTGCCATGACCGAGCGCGGACTCAAAGGCGTCAGCAACCCCAGCGCCATCTTTTTAAGCCAGCATGCCGAGCCGGTGCCCGGCAGTTGCGTGATGGTGACGCTGGAGGGCACCCGTCCGATGCTGGTTGAAATTCAGGCGCTCGTTGACAGTGGCGGCCCTTCTCCCCGACGCTTGAGCGTTGGCCTGGACAAAGACCGCCTGGCCATGCTGTTGGCTGTGTTACACCGCCACGCAGGGGTGGCCTGCATGGATCAGGACGTGTTTGTTAATGCTGTGGGCGGTGTGCGCATCAGTGAGCCTGCTGCTGATTTGGCCGTGCTATTGGCCATTACTTCATCGCTGCGGGGCAAACCCCTGCCCAAAGGCTTTTTTGCCTTTGGTGAAATTGGCCTGGCTGGCGAAGTTCGCCCCGCCCCGCGTGGTCAAGAACGTCTGAAAGAAGCCGCCAAGCTGGGTTTTAGCGTGGCAGTGGTACCCAAGGCCAACCTGCCAAAAAACCCAAAAGCCAAAGATTTTGAGGGCCTGACCATGCACGCCGTCGAGCGTGTCGAGCAGGCG
>SESE01001367.1_pt1 | contig 10021 bp, 3 predicted proteins | sample 3171371 | NCBI WGS metagenome assembly SESE01 (sample SAMN06051881, study PRJNA518727) | freshwater metagenome | biome: subpolar coniferous forest; feature: holomictic lake; material: water; isolation source: holomictic Lake 442, 13 m depth | place: Canada: near Kenora, Ontario | collected...
AAAAGTCGCAGTTTGGCTGTCCGTTCAAAGCGGCGTCCGCCAGCAGGGACAATCCGCCGCCCTTGGTCATAGCACGTTTGCGCCTTTTGGTGAAAGACTGCTCGCCAAACAGTGGCTCCCAGTTCTGCAAGGCCACCCGCAATTCCGCCAAGCCGATGGCGGGGTCGCGCGCATCAGTGCCAAAGCAGAAAAAATCGACTGAAGGCAGCAGCTTGTTTTCGAGTCCCACCGGTTTCCCCATCCGGGAAGCCGCCGTGTTTTCCTCCAAAAACCAGGCCAGATAGTCATTGCACAGATCGAGAATGAACTGGCCGTTGTCGGCAATGGCACGGGCAATCCCCAGGTCACTGTGGGAATCCTCGAAGATCAAAATGCCATTGTCCTGGCAACGCTCGCCTTGCAGCCTTGGAACAATCATGTCAGCCGGGAAGCTGGCGGGCTGATCCCCGTCGCCGACATCCGCCACGGCAATGAAATAGCGGTACACTTCCGGGAACAGTGCCACCACCGCCTCGTTCAGCCAAAGCGCCAACGCGATGGCCGCCGACGGCGAGAGCAGGCTGCCGCCGTCCAGCCGGGACAATGCCAGCCTGGCGACGCGGCCTTGCCGATAGTGCCGGGCCGGATGACCGTCAAGCTGCCGGTAAACCGGCGGCGTGGCCCAATGGTCGGGGGATTCGCAATAGCCCAAAGTCTCGATTTTGAACTCACAGCGGTAATACTGGGTTTCCATGCTGATGCCACGGATTCTGTCCGTCACCCCAGGATGGGCATTCAAGGGTTTCCGTTCGGCGACAGGTGTGATGAACGTAATCCGGTGGGCCGTGCGGTAATCGGGTTCGGCCAGGGTGTCGTCATGGCTGACAAAGACGCAGCGTTCGGGCCAAGCCACCCGTTCGACGCGAAAACTCTTGCCTTCGATGACGCACAATTGACCGGGCAGATAGGTTTGCAAGGCATGGTCCGCCCGTATCTGCTGATACACCATGCCGGACTCGTCGCGAATATCCACAAATCGCAGCCATTCGACATTGGCCGACCGCAACACCTGCTCGCCCAAGCTCACATAGGCAATCCGCCCGAAGCCGGCGTTGTCGGGTTGCCATTGGCGTGTTCCGGTCACTTGGATGGCTTCGGCAATGGCAGGATCAAGGTGTTGCCCGACCAATTTCTTGAATGCGCCGGCTTCCCCGCCATCGGCATCGACACCTCCTGCCAAACCGGCGCTCACCAGGGTGTCTGTAACGGTTTTCAGCGGTAGCCGGCCGGCGATTTTGATCCGTCCAACCAACTGGATGATCGTGTCGAAGGGCGCTTCATAGGCGTTGGCCTTCTTGGGGGAGAGTGGCTCCAGCGGCTGGTAGGCAAAAAACCGCCCGTTGGCGAGAAAATAAGGCAACAGCGCCGTGTGTTTCGAGACGATGTTGACCAGGATGTCCTGATTGCCCGCAGCGGCAACCGCACTCAGGCAACGCCAGGGGTTGCCACTCGCATCACGCAGCGTCACCGCGCCGACAAAATTCTCGGAGGGCGGCAGCGCACCCCAAGGCCCTCGCCCGTCTTGTTGGCAAAGCGTCTTGGCGGCATCCTTTTGGATGGCTTGGGCTTGATCGACGGTGGCCACCCGTTCATGGCCGATCAGCCGGCTGGCGCTGATGTCCCACAGACCCGCGAAATGGGCCAAAACCGGTTCGATGCCGCTGTAATGGTCGCGAGTGTGCAGGCTAAGCCCCGCCCCGTAATCGCCGGACGATTGCGTCGTCCAAATGTTCCACCAGGTTCTTCCCGGCTGACTGCCAGGGAAAGAAATTTCGCCCCAGGCCGAGCCTTTGTCCCCGCCATTTGGGGATGACGGCAGGATGTCCCTGATGGCGGATTCCGGGGATCGCCGTGGCCCGATGACCACGACAATCTGCGGAAGCGGGCATTGGCGCTCCCATGCGCGATCCGCCAGGCTGAGGGCCAGGAATTCCCAGGCGTAAGGGCGGCGGAAGATTTGCTCGCCCACCGGCACGAGCAACAGGCGCAAGCGGTCAAACCAGTCGGCAGTCTCCGGGTTGGACAAGGTGTCAATCATGAAGCGGACCGGGCAGGCCAGACCGTTGCCACGGCTGAATTGGACGGGATCGTGAAAGACCCCTTCGAGAAAGCCCCCTCCCAGCGCCGAGGGCTGCCCTTCCTGTCGGGCGGTTTCCGAATCTTGCACCACGGCGACATGGCCGCCCTGTCCGGCGATTTCGGTCAAATGTTGCCTGAGAATGGACAACAGGGCGGGCGAGGGCCATGCCTGAATCACCAGGCTCTGTCTGTTCTGCAATTCGCCCCACAATTCTTCCTTGGCGGAAGCGGGGTCGCTTTGACATTGATTGGCCTGTGCCATGTCAATCCTTACCGCTTGGCAAACGATTGCCTGCGGCTCGCCACGAATCCGGCCAGTTGGCCCGATAGCGCCGCCACAGGCCGTCGAATTCGCCTTGGGGTTGTGGCTTGCCGTCGTCGCCGACAAATTCGGGGCGCCATCTCCCCCCTTCGCCGGTCAGGCCCCATAGCCAAAAGGCCAACTCCACTGCGACCAAAAACCAGCCTGCGGGCAACAGCGGAATCCACTCGGCCTGTAGTTCGCCAATGCTGGCCAACCAAGCCAGCAGCAGGCAGACGAAACCAAGCAGGGCGGCGGTCGCGGCCATCCAGCGCACACACAGCCATCCCGGTTGCAAAACCCAATAGCGAGAAAAACCAGGCTCCAAGGCATAGGCGATGCCGCCCGGCACGCCACGGGCGGTTTTTGGCGAAAAGAGTTGACGCCCCACAACGATGAACAAGCCTTTGGCCAAGGCAAACACCAAAAGGAAGACGGCATTGGCCAGCGGCAGGAAATCGCCAATATCCTGGGGAGGGGAAATCCCAACCCGGCCAAACCAGCCCACCTCCCTGGCATGTTGGATCAACAGGCTCAAATACTGGCCCTGCCAACGCAGCAGCAACCACCAAAACAGGGCGGACCAAGCCAATGCGGCCAAGGGCAACGGCCACTGCGCATGGCGGCATTCCCGTGGAAATTGCAAAACCGCCAACACGCCCACAGCCATCAAAGTGACGGCGAAACTTCCCCACGCCGCGAAAACCCATGCGGCGAGGGCCAAACCGGCCAAAACCAGCAAGGGCGAGAGCAACAGCGTCAACAGCGCCATCAGCTTGAACCCCGAATTCTAATAATGATTTCGGCGACTCCCGCATACCGTCCCTCACGGTCTTCCGCCAGTCTCCTGCGATCCTGCCCGGTCACCAATTGCGCCGGTTGTTGCAGGGGGTTGCGCCACCAATAGGCGCGGTTGGCCGATTCGGGCTGGGATGGCGCAAAGTCCAAGCCGCCATCTTCCAGTGCATCCAGGCGTTCGGCCTGCCTCGCATTGAAGGCATCAAGATGGTTTGCCAAACGGGCAAGGTGGTACTCCCATTGGCCGCGCTCCGTCACTTGGCCGCGGATTTCGCGCTCGACGATTTCCAAGTTTCGATTCAGCAAAACCGTGGTGATCATCTGGCTGGCACGGTTTTTCAGTGTTTCGCCCGCATCCGAGGCTTGCCTGAAAAAATCATCCAGCGCGAGCGTTGCCCGTCTCAATGCAGATTGGGTTTCCCGCCGGGCAAACATGAGCAAAAGCAGGAAGGCGGCACTCAAACTGATGAAGGAAGCCACCGGCCATGCCCAAGGGTAGGCAGCCGCCTTCGCAGGGATATGTGCGCCAAACGCGCTGAACCACACAGCCAAAACCGCCAGCAGCAGAGAATATCCGAAGAACAATCGCCGTTGGGGCCTGCGCCTGACGGCGCGAACCAGATCATCGGTGTGTTTATCCTTCAGCGCCTTGGCCTGCTTGGCCGCTTTAAGGGAAAATGCTTCGCCTTCCACGTTCGGGGGCAACGCTTGCAAGTCGGCAAGAAACCGCGCTTGCAGGGCCATGGGTGTCTGCCCCTGATGATACTGGTCTGGAAGTTGTCGGGTCAGATTGCGCAAGCGGTCTTGCCGCCAGTCGCCGATGCGTCGTCCGAACTCAGACCACCGCTGGATTATCTGCTCCGTTTCCCCATTGATCCAATCGGCGGCCCTGCGCTCGTCCGCCGTTGCCTTGTAAAAGTATCCGAAACCGGGGGGATGCGGCTCATACGGTTGAATGGCTTCCGCGCAGCCTGGCAATTCCGTGGCGAAGAATTTTTCCCCCGATTCGCGCACATCCAACTCGTCGAGTTGGTGGCGGGCGTGACTGGCGGCATCAGCCAGGGAGGATTGCAACGCCTGCAAGGCGCTGGCCAGCGTCTTTCGGTCAGTCCTCAACTCAAGGCCGGCAAGGTTCCCCCTTGCCTCCGCCGTCAGGAATAGCGCCTGCTCCATTAGAAAGCGCAATGCCAGCGGCAGCAGGAACAGCCTCGCCCAGTCGGCGGGGTCGTCTTGCAAATTACCGTCGAGAACCAAGTCCACACAAACGCCAGGGCTGAGGCTGGTTGGCGCTTCCATCGTGTCAAGGCGGTGCGGCATTCGCCAAATCACCCGGTAAGGCTCTGCCATTGCGCCACCCGTTTTCAACACAGTCTTGATGTCCTGGATGGCCTCGTCAAGTTCGGCATCGGATTGTGCCGGGGTCGCGAGCAGCCAGAGGGCGGGAAGCCCCCTGGATTCCTCCATGGCGGCGGCGATTTCCAGCACCTGCTGCCCGTCCAACGGGCCTGGGTAATGCCGGAACGTGTCCCCCCACTCGGGATAAAGCGCCGGGGCGGGCGTTTTCAGCCCGTGCCAGGGGTCGAAACACAGAATCAAGGAAGCCACGCCTGCCCCTTGAATCAGTCTGCCTTTAATTTCAAGGCATCCTGCGCCAAGCGCCGGACGATGCTGACCAAGCCGGGATCAACGTCTGGCTTGTTGATGACCGACGAAGCGGCCAAGGCCGATTGAATGTGCGCCTCGGCGGTTTGTTGCGCAGTGCCGGGCATGCCGATGGCGTGGTACAAACGGGAATGCACCTCGTCGAACAAGGCCGCCACCAGGCTGTTCCTGATCCTTTCCCCCTCGGCCAGATTAAATTTGCCGGTAAACGCATTGAGCAGGACATCCAAGCTTGCGGTTAGTTTTTCGACAATCGGCAGCGGCTGGGATTGGCGATGCCCATTTTCTTCGGTTTCCATGGCCAGCTTCAATATCGTTTTGACCAAGCCATACTGGGTTGCCAAACCAAGGTACAAGCCCTTGACGGTGGCTTCCACCGGCTTGCCGTCCAATCCCGTCAGGTTGGCGAAAACCCCGGGTGCCGGGTTGGTCTGCCAAACCCCAACGTTGTCATGCATCCCTTTGAACACCGGCGGGGTGTCCAGGATCAGGCAATAAATCACCGCACGGCGCAAATCGAGCATGGCTTGCTGTTGCAGGCCGTCATCCACTTCCGGCAAGTAGGCCGGTGAATCCCAGCGCCAGTCCAAATGCGGGGTGCAGGACTTGGGCGGGGTTTCGCGGGACAGCGCGATGCGATCCTCGTAAGCGCGCCGGTAAATGCCCAGCGCGTCCTTCAGCGTCGGCAGGTCGGTCGCCATCAAGCCATAGGTCATGTTGAGGTAAACCAATTCGTGGCGGTCAAACGCCGGATCGACTCGCGCATCGCCCATGGCCTGTTGTTGCAGGCCGTTGCCGATTTGCGCGGACACCTCGTTGTGCATGCACCAAAAGTCGAAGGACTCCCTGGCAACCGGCACGAACGGATGGGCCAATGCCTTTAATTGGGTGACGCGGGCATGGAACACTTGTTCCGCCGTCAGCCCGGAATTTCGCCCTTGGGCCTGGTCCAAGCGCAGTTCCTTGTCCAAAGCGGCTTTGATGTTGAGGTCAAGCCTTGGGCTTTTCGACAATTCCGCCTTGCACCAGCCCACCACTTGCTTGCGGAACAGTTGTTCCGCCCAATCGGCCCCGTCGTCTTGCGGCTCGTCGAAGTGCCGCCCGGCGCGGCGGCGGTAAAGCCCCAGGTAAATCTGTTGGGCAATGTCCGGCGGCAAATCCTTGTCGCGCAAGCCAACGCCTTCGTTTTCCCACAAAGCGGCCTTGTGTTCCGCCGAGGCCAGCACATGCACCCGCGTCGGGTCGGTGTTGTCCGCCTGTTTGTCCGCCAGAAGCTTGATGTCGCGCTGGCATGCGCCCAGCACAGCCTCCAACTGGCGGAAAAAGCCCACCCAATCGTTGAGCATGTCGTGCAGGTGGGCTTGCAGCAAGCTCATCGCGTCGCGCTTGACCTTGACCAGCGCCCATTGCCGGATCGCCTGTTTGTGCGACTCCGCCGCGTTCAAATATTCATCGGCAAATTCCGGCAAATCCCGCTTGAAGAATTCCACGACGGCATTGACGCTGGCGCGTTTGGCCGCGACCATCCCGGCGGTTTCGACGGCCTCGGTCTCCGGGTCGTCCCACTGGCGTTGGTAGGCGGCAATGCTTTTTTCCAACTTGCCGCGCTGGCCTTCCAAATCGTCCAGGCTGGCTTTGACGGCAAGCCATGCCTCGCTGAGAAAAAAACGCAGGGCGACCGGATGCATCGCCTCGGCCTTGCCGAGCAGCCAGGTGTTCATGTGCAATTCGTTTTCCCGGTCGAACGCCTGTTGCCTTTGGTAATCCTCCCACAGCGCCTCCTTGACGATCATGTTCGCCAACGGTTGCATGCCGCCGATCAGCGCCTGTCGGTAGGCTTCCATGCCGCGCTCGTTGTTTTCAACTTGGCTGACGACATTGTCCTTGTCTTTCAAATAATCGGGGTTCAATGCGCTTAGCGAACTTGCCGCCGCCGCCTCCACCCTGGCAAAGGCTTCCTTGAGGCGGTTTTCGACTGCTTGCAGCCAGAGTGTGGATTTCGCCTCGCCGGGGACAAGCTGTTGGTCGATGAGATGGGCATCGCGATAGACCGTGCGGTAGAACGGCCTGGGATTCTCCGCCTTGGCCTTGAGCGTGGTGATTTCCACAAAGCGGGCATGCGGATTGGGTTTTTCCAGATAAATGCCGTCGCGCTTGTCGCGCTCGATTTGCTCAAACTCGTCGCGGATCAGCCGGTCCACTTCCAGCCAATCCTCCGACAGCCCCGAACTAGCCCATTGCAAGGCGCAATAATCCAGAATGTCTTGGTAAGGGTAGATCAGTTTGGCGGTGGCGCTGCTGGCGTAGCGGGCGCGATCCTGGTTGCGCACCAAAGTCAGGATCAGGTTGTCCTCTTGGGAATGGATGCCCGCCCGGCCTTCCAACGGGGAAAACAGTTGGTAATAGAGGGAATCCATGGCCTGGGCGATATAGTTGGACTTGTTGCCCAAATTCTCCCCGGCGGTGTTGGTGTAGTCGTACAGAAACGCAAAGTCCAACGGCGCGGGGCCAGCCTCGATCCGGGCGGAGTCACGGCTTCCGGGCTTGAACTCCAATTCCAGCGGGGCCAGCAGCGCGGCATCGGGGTTGTTGCCGGGGTCAAGCTGGTTGGCGCGTTGGCGGGTGACTGCGTCCAATTCTTTGATTGAAGCGTAACCATTGGCGCGGACATTGGCGATCAAATCCACCGACTGGTAATCGCCATTCCTGACGAAGATTTCCGGCATCACCAGCAAGCCACGGACGACGACATTGTCGGTGTGCAGTTGCGCGGCGAAATAGTCGCGGACATACAGGGCGATTTGCAGGAAACACCCGGACCCGGTGCCGCCGGCGAGGGAACTGACGATCATCACCCGCACCGCCTGTTGCAAGTTGGAGCCGGTCGCCGTGCGCAACGACTGCAAAGTCGCATCCAGTTTGGCTAGGCGGCCCTCGACGAGGCTGTCGAGCAAGGCCAGCCGGGAGATGGCCCGGATTTGCGAAGCCCCGTCGACTATCCGCTTGTTGTCCAGGCTGGCCGACCCCAAACGCTCCCCCGGAAACCAGTCGCACACACGGGTGCGGTCACTCAGCCGTTCCACGCAGCGCCGCACCGTAATCGGCGGCGAAATCTGCGTCACCTGGTTGGTGGCGAGCAATTGACGGTAACGCCCGTCTTTCAACTCCTGCACATCGGTGTCGAGAATATGGACCCGGACCGAGGCGCGGCGATCCTCCGGCACACGGTCATGGACCGCCTGCACGATGGAGGAACCCAAGCCACCCAGACCGATCAACAGCGTTGGCGCATACATCAGCAACTCCTTAGAGACAAATAATTAACGAAGAATATTTACCCAGTCCTAAATCACCACATCGTGGGAGCGTCAAAGCTTGCTTTGACTTGAAACTAAAAAGCCAAAGCTCGCTTTGCCTGTCAAAGCAAGCTTTGACGCTCCGAAAATATCCCCGTCGCGGTTAAAAACCGCTCCCACTAGACCCAACCCGGATCGGCCCCGTCGCGGCAATATTTATAGCGACGGGCAAAAGCGCCCCGTTGCCGCCGGGCCGGGTCGAGCACGACAATTTCGGCCCGGTCGGTGACCCTCGCATCGCGTTGCGGCTTGCCTGTGGCGGTCAGGTTTTCATCGAACATCCAGCCGTCAATTTCATGCCGTGCGTCCAGTGAGTTGCCAATGACGAGGATGGCCGCGCCCTTGCCCTGCGCCAATATCCCCATGCCGTCTATGCTGGCCTTTTCCCGCGCCGAAGGCCAGAACCAGCGCAGCAGCCAACTGGCGTGTTTGCGCAGGCGAAGCGCATGGAACACCTTGGTGGTGCCGTCCTGGGTCCACAGGCTTGCCTTCTTGGCAAACCGCTGTTTGACCCAAAGACGCCACAGCCACCACAGCAGAAGCAGGGTTGACAGCAGCCACACCGCCGGGCAAGCATACCACCATAAGGTGCGCAGGGAGTCGCCCGGCTGGACAATCGCAAAGCGCAGGGGCGGCGGCAACTGGACTTGGTCGCGTGGATTGTGGGTGTCCAGGCTTAGCTTGATCCGGCTTTCCCCAGCCGATGCCCGCGCCCACACCCAGGCGCAACATGCCGATTTCGGGCGCACCCTGAATGTTGCCCCCTGTTGCCGCCATTCGAGCAGATCCGCGCCGTCATGGCCCAAGGCCCATCCGGCCATTGCTTCGGCGGATGCCGGTTTTCCGTCGATGGTCGCACCGATCTCCACGAAGGGCGCTTGCCGAACCCGGTCCACCTCGGCCCGCCATTGCCCGTCCGCATCAAGCCCGGTGACGATCAGCCGTATGTCGCGGGTACACACCCGCGGACGCAGCCTTATCGGTTCGGACTGGAAGTGAAAATAGCCGGGGTAAATCGCCGACCCGACCAGTTCGATTTCCCGTTCCGGTGTCAGCGTGGCCGAAAAGAATTCCTGCCCCGGCAGGTTGACCGTCTCCGGTTTGAATTGCCCGTCAAGGGTGACGCCCACGGTGAAAGTGCCGATATCGGCGCGGCCTGCGGTGATGGCCTTGCCCTCGTCGTCCAGCAGACGGGTTTCAACGGTTATCGCATCGCCCTGGCAAAAGGAATGGATGCCTTGGGGGTCGGGCTGCAATTCCGTTCCTGCGGGTTCCCTTAGCTTCACCACAAACTTCGCCGCGACCTCCGGCAGCAATTTGACCCGCGCCAAGTCGGCCGGCTGGTCGAAGCGCAAGCGGATCATGTCGTCGCCGGCCTTGATGACCTGTGTGCCCGCGATATGCGCGATATGGGCTTCCGGCAAGCCCTTGTTCTTTTCGCGGGCGACCACGTCATGTTGCCGCACATGCAGAGCCTCGGTCGGGGAGCGGGCTTCAAGCAGTTTCGCAGGCTTGGAGTCTTGGCGCAGCACAATCAAATGGCGCAACGGAAACTTGCTGGAAACCACCCATTCGCTGCCCTCCACCTTGGCGGTCACGCCCTTGGCCACCGACGAGCGGGCATTGAGCAAATCGGCGAAGGCTTCCATTTGCGCGGGGATTTTGACGCTGGAGTCGGCGTCAAACCGCATCGCGTGGCCCTCGCGTTCCCACAGGTCCGCCAACTCATGCTTTTGCTGCTGAATCAGCAAAAATGCCGTATGCACATGGTGTTGCCGGAACGCCA
>SESE01001368.1_pt1 | contig 10014 bp, 8 predicted proteins | sample 3171371 | NCBI WGS metagenome assembly SESE01 (sample SAMN06051881, study PRJNA518727) | freshwater metagenome | biome: subpolar coniferous forest; feature: holomictic lake; material: water; isolation source: holomictic Lake 442, 13 m depth | place: Canada: near Kenora, Ontario | collected...
GCACTTCACAGCTATTCATATCTGCCACATAACGCGTGGCTTTTTCATTAAACCCCACCAATACGCGCTGTTTTTTTTCCACATATTTAACGCTCAAACGCGCTTTATGGCGGTACCCCCAAGTGGGACCATAAATAGGCGGCAACATATTGTCTGGCTTCACTTTACCAATGTGCTTCAAATCACTTTCAAGTAAGCGCTGTTTGTTAGCGACTTGTGCGGCAAAATCTAAATGCTGCAGCTTACAGCCGCCACACAGCCCAAAATGCGGGCATTTAGGCGTTACCCTTTGATTAGATTGCTTCAGCACGTCTACCACGTTTGCAACCTCATAGCTGGGCTTGATGCGGTGCGAGCGAAAGGTGACTTTTTCAGTGGGGAGTGCGCCATCTATGAATATGGTTTTACCATCGACATGGGCAACACCTCGCCCTTCTTGATCTAGCGATTCAATCGTAGCGGTTAAAAGCGGGGCGAGTGCCAGGTCTGTAGCGGATTTATTGCGTCTTTTTCTCATGGCGGCTATTTTACCGTAGTGCAGGTATTAGAGGAAACATCGTTATTTTGTTACACTAATCGTCATATAAAAATAGCCTCACTATGATTAGGTGAATGCGCACACATACGAAAAGGTAGGTCATCACATGAAACACTTAAATAAGTTTTACACATCGTTAGCCTTATTAATGGCGCTCGGGTTTAGCTTCACAGCCCAAGCTGAAGGCCCTAAAGTGTTATATACCGAGAGCAAAATACGCTTTATGACAGGCGGCATTGGCCATGATGAAGTACTCGACATGCGCCCTTTTGCTAAAAGTTACACCCTCAATCTATTGTTTTCTGAAGGCAAAATTGGGCGGGCTACAACAGACATTAATCTCAGCATTTACAATAGCCAAGATGCTCTTGTATTTAAACTTAATAATGCAGGACCATTGTTATATGTCAACCTGCCCGCTGGAAGCTACAGTATTGCGGCAATTAACAACGGCATTAAGCTACGCCATCAACTAAGCATAGAAGAAAACACTTCTCAAAAAGTGATTTTAAATTGGAAAGATAAGGTAGAAGAAGACGATTTAGTGCGCGAATAGTCCACTAAATTAGCACTAGGGTATTACTTAAAGGCGGCTAAAAACTCTTTCCAATGGCTTTCACCCGTGTTTGCTTGACTGTAACCCGTTAAGGTACTGCGGACTAATTCAATTTCTGCCTCATAAGCCGCTTGGCTTAACTGCCCCCGCATTAACTTAAAGCGCAAAAATACCAAATGGGTATTGGCCACATCTGTTTCGCAATAATTGCGAATCTCTTCAAGCTTGCCAGCCTTATAGGCGTCCCACACTTTACTGCCATCCATACCGAGCTTGCCAGGAAAGCCACATAGTTTGGCTAAGTCATCCAAAGGTGCATTCGCTCGCCCATTAAACATAGCGAGTATGTCCATTAAATCTAAATGGCGAGTGTGATAGCGGCTAATGTAATTGTTCCACTTAAACTCTTTATCATCTTCACCTAAATCCCAATAGCGACTGGCGTTGATGCCGTGTATCAATCCACGATAGTGCAACACGGGCAAATCAAAACCACTGCCATTCCACGAAATGATTTGTGGCGTATATTTATCAATACCATCAAAAAAACGTTGAATGATTTCAGCTTCAGAGGCATTGGCATCGCCCAATGTCCAGACCTTAAAATTATTGCCCTCACGTAGCGCACACGATATTGCGCAAATACGATGCTGATGCAATGGTAAAAAATCTGTGCCATTTTGTTGGCGACGCTGATGCAAAGCAATGTTGGCCACATCTTCTGCCGAAGTCTCTACCGGCAAATCATACAAAACCCGCAGACCATCAGTGTCTGGAATGGTCTCGATATCAAATACTAATGTAGGCGTCATTGTTTAGAGAGTCTCAATTATCATCAACATACTGTTGTTTAAATATACTTAAGCGGGAAATACCCCGGTCGATAAGTAGCGATCACCTCGATCACACACGATCGTCACAATCACCGCATTTTCTATTTCTTTAGAGAGCTGCAAAGCGCTATATAAGGCGCCGCCGCTTGATATACCAGCAAATACACCTTCTTGAGTTGCCAGTTTTCTGGTGGTATTTTCTGCATCTTTTTGGCTTACGTAACGTAGCTCATCCACACGATTTGCATCGTAAATTTTAGGTAAATATTCTACTGGCCATTTACGAATGCCCGGAATTTGACTGCCCTCTTCAGGTTGCACACCAATAATTTTTATATGAGGATTCTGCTCTTTTAAGTAACGTGACACCCCCATGATAGTGCCAGTCGTCCCCATACTAGACACAAAGTGGGTGACTTTGCCTGCGGTATCACGCCAAATTTCAGGACCCGTCCCTTCATAGTGCGCAAGCGGATTATCCATATTGCCAAACTGATCCAGCACAATACCCTCCCCTTCAGCCTGCAACTTGGTAGCCACATCACGTGCCAGCTCCATACTGCCATCTTTAGGGGTTAATACCAGTTCGGCGCCATAGGCTTTCATGCTTTGACGGCGCTCAACGCTTTGATTTTCCGGCATGACCAATATCATCTTATAACCACGCATGGCCGCTACCATCGCCAACGCAATGCCGGTATTGCCGCTCGTTGCTTCAATCAAGGTGTCGCCTGGTTTAATATCGCCCCGTGCTTCAGCGCGCGTAATCATACTGTAGGCGGGCCTATCTTTAACCGAGCCTGCTGGGTTATTGCCTTCTAGCTTCAGCAAAATAGTATTGCTGGTATTGCCCGCCATGCGCTGCAATTTCACCAACGGCGTATTACCCACAAAGCTATCTATTGTTTTATATGTCATATTTTTTACCGAAACTCATTGTCTTACTATTTTTTAGTTAAATATAAGGCATAAGCCGCAAAGCCGATATATGCCAACAGTGACATTTGCGGAATACTCAGCCCTAAAAATGTCCAATCAATGGCGGCACAATCGCCCGTGCCCCTAAACACCAACGTAAGTGCTTTTTGTAATGGGAAATTTTCAAACATATAATCAAAGCCCACGCCACAATCAGCGATCATAGTGTCGCGGTGAGCTTGTAGCCACCAATGCCGAATCGCCACACCTAGACCACCTAAAGCTGTTAACACCAGCAATACAGTGAAGATTTTGCTGAGTAAGGTATTTGGCTTAATGAACGTAGCCAATAAAAATAATAGGCCTAACCCCATAAATATCATACGCTGCGATATACACAATGGGCACGGATTAAGCTGGTAATACGTTTGAATCCATAAGGCCATACCCACTAAACCAAAGCTGGCAACAAAGCCTAGCAAATACCCACTTTTCCCACTTAACCACTTATTTAACATGTCGATAACCTTGCTTGTGTTGAATGTACGCTTATAATTGAATCCATAAAACATTGTAATTGATAACGCGTAATGACTGAACCCACTTTATATACTGACAAGCAAATTCGCACCACTAAAATTCTGACTGTAAGCGAATTAAATCGTTTAGCGAATCAGGTATTAACCCAAAGTTTTCCGCTATTTTGGGTATCTGGCGAAGTGTCTAATCTCACGCGTGCGGCTAGTGGCCATTGGTATTTTTCACTCAAAGATGCCGGCGCACAGGTGCGTTGCGTGATGTTTAAAGGCCGCAATAGTTATTTAGACTGGGCACCAAAAGAAGGGGATAAAGTCGAAGCGCGCTGCACCGTCACGCTTTATGAAGCACGTGGCGACTTTCAACTCACCATTGAATTCTTACAACGTGCGGGCTTAGGCGTTTTGTTTGAAGCCTTTGAAAAATTAAAAGCCAAGCTTCAGTCAGAGGGCTTGTTTGACGCCGCCATTAAAAAACCATTACCAGCACACCCCAAACAAATCGGCATTGTCACTTCTCCCGATGCGGCAGCACTCAGAGATGTGCTCACCACGCTAAAACGACGTATGCCAAGTATTCCAGTCATTATTTACCCAACGCCTGTGCAAGGCAAAGGTGCGGCGATATTGATTGCTGATGCCATTCAACTAGCGAATGAACGTGCCGAATGCGATGTACTGATTATTTGCCGCGGCGGCGGTAGTATTGAAGACTTATGGCAATTTAACGAAGAAATCGTTGCTCGCGCCATTGCCGAATGCACCATGCCAACAATTAGCGGTGTCGGGCATGAAACTGACTTTACCATTTGTGATTTTGTCGCCGATATACGCGCAGCCACCCCCACCGCAGCGGCAGAGCTTGTAACGCCCACTCGAGAAAATAGACTTAATGCAGTCAAGCAATTAAGCCAACAATTAACCAGAACCCTCCAGTATCAACTTAATCAACGCTCACAAGCATTAGATTACATGGCACGCAGGCTGATTTCGCCCTTACAGCAAATTGAGCAACAAAAAGCTCAATTAACGCAAATCACTTATCGCTTAAATACTGCGATTAACCAGCAATTACAAAGCAAACAACATAATGTGCTGCGCCTAAGCCAAAACTTGACGCACCTTAACCCGCAAGCGGTTCTGACAAGGGGGTATGCATTTGTGCAAAATAAATCGGGGGCAATTATTGCATCTAGCCAGCAATTACAAAGTGGCGATGCGGTAAGCCTGACATTTGGGATAGGGGCTGCGGAAGCGACTATTGATAAAACGAGTCCTTAGCCATTTCAAAACATAATTTGGATGAATGTTGCTGGACTATGAAAATATATTTGTTGGTGCCCGGAGCCGGAGTCGAACCGGCACACCCATAAGGCGAGAGATTTTAAGTCTCTTGTGTCTACCAATTTCACCACCCGGGCGGATAGTAGGTCTACATCAAATTGCGGTGCGTATTCTATCACCATACTTAGAATTTTTCTAAGCAAAAACTATGTTTTTTTAATTTATTTATTTACTGACGGTCTTTTACTTTTATTCATCACTGTTACTAAGTAATCTTTATTTCTCTAACCGAATTAACTCTACGCGGCGATTGACATCATTTCCTAGTTTAGAATCATTCTCAGCAATTGGTTGGCTAAAGCCGTAGCCTTTTGCAGTTAATCGTTTAGCCTCTATGCCTTTTTTAACAACGTATTTAAGCACGGCTTTAGCACGCTTCTCAGATAGTTTTTGGTTATAAGCCGCCTTAGAAGTGTTACGCCGGTCTGTATGGCCTGCTATTTCTACGTTTGAATTGCCCCAATCCTTCAAAGTATTCACTGCATTGTCTAATACCGGATATGACACAGGCTTAATTTTCGCACTATTAGTTTCAAATTGAACGTCTGGAATAACCTTATTGCCGAGTACTTTAACCACTGATTTAGGCGGTTCTGGCACTTTAACAAGCTCGACTGGCTTGGGGGGCTCTACTGCTTTAAGTGGCTCTAAGGGCTTTACTGGCACATCGACTGCCTTAGGTAGACTGTAAGTAGAACTCAATGGTTTTGCATCCGCCATAAGCGCCGCTTTATCGATAATGAGTTGTTCTGGCGCCAGCGATTGGCAAACATTTTCATTGTCCATATAGTCTTCACGCGCATACTCAGGCAAACCACCCCGTGCAGCGCCAATTTTATTCAACAATTGTCCTTGACCCGCATAAGTTCTAGCATAGGCCGTTTTAATGTCATATTGTGTATTGGTTAAGGTGCGCTTGGCTTGAAAGTATTCATTTTCTGTATCTAATAAATCTAGCAAGGTACGTTGCCCAATATCAAATTGCTTGCGATAGGCCTCACGCGCATTTTCAATGGCATTTTTATGTTCTGTACGATATTTCTCCTGCTCTTTTAATTGCTCAATATCATTGTAAGCAATCACCACAATCTGACGCGTATCGACACAGGCTTTGTCACGCAAATCTTTAGAATTGTTGAGTTTTTGCGCTGCTTGATTCACTGAATTGTGATCAGAAAAGCCATTGAATAAATTGAAATTCATAGTGAGTTCCAGTAAATCTGCCGCACTTGAACTAAATCGGCCATCCGAACTGACGCCTAGATTTTTACGTGCCTGCAAATCTAGTTTGGGCATGTAGCGGGCTTCTCTTGCTTTTATTTCATCTTGGCTAGATTGAATATCTTCTATGGTTGAAAGTAAATCAGGGTTTTGATTGTACGCAACCTTTAATGCCTCGACTGCAGTAGGCTCAACACCTGCATTAAAAAATGTGGGGGCTTCCAACGTTTCTGGTGGAATTTCGCCATATAGTCGTTGCATGCGTGCAGTGACATCATGTAAGTTGGTAGCTTCTGTGAGCAGATTAGCTTCTGCTAAGGCTAAGCGGCCAGTTGCTTGTTCTAAATCTACTTTTCTAGCCACACCAGCCGTCACACGCTCTTTAATACGATCAAATAATTGTTTGTGAACCACGTAGTTATCTTTTGCAAACTGCGTGAGTTCGCGATAGCGCATGGCATCAATATAAGCACGCACAAACTCTAAGGTGGTATTTTGCATCGCACTTTGTAGCTCGTAATAGCGCACTCGACTGGCGTGGCCCAAACGTTTTACTTCATTATTCGTAGCAAAACCATCAAAAATCATTTGTCTTAATACCAACTCGCTATTAAAACGAGGGGTTGCAGTGCCATCAGCCGGCTTAACCAGTTCTTCTTGTTTTCTGTAATTGGCGACGACATCGGCTTTGGGTAAAAACCCGGCACGCATCACTTCTTGCTCATAGCCAGATTCTAAAAATTTATGGTAGCGTGATTGCACTTCAGGATTTGAAGTGACGGTTTTTTCAACCATCTCTTTTAAGGTGAGTAATGGTTCTGTAGCGTAGGCAATATTGCCAGCTAGTCCACTTAGGCAAGTCACCAACACTAAAATTACTAATCGGTAATTTGAGTTTTTATACAACATAACACTTCATTTAGTTAAAAATTAAATTTCTCAGTAAATTAAAAAACTAGTGCCTTAAATCGATTGGCCGCTATTATACGCATTTGTAACTAGACCAGCAAAACTCATGCCAACATGAAATTTTCAGCCTATAAACTTCTACGCGAAGTGCGTTAATCTTTTTTTTGGATAAGATTCAATCGTGCTTAATTTATGACCTATGCGTCATCAGACAGTATTATTATGGGAAATGTTCAGACTAGATGCTCACAACAAAAGGCTAAAAATAGCCTAGTTTTATGATTAAACCCTAAAGATTATAAAAATTTAATTGAAAATCTATTGGTTTAGTATTTAACTTGGTTGATAATAGCGCTCTTACCAAATTCGCCTCTCATTTTAATGTCATCATCTACTGGCAGTAAAACTAAGCTTTCAGCACTCACACTAGCCGCTCTGGGCGTAGTGTTTGGTGATATTGGTACCAGCCCCTTATACACAATCAAAGAAGTATTTTCTGTAGGCACCCACCCTGTACCCCTCACAGAAGTGAATATGTACGGCATTTTATCGCTCATTGTTTGGGCGCTCATTATGGTGGTGTCAGTAAAATATGTAGCCTTTATTATGCGGGCAGATAACCGCGGTGAAGGTGGGATTATGGCTTTGCTAGCACTGGCTAGCCACAACACGGCAGGCAACTTAAGAAAGCAACACACCATTATGCTGCTTGGTATTTTAGGTGCCTGTATGTTTTATGCGGACGGCATGATTACGCCTGCTATTTCAGTATTGTCAGCAGTTGAAGGTCTAGAGCTTGCAACACCTATTCTGCACCCACTGATATTGCCCGTCACCCTAGTGGTGTTGTTTGTTCTTTTTTGGGCACAAAGCAAAGGCACTGCATTAGTAGGCGCTTTTTTTGGTCCTATTATGCTGTTGTGGTTTGGCGCCTTAGCGGTTTTAGGTATCTTAGGCATTATGCAAAACCCTACTATTTTGCATGCACTTAGCCCCGCGTATGCCTTTAATTTCTTTGCGGTAAGCCCTTGGATTGCCTTTGTTGCATTGGGTGCAGTCGTGCTTGCCGTGACTGGCGCTGAAGCATTATATGCAGATATGGGGCATTTTGGCCGATTCCCGATTCGCTTAGCCTGGTTTGGTTTTGTGCTCCCCGCTTTAGTACTGAATTACTTTGGCCAAGGGGCATTAATATTGCAACACCCCGAAGCCATTAAAAATCCCTTTTATTTGTTAGCACCCGAGTGGATGCTTTTCCCCCTCATTGCATTAGCCACGCTAGCCGCTGTTATTGCTTCGCAGGCCGTCATTACTGGCGCATTTTCAGTGTCGCGCCAAGCATTGCAATTAGGCTACTTGCCGCGTATGCATGTTGAGCACACTTCAGAGAGCGAAGAAGGCCAAATTTACATGCCACGCGTCAACTGGGGCTTGATGGTAGGCGTGATGGTATTGGTGCTTAGCTTTAAGTCCTCAGGCAACTTAGCTGCGGCTTATGGTATTGCAGTGACAGGCGACATGGTTATTACTACCCTGCTAGCCGGCATTGTGTTCCACAATATTTGGGGCTGGAGTAAATTACGTACCGGCATGCTCGTCATGATGTTTTTAGTAGTCGATGTCGCATTCTTTAGCGCCAATGTGCTCAAAATACCTGATGGTGGCTGGGTGCCGCTCGTCATCGGCATTGTCATCTTTACCTTAATGCTGACTTGGAAATCAGGGCGCGATATGCTTTATGCCAAGCTTAGAAATGATGCAATGGCAATTGGGCCGTTTATTGAAGCCGTGGGGGCACATCCGCCAACACGCGTCTCTGGTACTGCCTTATTTATGACCCCTAACCCTGATGGTATTCCACATGCCATGTTGCACAACTTAAAACATAACAAAGTGTTGCATGAAAAAATGGTGTTGCTCACCGTTAAATTCTTAGACTTTCCACATACCTCTACCGAAGAACGTCTATCAGTGGAACATTTACCTTACGAGTTTTATCGCGTGACTATCCGCTACGGCTTTAAAGATGAACCAGATTTACCACGTGATTTAGCGATGTGTAGTGATCATGGCTTAATATTAGATGCCATGGATACCTCATTTTTTGTGGGTAAAGAGATTCTTATTCCGAGCGGCAATTCAGGAATGGCCTTTTGGCGCAAGAAAATATTTATCGGCTTATTTAGAAGTGCTGAAACCATTACCAATCAATTCAAACTGCCCCCTAACCGTGTGGTAGAGCTAGGTTCACAATTAAAAATTTAACCTTAAACGCAACATATGATGCTGATTAGTTTAGGTTAACTTTATTTGATTAGGGTAAAATAGCGCTTTCGCTTTTTACCCTTTTTTTACGCTTTTAATTTTGGAATATTATTTACCCCATCATGAATCCACTACAAAACATCATTGAAGCCGCGTTTGAAGATCGCGCAAACATCAATCCAGCCAATGCTAGCAAAGAATTAAAAGAAGCTATTGCCAGCATCATTGCAGACCTTGATTCAGGGGCCCTACGCGTCGCATCACGCATAGGCAACACGCAAAATTGGGAAACACACCAATGGTTAAAAAAAGCGGTACTGTTGTCATTCCGCTTAGATGACAATGTGTTGCTAGAAGGTGGTTGTACCAAGTATTTTGATAAAGTACCGCCAAAATTTGCTAATTATACAGAGCAAGACTTTAAGGCAGATGGCATTCGTGTCGTGCCTAACGCCATGGTCCGCCGCGGCTCATTTATTGGCAAAAATGCCGTACTGTTACCTTCATTTGTCAACATTGGTGCTTATGTAGGTGAAAACACCATGGTAGATGCATGGGCCACAGTAGGTTCATGTGCGCAAATTGGTAAAAATGTGCATTTAAGCGGCGGGGTGGGTATTGGCGGCGTATTAGAGCCTGTACAGGCTGGACCTACCATTATTGGCGACAACTGCTTTATCGGCGCACGCTCTGAAGTCGTTGAAGGTGTCATCGTAGAAGATAACTGCGTGATATCTATGGGCGTTTACATTGGCCAATCTACTAAGATTTATGATCGTGAAACAGGTAGCGTCACTTACGGTCGCATCCCTGCAGGTTCTGTCGTAGTGTCAGGCAACTTACCCTCTAAAGATGGCACTTACAGCCTATATTGTGCTGTGATTGTTAAAAAAG
>SESE01001372.1_pt1 | contig 10011 bp, 9 predicted proteins | sample 3171371 | NCBI WGS metagenome assembly SESE01 (sample SAMN06051881, study PRJNA518727) | freshwater metagenome | biome: subpolar coniferous forest; feature: holomictic lake; material: water; isolation source: holomictic Lake 442, 13 m depth | place: Canada: near Kenora, Ontario | collected...
GAACTGCGCCAACCACATCGAATTGCTCGTTACCTCGAGGAGTTAGCTGGGACGTATCACGGCTTCTACGCCGATTGCCGCGTGTTACCTATGGGCGAAGAAAAACCATCGGCGCTGCACACAGCTCGACTACTACTCTGTTCTTCCACGAAGCAGGTATTAGCAAATGGTCTAGATCTATTAGGCGTTAGTGCACCGGAGAGGATGTAGGTATGTGGCCATCAACCGTTGCATTTACCAATGAACTCTCAATTTCTGGGATTCCAGCATCACAATTAGCCCTTGAGTTTGGAACTCCGGCATTTATTATGGATGAGGCAGATTTTCGTGCACGTGCATCTAAATGGAACAGTGCGTTAGTTAGCGCCTTTGGCGAGAATTCCGGCACCGTTTATTACGCAGCTAAGGCTTTTATCTGCACTGAAGTTGCCCGCTGGATTAAAGAGATCGGAATCGGCATTGATGTATGTACTGGTGGCGAACTTGCCGTAGCCCTTGCCGGAGGAATCGATCCTTCAAAGATTGAAGTTCATGGCAACAACAAATCCGTTGCCGAAATCGAAAAAGCAGTATCAGTCGGCGTGGGTACCATCGTAATAGATTCACTTTTTGAAATAGAAAGAGTTGCCGCGTCTGCCACTAAACACGGCGTTGTCCAAAAAGTCTTACTGCGTTTAACTCCGGGCATAGAGGCACATACCCATGAATTTATTGCTACCGCACATGAAGATGTGAAATTTGGTTTTTCAATTGCAAGCGGTGCGGCATGGACGGCGATAGCCGAAGTGCGCAAACACTCCTCACTTGAATTACGGGGATTTCATGCCCACATAGGGTCACAAATTTTAGACACCGATTCATTTGAAATTAGCGCCGAACGTCTCATTGCACTTTTAGCTAAATTTCGTGATGCGCACAATGCCGAACTTCCAGAGTTAGATCTTGGCGGGGGATATGGAATTGCATATATTCCAGGCGACGTAGAGCTTTCACCGAGTTTAGCTATGGAGGCTTTAGCAAAGGCCGTTGCTAAAAATTGCGCAGAGCATAATTTGAATGTACCCCAAATCTCTATCGAACCAGGTCGAGCAATCGTGGGCCCAACAATGTTTACTCTCTATGAGGTTGGAACCGTTAAAGACATCGAATTAGAAGAAGGCGAGAGCCGCAGATACATTTCTGTAGATGGCGGAATGAGCGAAAATATTCGACCTGCTTTATATGCCGCCGAATACACGGCCGTTTTAGCTAATCGCTCAAGTAGTGCCGCAGGAGTTTCAACTCGATTAGTTGGAAAACACTGCGAAACTGGCGACATTATTATTCGAGACATCTCATTGCCTAGTGATATCGCTCCGGGAGATTTATTGGCAACTCCAGCAACTGGTGCATATGGACGCAGTATGGCAAGTAACTACAACCATGTTCCGCGGCCACCCGTTATTGCAATTAATGATGGAAAAGCCCGCATTATCGTGCGCCGTGAGACCGAAGCCGATCTGTTGGGATTGGATATTTAACGCCGTTGAAGGCATGTGTGAAAGAATAACCGCATGGATGCAGGCTTTAAAACAATCTCAATTGGCATGCTTGGCGCTGGCGTAGTTGGCGGCCAAGTTGCTCGCCTGCTGCAATCTGATCGCCAGGAACTCTCTGAACGTTCAGGTGCGCTTTTAGTATTGAAAAAGGTCGGGGTACGAAGTAATACCGCACGTGATGGAATCGATGCGTCGATGATTACTACCGATTTACATTCAATTGTTACTGACCCAGAGATAAATATTGTCATCGAAGTTATGGGTGGCATTGAGCCTGCACGCACATTAATTTTAGAGGCGATTAAAAATAAGAAATCGGTAATCACGGCTAATAAGGCCCTGCTTGCAACTCATGGACATGAGCTTTTTAATGCCGCCGATGCTGCAAAGGTAGATTTGTATTACGAAGCTGCAGTTGCTGGTGCAATTCCAATTATCCGTTCGATGCGCGAATCTCTGGCCGGTGATCAAATCACACGCGTTATGGGAATAGTTAATGGAACAACTAATTATATTTTGACCAAGATGCATGAAGAGGGTCGCGATTTTAAAGATGTATTGAAAGAGGCACAGGCCCTTGGCTATGCCGAAACTGACCCAGCTGCCGATGTTGATGGCCATGATGCCGCAGCTAAAGCTGCGTTGCTTGCGGGTCTGGCATTCCATAGCACCGTTACAATCGATGAAGTTTACTGCGAAGGCATTTCAAAAATTTCAGTCGAAGATGTCAATGCAGCAAAGCGGATGAATGCCGTTATTAAACTTTTAGCGATTGCAGAAATCACCGTCAAAGATGAGATTTCAGTACGCGTACATCCAGTGATGCTTCCTAGTTCACACCCGCTGGCATCCGTGCGCGATGTTTTTAACGCGGTTTATGTTGAATCTGAAGCCGCGGGAGAGCTCATGTTTTATGGTCGAGGCGCAGGCGGGGCTCCCACCGCATCGGCAATTTTGGGCGACTTAGTTGCCGTGACACGTCACCGTGCATATTCAACCGTTGGCTATGGCGAATCAGATTATGCCGATCTTGATATAGCACCGATGAGTGAAGTTAAATCTCAGTTTTTTGTTCGCTTACATGTTGCCGATAAATCAGGTGTTTTAGCGGCAATTGCACAGACTTTTGCCAGCGAAAATATTTCAATTCAAACTGTTCACCAAGCGGGCATTGGAAAAGATGCTGAACTTGTTGTGGTTACGCACAGTGCAAGTGAAGCCTCACTCACTGCATGCATGGGCAAACTGGCCTCAATGGAGATTGTTACTAAAGTTGAATCGGCAATTCGCGTCGAAGGCGCGGTTGCTTAAATGGCGATTTTTGGAAGCAAGCAAAAAGGCGCACACCAGTGGCGCGGAGTAATTGAGGAGTACCGCCACAGACTTCCAGTGAGTGCGAATACTCCGATCATCTCTTTACGAGAAGGCGGCACTCCACTAATTCACGCCGTATATCTTTCAGAGTTATTAGGTAATGATGTTTGGATAAAGTACGAGGGTTTAAATCCAACGGGCTCCTTTAAAGATCGCGGAATGACCATGGCAATTTCTAAGGCGGCCGAAGCCGGCGCCAAAGCCGTTATTTGCGCCTCGACCGGCAACACATCGGCATCGGCTGCGGCCTATGCAGTAAAAGCTGGAATGACGCCGGCAGTTTTAATTCCTAAAGGCAAGATTGCCATGGGAAAGCTTGCCCAAGCCGTCATTCATGATTCAACGATTTTGCAAGTCAATGGAAATTTTGATGATTGCTTAACCCTTGCCCGTGAATTATCAGAAAACTATCCTGTTGCTTTAGTTAACTCAGTCAACCCATTTCGCATTGAGGGACAAAAGACTGCAGCTTTTGAAGTCGTAGATATGTTAGGAAACGCCCCCGACATTCACGCACTTCCCGTTGGTAACGCGGGAAATATCACTGCGTACTGGAAGGGCTACAAGGAGTACAACAAAGACGCCATGTCGACCCGCTTGCCAGCGATGTATGGCTTTCAAGCCGCTGGCGCTGCGCCCATTGTTAAAGGCAAGATCGTCAAGAACCCCGACACAATTGCAACTGCGATCAGAATTGGAAATCCAGCATCATGGGCCCAGGCCGTTGATGCCCGTGATTCATCTGGTGGGGTAATTGATTCGGTCACAGATAGAGAGATTCTCAGTGCCTACCGCTTAATTGCAGCTAAAGAGGGAGTCTTCGTTGAGCCATCATCGGCTGCAGGTTTAGCTGGGCTTATTAAATATAAAAAAGCCGGCAAACTACCGAAAAATAAAGTAATTGTTATTACCGTTACAGGACATGGATTAAAAGACATTCCATATGCCCTTGAGAGTGCGAAGAAACCCGTTGTGGTGCCCGTCAACGTAAAGGCCGCTGCAAAGGCGCTAGGTCTTATTTAAAATGAAGCCCACATTTAAAGCTCAACCGATGCAGGTCCAGGTGCCGGCAACCAGTGCCAACTTAGGGCCGGGTTTTGATTCTCTGGGTTTAGCCCTTGCAATGCACGATAGATATATTGCGCAAGTTTTGGATGAGCAAGTAATAGATATTGATATTACTGGCGAAGGCGCTGATAACTTGCCACGAAATGAAAAGAATTTAGTAATTAAATCGATGTATAAAGGTTTTGAATTTCTCGGTGGAAAACCACGCGGAGTTGCGTTGCGCGCGCTCAATGTAATTCCACATAGTCGTGGGCTTGGATCTTCGGCGAGTGCAATCGTTGGCGGATTGTCTCTGGCACGCGCACTTGTCTTAGGCGGCAATGAACGCATGAGTAATGACGATATGTTGAATTTAGCCAATGAGTTGGAGGGTCATCCAGACAATGTTGCCGCAGCAATTTATGGAGGAGCAACAATTGCTTGGCAAGAGATGCAACATGGACACAACGTTGCTCTATCTGTACAGATAGAAGTAGATCCCCGCATTAGCGCGTTGGCACTAATTCCTTCTACTGGGGTTTCAACCTCCAAAGCGCGCAAAATGCTTCCGGAATTAATTACGCATGCAGATGCCGTTAAAAATTCAGCTAATACGGCCCTCTTAGTTCACGCCCTTCAACACCGCCCAGATTTATTGCATACGGCCACCGAGGATTTCTTGCACCAGACTTTTCGAGCCGATGCAATGCCGGCTTCGTTTGCCCTTTTAAACAAGCTTCGCAAAGCTGGGGTAGCTGCCTTTATTTCAGGGGCCGGTCCTACTGTTCTTGTCTTACATACTGGGGGCTCAGCCGAGGTCGATGAGCTCACTCGAGCCGCGGGTGATAAATTCGCGGCATCGCCCCTCGGTATCTCGCGCGCTGGGGCCAGTATTCTCTCGAACTAAATTTTGTCCTTCGGCCAATGCCCTGCTAATATTTAGCCATCTGCTAGGGGCCTTTTATATCGGCCAGTAACACATCAGATAAATATAGAAAACAATCCACGGTTACACGGCTTATCAATGTGAGCCCATTAACCAATAGCGAAAAGATACAGATGACAACAACAGAAGAGCCAGTACGTTCACAGAGTCCAGAGCTTGCCGCAATGACGCTTCCTAAATTAAAGACAGTTGCAACGCAACTAGGTGTCGATGGCGCAGCCAAGATGAAGAAGGACGCATTAGTAGAAGCGATCGCCGATTTACAGGCCAAGAATCGCGAAGCTGCTAAAGCTGAACGCGAAGCGCGCCGTGAGGCCCGCAACAGCCGTAAAAAAGAGAGCAAGCCAGCGGCCAATAACACCCAAGATTCAGATGAGGACTCAGATGATGAGGCACCATCAAATAACAACGATCGCGGCAGCCGCCACGACCGTAATGACCGCACTCGTGGACGTGATCGCAACCGTGATCGCAACAACCGCGACCGTGCACCACGTGAAGAGCGTGAACCAGTAATTAGCGAAGACGATGTCTTAGTACCTGTAAGCGGTCTACTAGATATTCTCGATAGCTACGGCTTCATCCGAACATCTGGTTATTTACCAGGACCAAATGACGTCTACGTAACTCTGCAGCAAGTACGCCGCAATGGACTTCGTAAGGGTGACGTTGTAACGGGTCAAGTTCGCCAAGCCCGTGAAGGTGAGCGCAAAGAGAAGTTCAACGCGCTTATTACTCTTGAAACCGTTAACGGCATGAGCCCAGATGAGGCACGCAACCGTGTTGAATTCGGCAAGTTAACGCCACTTTATCCGCAAGAGCGTTTACGTCTTGAAACCGAACCAAATGTTTTAACTACGCGTGTAATCGATTTGATTGCACCGATTGGTAAGGGTCAGCGCGGACTTATTGTTTCACCACCTAAAGCTGGTAAGACAATGGTTCTCCAAGCTATCGCTAACGCCATCACAACTAATAACCCAGAGTGTCACTTGATGGTTGTTTTAGTTGATGAGCGTCCAGAAGAAGTTACCGATATGCAACGCTCCGTAAAGGGTGAAGTAATCGCATCAACTTTCGATCGCCCCGCCGATGACCACACAACGATTGCAGAGCTCGCAATTGAGCGCGCAAAGCGTCTGGTTGAACTTGGTCACGATGTAGTTGTTTTGCTCGACTCAATCACTCGTTTGGGACGTGCCTACAACATTTCGGCTCCAGCATCCGGACGAATTCTCTCTGGTGGTGTGGACTCAGCTGCGCTATATCCACCTAAGAAGTTTTTCGGTGCCGCACGTAATATTGAAGATGGCGGATCATTAACAATTCTTGCAACTGCCCTTGTTGATACAGGCTCTCGCATGGATGAAGTTATCTTCGAAGAGTTCAAGGGAACCGGAAACATGGAGTTAATCCTGGACCGTCGCCTTGCCGATAAGCGTATTTTCCCAGCTGTAAACGTTGTGGCATCTGGAACTCGTAAGGAAGAAATCCTTATGGGCTCTGAAGAGCTAAACATTGTCTGGAAACTTCGCCGCGTACTTCACGCGCTAGAACCACAAGCAGCTCTCGAACTTCTCCTTGAGAAGATGAAGGGCACAAAGTCCAACGTTGAGTTCTTGATGCAGATCCAGAAGACAACTTCTGGGCCTGATGACAGCAAGTAATTAGGCGTAAATTTCTTAAAATCTAGGCTTTGGCCTACTCTTATCCACGTTAACCGATCCGTTTGGTTCACTCGCTAGCCGAGATCCAAACTAGAAAAAAGGGAAGAACTATGAAGCCAGAGATCCATCCAGAGTACAAAGAGACCCAAGTGACTTGTGGTTGCGGTGAGAAGTTTGTTACTCGCTCAACAGTTGCTAGCGGTTCAATCTATGTTGAAGTCTGTTCTGTATGCCACCCGTTCTACACTGGCAAGCAGCGCATCCTCGATACTGGTGGTCGCGTGGCCAAGTTCGAAGAGCGTTTCGGAAAAAAAACAACCGAAGCTAAGTAGCTTTTTAAAGAGACCGCATCGCAGCCTTAACGGTTGCGGTAGCGGTTTTTTTATTTCTCTAATCATTCCCACGAAGAGCTATAAAGAAAAGGAGAAGCCCTAATGAGCAACGATCGCTTTGCATCAGCCCATGAAATGGTTCGTGAATACGCCGAACTCGAAGCCAAGATGGCCGATCCAACTATTCATGATGATCAAGCCAATGCCCGCAAACTTGGTCGTCGCTATGCCCAATTAGGTCCAGTGGTTGCCGGCTTTAAAGCGTGGAAATCGGCCGAAGATGATTTAGTAGCGGCCAAAGAGTTAGCCCAACTTGATCCCGATTTTGCAGCGGAGATTCCAACGTTAGAACTTGCTGCTGCTGCTGCGGGGGAGAAGTTAGAAGAGCTACTACTTCCGCGTGATCCCAACGATGATCGCGATGTTATTTTGGAAGTTAAAGCTGGTGCAGGCGGCGACGAATCAGCGATTTTTGCGGGGGATTTGTTGCGCATGTATATGCGTTATGCAGAACGCCATAATTGGAAAGTTGAAGTAATCGATGCCACCGAAAGTGAAATGGGTGGATACAAAGATATTTCTGTGGGTATTAAATCTAAGGGAACTCCAGCCCCTGGAGAGTCACCTTATGCGCGACTTAAATTTGAGGGTGGTGTACACCGTGTTCAGCGCGTACCAGAGACTGAGAGTCAAGGGCGTATTCATACATCAGCTGCCGGCGTATTGATTTTGCCTGAAGCCGAAGAGGTCGATGTTGAATTGAATATGAATGATGTACGCGTTGATGTATTTCGCTCATCTGGCCCAGGTGGGCAATCTGTTAATACAACGGACTCAGCGGTGCGATTAACACACATACCAACGGGGATCGTAGTTTCTTGCCAGAATGAAAAGAGCCAACTTCAAAATAAAGAATCGGCACTTCGTATTCTGCGCGCACGCATGTTAGCCGCGGCCCAAGAGGCCCAAGAGGCGGCAGCATCGGCTGAGCGGAAAAGCCAAGTTCGTACTGTGGATCGCTCTGAGCGCATTCGCACGTACAACTACCCAGAAAATCGCATCAGCGACCACCGCGTTAACTACAAATCAAATAATCTGGATGCAGTTTTAAATGGCGATTTGGATGACATGATTCAAGCACTCATTGATGCCGACAAAGCCGCGCGTTTAGCTAACACTAAGTAAAATTTCATGGACATCAAGGATTTACTGCGTGATGCTAAATCACAGTTAGTTGAATCCGGAATTGCCGAAGTAGATGCCGAGCATTTACTAGCTCACGTGTTGGGGCTTTCACGGATGGATCTTCATAACTCCATACTTGTTGAGACGACGTTAGCGGCAATGAGTGACACCGAAGTCATTGAAGAGCAGTTCTTTACGCTTTTAGATAGACGGCTCGATCATGAGCCACTTCAATACTTAACTGGCATCGCACCATTTCGCTACCTAGAGATTCAAGTTGGCCCTGGCGTATTGGTGCCTAGACCTGAATCCGAACTTTTAGTTGATGCAGTTTTAACTCACATTAAAAATCTTCCGGCACCAGTTAGCGTAATTGACTTGGGCGCAGGGTCGGGCGCCCTGGCGTTAGCGATTGCAACTGAAGCTCCCGATACTCGCGTGATCGCGGTGGAGAACTCATCCGAGGCAATTTATTGGCTTAAGAAAAATGTTTCAGTCATCGCCGAAAATGTTCGTGTTGTAGAGGGCGATGTTGCCGAAGTGCTTACTGGAATTAAATGCGATGTTGTAATCGCTAACCCACCCTACATTGCCGATTCCGCAGAGCTACCTCGAGATGTAGCCTCTTTTGAGCCACATGCCGCCCTCTTTGGTGGAGTAAGCGGAATGGAGCTACCCCGTAAATTCATAAGTGCAGCTAGTCGTTTATTAAAACCCACTGGCGTATTAGTTATTGAACATGGCGAAGATCAGGGAATTGCCATTGCTAGCGAACTTGCCGTAGATTTTGAGAACATTTCGCTCCATGATGACCTTGTTGGCCGTCCCCGCTGGACGAGTGCAGTGAGGAAGTAGCCATGGGGAAGAAAATTGATTTAAAAAAAGGCGAACTCTCTGCACATGTAAAAAAGGCGTGCAAAGCTATCGCTGATGGATACGTCATTGCGATTCCATTAGAGCATGGATATGTACTCGCGGCAGATGCATTTAATCACGATGCAGTTCGGGAAATACACGTGTTGCGCGGAGATCCGTTATTTACGGCCGCCCAAGTTTTAGTTGCAAGCGCCAAGACCGCGCAAGGTGTTGTACGTGAATTGACTCCAGAGGTTTCGGCATTAATTAAAAACTTTTGGCCAGGAATGCTAACGCTTAATCTTCTCCCACAGGGTGGATTGGGTTGGGATTTAGGCGATGATAATGAGTTAGATCGAATAAGTATTCGAGTACCTAAAAGTAGATTTGTAAAAGCTCTGTTGGCGGCAACTGGGCCACTGGCTGTAGCAAGTGCGACAGCACCTGGACGGCCAGCTCCAAGATCACTGAGTGAAATCTCTCACTTGAAATCAGGATTAGCGCTGCAGTTCAATAATGGCAATCTGCGCAAAGGTCCTTTAACAACGGTAGTTGAGGCCGATGAATCGGGAGTCAAGGTGCTACGAATCGGAGCAATATCGTTGGACGAGGTTAAAAATATCGTCCCTGGAGCCAGCGCCCTATAAGGTTAGGCCATGTCTACTTTCTATGGCCCCGATTTTGAAGCGTTAACTGCACAAGATCCAGAGATTGCTGCGGTTTTATTAAGTGAGCTCAAGCGCCAGCAAACAGATTTACAGTTAATCGCATCTGAGAACTTCACTTCGCGCGCAGTCTTGGCTGCGATGGGCTCGACGCTTTCTAATAAATATGCCGAGGGTTACCCTGGAAAGCGTTACTACGGTGGCTGCGAAGAAGTGGATAAGGCAGAAATCCTTGCGATAGAGCGCGCTAAGAGTTTGTTCGGTGCAGAGCATGCAAACGTGCAGCCACATTCAGGTGCCAGTGCAAATATCGCCGTGTACCAAGCTTTCACAAAACCAGGAGACACAATTCTTGCAATGTCCCTGCCGCACGGTGGCCATTTAACGCATGGATCGGCCGTT
>SESE01001373.1_pt1 | contig 10007 bp, 9 predicted proteins | sample 3171371 | NCBI WGS metagenome assembly SESE01 (sample SAMN06051881, study PRJNA518727) | freshwater metagenome | biome: subpolar coniferous forest; feature: holomictic lake; material: water; isolation source: holomictic Lake 442, 13 m depth | place: Canada: near Kenora, Ontario | collected...
CGGCTGAGTACCCATGAATCGCCTGTTGGAGATGGCGCGAATTTGATCAATAAGCAGGTCCGTTTCTTGCGCCAAGCCTGGTTGACCAAAGCCACGCGAAGCGGAAAATAGTTTTTGGCATGGCACACGCCATGCCTCGGCCAGAGCGAGAAAGCGCTTCCAACAAGGTCGCAGCCGAAATCAACACGTTTCTTGAGATGGTGCTGTTGTGAGATCGGATGCGTTTGAGCACTTTTCGGGATTGAACCATCCCCGTTCACCTGAAGCTGGTTGAAAATGGTTAAAAATCAACCATGCAGTGGTTGATTTTCAACCATTAGAATAGGTGGATGTACCCTCGTCACATCACTGCGTTGCTGGCTGATGCCTTGTCTGACACCCCCGTTGTGGTTATCAACGGCGCACGGCAAAGCGGCAAAAGCACGCTTGTCCGTCGCTGGCCGCATCTGAGGGAGAACAACGCCGGTACCTCACGCTTGATGATTCAGCCGTTCTGAATGCCGCCAGGTCTGACCCGACTGGCTTCATCAACGGGCTGCAAGGTGCGGTCATCCTGGACGAAGTGCAGCGTGCGCCAGAGCTTTTTTTGCCCATCAAGGCAGCAGTCGATCGACAGCGTTTGCCCGGACAGTTTTTACTGACCGGTTCGGCCGATGTCATGCTGCTGCCCGGCATGGCCGATTCTTTGGCCGGACGGATGGAGGTTTTGTCACTGTGGCCGCTGTCTTGCGCTGAAATGTCTGACAGTGCAGACATCAACCGGGCCGACGCCTTGTTTTTGGGGGATTGGTCGGCGCTCAACATTCCGCCCTGTGACCGCACAGAACTGATGGCGCATTTGACAGCCGGTGGGTTTCCAGATGCGGTGGCACGCACCCGCGCTGCGCGTCGCACCGCATGGTTCGATGCCTATGTGCAAGCCATTTTGCAACGTGATGTGCGCGACCTGGCCAACATCGTGCAATTGACAGAAATCCCCAACCTGTTGAAATTATTGGCTACACGCAGTGCTAGCTTGCTCAATTTCGCAGAACTCTTCCGCACTGCCGGCATCGCACAGAGCACACTCAAACGTTACTTTGCTTTGCTGGAAATGTTGTTTTTGGTGGTGCGGCTGCAACCCTGGGAACGTCACCCTGGCAAGCGACTGGTCAGAACATCCAAGGTTTTTTTGCCTGATAGCGGTTTGCTGTGCCATTTCATGGCAGTGACAGCAGAAGGATTGGCCGACAAACCTGGCTTGCCCGGCAGTGTGGTGGAAACTTTCGTATTGGCCGAGTTGCAGAAACATCTGGCATTCTCAAGGCAAGGTTTGACGCTATGGCACTACCGAACCCAAACCAATATCGAGGTTGATTTCGTTCTTGAAAATCGTCAGGGCCAGATCACGGGCATCGAGGTTAAAGCCAGCGCCACGGTGGATGGCAAAGACTTCAAAGGTTTGCGCCATTTGCAAGAAGCCCCCGAGTTTTTGCGCGGCATCGTGCTGTACGCCGGGCGCGAGGTGGTGCCCTTTGGAGACAATCTGTGGGCTGTGCCGCTGTCGGTGTGGTGGGCTGGCGGGGTACGTTTGGCGTGCCCGGACGGTCAGCCTCGTATGTCAATGTGATGCACCACCGTATTTTTTGGAGCGTCACTCAGTGGGATGTCCCTACGGCTCATCAAGTTCTCAGTCAACTCCGACAAAGATGGTCACACGACGGTTTTTGGCAAGTTCCTCTGGCGAATCACCAATCGTCGCAGGCACATTGTCTGCCCGTCCAAGTGCGACCATGCGAGACGGTTGAATTCCGAACTCGACCAGTTGACGTACAACGGCGGCGGCTCGCGCTGAAGACAGTTCCCAGTTGGATGCAAATTTTTCCGTTGCGATGGCCACACGGTCGGTGTGGCCTTCAACCATCACGTCTTTGTCCGGATAATCTCGCAGCACAACGGCAATTTTGGCCAGCACCGCATGTGATGCCGGCAGAACTTGCGCGTCACCAGAGCTAAATAACAAACTCGACTTGAGATCGATTTCAACACCCTTCAAGCGCTCGGTGACGAATATTTGTCCGTCACTTGTGAGCGGTTGCAGACGAGACAGTACCTCGGTGCGCTTGACGGCTTGATTGGCAGTTTGATTGACCTCGACAGGCACTGGTTTTTCATTCTTCAGTTTTTCGGTCAGTGAGGCCAAATCATTGTTGCGCGCCAACTGAAGGGCATAAAGCATCATGAAGAGCACCATCAGCAAAGTGATGAAGTCGGCGTAAGACAGCAGCCAGCGTTCGTGTTGTTCTTCGTCTTGTTTTTCAACTTTTGGTTTCCAGCCTGGTGCATCGTATGAAATCGCGGGTGCAACGGTTTCCACGGACTTGACAGGGATGCTTGCTGCTGTGGAGGGTTGGCTCGTTTCCATGCGTTACACCAGTTTTTCGTTGGCACGCTGGCGAATGTCACCCAACAAACGCGCCTCAATGGTGCTGGAGGATTCTCTGCGTGAAATGGCAAGAATGCCATCCAGATAGAGTTTGCGGTAGCGCAGTTCGTTATCAACAAGACTTTTGATTTTGCCGTACACGGGCAGAAAGATAACGTTGGCGACTCCAACACCGTACAGCGTTGAAACAAATGCGATAGAGATGCCTTTGCCGAGTTCACTTGGGTTGGAAATATTGCCGGTGATGTGTATCAAACCCAGAACAGCACCCACAATGCCAAAGGTGGGCGAGTAGCCACCGGCTTGCTGCCATATTTTGGCGGCAGCAACCTGGTTCCTCTCGTAAGCATCAAGCTCCCGACGCAGTGCATCGTTAATCACTGGTTCCGGAACACCATTGGCGAGCAATTGCAAGCCACGCCCGGCAAAATCACCAGTATGGTCGGTATTAACAGACTCCAGCGCCAACATGCCACCCTGTTTGGCCTTCTTCCCCCATTCGAGAAGGTTCGAGAGGTTCTTGCGGTCCACTGGTTTGGGTGTTGAAAACACCCATCCCAATAATTTGACACCTTCGGCAAAGCGTACCCAGGGGTTTTGGATCATGACCGCCCCCAGAGTGCCGCCCATGACAATCAAAGCCGATTGCCACTGAAACAGCACTGCAACATGCCCCCCTTCGAGCCAGAAACCGCCAACAACGGCCAAGGCAGCAACCACAACACCCACTGGAGTCAATAAGTCCATGATTTTTCCTTTTGCTTTGAACAATGAATATGCGATCGAGAATTCTAGCCAAGCAACAGTTATTGCTGATGACCCCTATCACTCTGACAGACAATGCACCCATCCATGAATACAAAATCCTTGAACGACTGGCTTGCCCATTGCGAGCAACTTCACCCGCAAACCATTGACATGGGGCTGGATCGGGTTCGCCTGGTGGCCAAGCGCATGGGCTTGACCTTTGCCTGCCCGGTGATCACGGTGGCCGGTACCAATGGCAAGGGTTCGACCTGCGCCATGCTGGAGTCAATTTTGTTGCAGGCTGGCTACCACACCGGTGTTTATTCGTCCCCTCATCTGGTAAATTTTGAAGAGCGTCTGCGGCTGGATGGTGTGGCAGTTAATGCTACTGAGTTGATAGCTGCATTCGCAAGCGTGGAGCGCGCTAGAGGCCAAAATGAGGGTGCTATTTCGCTCACATATTTTGAGTTTTCTACGCTGGCGATTCTGGATGTGATGCGGCACCATGCGCCAGATGTGGTGATTTTGGAGGTGGGTTTGGGGGGGCGTCTGGATGCGGTCAACCTCATTGACCCAGACTGCGCCATCATCACCAGCATTGATCTGGACCATACGGCGTTGCTGGGTGAGAGCCGTGAAGCCATTGGGTTTGAAAAGGCTGGCATCATGCGCACAGGCCGTCCGGTGGTGGTCAGTGACCCGATGCCGCCACAGAGTGTATTGGACAGGGCACTAGAGGTCGATGCCGATCTGTGGCGCGTGGGGGTTGACTTCATCGTGTCGGGAGACAAGCAGCAATGGAGCTGGGCAGGACGTGCAAGGCGATACAGTGGGCTGGCGTATCCGGCGCTGCGTGGGGCCAATCAGTTGGTCAATGCGGCGGGAGTGTTGGCGGCCTTGACGGCTTTGCGTGATCGGTTGCCAGTGTCGGCGCAGGCGGTGCGCAACGGCCTGGCTTTGGTGACGCTGCCCGGTCGCTTTCAAATCGTGCCAGGCCAGCCCACGCTGGTGCTTGATGTTGCGCACAACCCCCATGCAGCGGCAGCCTTGGCGCTTAATCTGGATGCCATGGGGTTTTTTCAGACGACGCATGCGGTGTTTGGTGTCATGGCTGACAAAGACATTCGCACCATTCTGGCTCGACTTAACCCATTGATTGACAAATGGTATTTTACTGATTTGCCTACCCCTCGCGCAGCAACCGCCGCTGATTTGATGCGAGACTGGCAGTCACAAAACACGCGCAAAGACAGCTCTGGTGCGACTTTTGCTGATCCTGTCCAGGCGCTACAGGCAGCCATCAAGGCGGCAAACCCCACTGATAGAATTGTCGTGTTCGGGTCGTTTTACACCGTGGGTGGCATTCTGAATGATGGCCTGCACCGCATTCACGCACAGCATCTCCCCAAAACCTGAGATTCATTTCACCAGCATGGCGTTTTTTAAGTTCCGTAAAAATAGCATTGCGCCAACCCGTGCGTCAGCTCAACCCGAGAGTGTCGAGAGAATGCGTCAACGCGCCAAGCACCGCTTGATGGGTGCCACCGTGCTGGTGTTGCTGGGTGTGATTGGTTTTCCGCTGTTGTTTGACAAGCAACCCCGCCCGATCGCGGTCGAAACGCCGATTGACATTCCGGATAAAAACAAGGTGCTTGCCTTGACAATCCCGCAACAAATGGTTCCACAAGTTGTCGCTGACAGGCCATCCGTGGCCGCGTCATCCTCTGAATCAGTGGTTATCACCGAAATGGCGGATCCTATTGATACAAAATTAGAGGCAAAAACGGCTGTAGCGCCCGTCAATCAAGCGTTTGTAGCTCATAAAAATGTAGCAGTTATTAAACCAGACCGACCTGCGGTTAGTGCAGCAGCAGTGGTTCGGCCTAACGAGGCCGCGCTGGCCCAGGCCTTGCTGGAGGGTCAGACACCCGAAATGATGGCTGCTGCCAACACGCGCTTTGTCGTGCAAGTCGGCGTGTTTGTCGATCCGGCACGTTTACGCGAAGTGCGCTTGAAGGTAGAACACGCTGGCCTGAAGACATACATCCATGTGGCAGAAACCAAAGACGGCAAGCGCATCAGGGTGCGGGTTGGGCCATTCTCGGTTAAAGCTGATGCTGAAAATGCAGTTGCAAAAATCAAAGCACTTGATTTGCCTGCCAACTTGCTGACTTTGTGACGTGATGGTCTTGCCCACCCTAGACTGGTTATTTTTGGCTGTATTGCTCATCTCTTTGGTCTTGGGCATTTGGCGTGGTCTGGTTTTTGAAGTGTTTTCGCTGGTGGGGTGGGTGGCTGCTTTTTTACTGGCCAGATGGCTTGCACCGGATGTGGCGCAGCGTCTGCCGATGAGTGGTGCCAGTGAATTGATTCGCTACGCTGCGGGTTTTGCGCTGATCTTCATTGCCACCTTGGTGTTGAGTGGACTGGTCGCCATGGTGCTAAAAACGTGGATGAAAACGGTGGGTTTGCGACCGGTCGATCGGGTGTTGGGGGCGACGTTTGGTTTGCTCAGAGGGGTTTTCTTGCTGCTATTGGCAACCGTGCTGGCCGCCATGACACCCTTTAAGTCCAGTCTTGCATGGCAATCCTCCACAGGTATCGCGCTGTCTTTGACCATGATCAAAAGCCTTCGACCCGCTCTGCCACGTGATTTGGACAAGTTATTGCCTGTTTGACATCATCATTGAACGGATTGGGAAACTATGTGCGGAATCGTGGGTGTTGTCAGTAACACCTCTGTCAATCAACTTATTTACGATGCCTTGCTGCTGTTGCAGCACCGTGGTCAGGATGCTGCAGGCATCGTGACGCAGCAGGAGCGAAAGTTTTTTATGCAAAAGGCTCGTGGCATGGTGCGTGATGTGTTTCGCACCCGCAACATGCGCTCATTGCCCGGCCAGTGTGGACTAGGACAGGTGCGCTACCCCACGGCAGGCAATGCATTTAGCGAGGAAGAAGCACAACCTTTTTATGTGAACGCCCCCTTTGGCATTGTGCTGGTGCATAACGGCAACCTGACCAATGCGCAGGCGCTGAAGGCTCAGCTTTTCAATGCCGATCACCGCCATATCAACACCGACAGTGACTCTGAAGTGTTGCTCAACGTGCTGGCTCACGAGATCGAAGCCACGACCCGTGGCATGCCGCTGACACCCCACGATGTGTTTGCGGCGATACGCAAAGTTCACCATCGCCTTCGAGGGTCGTATGCAGTGGTTGCCATGATTGCGGGGCACGGTGTGCTGGCCTTTCGTGACCCGTTTGGCATTCGCCCGTTGTGCCTGGGGCGTGCTGATGGTGCCTGGATGGTTGCCAGTGAATCCGTAGCTATAGAAGGAACTTCTTACCAGTTTGAACGCAATATTGCACCTGGCGAGGCGGTGTTTATTGACCTGAAAGGCAATGTTTACTCAGAGCAGTGTGCTGATCATCCGGTGCTGAACCCCTGCATTTTTGAGTTTGTCTATCTGGCTCGGCCTGATTCGGTGATGGATGGCATCTCGGTCTATCAGGCGCGACTGAATCTGGGTGAGTCGCTGGCCAAGCGGGTTATTTCCTGCGTGCCGCCCAATGAAATTGATGTTGTGATTCCCATCCCCGAGTCCAGCCGCCCCAGTGCAGCCCAGTTGGCTCAGTTGCTGGGGCTGCCGTACCGTGAAGGATTTGTCAAAAACCGCTATGTTGGGCGCACCTTCATCATGCCGGGGCAATCGGTTCGCAAAAAGTCAGTACGTCAAAAGCTTAATGTGATTCCCAGTGAGTTCAAGGGTCGCAATGTGCTGCTGGTCGATGATTCCATCGTTCGTGGTACTACCAGCGGTGAAATTGTTCAGATGGCGCGCGATGCAGGTGCTTGCAAGGTCTATATGGCCAGCGCAGCACCGCCGGTGCGATTTCCCAATGTTTATGGCATTGACATGCCCACATCGCAAGAGTTGGTGGCGCACAACCGCACTGTGGAGCAAATTCGCGACATCATTGGGTGCGATGCGCTGATTTACCAGGATGTGGATGGCATGAAAAAGGCCATTGGCTCGCTCAACACAAAGATCAAGGATTTTGATGCCTCTTGTTTTGACGGCATTTATGTGACCGGCGATATCACACCAGAGGATATCGTTCGGCTCAACGCCAATCGGGTAGGAACCGAAGACAATCAAGAAGATACGTCGCGCCTGGCACTGCCCAACCATGAAGACTGACCATGACAAATCCTAAATTAACGACTCACCTGCACCCAGAAACACTGGCTGTGCGCACCAGCGTCGAACGCTCCCAGTATGGCGAAAATTCTGAGGCGCTTTACCTGACCAGCAGTTTTGTCCAATCTGATGCCGAAACTGCCCGCAAACGATTTTCCAATGAAGAAGGGGGTTACACCTATACCCGTGTGGCCAACCCGACTGTGACCGGAATGGAAATGCGACTCGCAGCCCTTGAAGGCACAGAGGCCGCCATTGCCACTTCAAGCGGCATGTCGGCCGTGTTGTTGCTGGGCATGGGGTTGTTAAGGACAGGTGACCATGTGGTGTGTTCACAGTCGGTGTTTGGCTCTACCATGCGATTGTTTTCTGGAGAATTTGCCAAGTTTGGCGTTGAGACCACCTTTGTATCGCAGACAGATGTTGCTCAATGGCGTACGGCCATACGGCCCAACACCAAACTGCTGTTTGCAGAAACTCCCACCAATCCACTGAACGATATTTGTGATATTGCGGCGCTTGCCAATGTGGCGCATGCGGGGGGTGCCTTGCTGGCAGTCGATAACTGTTTTTGCACCCCTGCACTGCAACGCCCAATAACTTTTGGCGCAGACGTTGTCATTCATTCCGGTACCAAATATCTGGATGGGCAGGGCAGGGTGGTGGCCGGGGCGATTTGTTGCTCACAAAAGCATGCTGATGAGGTGTTTGGGCCCATCAATCGCACCGTTGGCATGGTGCTCTCCCCATTTAATGCCTGGGTGGTGACCAAAGGGTTGGAAACCCTGTCGCTGCGAGTGAAAGCGCAGTCAGCCAGTGCCATGACCCTGGCCACCTGGCTACAAGCACAACCCGAGGTGGCGAGGGTGTATTACCCGGGTTTGGCATCGCACCCACAGCATGAACTGGCCATGCACCAGCAAAGCGCAATGGGAGGCGCTGTGGTGTCGTTTGATGTACGTGCAGAGGATGCCACGCAGGCGCGTCGGCGTGCGTTTCATCTGATTGACAGTACCCAGGTATGTTCCATTACCACCAATCTGGGCGATACAAAAACGAGCATCGCACACCCTGCCACCACCTCTCACACTCGTCTGACCGAAGAGCAACGGCAGGCAGCAGGCATTGGTCAGGGACTGATTCGTATCGCGGTTGGCCTGGAGCATATCGAAGACCTCAAGGCCGACCTGATGCGCGGACTGAACACCTTGAGTACTTTGCCATGACCAAAACCAGAACAAGAACCCGTTTTGCGCCCTCACCCACTGGATTTATTCACCTGGGCAATATTCGCTCAGCCCTGTACCCGTGGGCGTTTGCCCGTTCAACCGGCGGTGACTTTATATTACGGATTGAAGATACCGACCTGGAACGCTCCACCCAAGCTGCTGTTGACATGATCATCGACAGCATGAATTGGCTGGGTCTGGATTACGACGAGGGCCCGTTCTACCAGATGCAGCGCATGGATCGTTACAAGGCCGTGCTGGCCGATTTGGTCTCTGCCGGTCATGTCTATCCTTGTTACATGAGTTTGGTCGAACTTGATGCCCTGCGTGAGCGCCAGACTGTAGCCAAAGAAAAACCACGTTACGACGGCACCTGGCGACCTGTATCCGGCAAGATGTTGCCACCCATTCCAGAAGGGGTGCCACCTGTGCTGCGCTTTAAAAATCCACAGGGTGGTTCGGTTGTCTGGGATGACAAGGTCAAAGGCCGCATTGAGATCAGCAATGATGAGTTGGATGACCTGGTCATAGCCCGAGCCGATGGCACTCCCACCTACAACTTTTGCGTGGTGGTTGACGATATGGACATGGGAATGACCCATGTCATTCGGGGGGATGACCACATCAACAATACGCCACGCCAAATCAACATTTTTAAAGCCTTGGGCCATAAGCCGCCGGTGTATGCCCACTTGCCCACCGTTCTCAATGAACAAGGCGAAAAAATGAGCAAACGCAACGGGGCCAAACCGGTGACGCAATACCGCGACGAGGGTTTCTTGCCAGATGCTATGGTGAACTATCTGGCGCGGCTGGGCTGGAGCCACGGTGACGATGAATTCTTCAGCCGATCGCAATTTTTGCAATGGTTCAATCTGGATCACCTGGGTAAAAGCGCAGCACAGTTTGACGAAGCCAAGTTGCGTTGGGTTAATGCCCAGCACCTCAAAAACACACCCGTTGACGTGTTGGCTCCACTCGTACAGGAACAATTGCTTAAGCGCGGTCTGCATGCTGATGATCGCCTGTCACGAATTTGCGCTCTGTTCAAGGATCGTTGTGACACGACTGTGGCACTGGCTGACTGGGCTGCGGCGTTTTATGGTGACGTAACCCCTGGCGTTGATGAGTTGACGCACCACCTGACGGATGCAGTTAAACCAGCGTTGGTGGTATTGAGTCAAAAACTCTCATCTTGCGTTTGGGATAAACCTTCGATTGCTGCTGCTGTCAAGGAAGTTTTGGTGGCCCATGGTCTGAAAATGCCCCAACTTGCCATGCCGGTGCGACTGCTTGTGATGGGTTGTGCTCATACGCCATCGCTGGATGCGGTACTGGAGTTGTTTGAGCGTGAAATAGTGATAAACAGGCTGAGATCAGCCTGATTATTCAAGCTACAAT
>SESE01001374.1_pt1 | contig 10005 bp, 7 predicted proteins | sample 3171371 | NCBI WGS metagenome assembly SESE01 (sample SAMN06051881, study PRJNA518727) | freshwater metagenome | biome: subpolar coniferous forest; feature: holomictic lake; material: water; isolation source: holomictic Lake 442, 13 m depth | place: Canada: near Kenora, Ontario | collected...
GCGTTTTGCCATCCGCGAAGGCGGGCGCACCGTCGGTGCCGGCGTAGTTTCCAAGGTGATTGAGTGACCTCGCGTTTTTTGTCCTGCGAGACCCTTTTGGGGGTCTAGTCAATGATTGGAATTTTGCAGTTAGGCCAGTAGCTCAATTGGCAGAGCATCGGTCTCCAAAACCGGGGGTTGGGGGTTCGATTCCCTCCTGGCCTGCCATCTTTACGGCAATTTTTACGACATTAGGGAAGTCTCGGCAGGTATGAATTCTCAGACAGATCCAAGGTTTGATGTCCTCAAGCTCGCCACTGCAGTGGTGTTCTTGCTGGGGGGCATGGTCGGCTATTATCACTTCGAAGGCCACTCATTGCTGCTGCGTGTGGTGGGGCTTTTGGCGATGACCGCAGTAGCGGTTTATGTGGCTTTGCAAACGGGTATTGGACGCTCGGTACTGGGTTTTGCCCTGGAATCACGTACCGAGATGCATAAAGTGGTCTGGCCAACTCGTCAGGAGACCTGGCAAACCACCCTGTTTGTGGCCGCAGCCGTATTGCTGTTAAGTCTTGTACTCTGGCTTTATGACATGCTGTTGATGGCCATTGTGCATTGGTTGACCGGCCGGGGGGTCTGAGCCATGGCGATGCGCTGGTTTGTGGTACATGCCTATTCTGGGTTTGAACACCAGGTCAAGCGATCTCTGGAAGAACGCATCAGACGATCCGGTATTCAGGAGGGTTTTGGCCAGATTCTGGTGCCCACGGAGGAAGTGGTCGAGATGCGCAATGGCCAGCAGCGCAAGAGTGAACGCAAGTTCTTTCCAGGCTATGTATTGGTTCAGATGGAACTGAACGACGAAACCTGGCACCTCGTCAAAAATGTTCCCAAGGTGATGGGTTTTATTGGCGGAAATAAAGATCGGCCCGCACCAATTTCCGACAAGGAAGCCATGGCCATTCTTGATCGGGTTCGCGATGGGGTCGATAAGCCGCGTCCCAAGGTTCTCTTTGAACCGGGTGAAGTGGTTCGGGTCGTCGATGGTCCCTTCAATGACTTTAATGGTGTGGTCGAAGAAGTCGATTATGAAAAGAGTCGACTCAAGGTCTCCGTGTTGATTTTTGGCCGTTCGACGCCCGTTGATTTGGAATTTAGTCAGGTTGAAAAGGCCTGATACAGCGATTCGTTATTGCCGTCGCGAATCGCTTCGGGCGTCGCTAGTGTGAAGTGACCTCGGGAGTCTGTTTGGCGGTTATTGCGGGGAGCCTTGCGGCGTTATTACCCGAAGGATAAATATCTATGGCAAAGAAGGTTCAGGCATACGTTAAACTTCAGGTCAAGGCAGGGGAGGCGAATCCCACGCCCCCTGTGGGACCTGCCTTGGGTCAGCAGGGCGTCAATATCATGGCGTTTTGCAAAGAATTTAACGCGGCGACCCAGAATATCGAAAAGGGAACGCCGATTCCCGTGGTCATTACGGTGTATAGCGACCGTAGTTTTACCTTTATCACCAGAACGCCACCGGCGAGCATCTTGTTGAAAAAGGCGATGGGTTTGAAATCAGGAAGTGCCCGGCCCAACACCAACAAGGTGGGACGTGTGACACGCGAACAGCTCGAACAGATCGCTAATACCAAGATGCCGGATCTGACAGCGGCTTCTTTGGAAGCTGCGGTGAGAACCATCGCAGGTAGTGCGCGTTCGATGGGTCTTGACGTGGAGGGACTGTAACATGGCCAAGTTGTCTAAACATGCCCAGGCAATCCGGACGCGGGTGCAGGCCGGCAAGTTGTATCCGGTGGAAGATGCGTTGACGCTGCTCAGGGAATTGAGCGCCAAACGATTCCGGGAATCGGTAGAGGTCGCGGTCAACCTAGGGGTCGATCCTCGCAAATCGGATCAGGTGGTCAGGGGCTCGACGGTACTGCCTCATGGTACGGGGAAAAGCGTCCGGGTTGCGGTGTTTACCCAGGGTGCCAATGTCCAGGCGGCGCGGGATGCGGGGGCTGAAATCGTTGGGCTTGAGGATCTGGCGGCGGACATCAAGGCCGGCAAGATGGATTTCGATGTGGTAATTGCTAGCCCCGACACCATGCGTATCGTAGGCCAACTGGGGCAGATCCTGGGTCCCCGCGGTTTAATGCCCAATCCCAAGGTTGGAACCGTCACACCCAATGTGGCCGAGGCGGTGCGTAATGCCAAGGCAGGCCAGGTACGTTACCGCACGGATAAGGCCGGGATTATCCATTGTACGATTGGCAAGCTCGACTTTGAATCGTCGGCACTCAAGACCAATTTGGAGACCCTGCTGCATGATCTTCAGAAGGCCAAGCCTTCTGCCTCCAAAGGGATTTACATGGAGCGTATCACCCTGTCTAGCACTCAGGGGCCTGGACTGGCTGTCGATCAGGCAAGCCTTTCTTTACTATGAAGATAAGCGGTCGTATGACCGCTTATCTCCCCTTCTTTGGAGCGCCCGGTTTAGGATGATCCCAGACCGGGTGATGTCAAAGACCGCAGGTGTGCCTGGCACTCAATTCTTGGTAAGAGCCTGCGCAGACGTTGCTCCGACAGTCAGACTGCTGACCCTGGAGTTCGTTAACAATGATCCGGATAGCCGGGTTTGATCAGACGGGGCCATCGGCCCCATTAGTCAGGAGGTGACGGAAATGGCATTGAATCTTGCAGAAAAACAAGCCATTGTCGATGAAGTCGCGGCAGTCGCTGCGAAGGCCCATTCCGCTATCGCGGCCGAGTATCGGGGGTTGACGGTGGTAGAGATGATCCGGTTGCGGGTTGCGGCCCGCCAGTCCGGCGTTTATCTGCGTGTTGTCAAAAATACCCTGGCTCGACGGGCGGTGGAAGGCACGAGCTTTTCCTGTATGCGAGAGGGTATGAAGGGTCCTTTGGTTCTGGCCTTCTCGATGCAGGAGCCTGGGGCGGCGGCGCGCGTGATCGAGGATTTTGCCAAAGGTAAGGACAAGCTGGTGGTGCGATTGGTGTCCATTGGCGGCAAACTGCTGGATCCCAAAGAGATCGGTGTGTTGGCGAAGATGCCGACCTACAATGAAGCGGTGAGCCAATTGATGGCCTTGATGAAGGCACCGGTTCAGAAACTGGCGCGCACCCTTCAAGAAGTGCCTGGCAAGTTGGTGCGTACCCTGGCAGCCGTCCGCGACGCCAAAGAGGCGGCCTGATCAAACGGGAGTTTCACGGAATTCGCGGCTTTGCAATGATGATTGATTTTGGGAGTTTAACTAATGGCTGTATCGAAAGAAGAGATTCTTGACGCAATTGCTAACATGACGGTGATGGAGGTTGTAGACCTTATCAAGGCCATGGAGGACAAGTTTGGTGTGACTGCGGCGGTTGCCGTCGCGGCAGCGCCCATGGCGGGTGCTGCGGCCCCCCAGGAAGAGGAAAAAACCGAGTTTAACGTTGTTTTGACGGGGTTTGGAGCCAATAAGGTTGGTGTCATCAAGGTGGTGCGTGAAATGACTGGACTGGGTCTGAAGGAAGCCAAGGACGCCGTGGAAGGGTTTCCCACCGTCCTCAAGGAAGCCATTCCAAAGGCCGAGGCCGAGGCCGCCAAGAAGAAGCTGGAAGAGGCGGGCGCAACGGTCGAGATCAAGTAATTCTTTTTGCGCGATTGCGGGAAACCGTTGGGCAAATGGGCTGGCAGTGTACCGCTGCCGGCCTTTTGCTGTTTGTGCGGTGTGATCGCAATGCCGTTACCCGTCTTGGGCATATCCACTTCGATTGAGGAAAGGCAGAATGGCCTATTCGTTCACCGAGAAAAAGCGTATCCGCAAGGATTTTGGCAAGCGTCCCAGCATCCTGAAGGTACCCTATCTGCTCGCCACACAGGTAGAGTCCTATCGTGAGTTCCTGCAGGCGGATACCCCGCCGGGACGGCGCCGTGACATCGGTTTGCAGGCGGCTTTCAAATCCGTCTTCCCGATAGAAAGCTATTCGGGCCACATCGTTCTGGAATATGTGGGCTATCGTCTTGGCGATTCGCCATTTGATGTGCGTGAGTGCCAAATTCGGGGCGCGACCTACCACGCACCCTTGCGGGTTTCAGTACGCCTGGTGGTGTATGACAGGGAAGCCCCGGCGGGTTCCAAGGTGGTCAAGGATATCAAGGAGCAGGAGGTTTTCATGGGAGAACTGCCACTCATGACCGATACCGGCACCTTCGTGATCAACGGCACCGAACGGGTGGTGGTTTCCCAGCTCCATCGCTCGCCAGGGGTTTTTTTCGATCATGATAAGGGCAAGACGCATTCTTCCGGCAAATATCTTTACTCGGCCCGGGTGATTCCCTACCGTGGCTCCTGGCTGGATTTCGAGTTCGATCCCAAGGATCTGGTCTATGTCCGCATTGATCGTCGGCGTAAATTGCCAGCCACGGTTTTGTTGCGGGCGCTGGGATATGACACCGAAACTATTTTGCGGCTCTTTTTCAAAACCGATACCTTCTATCTCGAGGGATCGCAGTGCTTTGTGGCACTGGTACCCGAACGCTTACGGGGGCAAACCCTGGATTTTGAGATTGCTCAGGGAGAGCAGATCCTGGTCGAGGCAGGACGCAAGATCACCCCCCGGCATATCAACGCCATCCAAAAGGCGGGGTTGACCCGTCTTCCGGTGCCGGAAAACTTTGTGGTGGGACGTTCACTGGCGCATCACCTGGTTGACGCCGAAACCGGCGAGCTGCTGGCGTCTGCCAACAGCATCGTTTCACGCGAACTCCTCGAGGGCATGCAAAAGCGGGGGATTGGTGAATTTCGGACACTTTTCACTAACGATATCGATCACGGCCCCTATATCTCCGAGACACTACGAATCGACACCACCACCGACGAAGCTCGGGCTCAGGAAGAACTCTACCGCATGATGCGACCTGGTGAGCCGCCGACCAAGGATGCGGTTCAGAATCTTTTCTTCAATCTTTTCTTTACCTTTGACCGCTACGACCTATCCGCAGTGGGGCGGATGAAGTTCAACCGGCGGCTGAACCGGGACGCCGTGGAGGGACCCGGTATCCTCTATGATGGCCAATACCTCAAGACTCGCACCGATGAATCGAGCAAAAAACTCTACGCCAGCTTGGGCGACAGCTCGGACATCATTGATGTTTTGCGGATGCTGGTGGATCTCCGCAATGGCAACAGCCAGGTGGATGATATCGATCATTTGGGAAACCGCCGTATCCGTTGTGTCGGAGAAATGACCGAGAATCAGTTTCGGATTGGTTTGGTGCGTGTTGAACGTGCGGTCAAGGAGCGTGTTTCGTTGCCGGATTCCGAGACCCTGATGCCTCAGGAACTCATCAATGCCAAACCGGTGTCGGCGGCCATCAAGGAATTCTTTGGTTCCAGTCAGCTATCCCAATTCATGGATCAAAACAACCCACTCTCCGAGGTGACCCATAAACGTCGCGTCTCAGCCCTGGGTCCGGGGGGGCTGGCCCGGGAAAGGGCAGGGTTTGAGGTACGTGATGTTCACCCCACCCACTATGGGCGGGTGTGTCCGATTGAAACCCCGGAAGGTCCCAACATCGGTCTGATTAATTCTCTGGCGGTATACGCCCGAACCAATAAATATGGATTTTTGGAAACGCCCTACCGCAAGGTCGGGGACGGGCGAGTGACGGATCGCATCGATTATCTGTCGGCCATCGAAGAGGGACGTTATGTGATCGCCCAGGCCAATGCGACACTGGATGAAACCGGGCAATTGGTGGATCCTCTGGTGTCAGTGCGGCATCAGAACGAATTCACGCTGACCACCCCCGACCGGGTGGAGTACATGGATGTGTCGCCCCGGCAGATTGTCTCGGTGGCCGCCTCGCTGATCCCTTTCCTGGAACACGATGACGCCAACCGTGCCCTCATGGGTTCCAATATGCAGCGTCAGGCGGTACCCACCCTGAGGGCCGAAAAACCCTTGGTGGGAACGGGCATGGAGCGCGTGGTGGCGATCGATTCCGGGGTTACGGTAGTGGCCCGCCGGGGCGGTGTGATTCACGGTGTGGATGCGTCCCGCATCGTGGTTCGGGTTAACGACGACGAGACCGAAGCGGGTGAACCGGGTGTGGACATCTATACCCTCACCAAATATACGCGTTCCAACCAGAACACCTGCATCAACCAGCGTCCGCTCGTGAATCGCGGTGATATCGTGACCCAAGGTGACGTACTGGCGGATGGGCCTTCCACGGATCTCGGCGAACTGGCGCTGGGTCAAAATCTGCGGGTGGCCTTCATGCCGTGGAATGGTTACAACTTTGAGGATTCGATCCTGATCTCCGAAGAGGTGGTGGACGACGACCGTTTCACCTCCATCCATATCGAGGAACTCCATTGCATGGCGCGGGACACCAAGTTGGGGCCCGAGGAGATTACCGCCGACATTCCCAATGTCAGCGAGTCGGCCCTGGCCAAGCTGGATGCCTCGGGGATCGTCTATGTGGGTGCCGAGGTCAGGGAGAGCGATATTCTGGTGGGGAAGGTCACCCCCAAGGGAGAAACGCAACTGACCCCCGAGGAAAAACTCCTTCGGGCGATCTTTGGCGAAAAGGCCTCGGATGTGAAGGATACCTCGCTCCGAGTGCCGGCTGGCATGGCGGGGACGGTCATCGATGTCCAGGTTTTTTTGCGCGAAGGGCAACCCAAGGACGAACGATCCCAGCAGATTGAAGAACAGGAGTTGTCGAAGGTCAAGAAAAACCTGGATGACCAATTGCGGATCATGGAAGACGATACTTTTCAACGCATCGAAATGATGCTGGATGGCAAGCTTGCCGATGGCGGACCGGGGGGTCTTAAAAGCGGTACCAGCATTTCGCAAGACTATCTCGCCAGCCTGGCGCGGGAACGCTGGTTCGAGATCCACCTGCGCGGCGAGGAGATGAGCGCAGAGCTTGAAAAGATCCACGATCAGGTCAAGTTTTTGCGCAAGGAGTTCCAGAAGCGCTTTGAAGAAAAACGTCGCAAACTCACCCAGGGCGATGAACTGTCCCCGGGTGTTCAGAAAATGGTCAAGGTGTATGTGGCGGTCAAGCGCCGCATTCAGCCGGGTGACAAGATGGCAGGCCGCCATGGTAACAAGGGCGTGATTTCCCGGATTATCCCCGTGGAGGATATGCCGTTTTCGGCTGATGGCGAGCCCATGGACATCGTACTGAATCCCTTGGGGGTGCCGTCCCGCATGAACGTGGGGCAAGTACTCGAAACCCATCTGGGATGGGCCGCGAAGGGGCTCGGGCGAAAACTCGGCGAGTTGCTGGATCATCAGGCCGAGATCAGGGAACTGCGGGAGTTTTTGGAGAAGATTTACAACCAGACCGGCCAGGGCCACAAGGAGACCCTCGACACCCTGAGCGACACAGAAATCACGACCCTCGCGCACAACCTGCGCGGCGGTGTGCCCATGGCTACGCCGGTGTTTGATGGTGCCAATGAGTCGGAGATTCGCGCTATGTTGAGTCTGGCCGGCTTGCCTGAAAGCGGACAGATGGCACTGTACGATGGACGCACCGGCGAGCCATTCGACCGCCTCGTGACGGTCGGCTACATGTATATGCTAAAACTTAACCATCTGGTCGATGACAAGATGCATGCCCGTTCCACCGGGCCTTACAGTCTAGTCACCCAGCAGCCCCTCGGGGGCAAGGCGCAGTTTGGCGGTCAGCGATTTGGCGAGATGGAAGTCTGGGCGCTCGAGGCCTATGGGGCTTCCTATACCCTGCAAGAGATGCTGACCGTCAAGTCCGACGATGTGCTGGGACGTACCAAGATGTACAAAAACATCGTCGACGGCGACCACCGGATGGAGGCCGGCATGCCGGAATCCTTCAATGTATTGGTCAAGGAGATTCGTTCGTTGGCTATCAATATCGAACTGGAGCAGGAGGACTAGCCTCCAGGTTTTGTCTTTTTTCTCGTCCACGGGGGCTCTGGCGGACTCTCAAAAGCGCCGCCTAGGGTCTTCTTTATTCGATTTCCGATGGCTCCAAGAGCCTAGATCGTCGGGAGAGCAGTGTGAAAGATCTTGTCAAAGCTGCCAAGCAGCTGGGTCATTTCCGGGAATTTGATGCCATTCATATCGGGCTTGCCTCGCCCGACATGATTCGTTCCTGGTCCTATGGTGAGGTGAAAAAACCCGAGACCATCAACTATCGTACCTTCAAACCAGAACGGGATGGCCTGTTCTGCGCTAAGATTTTTGGCCCCACCAGCGATAACGAGTGTTTGTGTGGTAAATACAAGCGCCTCAAACACAAGGGGGTGGTGTGTGAAAAGTGTGGCGTTGAAGTCACGCTGGCCAAGGTTCGCCGTGAACGCATGGGCCATATCGAGTTGGCCAGTCCCGTGGCGCACATCTGGTTCCTCAAGTCGTTGCCATCACGGATTGGCATGTTGCTGGACATGGCCTTGCGGGATATCGAACGGGTGCTGTATTTCGAGTCCTATGTGGTCGTCGATCCGGGTATGACCAACCTTGAGCGCGGTCAGCTGCTGACCGATGAGGAGTATCTCAAGGCGTTGGAGGAAAATGGTGACGAGTTCGACGCGAAGATGGGTGCCGAGGCCGTCCATCAATTGCTGAAGACCCTCGATGCACCGGCGACCATCCGGCAGATGCGTGAAGAGATTTTGACCACGGGTTCGGAAACCAAGATCAAGAAACTCTCCAAGCGCCTTAAGCTCCTGGAGTCTCTTCGGGATTCCGGGAATCGCCCGGAGTGGATGATCCTCACGGTGTTGCCAGTACTACCGCCCGATCTTCGCCCCCTGGTGCCCCTGGACGGCGGACGGTTCGCGACCTCGGATCTCAACGATCTCTATCGCCGGGTCATCAACCGTAATAACCGCCTCAAACGGCTACTCGAACTCAGCGCCCCGGACATCATCGTCCGTAACGAAAAGCGCATGTTGCAGGAATCTGTTGATGCCCTGCTTGACAATGGCCGGCGGGGCCGTGCCATCGCGGGTACCAACAAGCGGCCTTTAAAATCCCTGGCCGATATGATCAAGGGCAAACAGGGGCGGTTCCGCCAGAATCTGCTGGGCAAGCGGGTGGACTATTCGGGCCGTTCGGTGATCGTGGTCGGCCCCACCCTGCGCCTGCATCAGTGCGGGCTCCCCAAGCGCATGGCGCTCGAGCTGTTCAAACCCTTTATTTTTGCCAAGCTGCAGGCGCGTGGTGAGGTCACCACCATCAAACAGGCCAAAAAACTGGTAGAAAAGGGCACGGGTCAGGTGTGGGACATCCTGGAAGAGGTGATCCGCGAGCATCCGGTCATGTTGAACCGGGCACCCACGCTGCATCGCCTGGGGATTCAAGCGTTTGAGCCGGTGCTGGTCGAGGGCAAGGCGATTCAGCTCCATCCGCTGGTCTGCACGGCCTTTAACGCCGACTTCGACGGCGACCAGATGGCGGTGCATGTGCCGCTGTCCCTGGAGGCCCAGCTCGAGGTTCGGAGTCTGATGATGTCGTCGAACAATATCCTGTCGCCGGCCAATGGGGAGCCCATCATCGTGCCTTCCCAGGATGTGGTGCTGGGCATTTACTACATGACCCGCGATCGGGTTGCCGCTCGTGGCGAAGGGATGGTCTTCGCCAATCCGTCGGAGGCCCGTCGGGCTTACGAGAACGATGCGGCCGAGCTACATGCCAAGGTGCGTGTGCGGCTGCGCGAGGTGATTCTCCATGAAGACGGGACTCGCGAGGAGCGGATCAGCGTGATTCCCACGACCGTAGGCCGGGCCTTGCTGTCGGAGATTTTGCCCGAAGGCTTGCCTTTCGAGATTATCAATCGGGCCATGGGCAAAAAACAGATCTCGAATTTGGTCAATAGCTGCTATCGCCGTTTGGGTTTGAAGGAAACCGTCGTGTTTGCCGACCAGCTCATGTACATGGGTTTTCGCATGGCCACCCGTGCGGGTATCTCGATTGGCATCGACGACATGATGGTGCCGAGTGAGAAAGCCAGCATTCTCGACATGGCCGAAC
>SESE01001376.1_pt1 | contig 9994 bp, 7 predicted proteins | sample 3171371 | NCBI WGS metagenome assembly SESE01 (sample SAMN06051881, study PRJNA518727) | freshwater metagenome | biome: subpolar coniferous forest; feature: holomictic lake; material: water; isolation source: holomictic Lake 442, 13 m depth | place: Canada: near Kenora, Ontario | collected 2014-07-09...
GCGCGGACTTCCTGGCTTTGGGGGCTTCGGGTTCGGTCACCACCGGCTTGGCCTTCGCCGATTTCTTTTTGGGCTGGGCTTCCTCGGCCTCGTGACTGTGGTCACAGTCGGGGCCGTGGACATGTTCGGCCGGTGCCACCGTGGAGGGTTCGCCGCCTTCCTGACCTTCCAGATTGCCGCCTTCCAGGCCACCCGCGTCAAAGCGGTTCACGGGGACGCCCGCTTCACGCTTACGCTCCAGTTCCATGAGGGCTTCATAGGCCGCCTTGTCCAGGACTTCATCGGAGACCTTGGCGGAGGCCAGCAAGTGATCGAAGATCCTGTCGGTGCGCAGCCTGCCCTTGATTTCGGTGGCGCTGCCGCGGCGCTCGAGTTCCGCCTTGAAGGCCTCGAAGGGCTGCTCGACCTGCTTCTCGGCCATGAAGGCGCGAATCTCGTTATCGATATCTGCTTCCGGTACCTCAATGGCCTCGGCATTGCCGATGGCCTGGAGCAGGTAGCCGCTGCGAACAGCCCGTTCGGCATCGTTGAGCCGGTACTGGCGGTAGGCCTGCCAGTTCACCTTCTTGGGGTCCATGCCCTGGCGGCCCACATGCTGGGCGAACTCCTGGCAGTAATCATCGAGTTGTAGGCCGACCATGGAACGGGGGACTTCGAAGGGTGCCGCGTCCAGGAGGGTGTCGAGCATGGTGGACTGGAGCCGAGCGGCGGCATCGCGTTCGGAGGCCTCTTCGAGATCCTTGGCCACAGCGGCTTTCAGGGCATCCATGTCTTCGTAGGCGCCCATGTCTTTGGCGAAATCATCTCCGAATTCGGGGACTTCCTTGCGGCGCAGATCCTTGACGTGAACTTCGTAGGCGAGGGTCTTTCCCGCCAGGACGGTATTGGCATCATCGGCAGGATGGGTCAGGGTGAAGGACTTCTTCTCGTCAACCTTGAGGCCGAGCAGTTCCACATCGAAGGGACGGCTTCCGTCGATCTCCAGCACCTGGTCCTGATAGGACTGGGCCTTGAGACCTTGGGGTTTCACCCGGATATCGCAGGTGGCGATGTGGCCCGAGGTCACACTGCTTTCATCGACTGGCAGGAACCGGGTGGCCCTCTGACGCAGGGCTTCCAGTTGCTCCTGGATGGCGGCCTCGTCGATGGAACGGCGTTTCTTGGTGAGGGTCATGGCCCTGTAGTCAGGCAAGGTGATGTCGGGGGCCACATCAAACTGGGCGCGGAAAACAGCATCAGCCCCTTCTTTCAGGTCCAGCTTCTCCAGAGAGGGATGGGAGATGGGCAGGATTCCAATATCCTGAGCGGCCTTCCAGAAGTGCTTCTCCACCAGTTGCTGGGCGACATCCGATTGGATCTCGCGGGCATATTTCTGCATTAGGACGGGGCGAGGGGCCTTGCCTGGACGGAATCCGGGAATGCGGACCTTCGGTGCGATCTTCGCCACCACCTCGTTGAAGGTGGCGATGACCTCGGCAGCGGGCACCGTCACTTCAACGATCTTGCGCGTGGGGGACTGGTGATGAAGCGTGGCGGACATGGATGCTCCGTGGGCGTGGTGATGTTTTCGGGGATTCGTCAGGCTTGTTTGGTGACTCGGGCACATCCTGTGCCCTCGCCCTTCGGGCGGCAATCGCCTAGCGGCGATTCCGTCCCGTTTGCCTATCCTGGCAAATGGTGCGAACGGTCGGACTCGAACCGACACGGTGTGAACCGCTGGAACCTAAATCCAGTGCGTCTACCAGTTCCGCCACGCTCGCAAAAAAACTGATTGTCAAACCGGTGGTGCGCCCAGAGCGACTCGAACGCCCGACCCTCAGGTTCGAAGCCTGATGCTCTATCCAGCTGAGCTATGGGCGCACACCGAATCTTCGAGTCTACCTGGAACCTGCTTCCGCTTCGACCCCGGAGTTGGCTGGAGAGAGCGCCGGATGCTGAAAGCTCTATCCAGCTGAGCCCGTGGCCTATCGAACGCGCCCTTTGGCGCGTCCTCCTGCTCGCTTTGCTCCTGGAGGACGGAGTTGGCTGGTCAGGCTTGGAGGCACCAGGCATCCTCAGCTCCGAAGCGCCGGAGGGAAGCTAGCTCGTCCGCTGTCAGGCCCATGCCCTGGGCGGCCATTACTTCGGAATTCAAGTCACAGGGAATGACTCCGGGATCATCGGTGCCCAGAGCACAGCGAACGCCAGCACGCAGCATGCGGGGCAGTGGATGCGGGTTGACATCGGTCACCAGGGCCCGGTTGGAGCTGGGGCAGATGTCCACGGGCACCCCCCGCTCTGCCAGGAGGTCGAAGGTGGCATCGTCTGCCCGGATGCCATGCACGATCCGCGAGACTCCGCCTTCGAGCAGGGCTTCCCGGACATTGGACCCTGGGCCGTTCTCTCCCGCGTGAGCAGCGATGTGCAGCCCTGCCTTCCTGGCTCGATCGAAAACGGGGGCCCAGTCTCGGAAGGGCCGACCCTCCAACCCCCCAGTGGAAAACCCCTTCACGAACTTCGGCAGCTCCGGGAGCGTCAGGTCGAGGACTGCCTGCCCGTGCTTTGGTCCGAAGTGGTTGATAGCATCCAACACCACGCACCCGCGGAGGCCCCAGGAACCCGCTTCAGCCAGGCCTTCCTCCAGACCTCGCCAGAAGGCATCGATGGAAATTTGCCCGCGATGAATCACTAGGAAATGGGGCGAAGCCCAGAGGTCGAATCCCACCCCACCGGAAGCCCTGGTGCGTCTGGCCACCGCCAGCGTGGCCTCGCGCACCGCTGCCTGGCTGTCAAGTAGGCCCGCGCCGAACAGAAAGGCGGCAATGAATCCATCGAACGAGACCCTGCCCCCGGACCAGAGTGTTTCCAGGCTGGCCGGAATGCTCAGGCCTCGGCGCGCCGCTTCGACCTGCACCCAAGCGGGTGCAAGCGCACCCTCGAGATGGGTGTGCCGGTCGATGAGTGGCATTGCGGAGGCAGGACGCACTCGGACATTATGCTCACCCTCGCCGGAACTGGCGGGGTTCGCTACTCGTCGTAGTCGTCCATGCGCAGATCGCCTGGATCGAAGCCTTCGCCGCGGCCCCGCTCGATGGCCACGCCCGTTTCACTGAAGGGCTCTTCGAGCACCTCCGCTTCGGGCTCGGCAGAGAAATCGTCCTCGATCACATGGACGCTCTTCTCTTTCTTGATGGCCTTCGGCTTCGCCGGAGCAGATTTCTGATTAGCCCCGCACTTGGGGCAGAGAGCCTCGGGCTTGCCGAAGTCGTAAAACTTCCCCGCGCACTGGAAACATGTAAATTTTTTGCCGAGATCAGCCATTGCCCGTCCTTGTCCATACCCAAAGGAACAAGGTTTTACCAGATAACGAGTCGATTGTCACCTTTGCTGGGTGCCGAAATCAGGCCCAGGGGGGTGAACCTAATCGAGAAGCGTCCCCATTGCATAGGTGCTGGATAACGGTGGTGGTGAAAATACGATATTGAATTTCGGTTTCTTCTCCATACCGTTCCACGAAGGTGGCGCGGCTTCTTTCGAGGTCGTTGCGGAGCAGACCATAGAGGTTGCCCCGTGAGCGCGCCTGGGCGACCTCGGCCGGGAAGTAAATTTCCATATCTCCGACTAGGACCCTGGCCAGTCGCTCGGCAGCAGCCCGAGTGCGTGGGTCCAACTCGGCTGGTGGTGGCGGAGTCAGTGCTGCCAGAATCCTCGGCGGAGGCCCACCAGTATGATCCTCCGCCGGATTGGGTCGGGCTTCTCCTGCCTGTTCTTCGCTACCCGAGGCGAGGGCAGCCAACAGCCCGGAAGTGGCCAGGACCAGCGCTCTGATCTGTTCGGGATGAGCAAGTCTCGGCAGGAGTCCGCTATCCACCAGCAGCAGGGCAACCCCTCGTTTCTTGTGCCGGAGTGGAAAGAGGGCCCAATCAGTGGCTTCCGCAGCCCCCAGTGCCGCCAGGAGGGCCGCATAGCTAGGGCCCTGCTGGCGCAGGGAGCGACTCGATCCACCGATGAGGGCCTGCAGGTCGGGCGGCGGTACCACTGCACCGGTCTTTGGGGAAAGCCCCGGTTCAAACCCCCGGTGCGCATAGAGTGAGGCCATACCCTGCTTGACGATGAAAAGGGCGCTGCGCTCAGCAAAGTGGTTGGCTGCATCGAGGAGGCGCTTGAGGAGGTCACCCTGACCACTGGCGTCCTCCAGCAGGTCCAGGGCCTGGGCCAGCAGGGTCTCCGCCTGGCCAGACTCCTGCGCGGGACCGGCTAGCAGGGCGGCCTGACGCAAGCCGGCTAGCAGGGACGCATCAGGCTGGAACCGGTTGAGGGCATCTTGCCAAGTGGCCATAACCTCTTCCAGGAGAAGCTGGTTCTGTCTGCTGAGCCAAGCTTCCAGGCTGGTCCGAAGCGTGTCCTGCTGGGGGTGGTCCACTGGATGGAGATCGCTCATCGGGGGCTCGGTGGAGAAGGGGACCTAAAGGCTACTCCAATCGGGCTGGAATACCGCGCAGTGGCGAAGCGGCGGGCACCCCGCCAGGGTTCCGGGTAACAGTCCAATTGCTTGGACAGGTCTTCAGGGAACCGATAGCATGGCCCAAGTTCCTTGGAGACCCAGGATGGCTGATCTTTCCATTGCAGTGAGGCAGGTCGGGGAGGTGGCGGTGCTGCTCCCTGCCGGGTTCATCAATGCCCACACCGTCCGGGGCTTTGAAGAAGCCCTGGAGCGACTGGTCCAGGAGGGCCACTACACCATCCTCCTCAACTGCAAGGACCTGAACTACATCAGCTCCGCAGGCTTGGGCGCCATCATGGGATTGATCGAGACCGTGCGAGAGCATGATGGGGACATTCTACTTTCCAACCTTCAGGAAAACGTCTTCGCCATCTTCGATACCCTCGGCTTCACCCAGCTCTACCGTGTCTTTGCCCGGGAGGAGCAGGCACTGGCCGAGGCGGCTCCGGATCGAAAGGTCTGAAGGTGGCATCGAAGGTGGACCATGCCCAGTTCCGGCTCATCATCCCGAGCCAGACCCGCTACCTGAATCTTGTCACGGGACTCGCCAAGCGCGCCTCCTTGGCGGCCGGCCTGGATGATGCCACAGCCGCCAAGGTGAGCATTGCGGTGGACGAGGCGGTAACCAACGTAATCCTTCATGCCTACCACGGTGAAGGCGATCACAGCGTGGAACTTGAATTGAGGTTCACGGAGCAGGCGCTGGAGGTTCACATCTTGCATTCGGGCCAGGGCATTCGCGGCGACCAAATGGTGCTCCCGGACCCCAAGGAATACATCAAGCATCCTCGGAAGGGGGGCCTGGGGCTTCTACTTATGAGTCGCTTCATGGACGAAGTCCAGTTCAAGGCGGATGAAGCCTCCGGGCGCAACGAATGCTGCCTGATCAAGAAGATCAGTTGAACCGCCGGGTTCACGGGACATGCTGACCGATCCCTTTGACCGCCTTCGCCAGCTTGCGCTCAAGATCCCGGAAGGGGCACAGGAGCTGCTCCCGCTCATCGACTTCCTGGAGACCTTTCCCGAGCAGGGCAGCGAGGAGGATCTGGTCCATCTTGTGGGGATCACGGCCATGGGCATCGCCAAGGCGCGCCAGGGGGGTCTGTGGGATGGCGGGCAGTGGCTGTTCCTTCGCGGGGCCGCCCCGGCTTTCCCCACCCATCCTGGAGAGGGGTGGCAGGTTCGCCCCTGGCAGCACGGAGGCCAATCCTTCGGACACCTCGTGCTCCGAGCGGAGGAACTTCCCGGAGCGGTTCCCCTGTTGCTTTCCATCAGCGCACCTCTCCTCGCTTGGCGACGCGCAGAGGCCGTTCGCAGTAGCCAGAACCAGTCGCTGGCGCTGCAGTTGTCCCGCCTCAATACAGTCTTCGAACTCACCCGCAACCTGGGTGAGGTGGAGACCCGCCAGGATCTGGTCCGCCTCATGGCGAACACCCTCATGGGCGAGTTCCGGATCATGCGACTGCTGGTCCTGGATACCCAGGGCCAAGTGCTTCACGCCAAGGGGGTCGGCGTGCTGCCGGAAGTACTCGACGGGGACCGGTTGCAGGAAGTCATCAGCACCCGGGGACTGGTCCATGCCATCGAACTGGGAGACCTTTCCCGCAGCCACGGCTTTGCCTATGCCGCTGACCCAGCGGTCGGGCAGCTCTCCGAGGACGATCTGGTCTTCCTCCGCACGCTACTGAACCTGACCTCGTCCCAGTTGTCCAGCCTCGAGCTGCGGGAGTCCCGCATTCAGGGCGAACGCATGGAGAAGGATCTGGACCTGGCGCGAAACATCCAGCGCAGTCTGCTGCCCAAGGCTCTGCCAGAACCTGAAGGTTGGCAGTGCGCCGCCGCCAACCTGCCCTACCAGGCCGTGGGCGGCGACCTCTACGATCTCTGGATGGCCAGCGCAGAAGGCCTGGGGGATCGCCTGCACCTCGCCGTGGGGGATATCTCGGGCAAGGGTCTCCCGGCTTCGCTGATGATGACGCAACTCTCCGCCTTCCTGCGGGCCATGGCTGATCACCGGGTGCCGGACTGGGGACGGCTGGCCGAACGGGTGAACCGACGGATGAATGATGTCCGGGACGGCAACCGCTACACGACCCTCTTTGCCGGCAGCCTGAACCCAGCAAATGGCGATCTGCGCTATGTCAATGGAGGCCACAACCCGCCACTGGTGGTGCGGGCTGGGGGCGAGGTGGTCCGACTCGCGCCCACCGGGCCCATGGTCGGCCTGCTGCCCGGGGTCTCCTTTGCCGAGGGCAGGGCCCATCTAGATCGGGGGGATGTCCTGGTGATCTTCACGGATGGGATTGTCGAGGCAGAGAACCCCGCGGGTGAGGAACTGAGTGATGGTGCCTTGGCGGAGGTGGTGTTGCGCCTCCCCCGGGCCAGCGCTGACGATCTGCTCGAGGCTCTGCTCGTGGAGGCCTTCCGGCATCTCCAGGACGGCAAATTCCGGGACGATGTGACGCTGGTGGTTGTGAAACGGATGGGCGCTTGATCGCATCCGTATCCTGGATTGGGAGGACCCCATGAACCAGACCAAGACACTGTTCCTCATCGTGGCCATGACTGGTCTGTTGGTGTGGATCGGGGACATGGCCGGTGGCCAGACCGGGATGCTGCTGGCCCTGGCCCTGGGTCTGGTCCTGAATGGGGTGAGCTACTTCTTTTCAGATCGCATCGTGCTCGCCAGCTATGGAGCCCAGCCCGTCAGTCAAGCCGAGGCGCCGGAACTCCACGCCATCGTCGCGAACCTCTCCCAACGGGCCGGCTTGCCCATGCCCCGTATCGCCATCATCCCCGAGGACACCCCCAACGCCTTCGCCACAGGACGGGACCCGGACCATGCGGTGGTGGCCGTCACCGAGGGGATCATGCGCGTTCTGAGCCGCCCGGAACTGGAAGCGGTCATCGCCCACGAACTGGGACATGTGAAGAACCGGGACATTCTCATCGGCAGCCTTGCCGCCGTGCTGGCCCAGGCGATCATGCTCCTGTCTCGGTTTGCTGGATTCTTTGGTGCCCGAGACGAAGAGGGGCGTTCCAATCCTATCGCCGCCATCGCCATCATGATCCTTGGCCCGGTGGCAGCGATCCTTCTGCAGATGGCCCTGAGCCGGTCCCGGGAATACCTGGCCGATGACTACAGTGCCCACCTGACGGGCCGGCCGGATCTGCTGGCCTCGGCTTTGGAGCGACTCCACGCCTACAACCAACAACTGCCCATGCAGTCCGCTGACCCCGCCACGGCCCACATGATGATCGTCAGCCCCCTGACCGGAGGCGGGCTCATGGGCCTCTTCTCCACCCATCCGCCCATGGCGGTCCGAGTGGAACGATTGCGGGGGATGCCCATCGAGGCTAGATAGCCGGGATTGAATCCTGGGGGGATTGCTGCCGATAGGGTCCCATGCGGGAACGACTCGGCCGATTCGAGGTGGTGAAGCTCCTGGGCCAGGGCTCCATGGGCGAGGTCTACCTGGGGCGGGATCCGCGGTTGGGTCGCGAGGTGGCGTTGAAAATCCTCTCGGCCAACTCGGCGTTTGGCGAAGAGGCCCTAGCCAGGTTTGAACGGGAGGCGCGGGCGGTGGCCCTGCTCAATCATCCTCACGTGGTCACAGTTTTCGAGTTTGGCGAAGACCAGGGCCTCCATTACCTGGTCATGGAGTATGTGCAGGGAGAGGAACTGGAGGCGCTCATCCAGGCCGGGAAGACCCCGAAAGGTGAGCTCCTGGAACTGCTGGCCCAAGTCTGCGAGGGCCTTGCCTACGCCCATGAGCAGGGTGTCATCCACCGGGACATCAAACCCGCCAACATCCTGGTCACCCGCCATGGGAAGCGACGCCACGCGAAGCTCATGGACTTCGGGGTTGCCCAATTGGGGCCCTCGGGCCTCACCCAGGAAGGGACCTGGATGGGGACCGTCAGCTACATGGCCCCCGAATATCTGGATCAGCAGAAGGCCTCGGCCAGCTCCGATATCTTCGCCATCGGGGTGATCCTCTACGAGATCCTTTCGGGCGGCAGGAAGCCCTTCCGGGGGGACAGCACCACCGCCGTCCTGAATCGCATCCTGCTGCATCCACCAGAGCCGCTCGGCGCTGCCGACCTCAAGGATGCGCCGGACCGGTTGCTCGAAGTGGCTGCTAAGGCCCTGGCCAAGCAGCCCATGGACCGCTATGCCGACGCGGAGACTCTCGGAGCCGCCATCCGCGAAGCCATGAAAACACCCACAGCCGCCCTGCCTGCTCACCCCGTTGCGGTTCGCAGGCCAGAACGAGAGAGCAGCGGTCCAGTCCTCCTCGTCGGCAAGGGCGGGAAGGGGCAGTGCCTGAGCCTTAAGGTCGCGCTCCGCCAAGCCAAGCCAGGCATTGAGATCCACATGCTTCCTGGGACCTACCGGGAGTCCGTGGTGGTGGACCAGGATGTGACCATCCTGGCCCAGGGGGAAGCGGGTGAGGTGGTCATCGAAGGGACCACCGGTTCGGCCATGCACGTTCAATCCCGGGGGGCCACCCTCCGCGGCCTCACCCTCCAGGCACCGCCCGGAGGGGTGGCGCTTCTCGTCACCAGCGGAGCACCCCTCCTTGAAAACTGCCTCCTGAAGGGGCAGGCCGCCTGCGCCCGGGTTTCAGGAATGGGAACCTCGCCCGAGTTCCGGGACTGTGATCTCCAGGCAGAGGGAGCCCACGGCCTGATTGCGGAGGCGGGCACCCTTTCCCGGGTCCAAGGGGGCCGAATCCAGGGCTACCGCAATGCCGGCATCCGGGTGGAGCCCGGGGCCCAGATTTTCCTGAAGGAGGTCTCGGTGGGTCTGGGGCCGGGCATCGGTCTCCAGATCCGGGTCCGCGGGCAGGCCACTGCGGAGGGGTGCTGCTTGGCAGGGGATGCCGGCGCGGTCGAAGTAGAAGGAGAAGGGAGGGCTCAGCTGAGCCACTGTCGACTCCTGGATAGCCGCTTCGCTGGACTACTTGCTCTGGAACACAGTCAGGTGGTGGCGGAAGCTTGCGAGATCCGAGGGCATGCCTGCGCGGGGGTACACGCTCTGGCCGGGGCCAATGTGCTCCTCCGTCAGTGCCAGCTGAGCGGGAACGCCGGGTTTGGCGTCTCCGTCATGGAGCGGGGCTTGGCCACCATGGAAGGCTGTGAAGTGGTGGCCAACGGCGGCGCCGGGCTACTTATCCACCACGGGGCTACGGTGCAGGCCAGAAATTGTTCCTTTTCTGAAGGCCGCTCGCTGGGCGTGGATTGTTCTGAAGGCGGGCAGGGTGTGCTGGATTCCTGCGAGATCTCAGGCAACGGCCGGGCCGGTGTCCAGGTGGAGCCCGGCGGTAGCCTACTGCTGGTGCGCTGCACCCTGAAGGAAGGGCTGGATACAGGCCTGCTACTACTGGAGGATTCGCAGGTGACCCTGGAGGAGTGCGTGGTCCACCGCAATGCCAGGGGGGGCATTCTCCTCGCCAAGGATGCGGCAGACCCGGTTCTGCGGGGGGGGAACCGCATCGAGGATGGCTT
>SESE01001379.1_pt1 | contig 9980 bp, 6 predicted proteins | sample 3171371 | NCBI WGS metagenome assembly SESE01 (sample SAMN06051881, study PRJNA518727) | freshwater metagenome | biome: subpolar coniferous forest; feature: holomictic lake; material: water; isolation source: holomictic Lake 442, 13 m depth | place: Canada: near Kenora, Ontario | collected 2014-07-09...
GAATTAACAAGCAAAGGAGTAATCATGGCAGAACTGAAGGGCGATCTGGTCGGTGTCATCGGCGCTGGCATCATGGGCAGCGGGGTAGCGCAAAATCTTGCACAAAGCGGATTGCGTGTGGTGCTGATCGATATTGCCGAGCAGGCGCTCGAACGGGCGCGGGTTGATATTCGCAACAATGTGCGGTTCCAGGCCTTCGGCAAGAAGGACAAGAGCCAGGCCGACGATCCACAGGCGGTGCTGGAGCGTATTCAGTTCACTACCGACTACGCGCCTTTGGCCGAGGCGGCGTATGTGATCGAGAATGTGGTCGAAAAATGGGAGGCCAAGGCGGCGGTTTATCCACTGCTCGAAGCGGTGTGTCCGCCGCATACGGTGTATGCCGTCGATACCTCGTGCTATTCGATTACCCGCGTTGCCGCGCTGACGGCGAGGCCGGACAAAGTTATCGGAATCCATTTCATGAATCCGGTGCCGATGAAGCCCACCGTGGAGGTCATTCGCGGCTGGCACACCTCGGCGGATACCATCGAAGTGACCAACGAATTGCTGGGACGCATGGGCAAAAACAGCGTACTGGTCAATGATTCGCCGGGCTTCGTCTCCAACCGAATCCTGATGCTGACGGTCAACGAAGCGGCCTTCACGGTACAAGATCAGGTGGCCAATGCCCAGGATGTCGATGAGATCTTCAAGAAATGCTTCGGGCACAAGATGGGGCCGCTAGAAACAGCCGATCTGATTGGCCTCGATACCATCCTGTATTCGATCGAGGTGCTGCACGAGAGCTTTGCCGACAGCAAATACCGGCCGTGCCCCTTATTGAAAAAAATGGTCGATGCCGGCCTGCTCGGGCGCAAGAGCGGCCAGGGCTTTTACAAATACAAGTGATCCAAGGAAACGCAATGAATATCGAAACCATCACCAGCAAGACCCGAGAATTTGTCAGTCAATACCTCAATACCGACACGGTCGATGCCGATGTCGATCTGTTTGCCACTGGCATGGTGAATTCGCTGTTTGCGATGCAACTCGTGCTGTTCGTCGAAAAGAACTTCGGCACGGTAGTCGCTAACGAAGACCTCGATTTCGAGAACTTCAAATCAATCAACGCCATCATTGCCTTCGTCGGGCGTAAGCTAAACCTAACCGTTTGAGGAGTCATCATGCACATCGATCTCAGTGACGCACAGTGCGAGGCGCAGCGCGGATTCCGCACGTTTGTTGACCAATACGTTGCGCCCTTTTCCGAGGAGCACGACCGCCAGCAGGCAATGCCACAGGGGCTAATCAAGCAGGTCATCGATGCCGGCTATCTGGCCGGGATCATCCCCATCGAGTATGGTGGTACCGCGATGGACACTGTGACCTGGGGCTTGCTGTGCGAGGAAATCGGCCGTGGCAGCGCATCACTGCTGTCCTTGTTGACGGTGCATGGCATGGTTGCACAAGCAGTGCTGAAGTGGGGCACTGATAGTCAGCGGCAAAAATGGTTGCCAAAACTTGCCAGCGGCGAGTTGATCGGAGCCTTCGGTCTGACCGAGCCCAATGTCGGCAGCGATGCCGGCAGCATAGAAACGACGGCGGTTGCAGAAGCAGACGGCTGGCGCATCGACGGACGCAAGCGCTGGATCTCGTTTGGCCACAGTGCCAACCTGTTTTTGATCCTGGCAAAGGCCGATGGCAAAGCGGCTGCCTTCCTGGTTGAGCGTGGCACCGAGGGATTTTCGACCGAACCGATCACCGGCATGCTCGGCTTTCGTTCGGCCAATATTGCCGATGTGCATTTGCGCGGCTGCCGTGTGCCGGGCGACCATCTGGTCGGACGCATTGGCTTTGGCTTTTCGCATGTGGCCAGCGCGGCACTTGATCATGGTCGCTATTGCATTGCCTGGGGTTGCCTTGGGCTGAGCCAGGCAGCGCTTGAGGCCAGCCTTGACTACACCAACACGCGCACGCAGTTCGGTGCATTGCTGAAGACGCACCAACTTATTCAGGAAATGATTGCCGACATGTTCACGCAGATTAGCGCCGGCCGCATGCTGTGCTACCGCGCGGCCTATTTGAAAGCACAGGGCGACCCCAAACTGATCATGGAAACCTCAATCGCCAAGTATTTCACGTCGCGGATGGCGGTCAAGGTAGCGCTTGACGCGGTGCAGATCCACGGTGCCAATGGTTGTTCCGATGCCTATCCCGTGCAGCGCTACTTGCGCGATGCCAAGGTCATGGAAATCATCGAAGGCAGCAATCAGATGCAGCAGATCATCATCTCGAAACATGGTTATCATGACCACAATAGCCAGCGCCGCGCCGCGCGCCAGGCCGCCGGAGGTGGCATGCAATGAGTCTGGTGGCAAGCGAACAGGCGGTCGCCGTTCAGGCGGAACGGGCCAAGCGCAGCATCAAGTGTGTTGTCTGGGATCTGGACCATACCTTATGGCAAGGCACCTTGCTTGAGGGTGGTGTCAGCACCGTGCGGCCAGGCATTGAAGACGTGATTCGCGAACTCGACCGACGCGGTATCCTCCAGTCAGTTGCGTCAAGGAATGACTACGCGGGGGCCATGGCGCAACTAAAGGCTTTCGGTCTCGACGAATTCTTCATCTATCCGCAGATCAACTGGGGTGCCAAGTCCGGCTCAATCGAACGTATCGCCAAGGACATCAACATCGGGTTGGATGCCGTTGCCTTCATCGACGACCAGCCGTTTGAACGCGAAGAGGTGGCGTATGTACTGCCCCAGGTGCTGTGTGTGGATGCCATTGAAATCGGCGAAATCCTGGCCCGGCGCGAATTCACACCGCGCTTTATTACCGACGATTCGGCCAAACGCCGTGCGATGTATCAGGCCGACATCGTTCGCAAGCAGGTTGAGGAGCATTTCGAGGGGCCGCAAGATGCCTTTCTGACCAGTTTGGATATGCACTTGTCCATCTCCCCGGCGAGGGAAGAGGACTTGAAACGTGCCGAGGAGCTGACGCTGCGCACCAACCAGCTCAATACCACGGGTTATACCTACTCCTATGACGAACTCGATTTTTTCCGCCAATCGCCCGATCACCTGCTGCTGATCGCCGGCCTTGAGGACAAGTATGGCACGTATGGCAAGATCGGCCTGGTGCTGATCGAACGGCAGCAGGCCTGGATGGTCAAGCTCTTTCTGATGTCCTGTCGCGTGATGTCGCGCGGTGTCGGCACAGTTCTGATCAACTACCTTCGCAATGAGGCGCGTCGCACAGGGGTCCGTCTGCTGGCCGAAATGCTGCCCAACGACCGTAACCGGATGATGTACATGACCTACAAGTTCAACCATTTCCGCGAACTTGAAAAACAGGGCGATCTGGTCATCTTCGAAAACGATCTTGGTCCGGTCCATGCCTATCCGGCGTACATGGCTCTGGAGATCGGCGACGCTGCATGAAGTCCGTCGAGATTTTCGACCTGACGCGCGCGCACCCCGATGCGCGTGGTTTTTCCGGCGCGGTACAACTCGCTGGACGTGTCTATTACGCGCCGTTGAACAATGGCCAGTTTCACGGTCGGGTGATGCGTTACAACACGGCTGCCGGTTTTGATGATCCTGCGTCCTGGGACAGCTTTGATTGCGCGCGGGTCGATCCATCTGCACGCGGATTTATCGATGCCTTGACGGACGGTCGCTACGTCTATCTCGTGCCTTTTACCAATGGCCAGCACCACGGCCATGTCATTCGCTACGACACGCAAAGGCCGTTTACCGATCCGACCAGTTGGCAAGATTTCGATATCACCCAACTGCATCCCGAATGCCGTGGATATGTCAGCGGCTGCCATGATGGGCGTTACCTCTATCTGGCCCCGTACCAACTGGATTGGAGTACCACGCATGGCCGTATCGCGCGCTTCGATACGACGCAAGATTTCGCTTCGGCGGCGGCGTGGGAAAGCCTTGATGCAACGCAATGGCACCCTTGTGCACGCGGTTTCCATTGCGCTTGTGCAACAAGTGACTACGTGTTTTTCATTCCGTACCTGCTCGCCGGCAAGCAGTACAACGGTTGCCTGACGCGGTATGACCGACACCTGCCATGGGACGATCCGCAGGCCTGGCAACTTTTTGATCTGGCCACGCTCGATCCGGGCTGTCTGGGCTATGTCGGTGCCGTCGCCTTTGAGGGGCGGCTGTACCTGGCACCGTATATCGACGGCGTTGACCGGCACGGCCGCGTGGTCTGCCTTGACTTGGCGCGCGACTGGACAAATGGGGAAGCTTGGTCTGTCTTTGACTGTGCACAAGTCGATGCCGGCAGTCGCGGTTTCTTTGGCGTGCTGTGTGCCAGAGGGCAGCTCTACCTGATCCCGCATTGTCGCGGTGTCGGCCAGTACCACGGACAATTGACCCGTTGCGATCTGGCGAGCGGCTTTACCAAACCGGCCAGTTGGTCGATTTGCGATCTGGCGCTGGTCCATCCCGACCTTCGCGGCTTTATTGGTGGCGTGATTGATGGCGACTGGTTGTACCTGCCACCCTTCGAGACGGATGCCGGACAACACAGCGGACTAGCCGCACGTGTGAAGCTGGATCGGGCGGAAATCTGGAGCCGGAACCCGGCATAACGAATACCGGCCGCGCTACGCGGACTAGGCTACATTTGAAAATAACTGGAACACTGCGTCATGGATGTCACTTACTCACCGGTCGGTCATGCTGATCGTCCTGCCGTCGAAGCGGTATTGCGCGGATTCATGGCCAAGGCGTTGCCAACCGCGCCGACCGACGCGGATATGCACATTCCGTTTCTAGAAATGGGTGCCAATTCATTGGTACTGATGGAGGTGCAGCGTGCGGTCGAGGCAAACTACGGGATCACGGTGTCGATTCCGCAGTTCTTTGAGGAACTGACGACGATGGATGCGCTGGCCGCCTACATTGTCAAAAATCAGGTGGTGCAAAACAGCGCAAGCGCCGTAGCACCAGAGCCGATTTTCACTCCGCCGACCGCCCCATCGGCAGCTCCGACGGCATTTAGCTTTGACACCACGTCTGCAACCAGTGGCGAACTTGAAACCATCCTGACCCGGCAAATCGAAACCGCCTCGCGGGCGATCAATCAGGTGGTTGCCCAACAATTGCAATTCCTGGGCGAAATGGGACTGGGCGGTGCCAGGGCAGCCACCACGGCTGTCGCGCCCCCAGCCGCTGCTTCCGCTGCTGCTGCTTCTGTTGCGGCTGCGACTGCGGCCAAGCCAGCCCCGGTCGAAGCGGCAAAAGCGGGTTCCAAGCCCGCGTCTGCGGTGGTTGCGCACCGCATGCTCTCGCCGCTGGAAATCCGTGCGCGTGGCTTGAACGAGCAGCAAAGCAAACACCTTGAGGCGTTGATTGCGAATTACACCGCGCGCACGCGACGGTCGAAGGAACTGACTACGCGCTTTCGCCCGGTGCTTGCGGACAGTCGTGCGGCGGTAGGATTTCGCTTCACCACCAAGGAAATGCTGTATCCGATCACCGGGGCAAAGGCTCATGGTGCCCGGGTCTGGGATGTCGATGGCAATGAATACATCGATATCACCATGGGCCAGGGCGTTACGCTGTTTGGCCACCACCCCGCTTTTATTGACGAGGCGCTGGCCGACTTGGCCAACGATACCTTGCTGCTCGGCCCGCGTCCACCTCAGGCGGGTGAGGCCGCCGAGCTGATTTGCGAACTGACGGGAATGGAGCGGGTGACGTTTACCAACACCGGTACCGAAGCGGTGATGGCGGCGCTGCGGTTGGCGCGCGCAACGACCAAGCGCAACAAGATCGTGATGTTCGACAATGCCTATCACGGTCATTCGGACAATGTGATGGGACGGCCGGTCTGGCAGGATGACGTTTTGTCCAGCGTGCCGGTCGCACCGGGCATCACCCAGGGCTCTGTAGATGATCTCCTGCTGCTTGAATACGGCAGCGACGAGTCGCTTGACTATATTCGCAAGCACGGCACCGAACTGGCGGCGGTGGTGGTCGAACCGGTGCAAAGCCGCCGCCCCGACCTGCAACCTGTTGCTTTTCTTAAAGCTCTGCGTCAGATCACCGAGGCCAGCGGTACAGCGCTGATTTTCGACGAGATGATCACGGGTTTTCGCGTGCATCCGGGGGGGGCGCAGGCACTGTTCGGCATCCGCGCCGACATCGCCACCTATGGCAAGGTCATTGCCGGCGGTCTGCCGATCGGCATCGTGGCCGGCAAGGCACGCTACATGGATGCGATCGACGGCGGCACCTGGCAGTTTGGCGATGCCAGCTATCCGGTAGCCGACCGCACCATCTTTGGCGGAACCTTCTGCCAGCATCCGGCAGCCATGATTGCGACACTTGCCACATTGCGCTACCTCAAAGCCCAGGGACCGGCGCTACAGCAAGCACTGAATCGCCGCACCGATCGACTCGCTGCCGAGCTCAATGAATATTTTGATCGTGAGGAAGTGCCGATTCGCGTCGTGCATTTCGGCTCGCTCTTTCGGTTCGCATTTTCGACGAATCTGGAACTGCTCTTCTACCACATGATGGTCAAGGGTGTCTTCATCTGGGAATGGCGAAACTACTTTCTGTCCACGGCGCATACCGATGCCGATGTCGATTTCATCATCGATGCGGTCAAGTCATGCATCGGCGAGATGCGTGCCGGCGGCTTCCTGTCTCCACGCAGCCAACCGGCGGCTACAGCTACAGGTGTCGCGCCGGTCATTGCGCTTTCTACGGCACAACGTCAACTTGCCTTGCTGGCACAATTGTCGCCCGAAGGCTCGATGGCCTACCACGTCAGCCCCATGCTTCGTCTGGATGGTGCCGTGCAGCCGGCCGCGTTGGCCACTGCGGTACGGGCCTTGATGCGCCGGCACGATGCGCTGCGCAGCGTCATTGCTGGCAACAGTCAGCGTGTCCTGCCACTTGAGGCGCTGGGTGACACCAGCCTGCGCCATATCGATCTGTCCGGCGTGGAGAACCCCGAACAAGAATTGGCCAACGCGCTGCACGAACATGCCAGCACGCCGTTCGATCTGTCGCGCGGCCCCTTGTTCGAGGCACACCTTTATTCGCTGGGCAACGACCGCCACCGGCTGGTGTTGAAGCTGCACCACATCATCGCCGATGGACTTTCGGCCAACCTGCTAGTGCAGGAACTGCTGGCGCTCTACACCGCTTCTTTGAATGGCATCGAGGCGACCCTGCCGATGCCGCGCCAGCTCGGCGACTATATCGAATGGCTTCGCAAGGCGGATTTTGCTAAGCAAAAGGACTACTACCTGACACAGTTGTCCGGGGAACTGCCTGTGCTCGAATTGCCAACCGACCGGCCTGAGCCTCCGGTGCGCAGCTTTCGCGGCGGACGTTGCAGCTTGCCTGTGCCAGACGAGTTGTTGGCACGGGTCAAAGCGCTCAGCCGAGCGCAGAACTGTACACCTTTCATGACACTTATTTCGGCCTATGCGCTGTGGCTGCACCGTTTATGCCTGCAAGACGATGTCATTGTCGGCATGCCGGTGGCCGGTCGAAAAATGGACGGTGCCGACAAGTTGGTCGCCTACTGCACGCACCTGATCCCCATTCGCAGCCAGTTGAAATGGGAGCAGAGCTTCACCAGTTATCTGCGAGAAATGCGCAATACGCTGCTACAGGGTTACCAGAATGCCGATTATCCCTACGCAGAGCTGATTGAGCAGGCACAGTTCAAGCATCGCCGGGGCAATTTGGTGCATGCCGTCTTTAATCTCGACCGACCTGGCGATGCTCCGCGCGTGGCAGGCATCGACATCGGATGGCTGACTCAGCCGATCTGCCATACAGCGTTTGCGCTGACCTTGAATCTGACCGAAATTGGCGATTCGATGATTGCCGAGTGCGACTTCAGTCGCGATCTCTTTGACGAGGACACCATCGTTTGCTATCTGCGGCATTTCATGACCCTGCTACAGGGCATCGTTGACACACCCGAGCAACGCGTTGACCGTCTGCCACTGCTCGATGCCGCAGCCCTTCGCCAGCAGTTGGTCGAGTGGAACGACACTGCTGCCAACTACCCGCGCGAAGCTACTGCGCACCAGTTGTTCGAAGCGCAGGTCTTGCGCCAACCGGAAGCGGTGGCAGTGCGCTTCGGTGAGCAGGTGTTGCGCTACGGTGAATTGAACGAAGCATCCAACCGGCTGGCACACTGGCTGCGTGCTCAGGGCGTGGGTCCGGATGTTGTTGTCGGTGTCTGCCTGGAACGCTCGCCGGAACTGGTGATTGCCCTGCTCGGCATACTCAAGGCGGGGGGTGCTTATCTGCCGCTGGATCCGGCCTATCCGTCGTCCCGTGTCGGCTTCATGATGGGGGATGCTGGCGTTGCGCTGGTGCTAACCCAGAACAGCCTGGTGTCGCGCCTTGAACTGCCCGCCGGTGCGCGGGCAGTGCAGCTTGACGCGCCGTGTGCGTTTCTCGCGTCCTCTCCAGCAGATGATCCGGCACCGCTGGCCAAGGCCGTGAACCTGGCCTATCTGATCTACACCTCGGGTTCGACCGGGAAACCGAAAGGTACGCTGATCGAGCACCGTGGCTTGCTTAATTACCTGAGCTGGGCGGTTCGCCATTACGAAGCAGAACAAGGCGAAGGGGCTCCGCTGCATTCTTCGATCAGCTTCGATGCAACCATCACCGGCTTGTTTGTACCGCTGGTCAGCGGCCGCGAACTGGTGATCCTGCCTGAGGGCGGTACTGAAATCGACCACATTCGCGCTGCATTGCAGTCAGGACGGCACTGGAGTCTGGTGAAGCTGACACCGGCCCATCTCGAACTACTCAACGCCATGATTCCACACGAGCAACTGGCCGGACTGACCCGTTTTGTCGTGCTGGGCGGCGAAGCCTTGCTAGAGCGCCATGTCGCGCCGTGGCTGCAACATGCCCCGCAAACCCAGTTGATCAACGAATACGGCCCGACTGAAACGGTGGTTGGCTGCTGCGTCTTTCGCGCCGGCGATTCGGTTGGCGGTGCCGGTCAGGCCACGTTGCCGACCGTACCCATTGGGCGACCCATTGCCAACACACAGTTGTACGTGCTCGACGGCAATCGCCAGCCAGTGCCGGTGGGGGTCAAGGGTGAACTCTACGTTGGCGGCGATGGCGTTGCGCGCGGCTATCACAATCGCCCTGAACTGACCGCAGAGCGCTTTATCGAAGTTGCGGCGACTGGCCTTGCCGGCAATGCGCTGGCGCACGGGGCTGGCGCACACCTGTACCGCACTGGCGATGTGGTGCGCTACCTGCAAGACGGCAATCTGGTGTATCTGGGGCGTACCGACAACCAAGTCAAGGTGCGCGGTTTTCGCATCGAACTGGGCGAGATCGAAAGCGTGCTTTCCCATCGCGAGGGCGTGCGAGAAGCTGTGGTAATTGCACACCGCCGCTCCGATCAGGACATGCGGCTGATCGCCTACGTCGCACCAGTCGAGGGTGTCGTGCTCGATGTCCGCGACTTACGTCAGGCACTGGCTGAACTGCTCCCCGCGCACATGGTACCTGCTGTCATCGTCGTACTTGAGGCGCTGCCTCTGAACAACAATGGCAAGATTGATCGTGCCGCGCTGCCGCTGCCCGACAGCATTCGCAACGATTCCAGCGCCGGGTTTGTCGATGCGCGCAACGATGCCGAGCGGAAAATTGCTGCCGTCTGGCGCGAACTGTTAGAAGTCGAGCGGGTGGGTGTCGATGACAATTTCTTTGAACTCGGTGGCCATTCCCTTCTCGTCATCCCGTTGCGCGACCGGTTGCAACAACTGTTCGGTCGCGACATCTCGCCGGTGGAAATCTTCCGTCTGCCAACCGTGGCGACGCAAGCACGGTTTCTCAGCACGCAGGTGACACCCAATGCCAGCGCCGAACGGTCGGATGAGGAGCGTCAGTCGGCACAGCGCCAACGCGACGCATTCCGTCAAATGAAAGAAAAAAGGCTCCAACGTGACTGAGATGGTTGACA
>SESE01001380.1_pt1 | contig 9976 bp, 7 predicted proteins | sample 3171371 | NCBI WGS metagenome assembly SESE01 (sample SAMN06051881, study PRJNA518727) | freshwater metagenome | biome: subpolar coniferous forest; feature: holomictic lake; material: water; isolation source: holomictic Lake 442, 13 m depth | place: Canada: near Kenora, Ontario | collected 2014-07-09...
CCAGATGAGCCGGGTTGATAGCTCGCGCCTGGCGGTCTGGAAGGCCCAGCACGCCGGCCTCTCCTTGGCCGGATCGGTGGTCGCGTCCGACGCCCTGTTCCCCTTTGCCGATGGGGCCGAGGCGGCCCTGGCCGCCGGGGCGACGGCGATCATCCAGCCCGGCGGCTCGCTGCGCGACGCAGATGTGATCGCCGCCGCTGATGCGGCTGGGGCCGCCATGGTCTTTACTGGACGACGGCACTTTAGGCACTGATAGTAAGGTCAAAGCACTCGCGCTAGGGCGAGTGCTTCGGCCCTACGGATGCGATATGGATTTCGATAACAACGGCCTGATCCCGGCAATCGTGCAGCACGCCCGCAGCGGCGAGGTGCTGATGCTCGGGTATATGAACGCGGAGGCGCTGCGCCTCACCCACGTGAGCGGTCTGGTGACGTTCTGGAGCCGCTCGCGCCGCGAGATCTGGCAGAAGGGGGCCACCAGCGGCAACACGCTGCGCCTGGTCTCCATCCGCCAGGACTGCGACGGCGATGCGCTGCTGGTGCTGGCCGAGCCCGCCGGGCCGACCTGCCACACCGGCGCGCGCAGTTGCTTCTCCCGCGACCTGGACGCTGCCGCGCTGGACGCCCCCGCCGTGCCCAGCAGCGTTGTCGCGCGTCTGGCCGATCTGATCCACCAGCGCGGCGAGCAGCAGGATGCGGGTTCGTACACCGCAAAGCTGCTGCGCGGCGGGGTCGACCGGATCGGCAAGAAGATTGGCGAGGAGGCGGCTGAGGTGATTATCGGGGCCAAGAACGGCTCGCCCGCCGAGCTGACCTACGAGATGGCCGATTTGATCTACCATAGCCTGGTGTTGCTAGAGAACCAAGGCGTGACGCCGGAGGATGTCTGGAGGGAGCTAGAGCGCCGCTTTCACCTGTGAGCCTGCGCTCGGCGACGGCAGTGCTGCCGCCCGCCCGCTGTGTGCCCCTACAGACTATGCATATGACAGATCATGCTGGCCGAGTCCTGGTAGTCGATGCTGATCCGAACATGTGCGACCTCTGCGCACAGACGCTGCGCCGCGTCGGATTCGATGTTGAACTGGCCGATGCTGCCCCGGTAGCCATGGCCCACCTTCGCGCGCACGCATTTGACCTCGTGCTGCTGGAGAGCAGCGCACCGGAGCGTGGCGACGACTCGCTGCTGGCGCAGATCCGCGCCCACGATGCCAACCTGCCGGTGCTTCTCGTGAGCGGCGCGGCGACGGTGGCCCAGGTGGCCGACGCGCTGCGGCTGGGCATTCATGGCCTGCTCCAGAAGCCCTTCCAGCCCGATGAGCTCTGCGTGGTGGCGGTGGAAATTGTGGAGAAGCGGCGGGCCGCGCGGGCGCGCGAGCGCGTGGCCGCCCTGCGCCCGCTGCTCCAGGTGAGCCAGCGCCTTCACGCAGAACTCGACCTCTCGCGGCTCCAGAATCTGATCATTGAGACGGTGCGCAGCGAACTGGAGGCTGACCGGGCCTCGCTGATGCTGTTCGATGATCTGGGCCAGAGCCTCCAGATCACGGCATGCTCGGGCCTGCCGCCTAACGTGGTGGTGGGGCACCGCGTGCCGGTCACGCGGGGTCTAGCCGGGTGGGTGGCCACCCACCGCATCCCGCTGAGTATCAACGCTAGCGGCGAGGTTATGCCGCCCAACGCCGATGTCCGTGGGGTGTTTTCGAATGATAAGATGACCTCGTCGCTGGCGGTGCCAGTGCTCGCGGGCGACCATTTGCTCGGCGTGCTGAACGCCGCCAAGGTTCACTCGGGGGTGTCCTTTAGCGCAGCCGACCAGGATCTGCTGCTGCTGCTGGCGGGTCAGGCGGCCACAGCGATCACCAATGCGCGGCTCTACAGCCAGGTGGCGCACTCGGAAGAGCGCTACCGCGCCCTGCTTCAGCACGCCAACGACGCGGTGCTGCTGCTCGATGTGGGCGGGCGGACCATTCTGGAGGCGAACCTGGCCCTTGAGCAACTCAGCGGCTACCACCGCCGCGAGCTTCTGGGCATGTGTCCGGTCGACCTGCTGCCCAATGTGGACAGCCTGGCCAAAACCGCGCTCAACGGGGCGACGAACGGCCACGGCCACGGCGATTCCCAGGAGATCGAGACGGTACTCCAGACGCGCTGGGCGCAGCCAGTCCAGGTCGCGGTGAGCGTGAGCGTAGTGCCCTACGCCGGCCAGCGGCTACTGCTGGTGATTGCCCGCGATATCAGCGAGCGCCAGCGGATCGCCCGCCAGATGCTCCAGACTGAGAAGCTGGCCGCCCTCGGTCGGCTCTCCGCCTCGATGGCCCACGAGATCAATAACCCGCTTCAGGCCATCCATAACTCGGTTCACCTGATGCTGAACCGACCGCTTCCCGAGGAGAAGCGCCAGCGCTATCTGGAGATGACCCGCGAGGAGATCGACCGGCTGATCAGCATTGTGCAGCGCATCCTCGATTTCTACCGACCGACGCGCGACGGCATGCGCCCGGTGGATCTGGGCGATATCCTCGACTCGGTGCTGACCCTCACCTCAACCCAGATGCTTGATCACAATATCCAGGTGATCCGTGCGGATCGCGCAGCGTTGCCACGGGTTCTTGCGGTGACTAGCCACATCAAGCAGGTCTGCCTGAGCCTGATCTTCAACGCGATTGAGGCCATGCCTGACGGCGGCGAGCTGCGCTTGGGGATCTATCTGGCGGCGGATGGCAGCGATGTGGGCGCGGACGGATTTACAGTGGTGGCCGGCGGACACACCGCCAGCCCGATGATCGGGCCGACAGTGGTGATCGAGATCGGCGACACCGGCGCGGGCATCTCTTCGCAGGATCTGCCTAAGATCTTTGAGCCTTTCTACACAACGCGCATGAAGGGCACCGGCCTGAGCCTGGCCCTGAGCTACAGTATCGTCGAGCAGCACCACGGGGAAATGGCGGTGCGCTCCGCGCTGGGCCAGGGGACGACCTTCCGCATCAGGCTGCCCGTGGCGCTGTAGGGCTGTCGGCCTACAAGCCTTCATGTGAAGGAAGGCTTAGGCACGGTTCAAACGCACGTGACCGTTCAGCGAGGATGCGATGAGGCGCTCCTATCGCCGCATCGCGTCATCGTCTCGTCGCTGAACGGTCAAGCTGAAACCTGGCACCTGAAACCATGTCTTCGCAGGAGCCTGCGGCCCTCTGAGGCTGTGGGCGCAGCCCACAGATATCTCATGGCCAGCGGTAGCGCTCGCCCGGCGGCAGGCGCAGGCTCTCCTCACCCAGGCGTCCGAGCCCCTGCTCGCCCGTGGCGGTCCGGCGCTCCAGGCGCGCCGCCGTCGTCCACTGGGCCTGCCAGCCGTTCCGCAGCAGTTCGCCGCTGATCGGTATCCCCAGGCTCTGGCCGTACGGCTCGGCGAGATCCTGGAACTCCGCGCAGATCCCGTCTTTGAGCGCGCCGCCTGGACACTCCGCGCTGCGGATCGTCTCGGTCAAGTAGAGCTGCGCGCCGAGCGGGCGGGTCTGGATCTGGCCGGCGCGCAGCTCCAGGCAAGTCCGCTCGAAGCACTGGAGCCGTCCCCAGGCGAAGGGCACCGCCGGGGTGAGCGGCAGCCCGGCCCGATCCACCCCGCCGAGCTCGGCCCACGCGCGCATAATCGGTGCCGGCACGAAGTACCCAGTTTCGGCAAACGTGATCCCGCCTGCCCCGCGCACCTCGATCTCGGCCAGTTGCTGGATCGGGCCGATGGCCGCGCCGCCGACGCGCAGTTCCACCGCCAGCCTGTAGCGCCCCGGTGGCAGCTCGTCGGGCAGGGCCAGGGTCTGGAGGTGCTGGACGGACGCCGCCGCAGGCCAGTGATCCGGTGGAAGCGCGCCGTAAACCAGAGGCAGCTCGCCGGTTCGCAGGGGGAGACCACCCGGCGTTGTGAGCTGCACCACAACGGCCACATCTTCCTTCACCGCGATCCCTTCCGCCGGTCGCCAATGTAGCGCGATGGTCAGCAGTTCGCCTGGCTCGTAGGCCGTACTCAGGGGCGCGGCCAGGGCGTAGCTAACCAGATCAAGTCCCGCGCCCAGGCGGGCAGGCGGAATAACCGCCTGCGCTGGCCCGGCGTCCACCGGCCGGTAGAGGTCGAAGGTGCCGATGGCCCCGTCCTGAGCGTAGCGGTGGCGCAGCACGGCGATGATCTCGGGGGTTAGCCAGTTGCCCAGGTAGTCGATCACGGCCAGAGGCGGCCTGCCGTCGGCCAGGTCGGCCAGCAGCTCCGCCTGACTGGCCAGTCCCTGGTCGAGGAGCTGGCGGGCCTCGAAAACCTGCATGCGCGACCCGACCCCGGCGGCGATCCCCGGCATGTCGGTGAAGACCTGCGAGCCAGCGGCGCGCACCTCCTGCTCCAGGGCTACATCCGCCCGGTCGAAGGCCGCGAGCAGCTCGCCCTCGCGCCGCGCATCCTGCCACAGCCCGTAGCGCCCGAAGGCCAGCCGGGGCGGGCTCGGTGCCACCAGACCCGCCTGCCGGGGCCAGGTCGGATCCCACAGAGGCGGGTAGGTAATCATGGACGCGATCAGGAGGATCGGGATTGATAGCCGATAGCCGAGAGTACTACCGTTGCAGTTGCCAACATCGCCATTCCTGGCGGGGGTTTGGGGGCCGCAGGTCCCCGAGAAGAAACCCCTTTTTTTCTTTCGGAGGGGCAAAGCCCCTCCGAGCCTCCCCGCCGGGGGGACTACAACTGTAGTAATAGCCGATAACCGAGGGCGAGAGGCCACGATCCAGACCAGCCCGATATAGAGTTCCAAAAAATAGTTGCTGTAGGCACCGACCTTGCCCACCCCGGCGGCGGTAATCGCGCCGCAGAGGGTGTAGAGCAGGGCGGGGGCCAGCGGAATGTCCGATGCGAGGGATTTGCGGAGGGCTTTGTGCTGGGCGACCAGCGACACCAGCGCGGCGGCGGCCAGCGGCCAGCGCAGTTGGGCCTGAGCCTGCCAGAACCCCTGGGCCAGACCGGCGTCCCAGCGATTGGCGTTGGCCGTCACCACGTGCAGGCTAAACCAGCCGCCGCTGGCCAACTGAAGCAGGCCGAAGAGCAGCCCGCCGCCGAGGGTGATCGTGCCGCCGAGGGCGAGGATGGCCCGCAGCTGCGGCCCGCGCCCGGCCCGGCCCGGCTCTCGCAGATCCACGAGCAGCCAGAGACCGGCGGCGGCCGGGGCGGCGAGCAGCGAGGGCTTCGTGAACAGGCAGGCCAGCAGCAGCAGCCCGGCGAGGGCCGGGCGGCGGGTCGCGCCGGGCCGACCGAGGGCCACCAGCCCCCACAGTCCGAGGCTGATCCCGAGCAGATCGACGCGCATCAGGGCGGCCCACTCGCGGACGATTGGGATCGTGAGGAGGAGCAGGCTGAGGGCGATCCTGGCGGGGGCTTGGGGGCCGCCGGCCCCCCAAAAAAGATTTCTTTTCTTTTCTCTCGGCGAGGCTTCGCCCTTCCGAGCCTCCCCAGTGAGAACGGCGATAGCCGCCACAGCGGCGAGCGCGCTGATCAGCGAGATCAGCCGACCGGCGAGCAGGGCCGAGCCGGTGAGCGCGGCGAGGCCGGCGCAGAGCAGCAGGTAGAGCGGCGGGTAGTTGACGACCGCGTAGGGCGGCGCTGACGGGTCGCGGTAGAGTTGCCAGATCGGCGTGCCGGCCCGCAGCCGATCAACTTGGGCCAGCAGCGGCCCCTCGCCGTAATCGAGCGGGTGGGGGAAACCGAGGATCTGACGGGCGTGGTCGGCGAAGGAGAGCAGGTAGGCCACCATAACGATGGCGAGGCCGATCTGGGCGGCGCGCAGGGCCGTGCGGGCGAGCATGGGCGATCCCGTGGGTAGTTGGTTGCAGGCCCGCATTATACAGGTCTGGTGGGATCATGGCGCAAACAGCCCCCCGGCAACGTCTATGGTGCCGGGGGGCGTTATCGTTCTATGGCGTGGAGATTAGCCCAGCCCGTAACTACTCCTCATCCTCAGATTCCTCGTCGTCGGACTCCTCGTCGTCGGACTCCTCCTCGTCCTCGGACTCCTCGTCCTCGTCCTCGGACTCCTCCTCGTCGCGCTCAAACGAGGGCAGCGACAGATTCATGAGCTCACGCTCATCGCTGATCGTCTCAATCTCCACAGACATGATGAGGCTCCTCATTACTATCCAGATGGCCACAGTGGCCGCTGGGACGTGACATACGGGCCGCATGATGCGATGCGACCGTGTTGGGGAGGGTTCTCTGTGTGACAAGCGCATTGTAGCACGGGCAAATTAAGGCAGCTTTAATAAGCGGTGAATAGCGCGGTGAATTTTTTGTTAGGCGCGGCTAGGGCGATATCAGCTGCATCAGCGCCATATTCGCATTGCGACGGCCCAGGTGCCAGCTCTGCCAGCCGTCATCTGAGTCATACAACTGCTGCCGTCTCGCCCTCAGTTGGCGCAGCGCCTGCTCGCGCTGCGTAGTGTTGAGGATCGGCAGTGCGGCGGCCAGATCGGGAACCGCGTCGTTCGACAGCGAGAGCAGGTAGCTCAGGTCAACCTTCTCGCTACTGAACCGGCTGCTGCCGGAGTTGAGCGTCAGGGCCGAGGGGTTGGCCTGATAGCGGGCGATATTCTCGCGGACGATCAGGGTATCGGGGCTGACGATGTTGAGCATGGTGAGATAGACCAAGGCGGAGGCGAATCCGCCGGTCAGGAAGATCTGTGGGCGGGCAGTGACGAGGGCGGCCACAAAAAGCAGCAGCACCACAGCCAGCCAGATCATAAAGCTGTGGGTGTAGATCCGCATGCGGGTGAAGCCGTAGGCCAGTTCGTAGAGCCACATGCGTTGGTAGGCCGAGGCCAAAATGCCGAGGACCAGCAATACCATCGTTGAACTGGCGGCGTTGAAGGCCAGCCGCCGGGCCGCGCTCTCGCGGCGCGTCACCAGGGCCAGGGCGCAGAGCAGCCCGAGGGCCATGCATGCCACCGTGAGCAACTCGAAGAAGCCGCGCCGGGCGTACTCGGCATAGCTCATCCCAGTGCGGGCCAGGCTATCGAACCCGCCGAAGAGATAGGCTCCCTGGATGGCCATAAACCCGGCGAAGAGCATGTCGAGCAGGAGCAGCATGGTGAGCGCCTCGGTGCTGCCGAGGAAGCGCCAAGCCATGCCGCTACGGTCGAGGCGCTCGGTCTCGCCCTCGGCGGGGAGCGCGGCCATGGCCGGTATGGCCTCGGCCATGGCCACGATCATGCCGCCCGCAGTCGCCCAGGCGAAGCCGCCGATGATGATCGCGTGGGCCGTGGCCGTCGCGAGATCGAAGGGCAGTTGGAGGCTGAGCAGTTGGCCCATATAGCTGGCGAAGACGCTGTCGGCGGCGACGAGCAGGCCGGCGAAAACCAGCAGCAGCGGCGTGGCCAGGATGACCCCGCGCACCACCGGGGCCAGGGCGCGCACATGGCCCCGCCCGACCCGCAGCCGCGCGACCTGGGCGAAGGCCAGGATCACCGGGTGGATGCCGATCTCGAAGAAGGCCAGGAAGGCTCTGGCGGCGAGGCGGACGGGGGGCAGACGGTGCAGCGCCTCGCTACGGAAGCTGACGGCCAGCAGCAGGAGCAAGGCGATCATGGCGAGCATATTGAGCGCGATGAGCATCGGCTCATCGCGCACGGCCAGCCAGATCGCGAAGCTGAGGGCGGCCCCGCCGAGCCAGCGGTTGGGCCTGCCGGGGCGGCCCTCGACCATACTGACGCCGACCAGGGCGGTCAGGCCGAGGGCTACAAAGATTGGAGTCGAGATGCCGATGCCGTGCCCATAGAAGAGCATGTCGGCGCAGATGCCAAGCAGCAGAGCGATGCCAAGCAAGATGTGGGGGGCGCGCAGGCTGGCCATAGGTAGCTCCGGGTCGCAGAGAATACAATGCCGCTGCCCTGGTTATACCAGGATAGCGGCATTGGTTCGACCCTTTATGTGTGGCGGCCTGCGCACTCAGGTGCTTGACATGCCAACCTACATCTTCATCTTATAGCCAATCTCCTTGAGCAACTCGCGGGCGATCACATTCTTCTGGATCTCGTTGGTGCCCTCGAAGATCCGGGTGACGCGAGCATCGCGGTACATGCGCTCTAGGGGCAGCTCGCGTGAGAAGCCCATGCCGCCGTGGATCTGGAGCGCCTCGTCGATCACCTGGCTGGCCATCTCGGTGCAGTAGAGCTTGACGATGCTGCTCTCCAGCGTCGCGGGCTTGTTGGCGTCCACCAGCTTGGCGCAGTCGTAGACGATCTGCTCCATGGTGTAGATCTTCACCGCCATCTCGGCCAGCTTGAACTGGATGGCCTGGAAGTCGGCTAGGGCGCGGCCGAACTGGTGGCGCTCGACCGCATACTTACGGCTGAGATCAAACGCCTCCTTGGCCGCGCCCACGCTGCTACCGCCCAGGCCCACCCGACCGATGTCGAGGGTCTTCATGGCAATCTGGAAGCCGTGGCCCACGCCGTGGGCTCCGCCGAGGACGTTCTCGGCTGGGATGCGGCAGTTCTCGAAGAAGAGGCTGGCAGTGTGGGACGCCTTTAGGCCCATCTTATGCTCGACCTTGCCGACACGGAATCCGGGGGTGTCCTTCTCGACGAGGAAGGCGGTGATGCCGCCGCGCGGCCCCTTATGCTTGTCGTTTACGGCGTGGACGACGATCACATCGGCGAAGCTGCCGTTCGTGATCCACATCTTCTGGCCGTTGATCACCCACTCGTCGCCCTGATGCTCGGCGGTGGTCTGGAGATGGGCAGCGTCGGATCCGGCGTCCGGCTCAGTAAGCGCCCACGCGCCGATCATGGTGCCGTGGTTCAGCGCCTTGAGGTAGTGCTCCTTCTGGGCCGGGGTACCGCCAATGAAGATGCTCATGGCCGCAAGCTGGGCGTGGGCACCGATGATCGTGGCGGTGCTGGCGCAGGAGCGGTTCAGCTCCTCCATCAGCACGCAGTAGCCGGTGATGCCCATCTCAAGCCCGCCATACTTTTCGGGGAAGGGCACGCCCAGCAGGCCCAGTTCGCCGGCCTTCTTGATCACCTCAAAGGGCACCCGCTCCTCCTCGTCGAGGTCGTGGGCGATCGGGCGGATCTCCTTGTCCACGAACTCGCGGACGGTCTGGCGCAGCATCTTAATCTCGTCGGTGTGCTCGTACTCCATCGTCGTGGCCTCCTTGATAATGTTGAACGCTGAATGCTGGACGTCGAGGGTTGGAACTTTGTCCGGCATTCAACATATTACACACTGCGTCATAAAGTATATCAACCGCCCGCCCGGCTGTCAAAGGGTTGGGCGGGGCGATCTCGATGGTATAATGGCCGACGCACTCAGATTTGCGGGAGGACAGCGCCATGATCGCATCACTGCGCGGCACGCTCATCCACATCGGCGTTGACCACCTCGTGATCGAGACGGGCGGGGTCGGCTGGCTCGTCTACGCGCCGCGCACCGTACTCGGCGCGGCGGGGGCCGTGGGTGAGCCGATCTTCCTGCACACGCAGATGATCGTCCGCGAGGATGCGATGACCCTCTACGGGTTCGCCAGCGTGGCCCAGCGCGCGCTATTCGAGAGCCTGATCGGGGTCAGCGGGGTTGGGCCGAAGGTGGCCCTGAGCCTACTCTCATCCGGCCAGCCCGACGAGATCCGCGCGGCGGTGGCCCAGGGCGACACGGCCCGGCTCTCGCGGGTGCCCGGCATCGGCAAGAAGACGGCCGAGCGCCTGGTGCTTGAGCTGAAGGGCAAGATTGACCTCAAGGGCCTCCCGGCCCTGGGGCCGGGGGCGACCCCGGCGGCCACCGCAGTGAACAGCGACCTGGCCGACCTGCTGATCAGCCTGGGCTACAGCGGTGCCGAGGCCGCATCCGCCATCGGTGCCCTGCCCGCCGACGCGCCGGAGGATCTGGAGCAGCGCCTGCGCCTGGCCCTGCGCCACTTCGGCAGCGCGTAGCGCCTCCACCTGCCGCTAGGGACGCGGG
>SESE01001381.1_pt1 | contig 9973 bp, 7 predicted proteins | sample 3171371 | NCBI WGS metagenome assembly SESE01 (sample SAMN06051881, study PRJNA518727) | freshwater metagenome | biome: subpolar coniferous forest; feature: holomictic lake; material: water; isolation source: holomictic Lake 442, 13 m depth | place: Canada: near Kenora, Ontario | collected 2014-07-09...
GCCGCAAACCACGCCGTCAGCCCCGCGTCGCCGCGCTTCGCGGACGAGCGCGCGCTCATAGTCAGAAACAAACCGAACAATGTCCTTAACGCTCCCCTTGACAAAGGCCGAGAGCGACCATTCCCGTGCGCCGCACCAGCGCCGCAAGCGATTAATTTGGCGCCCCACCAGAATCATCGCGTCGTACCCATTATTGCCGATAGATGTTAGCCAGGGGGCAAAATGAATGACGCTGTCAAACGCATCGCCGTGCAGTACCCACAGCCGTCGGCCGGTGGCCGTGGTGTGATAGACTTCGGTCTGGATCGTGATGCCGCCAAACTCATGGCTCGCAAAGTTCCGCAGGAATTCGTCGTGATTCCCCGGGATGCATACCACGCGGGCACCCTTACGGACCTTACGGAGCAACTTCTGGACGATATCGTTATGCACTTGCGGCCAGTACCAAGAGCGCTTGAGCGCCCAGCCGTCGACCATGTCCCCGACCAAGTACCAGTTGTCGGCATCATGGTTTTTGAGAAAGTCCAGCAACCGTTCGGCCTCGCTGGCGCGCCAGCCGAGATGCACGTCCGAAATCCAGATTGTCCGGCAATGGCGCGGCAGGCATGCAGACACCACGGCCGCCTCTGCCGCGTGCAGAGGGGCCTGTGCATCGCTGGAAGTTGCGGGCAACATCGCGTACAGCCACCTCTACTTTCACCCGCTGGACGGGCTAAAGACAACTTGCCCTTGTGTTAGCCTGCCCTGCAGGATCTTGCTGTGCTTGCCAACCATCTCGATACCATCAGCGGCCAAATCCAAGAGGTAGGTTTTCGATGTGTACATGTCAAAGATACCGGTGCGGTGTTGCGCTTTCGTTAACGTCCAGTTAATTCTTGGTTTGACTGGCTGTGCCCATGGTCTATTCCTGACGCATCACTTTGGCGGCCTCCACCACTTGTTAGGGTCGTGAAGGAAGTCCGTCGCGAGCGCCGGATGGTACGGCTTCCGCTATTCAGGGACAGCCTACGCGAGCTTCATGCATGCACAACCAGAAATCGCAACCTTGCCGGCAAGATTTAACACAAAACTAACACCACGCCGGCTGTGGGTGCATTAAACTATCCAACGGCCTAAAACGGCAAGAAGCCGTTCGTAGTGTGCCCGTAAGGGCATTCGTGTTGCCATAATGAGAACTGCTGCCACGAAACGCAACAGCATGGTAGAGGCCTTTAAAACATGCTAATCTCTCGCTTCGGGCTGAAACTTGTCAACAAGCATGGAGAGTGTCCCGGGATCAATCTACGTAAAAGGAAAAGTTGCCATGGCTAGGAAAGCAAGAGCGCGGTGCATTGGCATTCTCACAGCGGGCGGAGATTGCCCGGGGTTAAACGCAGCCATTCGGGGCGTGGCCAAGGCGGCGCTGCACCACGGGATGCGCGTTACGGGCATCCTCGACGGTTTCCGCGGGCTCGTGGAAAACCGCACGACGCCCATTGAGGACATTCACGTCAGCGGCATCCTGACACTGGGTGGCACCTTTCTAGGCTCCAGCCGCGACAAGCCCCATAAGATGAAAATGGGCGACAAGGTTATGGACATGACGGATGTCGCCGTCGCCAATGCCCGGCGCCTGCAATTGGATTGTCTCGTCTGCCTGGGCGGCGGCGGCACACAAAAAAACGCACTGCACCTGCACCAGGTCGGCAACATCAACGTCATGACGCTACCCAAGACGATCGATAATGATGTGGTCATGACCGACGTTTCCTTTGGCTATGACACGGCGCTGGGCATTGCCACCGAGGCCATCGACCGGCTGCACACCACGGCCACAAGCCATCACCGGGTGATCGTCTGCGAAATCATGGGCCACACCGCTGGCTGGTTGGCCTTGGGCGCAGGCATGGCCGGTGGCGCGGACGTGATTCTGATCCCCGAGATTCCCTACGACCTGGAGGCCGTAGCCGCCCATCTGCGCAATCGGCGACGTCACGGCAAACGCTTTTCGATCGTGGCCATCGCCGAAGGTGCCATGTCCATGGAGGAGGCCCGGCGTCTGGCAAAGGATCGCAAAGCTGGCAAGAAGAAGGAGAAGGTGAAGGCCCCCAGCGTGGAGAGCAACGGCAGCCATCTCGTGCAGGAAGCGATGGCCAGCCGCATGGCACGGCAGATCCAGCATTTGACGGGCCTCGAGGCGAGGGTGACCTCGCTGGGGCACGTCCAGCGTGGCGGGTCACCCTCGGCAGCGGACCGACTGCTATGCACCCGGCTGGGTACGCAGGCCGGCCAACTCTTGCACGAAGGGCAATACAACGTCATGGTTGCTGTCCGGGGCGCTGAATGCGTCGCTGTCCCGCTGGAAAGCGTGGCGGGGAAGGTTAAACTCGTCCCGCCCGACCACCCGCAGGTAGTGGCCGCGCGTCTGGTGGGCACCTGCATGGGCGATTGGGAGGAAGCCTAACGTGATCCCCGCCGAAAAACACAGCACCGGACGGCGCCGCAAGGCGCCGTCCGCCAACAGCCGCTACCTTGACCGTGACCTGAACTGGCTGGAGTTTAATCGCCGGGTGCTACATGAGGCGCTCGACGAACGGACACCACTGCTGGAACGTGTCAATTTCCTTGCGATCTTCACCTCCAACCTGGACGAATTCGTGATGAAGCGGGTCTATGGTTTGCGGGAACGCATCCATGCGGGAATTTCCACCGTGCGCGAAGAGGGCGCTTACACGGACGAAAGCCTCCTACTCGTCATCCATAAGCGAATTCAGGAATTGCTGCACCTTCAGGCCACAGCCTATCATACGGCCATCAAGCCCGCCCTCGCAGAGAAGGGTATCTATCTACTCGGGTGGGGAGACCTCTCCGAAGCCGAACGACAGCAAGCCACCGGACGCTTCGAGAAATCCGTCTTTCCTGTACTGACCCCGCTCTGCGTGGACATGGGGCACCCGTTCCCGTTTATTTCCAATTTATCGCTTTCGCTTGGCCTGACGGTAACCGACCCCGTGGAAGGCGTCACCGCCTTCGCCCGGATCAAGATTCCCGATACGCTGCCGCAATGGGTCCAACTCGATGCGGCCGCCAAGCACGGTGCCTACCGGTTCGTATCGCTCGTGGATCTGGTGGCCCATCACCTCGACCGCCTGTTCCCCCGCATGAAAATCGGCAACATCATGCCGTTTCGGATCACGCGCAACGCCGAGGTCGATAGTGATCTGGATGATGTGCAGGACCTGCTGCAAGCTGTCGAGGAACAAGTACGGCAACGTCGCGTGGAATGCGTCCTGCGGTTGGAAACGCCGCCTAAGCCCGATCCTGTCACCCGTAAAATCCTGATGGATGCGCTCCAATTGGGCAAAGAAGATACATACGAACTGCCGGGCTTGCTGGAATACCGGACACTGCGGGCGATCGCCGCCCTGCCGTTGCCCGCGTTGAAATACGCAACCTGGACGCCCGTCACACCGCGCCGCCTGCGCGGCGAGGAGGCGCGGATCTTTGACGTGCTCAAAGCCGGCGACCTGCTCGTGCATCACCCCTACGAGTCGTTTGACGAGTCCGTTCTGCGCCTGGTGCGTGAGGCCGTCGAGGATCCCGAGGTGCTGGCCATCAAGATGACGCTGTACCGCACGGGCCAAAACAGTCCCTTCGTGCCGCTGTTGATCCGGGCCGCCGAACGTGGCAAGCAGGTAGCTTGCCTGGTGGAGATCAAGGCGCGATTCGACGAGTACGACAACATGATTCTGGCGCAGCAGATGGAGCGGGCAGGCGTGCATGTCGTGTACGGGGTGGAAGGGCTCAAGACCCATACCAAGACCACGCTGGTTGTGCGGCGCGAGGAGGGCGAACTCTGTTGCTACGGGCATATCGGCACCGGCAACTACCACCACCAAACGGCCCGCCTTTACGTGGATACCAGCCTCCTGACCTGCCGACCCGAGTTGACGGCAGACCTCGCAGACCTATTCAATTCCCTCACGGGCCATTTCATCCAGCGAGAGTACCGGCATCTTCTGGTGGCGCCGGCCAACATGAAGCGGCGTTTCCTCGAGTTGATCCGTCGCGAGATCGATCACCAGAGCACGGGGAGCCCAGCTCACATCCTGGCGAAGATGAACCAGTTGGAAGATCGTGATATCTGCGAGGCGCTCTATGTGGCCAGCCAAGCGGGTGTGCGGGTTGACCTGATTGTGCGGGGTTTCTGCACCTTGCGCCCCCGTGTCCCGGGGTTGAGCGACAAGATCACCGTGCTTTCCGTGATCGGCCGGTTCCTGGAGCACTCGCGCATCTTCCACTTCCGCAACGGGGCTGAGGACCCACGCGACGGAGACTTCTTCATCGGTTCCGCCGACTGGATGTATCGCAACCTCGAAGGCCGCATAGAGGCGATCACGCCGGTCGAGGATCGCACGGCGCGCGCCGAACTCTGGCGCCTGCTGGAAATCCATCTCGCAGACCGGCGCAGCGTTTGGGAAATGAAGGCCGATGGCACGTACGAACAGCGCCAACCAACCAGCTTGGAATCGTCCCCCGAAGCATGCGGTTCGCACGAATGGCTGATGCGTGAGGGTCTACGGCCAGGCGCCTGGGAGTGAGCCGCACCCCTGGAAAGGGACTCGGTCCATAATCGGGCCCCACCGTATCAAATATGAAGCACGACCGGCACCCGACATTGTAGTGCCGCTGAAAATTAATCGTTGATAAGCAACGACTTATGACGCAAAGCGCGAAACTCTGGCGAGTTAGGTCTTGTTTGTTAGTTTTTGGTTAGATTCGCCACGACCCCGTTGATTCTATGTTAGGGGTATGTTAAGCTTTGCGCGAATGTCACAAATTCTGCGCATTTTGCGTATTGTTTGCGGCCTGAAAGGAAAGCTCCATGAAGTTTTATCCGTTGACCGTGTTGACCCTGGGCGTGGCGTGTGCACTGGTGTGCGGTTGTGGCAAGCGCGGGGAATCCGTGACGTTGGCCGGTTCGACGGCCTTTGCACCCTTTGCGGAGACACTGGGCAAGCACTTCATGGCCAGGACGCCCGGCGTCCGCGTCTCGGTACAAGGAGGCGGGTCCACCGTCGGCATCCAGGCTGCGCAACAGGGGCGGGCGCAGATCGGCATGGCTGATCTGGTGAAGTTGCCACCGGAGGCGGACGGGCTCATGTCGGTGGTTGTGGCGCGCGATGGCATCGCCATGATCGTCAACCCCGCAAACGCTGTGGGCAATCTGACGCTGGACCAGATCCGCGACATCTTTTGTGGCAAAATTACCAACTGGAAGGATGTCGGCGGCACAGACGGCGCCATCACACTGGTATCGCGCGAAGCCGGCTCTGGCACACGCTCATCCTTTGAGCAGATTGTCGGCGATGTCAAACTGAGCGCCAACGCGCTGGTACAGGACTCCAACGGCTCGATCCGCGAGACCGTGGCCAGCGATCCCAAAGCGGTCGGCTACCTGTCGCATGGGCTGGTCAACAACAAGATCAAAGCCGTCACAGTTGACGGGCAGCCCTGCGCCACGGAAGCCGTGATTGCCGGCACATATCCGCTCGTGCGCCCGATCTTTCTGCTGACCAAGGGTGCGCCGCAGGGCGCGATAAAGGCGTTTATCGACTTCGTGGTATCAGATGCCGGCCAGGCGCAGATCCGCAAGGATGGCCTGATCCCGGCGCACTAGCCCACCAACGCGTTAATGCTATTCGGCATCGAAGAGAAAGGTGGCCCGGGCGCTCCGCGCACGGGCAAGCGCAAATACGGCAGCAGACACAGTTTTTTGCCCGTGCGCGGAGCGCCCGGGCCACCAGGGCTGCCAACACCTGACTAAACCATTTTATCGTCTACAACCTGCGACCGAAACACATGCGGCTTACGGCAGACAATCTGGCGCGCTACGTTTTCCTCGCAATTGCGTTCTCCGCAATTGCGAGCCTGCTGCTGATTGCCGTCTTTATCCTCAAGGAGGGGCTCCCGTTTATTCTCCAGTACGGGCCGTGGAAATTCCTTTCCGGCACGGACTGGAACCCGCAGTCCGGGTCGTTCGGCATTGCCCCGATGATCGTGGCGTCGCTCGGGATCACAGCCGGCGCCATGCTGATCGGCGCGCCGCTGGGTGTGGCCGGTGCGATCTTCCTGAGCGAATTTGTCCCCCGTCCGGTGATGCGCGTCATCAAGCCCACCATCGAGCTGCTGGCCGGGATACCCTCCGTGGTCTACGGCTTTATCGGCGTGATGGTGCTCGTACCACTCATCCGCAACAACCTCGGCGACCCGGGGCCCTCCGCGCTGGCGGCGGCCGTGATTCTGGGGATCATGGTGCTTCCCACCATCATCAGCATCTCGGTGGATGCCATTGGCGCCGTACCCAACTCCTTCCGCGAAGGCGCGCTGGCGCTGGGTGCCACACGCTGGCAGGCGGTACGCATGGTGGTGCTGAAGGCCGCGCGCTCCGGCATCATCGCCAGCATCATCCTGGCCATGGGGCGGGCCGTGGGCGAAACCATGGCGGTGATCATGGTGGCGGGCAACACCATCCGCATGCCGCATCACGCGCTGGAACCGGTGCGCACGCTCACGGCCAACATTGCGATCGAGATGAGCGCTGCCACCGGCCTGCACCGGCAGGCGCTCTTCGCCACCGGCGTGGTGCTGTTCGTTGTGATCATGGTCCTGAACTCGCTGGCCATGGCAGCCATGCGCAGGAAGGCGGGTCGCTGATGCGCATCCCGCCACGATACACCCAGATGCTCGCTGTGGGCGTGCTCGGCGCGGCCACGCTGCTGACGCTGGCTGTGCTGGTGTTCATCATTGTGTTCGTGCTCGAAAAAGGGCTGCCGGTGGTGACCTGGAAGTTCCTCTCCACCGAGCCGGAGGACATGGGGCGCGCCGGCGGCATCCTCCCCGTCATTGTCGGCACACTGCTGTTGCCGCTGATGGCCCTGGTGCTGGCCTTGCCGCTGGGCGTGGGCACGGCCGTGTACCTGTGCGAATATACCCGTGAAAACCGCGTCACCCGCATCATCCGGTTCGGCACCGACTGCCTGGCTGGCATCCCCTCCATCATCTTCGGCCTGTTCGGCCTTGTTTTTTTCGTCAGCATCCTGCACCTGGGGTGGTCGCTGCTCTCCGGCGGACTCACCCTCGCCATCATGATCCTGCCGACCATCATCCGCACAGCCGAGGAGGCAATCCGAGCCGTGCCCTACGCCTACCGCGAAGTTAGCTGCTCCATGGGCGCCACGCGCTGGGAGACGGTGCGCCGGGTGGTGCTGCCGAATGCGCTGCCGGGCATTGTAACGGGGGTCATGCTTGGCCTGGGGCGCTGCATCAGCGAGACTGCTGCCGTGATCTTCACGGCCGGCTCCGCGGCCAACATGCCGTCGTCCGCGTTTGACTCCGTGCGCACCATGGCCGTGCACTTTTACCTCCTGGCCCGTGAGGGGATTTCCAACGAAAACGCCTACGGCACGGCCGCCGTGCTGATCCTCGCGGTGCTGCTGGTGAATTTAACAGCCTATTGGATGATGCACACCTTTATCCGGCGAAGATCGCGGTAAAACCGAAGGCTGAAGGAGGAGACTTCGAGCACCATAAGACCCAAGGCGGGCGTGATCCCGCACCAAAACTCTTGTCGCAAGCGCTTGTCGTAACCTGTTGTCGACAAGAGCGTACGACAAGCGCTTACGACAAAAGTTTGCGCCAACTGGCCTTCAGCCCTTAGCCCTTAGCCCTTAGCCCTTAGCCCTTAGCCGTTCCAACCTATGACCCCCACCCCCACAACCACCAAGATTGCCGCCAAGGACTTTCGCCTGTTCTTCGGCAAAAACCAGGCGCTGCGGAACATCACGCTGGATGTCGACAGCCACTCCATCCTGGGGATCATCGGGCCTTCCGGCTCCGGCAAGACCTCGTTCCTGCGCGCCATCAACCGGTTGAACGACCTGCACCCCGACTGTCATATTGAAGGTGTGCTACAGTTGGACGGGGAAGATATCTACCATCCGCGCTTCGATCCCGTGGCCTTGCGCAAGCGGGTCGGAATGGTCTTTGCGCTGCCCATCCCGCTGCCTTTGAGCATCTACGAAAATGTTGTGTACGGGCCACGCCTGGGCGGGCATCCGACACCGCCACGCGCGGAGCTCGACGCGCGGGTGGAAAGCAGCCTGCGCGCCGCGTTTTTGTGGGATGAAGTCAAGGATCGCCTGCACACCTCCGGCCTGCGACTCTCCGGCGGGCAGCAGCAGCGGCTCTGCCTGGCGCGCGTGCTGGCCATGCAGGCCGAAGTCATCCTGCTGGACGAGCCCTGCTCCGGGCTGGACCCCATCTCCACGGCCAAGATCGAGGAGGCCCTGACCGTGCTCAAGGCGCAGCACACCATTGTGCTGGTCACCAACAACACCAAACAGGCCGCCCGGGTTGCGGACAAAACCGCCTTTTTCCTGATGGGCGAACTGGTTGAGCACGGACCAACCCGGAAGCTCTTCACGGTGCCGGACGACAAGCGAACCAACGACTACGTGACAGGACGGTTCGGATGATCGCTGCCAAGCCAAACCATACGGCCGTGCAACCTGCGACCAAGATGCAGGTGTCGGACCTGAACCTCTATTACGGCGCCTTCCAGGCGCTGCGCAAGGTCACGATGCCGTTTGCGCGCCAGCACATCACCGCGCTGATCGGCCCTTCGGGTTGCGGCAAATCCACCCTGCTGCGCGTGCTCAACCGCATGAACGACCTCATCCCCGGCGTGCTGGTGCAGGGGCGCGTGGAGCTCGATGGCATGGACATCTACGCCGTCCGCACCGATGTCTGCGAACTGCGCACGCGCGTGGGCATGGTCTTTCAGCGCCCCAACCCCTTCCCGCTCACCGTACGTGAGAACGTGCTGTTCGGCCTGCGCGTGGCAGGTGTACGCAACCGTGCCCGGCTGGACGAAACCCTTGAGCGCAGCCTGCGCGACGCGTGGCTATGGGACAACCTGAAGGACCGGCTGCACGTCTCCGCCATGGAGCTGCCGCTGGATCAGCAGCAGCGCCTCTGCGTTGCCCGGTTGCTGGCCGTCTCGCCGGAGGTGATCCTCATGGACGAGCCCTGCTCTGCGCTCGACCCGATCGCCACGGCCAAGATCGAAGAGCTGATGCTCGCGCTGAAGCAGAACTACACGATCGTCATCGTGACACACAACATGCAGCAGGCGGCGCGCATCTCAGACTTCACCGGGTACATGCTGTTGGGCGACATGGTCGAGTTTGGCGTGACAACCCAGGTGTTCACCAGCCCGGATGACCCCCGGACCCAGGATTACATCAGCGGCAGGTATGGGTGAGCCATTGATCAACGAACGCCCAGGACACCGAGAACGCAGCGGAGCGCAGCGACCCCAGAGCCAATCCTTGCCACGACCGACGATTCAGCCGCAAAACCGTGCATCCTGATCAAAAAGGCGCTAACCTATCCACGAAACAAAGAGGATTTTCGTCGAACTGAAAGTCCGGAGGCTCAGCTATGGAACGGCATTTTGACGAACAGCTCACCAGTCTCAAAACGCTCCTCGTAAAGATGAGCGCGCAGGCGGAAATGATGATCGCGGATGCACTCAAGGTGCTTGTGAACCGCGACGCCTCTACGGCCGCCGCCGTGGCGCGCCATGAGGTAGAAGTAAACCAGCTGCAAATCGAGGTGGATGAAATGTGCCTGGCGCTCATTGCCACGCATCAGCCGGTAGCCGGAGACCTGCGATTCCTGCTGGGTGCAGTCAAGACCAACAACGAACTGGAAAGGCTGGCAGACCTGGCCGTCAACGTCTGCGACAAGGCCTGTGTGCTGATTAACTATCCGCCGGTGCGGCCATTTGTGATCATCCCGGAGATGGCCGCCCTTGCCAGCGGCATGGTTAAAGACAGCCTGCACGCGTATGTCAACCGCGATCCCACGCTGGCGCGAAGCGTGCTGGCCCGTGACGACGGGCTCGACGAACGCAAAACCCGTGTTACCC
>SESE01001383.1_pt1 | contig 9961 bp, 6 predicted proteins | sample 3171371 | NCBI WGS metagenome assembly SESE01 (sample SAMN06051881, study PRJNA518727) | freshwater metagenome | biome: subpolar coniferous forest; feature: holomictic lake; material: water; isolation source: holomictic Lake 442, 13 m depth | place: Canada: near Kenora, Ontario | collected 2014-07-09...
ATGCCGAGCAGGGCCGACTGGGTGAGCGCATCGCTCAGTTGCAGCGCACGATCGACCGCATAGGCAGGACGGTCAAAGGCGACAACATCACGCTGGACTACCTGCCTGAGTCCGGAACACGGCTTGCCGTGAACGGGATCAGCCAGGGTCAAGCGATTGCTGGAGCCGATTTTTTTGATGCCTTGCTTGGCATCTTCACCGGCGACAGGCCGGTCGATTCGATGCTCAAGAAGGGTCTGCTGGGACAGTGATTGCCGACGATCAGAAGTCCGCCTTCAGCGAAACCTGGAAGCTGCGCGGCGTCTGATACACATAGGTATCATAGGCCAGGCTGGCACCCGTGCTGATTGCCGTATTGGCATTGTTGTTCAGGACATTGAACACGTTGAGTTGAAGCTTCAGCTTCTTGCCAAACACGCTGTTGGCGCTCAGTTGGTAGGCCAGGGCGAAGTCAAGCGTGCCATAACTTGGCGTCTGGTAATAGTCATAGTAAGCCACGCCGTTGATCGCCGCCTTGGTCGCGCTGTAATCCTTCTGACGGACCGGACCGTTCACTTTGTAGATCAACGAACCGGACCATGCGCCCTCGTTGTACAGGGCGCCCAGTGCCGCCGTGTACTCTGGTGCATTGGCGAGTTGCAAGCCGGTATCGGTGGCCTTCGCGGTGTTGAGTGATCCATTCAGATAGGCAGAAAGACCGCCACCCAATACATAGGCCATCTGAGCTTCCACGCCCTGGTAGGTGGCGCCACCGATATTGGTGAAATAGGTGTCGGTGCCTGAGGTCACCGACTGCAGCTTGTTGGTGAACTCGATACGATAGACGTCCGCATCCCAGGTCATGCGGTCCGACTTGCCAACAATGCCGACTTGATAGTTCGTTGTCTTTTGCGGATCCGTGCTGTTGAGGCTCGGATTGGCAACGTAGAACGTGTTGAGGTCAGGAATCTGGAAGCCCTTGGCATATTGTGCGTACGCCGACATACCGTCATTGACCTTCTGGTTGATGGTCAGGAAGGGCAGCGTGGCAGCGTAGGTCAAACTGCCAGCATCGTTCACGATGCGCGTGGTCTGGCCAACCGGTGAAGTCTGCGAACGGGTGATGTTGACGTACTTCAGGCCCGGCGTGATCTGCATATCCGCCGTCACATCCCATGCGTATTCCACAAACGGCTGTGCGGTGCGGATATGCGACTGCTGGTCAAATTTCACGCTGTTGATCGGACGGTCACTGTTGGGCAAGGTAGCGGTGGCCGGTACACCGGCAATGGCCTTTTCAAAACCGGTGTTGTACGCCATGTTGAGCACGTTGATGTCGTACTGGTGGCGGTCGGTCGTCGAATACTCAAGCCACACGCCGGTGCGGAACTGTCCAAAATCACCCTGCTTGGTCGCCTTGAAGATGTCGCCCCAGACGCGGTATTTGTTCTGCTTGTCAATGCCGGGAATCAGCGTCACGACACCGGCAACCGTGGTGCGAGGGTCTTTGGTGGTTCCAACGGTACCGGTCCAGGTAGGGTCGTTGGTCGAGATGGTCTGGTTGTTGTAAGCGTAGGTGTACAAGGCATTGTCTGTCTTCCAGCCGTTGCCCAGGTTGCTGCGCAAGCGCAGGTAGTCGAAGTCGGTATCCTTGTTGGTGTAGTTGTAACCCCAGTAGTTCAGGCTGCTGCGATCGTCGTTCAACTGGAAGTTTTTCCCGTAGGCAGCGATTTGAGTCTGTGTGGCACCCTTGTTGCTGTCGGGTTGCCAGTACTTTGTATTGTTGACGGATGTGAATAGCGTCAAGACTGAGCTGTCACCCACCTTGCGCTCAAATTTGACGGTCACGTTTTGGGCCTGGATCGGGCTGAAGCTCAGATAGCCGTCGGAACGCAGGTTCTGGTAGTTCAACTGCAAGGTGGCATCAGCTGCATCGCCAAAACGACCGCTTTCATAGCCAACGCCCAGCAGGCGCGTGTTCCAGCTTCCCATCGTGGCGAAAACGCTGGCTGACTGCTCTTTCGAAGCCTGCTTCGAGAACAGATTGATGGAGCCGCCAAAGGTCGCGTAGCCGAAGTTACTGGCGTTGCCCGGACCCCGCTCCACCGTGGCACCACCGATGATGGTGCCAGGGAAGAACGACGTGGAATGATGGGCCGGGTTGTTGGTGTCGCCCCACGGTATGCCATCGAAGGTGATGTTGTATTGGTCATCGCTGAAGCCGCGCAGGGTTACCTTGGTTTCACCCAGGCCCGGTCCATTGGCTGCCTCGCCCGACATGCTCGGGGCGATGTTGACAATGCGGCTGTATTCTGTGGTGGGGGCGACCGACAGGTCCATGAAGTCGCGCGTGATGATGGACTGGGGTTGCGTCGCATCCAGACTGGCTTGTGACGGCACAATAGACGAAGCGGTACCCTTTGCGGCCGTCCCATAAGCACCGGATTGCACCGTGACGCTGACCGGCGCCAGTTCTACCATCGCCACTTGCTGGGCGTAAGCCGTTTGAATGCAGAGGGCCAAAGTGCTCAGGGCGAATGCAATCTCGACACTCGGCTTGCGCGCGACGTAGGAGATGGTGAACATAGTTGAATGAAAGTTGATTACAAAAGCGCTAATGTCATACATCAATGTGTCACACCGATGACATGCAAATTTCTTGTCAGATCGTTGCGCCAAATCAACGATCGTCGACATTTCCGCCTGTTCATGTGTCATGGAATGGTCGATACTTCCGCGCTCGTAGAGGAAAACAAGATGTCAAGAGACTTGAATAACATCAGGCGATTGTTCGCAAAGCTACAGCTCCGGTATGGCGATGATGACGAACTGGTCATGCAACTGAAGAAGGAACTCGATGCTCGCGAGGCCTTGAACCAGGATCGCAAGCAATGGTCAATTCCGTACCGGGAATTCATCAAGGTTATCGCCAGCCGACCGGTCGACACGCAAGCTGGTCCTCGTTCCGTCAGTGCATCAATGAATCGATGAAGGCGCTTTCCGGAATTCAAAGTCCGCAGGAAATCGAACTCAAACTGGCTTTGCCAGGCGCTGATCCATCAACGTTGGCCAGGCGGCTGGCCCAAATCCCCATCCTCGCAAGGCGCAAGAGCACGCGCCTGCACTTGCACAACATCTATTTCGACACGCCCGATTCTGCGTTGCGGCAACAGCGGGTTGCACTGAGACTGCGGCGCGTGGGTGATACAGAAAAGCTGAAGTGGCTGCAGACACTCAAGACCGCTGGCCGGTCCGACTCGGCACTGAGCCAGCGTGGCGAATGGGAGATGCCGGTACGCAGTGCCAGCCTGTCGCTGAAGGGCTTGCAGGACACTCCGTGGACAGAAATGGATGCGCAAGGCAAGCTGTTCCGGACCTTGGCACCGGTTTTTGAAACCAGCTTCGATCGCACCGTCTGGCTGTTGCGCCGGCCGAGCGGCTGCCTGGTCGAAGTGGCGCTCGACATCGGGCAGATCGTTCACGGCGATCGCGCCACATCGATCTGCGAACTCGAACTTGAACTCAAGGCCGGACCTGCCGCCGCCCTTTTTGAAGTTGCAAACCAGATCGCCGCCAGCATTGCCGTTCTTCCAGCATCTGTCAGCAAGGCGGAGCGCGGCTACGCGTTGGCGCAGGGCACCATACAGACGGCATCGCGTGCCAGGCCTCAGCGCTTGTCTGCCAGGCTGCCTCGCGCCGAGATGGCGCAACGCGTCATGCAGGAGATGTTTTCTCAATTTACCGGCAACTTGAACAGCTTGCTGCTCTCGGACGAACCCGAGTCGGTGCATCAGGCCCGCGTCGGCTGGCGGCGCTTCAAAAGTGCCAGACGTCTGTTCGCCCCCTTGTTGGCCACGCACAGCGCCCCCTCCTGGCAGGCCCTGCTTGCGCTGCTGAGTTGTCTCGGCAAACTCCGTGACCTGGACGTGGCCCGCATCGAAACCTTGCCGGCGGCGGCGGATGCTTACATTGCGGCAGATCCACGCCGCGCCGAGGTCTGGCAGACCATGACCGAGGCCCTGCACCAGGCCGCCAACCTGCAACGCAAGGCGGTGCGTTACGCGCTGCAGGATCCGGCCCTGGGTGCTTGCCTGCTGGCTACCACCCAGTGGCTGCACGGGTTGACCGCTTCAAGTACTGCGCAGCAGGCTGCAACGGAACCTGAAGGATCACTGCGCCGCTGGACAAAAAATCGAATCAAGCACTTGCATGAGCAGCTAAAGCGGGCAGGCCAGAGCGTCGCCGAGCCGGCGCAAGAGCATCGGGTGCGCATTCTGGCCAAAAGAATGCGTTACAACCTGGAAGCGCTTGAAAGCCTGCTACCGGGCAAGCACAAGCAAGCCTGGCTGGTGCAGGCCAGCAAGCTGCAAACCGGTCTTGGAGCCAGGCGCGATGCGCTGCAGGCGGCAAGTTTGGTAGCCGAACTGGAACTCGATCGTGGGCTGGCGGAGTTCCTGCGGGGACTGGCGCTTGGGCAAAAACTTTAGTACTGCCTGTTTGCTGATTTTGTCTGGTAGCTACCACAGCCAGATCATCATTTTGTCTTCCAACTGTCATAATTAGGCGCTAGATTAGCGGCTGTTGGTGCCGGCGCGAGTTCATCTCCGGCGAATAGGGCATCAGTGCGAAATGACGTAATGCTACCAACGCCAAATCCAATACTGAGCCACGCCAGCCAAAGGGAAACACGGTGCGAATCCATATCGCTCAAGCAGCGCATGCTGGCGGGAAGTTCATTTAATGAGTTCCCTTGCCCTGAACTATCGCTACCAACCCAGAGATCCGGCGCGACAGCTGCAGGGCATCGTCTTGGTGGTCGCTCTGCACGCGTTCCTGGGCTACGCACTGGTGTCCGGCATGGCGCGCAAGGGACTTAATTTCATCAAAAAACCGCTGGAAGCGGTGGTGATTCAGGAAGTGATCATCCCTCCGCCGCCACCACCGCCTAAAGAAATCAAGCCACGCGAACTCACCGTGCCCCGGGACAACGCGCCGCCGCCGCAGATCCATCAGGAAGTACAACCGCCGCCCGTCATCAAGGCGGTGGAACTGCCGCTGCGTGATCCAACGCAGCCGGTCTCCGCCAACGCCGTAGTGATCGCAGCACCGCAACCGGTTGATAACACGAAAGCCATCGCCGCCTCCATGGAAAGTGAGTACGCTGCCAAGCTGAGAGCCATGCTCAACAGTACCAAGCGATACCCGACCGGGCGCGCTGCGAGCCAGCAGCGTCCACAGGGCAAAGTCAAGGTCTGGTTCACACTGGCCAGAGGCGGTGCCCTGCTCGATGCCGGGATTCTTGAATCTTCCAATTCGAATTTGCTTGACGACGCGGCCATAGCCACAGTGCGCCGCGGCGTTTACCCGGCCTTCCCAGCCGAAACCTGGGTCGGCCAGGAACAGCACAAATTCAGTGCCGAAATTGAATTTACCCCACCGAGTTCCTGATACCATTTTGTTCATTCCACGCTGCCCCTCCCACCACCGTCCTGTTAGAAAGCATTGATCCTATGAAACACTTCAAACCCACCCCCATCGCCCTGTTGGTCGGCGCTCTATACAGCGCCCCGGCCCTGTGGGCCCAGCAGGCGCCAACCGACATCGGCCGTATTTCGGTTGAAGGACAGAGCGGCGGAACCAGCACCGGTCTGCTGGTTCAGGAAGACACTCCCAAGGCGCGCAGTTCGGTGAACCGGGCGCATCTGGAAACCCTCAGCCCATCAAGCAATCCTTACCAGGCGATCGAAATGCTGCCGGGTGTCAACACCTTCAGCTATGACGGCACCGGCCTCTTTGGCGGCGGCTTGCGGGTACGTGGCGCCAACAGCGATCAGATGGGTTTCACCATCAACGGTGCTCCGGTCAATGATTCAGGAAGTTTTTCTGTCTTCCCGCAAGAGTATTCGGATATCGACAATCTGTGCGAAGTGTTCGTGACACAAGGGTCAACCGATACCGAAGCACCCCACGTGGGCGCTTCAGGCGGCAATGTCGGCATGGTGACCTGCTCTCCCGCGGACAAGTTCCGGATTCGCCTGGCGCAATCGCTGGGCATGCTGAACTTTTCCAAAACTTTTGTCCGTCTTGATACCGGGAAATTTGCCGATGGCAAGGCCAAGGCCTTTATTTCGTATTCCAAGTCCCAGGCCGACAAGTTCAAGGGCGAAGGCAAGGCGGACAAGGACCACATCGATTTGGGTGCCGAGTTCAAAGCCAGCGACAGTGTTGCGTTCTCCACCAGCCTGCTCTACAACAAGGCCGTCAACAACAACATACTCACCCTGTCCAAAGCCAATATTGCTGCCTCGGGCAATCAACTGGACTTCAGCACCAAAGTGCCCGTGCACGTCACGCCAGTGGCTGGCACAGCACAGTCCGATGTGCTGCCTGGCGCGCCAGACACTTACTACGGCTTCAATTTAAATCCGTTCAAGAACTACCTATGGACCGGCAAGGCTGAGTTCAAGGTCAACAAGGACGTTTCCTTCTCGGCCGAACCCTATTTCTGGTACGGCTTTGGCACCGGCGGTCAGGAAGAACAACTTCTGAGCGAATCCAAGGCGACAACCATCCGTGGTGGTGGCCTGGCCGACATCAATGGCGACGGCGATACGCTGGACAAAGTATTGGTGTACCGCGGGTCCCTGACGCAAACCTATCGCCCAGGCGCCACCTTCAAGACCAACATCCGCCTGGACAATAACAACATTCTGGCCGGCTATTGGGTTGAGCGCGCGCGCCACATCCAGACCCAACCGGCAGTGCGAGTTGACAGTTTCGGCAACGCGGCTGACATCTGGCTGCAAGACGAGAGCCTGTATCTGCGCCGTCAGGATGGCACCGCGTACCAGGGACGCAATCAGATCACCATCAGTTCAGCCTCATCCCTGTTTGTTCAGGACAGCATCAACCTGATGCAGGACAAGCTCAATTTGCAGCTGGGTTTGCGCAACTCCGAGATCAAGCGCGATTTCACCAACTTCGCCAATGAGGGCTTTGGCCAGGGCGCTGATTACAACCTGACCAAGACCTACAGCAAGGTCCTGCCCAGTGTTGGCGTGCGCTACACACTGGACGCCGAGCGGCAAGTGTTCTTCAATGTTGCCGGCAACATGAAGGCCCCTGGCAACTTCAGCTACGGGTCCTTGCTGATTGGTGGTACGACCGTCAATGGTTTGCTGACCGGCGCCACCCTGCGTGACCCGGCAGTCGAGATGGAAACGTCGACCAACCTTGACCTCGGCTACCGCTTTGCCGGCAAGGACTGGACCTTCTCCGGTTCGGTCTACTACATCAGTTTTGCCAATCGCATTGCCCGCGCTTACGACCCGGTTTCGTCCCTGTCAACCGATTTCAACGTGGGTGACGTGATTACACGAGGCTTGGAACTGGAGTCGGGCTACAAGCTGAACAACAACTGGTCACTCTATGGCTCGCTGTCTTACACCGACAGCAAAATGCAAAGCGATCTGAGAACCAGTGCCACGGCCTTCGAGCCTACCAGTGGCAAGCAAATGCCAGATACACCCCAGTGGCTGGGTGGTCTGCGCCTGGGCTACAACAGTGGCAACTGGTACGGCAATGCGGACCTGAAGTACACCGGCACGGCCTTCTCCACTCTGGTGAACGACGAGTCAGTGGATGCAGCCACGCTGGTCAATGTCAGCCTGGGCTATCGCTTTGCTGACACGGCATTCCTGAAGAAGCCATCTGTTCAGTTCAACGTGAACAATCTGTTTGACCAGAGCTATCTGCGCATCAATTCCGGTAGCGGCAGTAACTTCACGACGCGTGCCCTGGGTACCGGTGGCAGCACGCCGTTCTACTACGTTGGAAGTCCGCGCTTTGTCTCGGTTACGCTGCGCACCGACTTTTAAGCGCGCGGCCAGCGTCTGCCTGTGGGCAGCGCTGGCCAGTGTCTTCAGTCTGGCCTTTGCTGCCGAGCCGGCGGCAAAGGAACCGATAACGCTGTCGTTGATTTCACTCAACGACTTTCATGGCAACATATTGCCGCCACCCGGCAGCGTGCTGGTACCTGATCGCAGCAACGAGGCGGGTGCACGCGTATCAACCGGTGGTGCGGCCTACATTTCCACACTGGTACAAAGTCTCAAGCAACTCAACCCGGGGCGCACCTTGGTCGTTGGTGCGGGTGACATGATTGGCGCATCGCAGCTGACCTCAGGCATGTTCCATGATGAGCCAACGATCGATATTCTGAGTCAGATCGGACTTGAAATAACGAGTGTCGGCAACCACGAATTCGACAAGGGCCGCAGTGAATTGCTGCGCATGCAAAAGGGTGGCTGTTTTCCAAAGACGGCTGATGGCAGCGCCGGTATCGTTGGTGTGGACACCTGCATGAACCAGGGTCAGTTCAAGGGTGCAAGCTTTCAGTACCTGGCAGCCAACGTGACGGACCACAAGACCGGAGAAACACTGTTCCCGCCCTATGCCGTTCGCACGCTCGGAGGCGTCAGGATCGGTTTCATCGGTCTGACCCTGAAAGAGACTCCTAGCATGGTCACTCCGGCGGGCGTCGCCGGACTGCAATTTGCCGATGAAGTTGAGACCGTCAACCGACTGGTGCCGGAGCTCAAGAGCAAAGGCGTCAGCGTCATCGTGGTGCTGATTCACCAGGGCGGGGAAACGCGCGCCAGGACGCTGCTCGACAAGTCCTGTCCCGGTTTCAGCGGCGAGATCATCAAACTGGCTGACCGCATGGATTCTGCGGTCGATCTTGTGCTCAGTGGTCATACGCATCAGGAATATGTGTGCTTCCGGCCTGACGGAAAACTCATCACGCAATCAGGCTCTTACGGCCGCCTGGTCACCAAGGTCGACCTGACACTGGACGCCGTGACCAAGAGGGTCATCGCCAAGGACGCCAACAACAAATTGGTACTCAACGACGTCGGCGTCAAGGACAGCACAGGCAAGTTGCTTGCAGTGCCGGCCGAATACACGACGCTGCAGCGCGACCCCGCCATCGACCAGATCGTGCGCCGCTATGGCGACCTGACCGCCACCATTGCCGATGTGGTGGTGGGTCGGATCTCTTCTGTGCTGGATCGCAAAGTCAATGCGGCCGGTGAAAGCACACTGGGCGCCGTGCTGGCCGACGCCTTTCTGGCGGGTACCTCGGACAGCAGCTACGGTGCCAAGGCGGCGCAGATTGCATTTACCAACCGCGGCGGGCTCCGCAGCGACTTGAGCAGCAGCCTGACCGTGACTTTCGGCCAGCTTTTCAGCGTCATTCCTTTTAACAACAACCTGATCACCATGGACCTGACTGGCGAGCAACTGTTGCGGCTGCTGGAGCAACAGTGGGAAAAGCCTCAGCCCCCGGGGGGACGCATCATGTCGGTCTCGCACGGCTTTAGCTACACCTGGGACGCCAGTCAGCCCGAGGGCGCAGCGCCCGGAAGCGGACATCGGGTCGTGACGGGCTCGATGAAGCTGCAGGGTGCACCGATCGAGATGAACAAGAACTATCGGATCACTGTCAGCGATTTCATGGCCAGTGGTGGCGACAGTTACAACCTTCTAAAACAAGGCCGCAACCTGCAAACGGGCGAACTTGACTCGGTCGTTGCCAAGCTATACTTTCGCGTCAAGGGTGTCGTCAATGCGCCGGTGTTGGACCGGATTTCGCGTTTGAACTGAAGTAGACGTTAAAGCACCTCGGGTGACTGCACGGTAACCACAACCGTTTGGGCGTGCTCTGCCCGCTCGCGGTTGCGCAGCCACCAAACGGCTCCCTTCTTGACTGCGCATTCGTTGACACTCAAACCGATCAATTTGGAGATCGTTTGTCCCAGCGTCGGTTGATGCCCGATCACCAGCACCGTCCCCTTGGCATTGGGCCATTGCGCGAGTTCGAGCAACTGTGCCACGCTGCATCCAGGCGCAAGTTCCGCCTTGACTTTGTATTTGCGACCCAGCGCCATCGCCGTCTGCTCGCTGCGCCGCGCGGGGCTCA
>SESE01001385.1_pt1 | contig 9951 bp, 7 predicted proteins | sample 3171371 | NCBI WGS metagenome assembly SESE01 (sample SAMN06051881, study PRJNA518727) | freshwater metagenome | biome: subpolar coniferous forest; feature: holomictic lake; material: water; isolation source: holomictic Lake 442, 13 m depth | place: Canada: near Kenora, Ontario | collected 2014-07-09...
CTCACTTTTTGTCCAGGCTCATCAGCGACATCTTTTGCGCTATCGCTGGACTTGCCAGCGGCGGGTTTGCTTACAACTGCGGCTGGCGCATCCTCAACCGCAACACCACCACCAAACCACTCACGAATAGTCATCGCCAAGCCCATCGAAATGGTGGACTGCGGCTGCTTGACATCTGGAATGCCCTCTGTTTCACAGCGAGAAATAATGTCCTTGGTTGCGACTCCAAGGTCTTTCGCCAACTGCGAGATGCGGACTTTCGTGATTTTGGACAATGTGTTTCCTTTGTTGATTCAATTCAAATTTACGAGTTCAAATAATGTTCATGACTTCAACGCTTCATCAATTTTTTCCACCAAGAATGTCGTCGGCCGCGGCTTCCGCGGATTGATCCACTTCAACCGCAGGCGCCGAGCCCAGCAACACATCCGCCGCCGCGCCTTCTTCCGCCGCCAATTGCTCGGCCGCGGTCTTCTCTTGCTCTTGTTGCTCGGCGACAATCTTGGCCTTGTCAATACATGTGGTCACGATCAAGTCGGCCAACTCAGGACCGATGCCAAGGTTGGTCTCCAAAATTTCTGGACCAACTTCCTCCACGTCGAACACGCTGATCAAACCAAGCGCGCCCAATTTATCCAGCATTTCATCGGTGATTCCTTCAATTGGACGAACCGTCTCCTCCAAAATGGCGAGACCCTTTTGGAACTCAGGCGGCGTGAGAATGTCCACGTCCCAACCGGTCAAGCGCGCGGCAAGGCGAACATTTTGTCCGCGTCGACCAATGGCAAGACTCAGTTGATCGTCGCGCACAATAATAGTTGCGCGGCCAAGTTCAAAGCACAACGTGACTTCCTCAACTTCGGCTGGCTTGAGCGCGTTTGAAATAAGCACTTGGCTGGATTCATTCCAACGCACAATGTCAATCTTCTCGCCGCCGAGTTCGTCGACAATGTTTCGAATGCGACTGCCGCGAACACCAACGCACGCGCCAACCGCGTCCACTTTGCTGTCCACGCTGGACACCGCCAACTTGGTGCGGAAGCCGGCTTCACGCGACATGGCTTTGATGTCGATCACGCGCTCGGCGACTTCTGGAACCTCGGCCTCAAACAGACGGCGAATGAAATCTGGATGCGCGCGGCTTAAAACAATTTTCACTTGGTGGCCGGCGTCGCGCACATCAAGAATGAGGCAGCGAACGCGGTCGCCTGGCTGAAATTGCTCGCCAGGAATTTGCTCACTGCGCGGCATGAAACCTTCGGCGCGGTCAATTTGCACAACCAATGAACCGCCCTCGTACATTTGCGCGGTGCCGGTGACCAGCTCGCCTTGGCGCTTGGAAAATTCCTCAAGCAGGCTGTTGCGCTCCTCTTCGCGGAATTTCTGAATCATCACTTGCTTGGCGGTTTGCGCAGGAATTCGACCCAATGACGCGAGTGGAATTTCCTCTTGCGCGCCCTCTTCAAGATTGCGCCAAATGCGCATGCCGCCATTGAGGCGGTCGATCTCGCAACCAAACTCCTCCAGATTTTCGCTGTTGAAATGCTTGCGCGCGGCGCTGACCATGGCTTGCTCAAGATCCATGAGCAAAATCTCACGGTCAATGTTGCGGTCGCGGGCGATGGAATCAAGAATGCGGAGTGTTTCACTATTCATTGGATGTCTCTTCTGTTTTTGAGTTACGAAAATTGGATTATTCAGTTACGCAGTGGCGCAAAATTGTCGCCGTTAAAAAAAACGCGGGTCACGCTCGGTACGGCACCGCGGCGTGACCCGTCCAATGACTGTCCAATTTGGACAATCAAGGCTTGCTCGGGGCGACCTTTACAACGCGGTCTCCACGAATAAACCTTCAGTCACGCTTGGCAGCACGCCAAGGCGACACCAACTTCCAAGATGGACGCTCAAATGCGTCATCGCAGGAAGGTGGTCGACGAAACCATGTTGAGAAAATATGTAGTCATGGGATTCGATCGTGAAACGGACGGGTCCCATTCCAACAAGGAACGGGTGCGTGATTGTACCTGAAATCCGCTGAAATCTCAAGTGACTGATGCGAACTGACGGCAACAAAATGGGTAAATTCGCTTTCTGTAGGCTGCTAGGCTCGTTCAAATGAGATTGACGCACGTGATTTCTTGTTGGATGGTGGCGATCGCCGCTTCACTGTCCGTTTCATTGGCGCAAGGGCAAATTCCTTCCGCACTGCCGCAAATTGGCACGACTGGAAAATTCAAGAGCGTCACGCAGCAATCATTCAATGATTCGCGCGACTCGGTCAGCGCCAATGGTGAAATCCCAAGCGGCGCGGTGCGGCCTGGCGCAATGGTGCCGGTTGCGATTCAGGTGAAAATTAAAAAAGGCTGGCACATGTGGCCGGTGGAATCACAAGCAAACTCCGTGGTGGGAGCGACAATTTTTGAAGGCGCGATTTTCTCCACGCTTGCGCTGCAAGTCACTGAGCCGCAAACAACTTCACCGCGGAACGCGTTGTTGAAACTTGTCGGGGCGCAGTGGCCGCTACCCGTTGGAGCTCCGTTCAATTTTGGCGAAGGCAAGCAAATACTTGCCGTGTACGAAGGCGAGTTCGTGGTCTTTGCGGCAATCCAAGTTGACCTGAAAGCAAAGAATGGATCCCTACCACTCACGCTGATTTTGAATTTTCAATCGTGCAACGACACCAGTTGCCTGGCGCCCGCTGAAATTGAAATTCCAATCACGCTGCAAGTGGATTCCGCCGCCGCGGTCGTGGCGCCGATTGGCGTATTTCAAAAATTTGATCCGACCAAATTAATCGGCGACACCACGGAAATTAAAATACAAAATGGCGTGCAGTTTGATTTCTTTGGCGCAACTTTCAATGTTGATCCCACTGGCTCCGGTTTTTTACTGTTGCTCTTGGTGGCCTTTCTAGGCGGCACGCTGTTGAACTTCACACCCTGTGTTTTGCCTATTATTCCGCTTAAAATCATGTCACTCAGCCAAAGCGCGGGGAATCGGCGCAAGTGTTTTTTACTTGGCGTGGTCATGAGCTTGGGCGTGGTTGGATTTTGGCTGGCGCTTGGTGCTTTAGTGAGTGGAGCCAGTGGCTTCAGCGCCGCGAACCAACTTTTTCAATATCCCGCGTTCACAATTGGCCTTGGAATTTTTATCGCCTTCATGGCCGTGGGTATGGCGGGATTCTTCAGCGTGGGATTGCCCGCATGGGTGTACGCCATTGAACCAAAGCACGATTCATTTGTTGGAACTTTTATTTTTGGAATCATGACCGCGGTGCTTTCCACTCCATGCACCGCGCCACTGATGGGAGCGGCGGCGGGTTGGGCGGCGTCCAGTGGCAGCGCGTCAACCGTGCTACTGGTGTTTGGAAGCATTGGCGCAGGAATGGCAACGCCGTATTTCATTCTGAGCGCATTTCCACACTTGGCCTCGCATATGCCGCGCACGGGCTTGGCAAGCGATCTTGTGAAGCAAGTCATGGGCATTTTACTTTTGGCGGCGGCCATCTTTTTTATTGGCGCCGGAGTCAATGGATTGCTGACAACTCCAAGCCATGCGCACTGGTGGCTCATTGGCGCAACGGGTTCATTCGCTGGCGCATGGCTGCTTTGGCGCACATGGCGCATCACTAAAAAAACTGTATTTCGGCTTGTTTTTACCTCTGTTTCAGCGGCCATCATTGCCTTAAGCATTGGCGTGAGCATGGCGTTGGGTGGTGCCGGAAAAACAAATTGGATTCCGTATTCAAGCGCCGCGTTGGCCACGGCCAAGGCCGATCATAAAATAATCGTGCTGGATTTCACCGCGGAGTGGTGTCTGAATTGCAAGGCGCTTGAAAGCGCGGTTCTGAATTCGGATGAGGTTGCCGCCGCGTTAGCGCAAGCACATGTCGCCGCGATCAAAGTGGATATCACCAGCCGCAAGAGCGACGGATGGAACGCGCTGCATGAATATGGCCGCGTCAGCATTCCTTTGCTGGTGGTGCAGGACGCCAATGGGAAAATTATTTTGATCAGCGATGCGTACACACGCACCCAAGTTGTTGACGCGATTCAAAGCGCCAGTCACTGAAGTCACGCTTATCCATGGCTTGCGCGCGGCGCAACCCAACTTGTACCACTGAATTATTTTTGCGGCCAAGACGCCAGCAATTGTTCGGCCTCATGGCGATCAGATGGCCGTAATTTCAACAACGCGTCAAAGCGCATTGAGTCATCGGATTCAATGGCGCGCTTTGCGTACACGCCAGCAACAGGCTGCGAAAGTTTGGCCGCCCACCGTGCCGCGCGCAGCCATGCACCGGCGCAGCGGGAATCAAGTTCGGTGACTTTGAGCGCCTTGTCCACGGTGTCTTGAACATCCAAGTCTTGCAGAGTTTGCATGGCGATGGCTTGTGACAATAAAGAGGCTATTTGCCTATTTTGAAAGGTGTTTTGACTCATGTCTTGGCAAATGGAATTTGCCTCATGCAACAAGCCCAACGCTTGCTCTGAAGTGTTTGCCAAAGCAGAGGCGCGTAACAGTTGATCAACGGCGGCCGATTTGGAGCTATCAAACGCGGAGCGCCCATTGGTTGACTCAAGCAAGACATGCGCACACTCCATGCGGGCTTGTACTCCGGGCTCGCCCTTTGCCAATACAGCGGCGTCAACAAGTTTTTGCGCCGCAAATTCCACGCGCGTTTCTTCTTGTGATGCGATGTTGGCGAACCTGAAACAGGTGAGTGAAAATAAAATCGCGGCCACCGCCGCGAACCATTGCACGCCACCATCAAACCAGCGGCGATGCGTGGGCGGGCTTCGTGGAACGCTGACCGCTAACACAACGCAACCCCAGATCATTGAACCTGGATTCCACAACGTCATTTCAATTTGTCCATCAATCCATATCGTGAGAGCGGCCGCCGCCACAATGATGGAGGGAGCGAAAGAATGCAGAATGATTCTTGGAAGCAACCACCATGCAAAGCCTGCCGCCAACACCACGCCGACCAAGCGCGCGGCAAGTGATGCTTGATCAAGCGAGTACGCCTCAAAGCGAATGGCAAACGTGCCTGCCATGACTACGGCAAGAGTTGCAAGTGCTTGGAGCCATTGCGTTGCGCGCTGTGGTTGGTTCGTAGCCACACCCACACTGCCTTTCATCGCGATAAAAATAAGCGTAAATACAGCCAAAATCATTGGAATTCCAGCGATGCCAATTTGCGCGAGCCAGTCAAAGAACACCGAGTGTGCGCTTTGCACGGCGTCTACCGCATCAATTGGTCGAAACCGAAGAAAGGCGTCTTGAAATCCATCAATGCCACTGCCCGTCCAAGGCTGATGCAAGAAAATTCGCCACGCGCCCGTGATGTAGTGACTGCGAAACAACAAACTGCGTTCTTGACCAAGCGCATCCGCTGACAAGAGCGCGCGCAGTGGCGCCGCGAACGCGCAAAGAAGAATGAGCGCGACAGCGCCAATCGCCAATGTGTTGGGCGCAACACGAACTCTGCGCGTGATCACAAGAAACGCAAGCCCAAGCAACATGGCGACAATCGCTCCTTTGGAACCATTGGCCAGCGGAATGATTGCGCACAACAGCGCGACAATGAACGCGATGATTTGATCACGCCGTGGCAACCACGCGCCAAGAGCAACGCACGCCACAGTGATGGCCGCGAAAAGTCCGGCGAAAATATTCGCCATGCCAAACCAGCCCGACATTTCCCGCTGCGAAAGTCGCCGCACATACGCCGCGGCTTGCGGACCATCGGCGTCCCAACCATGCTCGGCGTAAAATGTCGCCTCACGCGTTCCTGAATGGAAAAATTCCACCACCGCCGGTTGCTCAACACACCACTGCCACGCGCCTCGCATCCACCACGCCCCCGCGACCGCAAGCAAGCACGTCACCAATACGCTCCATGCAATTTTCGCTGTATTTTGCGGCGATCTTGCAAGGGAAACCGCCGCCGCTGCAGCCACAAATCCGGCAATCCAAGTAGCGCCCCGCCAAGGTGTTCCCGCCGCGCCAACGCCATGAATTTGAAATATGGAAATACTTGCCAAGCCCGCCACAAGCAACAAAGCCAACGCCCACAACGAGGCGCACTCCGCAAGAATAAACGCCGCGCTCAGCGCAATCACCGCGTCGATGTACAAACTTCCAGCGGGCCCAAGACCTGCGAATGGCGCGGGATCAAACACTGGATCAACATCAAATCGAAGCACTGGCGCCCACGCCACCAAAGTTCGCAGCGCAATCGCGCCTCCCAAAATCGCCGCGGACACCGCCAGCGTTGGTCGTTTCATTGACGCGAAATTGCTTCCATCATGACGCGCATGAGGAAGCAATGTCATCGACGAAAAATTCCTTCCATGAAGCCCAACAATAAAAGCGCGGCGATGGTTTGTAGAACAACCAGAACCGCTGGAACCGGCGTGAGATTTCCAATGAGAATGCCGCCCATTCCAATGATCGCGGCCAGCGCCCAAATAATAAGCACCGCCGCGCGAGTGCTGAAGCCGCGCTCCACAAGTCGGTGCGACAAATGTCGCTGATCACCAACCCACGGACTGTGACCAAGTCGAAGGCGAATCATGCTGGTGGCAATCATGTCGTAAATTGGAATGGCCAAAATAATCAGCGGCGCAAGAATGCCCCACCAATGTGTTCCAAGTTCATATTCAGCCTGCTCGGGATTCACGAATGTGGTTCGAATAGCCAACACCGCAAGTAAAAATCCCAGCGGTTGACTTCCGCCATCGCCAAGAAAAATCTTCGCGCCATTCTTGGGGAAGAAATTAAAAAGCAAGAATCCAGCGAGAGAACCCGCCAAAAGCGAGAACATGCTGGCGATGAACCACTGATGAACCATGAACGCGGCCGTGGCGAACAACAGCGAGGCGATCATGCCAACGCCCGACGCCAATCCATCCATGTTGTCCAGGAAATTCATGGCGTTGATCATGGCCACGATCCAAATCACGCCAAGAAAAACGCTCAACGCCTTTCCCTCAGGCCCATAGTGGTCAAGCATGGTGAGTAGTCGAATATCAAATCGCCACACAATCACAATGGCCGGAATAAATTGCAGCAGCAACTTAATGGCGGCGCGCATGGGCTTGCGGTCATCCCACATTCCGATCAACAGCAACCAAACGGCGCCCGCCAAAATGGCAAGGGTTGGCAAGAAATTCGCTTCAATTCGGTTATGAAAAAAATCCAAACCATATTGCTTGGTTGGGTCCACGCTTGGAGGGTTGCGCAAACTGATGTACAGCAGACCCGCAAGCGCCGGCACGACAAACGCGCTGATCACCGCGACGCCGCCCACATTGGGCACCATTCGCAATTGTTTCACATGGCCGTCGGAGCCCGGCGAATCAAGCGCCTTGAATCTGGTGCCATACGAAATCGCGATGGCGGTGAAAATAATGGAGAGCATCCAACCGACAAAAAAAAGCATGGGCGAGAGCAATTGCAACTGCATGTGAGTAATCTAGCCAAAGATCGCCATGAGAAACATCACCGTCTATTGTTCAAGCAGCGTCAGTCTGGACACCAAATTTATGGACGCCGCGCGTCTGCTTGGCCAAGAAATGGCGCGGCGAAAATTGGCTTTGGTGTATGGCGGCGGAAGCATTGGTTTAATGGGGGAAATTGCGCGAACTATGAAAAGCGCCGGCGGCAAAGTTGTGGGCGTGATCACCAAAAGATTGCTGGACTTGGAGCAAGGCTACGACCAGTGCGACGAGCTGATTGTGGTGGAGACCATGGCGCAGCGCAAAACATTAATGGCGCAGCGTGGCGACGCGTTCATTGCGCTGCCTGGCGGTCTTGGAACATTTGAGGAATTGTTCGAGGTGCTGGTGCAACGTCAAGTTGGCGAACATCGCAAGCCAATCGGCTTGGTGAATTTGGCTGGCTACTACAACCCACTTGTGAACTTGATTGACCACGGCATTGAACATCGCTTCATCAAGGCCGCGGTGCATCATCTATTACATGTGAACGAGGACCCCATCAATGTGCTTGATGGCGTGCTCAGCGCCGAGCCATTTGAAATTGATCCCGATCGTTTTCTTCCGATGGGGCGTGGATGAATTCGCAATCTTCCGCGTTGCAATCCTTGCCTCCGCTTGGTTTGATCGCGGGCAATGGACATTTACCTTTGTTGGTTGCGCAAGGCGCAAAGGCCGCGGGCAGACGCGTGATCGCTGTTGGTTTGCGCGATCAATTTGACGCTTCGCTGCCCGCGCTCTGCGATGAATTTTCACAAGCGGGTTGGCTGCGCATTGGCAAGTGGATTCGCCTGCTTCGCCGCGCCGGCGTGCATGAAGCCGTCATGGTTGGCGGCGTTTCCAAGCAGCGCATGCATGATCCGTTCAAGTTGATCAGGCAACTTCCAGATTTCCGCGCGGCTCGCCTGTGGTACCGTCGTCTGCGTCACGATCGCAGAAATGGCGCTGTTCTTGCGGCGGTTGCCGATGAATTGGCCAGCTCAGGAGTCACCCTTATGGATTCAACAACGTACATCCAAGAACATCTCGCCTCGCTTGGCGTCATGGGTTCGATCACTCCAACAAGCGCGCAACAAGCGGACATTGTATTTGGTTGGCCAATTATTTCCCAAGTGTGCGAACTGGATGTTGGGCAAGCCATTGCCGTGCGCGACCGCGACACCATCGCCGTTGAAGCCGTCGAGGGAACAGACGCCATGATTGATCGCGCCAGCACGCTGTGTCGCTCACGCGGTTGGACGCTGTTGAAAACTTCCAGCAGCAACCATGATCGACGCGCCGATGTGCCAACGGTTGGCGTGGCCACCATTGAGCGTCTTGCCAAAGCGGGTGGAACATGTTTGGCGCTAGGCGTTGGCCGCGTCATCTTGATTGAGAAACCCGTTGTCATTGCCGCCGCCAATCGACTTGGCGTGGCGATTGTTGGCGTGGCCTAAACACGCGCGCACATGAAAGCACGCGCCAATGCATGACGAAGAAAAAAACACGCGCGGCGACGGTGAACATGCGATTGAAAAAGAGAACGCGCCTGCGCAACACGCGCTTGAAAAAGAGAACGCGCCCGCGCAGCCCACGCTTGCCTCACGCGCGGGATTGAAATTACAACATGCGCTAGACACGTTTCCCGTGCAGATCAAAGACACAATTTGCGCTGATTTTGGCTGCAATATTGGCGGTTTCACCGACGTGCTGCTGCGCGCGGGCGCGCGTCAAGTGATCAGCATTGACACGGGCTACGGAACGTTGGCGTGGCGCCTGCGCAATGATCCGCGCGTGGTTGTGCGCGAGCGCACCAACGCCTTGTACGCAGATGTCACGGCGGGCGGCGTTGACATTGTGGTGATGGATTTAGCGTGGACGCAACAAAAACTTTCGGTGCCGGTGGCGCTGAAGTGGCTGCGTGCTGGCGGGAAAATTATTTCGTTGGTGAAGCCACATTACGAAGTGGAAGGCGCGGAAAAAGAGTGGCTGAAAAATGGTTTTCTGGCGCACGAACATGTGCCCGCGGTGGTGGCGCGCGTGCGCGAAGCCATGCACAACCTGGGCGCGAAAGTGCTCGCGGACACCGCTTCTCCCATCACCGGAGGAAAAAGTTCTAGGCGCGCGGGCTCTCCTGGCAATATGGAATGGCTCATGTTGCTGGAAGCCAAGTGAGCATTTCACGCGACGCATGACTGGGTGTACTTCTGGGTGTATCAATTGATGCATCGGCGCAAAATCAACTCAGACAGAACCTGTTGAATCCTCTCTTGGAGGCAAAAAGTTCAATGAACTTTTTCAGCATAAAACCGCGGCATTTTTAGGCAAAATTTCCATCGGAAATAAGGCATGAATATGTGCGTGGAGGTGCACTTTCGACTAGAATAAATGCTTGAATTGCGTCCCTAAATTCGTGCCTGAATCCGTCCTACTTTATGTCCCAAAAGATGTCGTCAACGATGTCGCA